>JAABVA010005421.1_pt1 | contig 11544 bp, 13 predicted proteins | sample 5560331 | NCBI WGS metagenome assembly JAABVA01 (sample SAMN12812661, study PRJNA571458) | rock metagenome | isolation source: Antarctica rocks | place: Antarctica: Victoria Land, Mt New Zealand sud | collected 2016-01-07
AGGCTGATGTGGTCGCTGACACGAACGCCGGCCGGAAGGCCAGCAGGAACACCCGCCATCGCTGTCGATCCCAGAAAACCCAACCAGCGATATAGAGGCTCCAGACGCTTAAATGAACCGTATTGGCTTTAGCCGGGGGGTGCCCACTTCGGCGCATTTTGAGGGCCGCCCATGGGTCGAATGCAAAGCCCGTCATGGCACCAGCTCCCAAGCCTCTTTACGCGGTGCGCCGTCCAGCTCGATCCCGGCGGGCAGGCGATCAACCCATCCGTGATCCTCGACGATCGCCACAAGCCGGCGGGCTGTGGCTGCATCACGGATAGCGTTCAACCCGCGTTGATAGATGTCCGCTAGGTGGCATCGCCCGTCAGGGCGGGCCTGCCACCACGCGAGCAGCCGGGCCGCAAGGTCGAGGTCCAGCGATTGGTGCCCGGCGTCTTGCAGCCGCAGCAGCTCGGCGGCGTAGTGTTTCGCCAGTTTGATGCCGCCGGCCATCGCCTCGGCTCCAACCTCGATCGCGTCGGGGTCCGCGTAGACTGTCAGCACGGCCGCCAGCCGCCCGGCGTGCTCCGCCATCTTGGACGCGAACGCTGCGATCGGCCGCAATGCGCCCTCATTCGCCTGTGCCGCTTCAACGGCATTGAGGAACGCAATCGACATATCCCGCGCGTCGGGGTCGAGGTGCAGCGGCAAGGGGTCGAGGACGGTGGGATCGTCGCCAGCAGCACGGGGCGTTCGCTGCATCATTGCGAACAGGCGCGCGTCATAGTCAGCCAAGGCCAGGGCAGCCGATGGCGGCGGGTCACGGAAGAACCGGGTTCCCGCCGTACCCGCGGGTGCGACCAGCAGGGTGCGCGCCAGCGTGCCAATACCGGCCAGGGTTGCATCTGCGAATATCCGGCAAGCGATGGCCGGTTGCACCATGATGTGCGCGCTGCATCGCCTGCCCGGTAGAAAAGCCGCGCCAGTCGTGATGCGCAATCGGCGGATCGCCTCGCCATCCCATAGTATGTTCAGTATGGCGCCGGTTCGCATCCGGGTCTCATCGTTCATGGCGCTGCCACCCACGAACAAGCCACCCTCCGCCGTGAACAGCCCGCCCCAGGGCCGCGCCGTCAGGTGCATTACCAGCGCCTCTGGGGTTGGGTCCGCAACCATCAGCATCGGATGTGCTGGCGGCCTCGGCTCGGGCCCGATCGCATCGAGTTCCCGGGCAAGCGCCGCCCGGTCGCGTTTGGCGGCCTTCTTGGCTTGCGCCCGCGCGTGCTCCCAAACCTCTCGGTCATTGGCATAGGCGGCTTGGTCGGCCCGTGCGGCATCCCGAAAGTCGGCTTCAACGCCGGTCGCCGCGCGCACCGCCAGCCGGTCAACCGTGCTCTTGCGCTCTCCGCTTTCCAGGAGCGAGACGAACAGGGCTGTAAGCGGGCGGCGGCCGCCGCCAGGCAGCTCCACATCATAATGCGCTTGCGCGGCCAGCGTGGCCGCGGCTAGGCAGTGTCTCAGTTCGAAATTAGGCGCTGGCCGGTATAGCTCCGGCCCACTTTCGCCCCACCGCGCTCAGTCTTATATTCTTGGCGGCAAGCAGGAGGATGGGATGCGATCCACAGCCTACGCAGATGAGATAGCTCACGCCGATCAAGGTGGGGCACGAATTGAGCGGCTCAGAATAAAGGAGACAGGTGAAGAAGAAATCCGATTCTCCTGGTGGAAGGACGGGCGGTTTCAGACACGCCCTCTAGATTTATCGGAAGGCGATCTTCTCCCTCTCATAGCTGAAGCAATCGACAAAGGCGTCTTTTCGGAGGATTTCTTGCGAGGTCTTCAGACCATGCTCAATGGGCATCTGGGGGATGGGAGCAACCGATGATGCCCAAGGGACCCAAAGGCGAACACCGGCCCGCTGACGTGATCGGCGCGGCTTGTAGGAGCCGCGCAGGCTGAGATTTCAAACTGAGACACTACCCAACGCGTAGGACGCTGGTCACGTCCAGGTGTTCAAGCCTGACGGGTAGGATGAGATCGGATTTAGCGACCCTGCGATCGTCAGGACGGTATGCGATCGGTGTTCCTCCATCCGGTGGACCTGTGCGCCCCAACATGGGTTTTGCATCGAATGGTCGACTTCATCTCTGGGTTGAGAGGACGACCATGCGCATAATTCTGACCTTTGTTGCATTTTTCTGTCTCTTGGGCGTTGCTCACGCTCAGTCGCAGCAGACATCGGACGCCGGGCAATACTCGCGCGCGTACCAGGAAGGCGCGGCGGATCGCGGAGATTGGGAATTGTGGTCTAACGGTCTCACTGGCGAGTTTCGGGCCGGCGCTTTTTACTGGGCCGGGCAACGAAGCGCACCTAAACCTCTTTCATGTCCAAGCCAAGGAAGTCAGCATGCGGATGAGTGGATGTCTGGCTGCGTAGCTGCGGCCGAACGTCTCAGCGGTTCGGACGTCCGTCGCAGGCGAGAAGCCGATTACAAACAGGGGTGGAATAGCCCAACGCTAGCAAAAGAAGCTGACACAAGTACTTTCTTGCAGCCGATTGACCCACAGGCAACAACCGCGCCGCGTACCTTTGTAGCTGACCCTAATGGTGTAGCGTTCTTGAAGGCGTTGCTCGCGGACGATATCCGAACGTGGTCAACAGGCGGCAACGCGCTATTCGATTATAGCTCATTTGGACCTGTGTCCTTGATTGTGGATGCACCAATCTTGGCTAGGGATTATAGCGCGAATGAAATTGCGGCTGACAACAAATATCGGGATAAAGCGATTGCGGTAAGGGGCGTGATTTTGTCCATTGGCAAAAACGTGTTCAACGGCGGTTATGTTGAATTGGACGCACAAGCCGGGCCGTTCACAAACATTCATGCCAATCTAGCTAGTGAGGCGGTTTTAGAAGCTGCCGGGTACCAAAAGGGCCAGCAAGTCCAGTTAATGTGCCGTGGTGCTGGAATGATAGTCGGATCGCCGGTCCTATCGGATTGTCATAGCACGGGAGAGGAGGAGCTAAAGAAAACTCGCTCGTTAAGTGTGCAAGTCGAAAGATGGATTGCACTAGGGGAGATGCCGGCATTTGCCGGTATTCCTAACGGTGTGCCCATCCTTTTTGCAGCTTATTGGTTTGGTACTCAAATCCCACCAGGGGCATCGTGTCCGTCCAAACTGGATACGTGCTTGCCGGTGTTCAAGCAGAGAGTAGCTGCAAAAGGTGTATTCCTGGAGTTCAAAGGTTCTTATATTGCGGCCACGGAGAAACTCAAATTACCTGTCATAGATTGGAAGTCAGCTGAAAAGGCATTCAAGCAGGGGAAAATTCACGACTTCTTTCACTGATATTGAAAGCCTGAATCATCTCCTATGGAAACATTTGCCAGACTCGCGCTTCGACCAGACGACTGCGCGCAGGTAAAATTAGATAGCATCGAGTATATGTCGCGACTTTGTGCAAAGTAAAACAACTGCTGGTCAGGTCAGGAACACAACGCATCCCCACGGCCTGGTCGGCCCGCCCCCCTCGCTGGCATCGGCACTCACACGGGCGATGAATGTCTCCTCGTCTTCCCCCTCGGCTCGGTGCCAGACTCGATCGCTGAGGGTCGCGGTATTTGCCGTCGAGTCCGCGCCGGCTGGCGCCATGAACCGGACAAAGATCGTCGGGTATCCAGCAATACCTCCGGTGGCCGCCTCCAAGCGCGCAAGGCGCCGATCCAGTGTGGCGGCCGTCATCTGCTGCGCTCCGGCGCCTGTTCCAACGCAACCAGGCGGCGTTCCAGCTCCACCGTCTCCACCGCCCGGCGCTGCACCTCCAGGATAGAGGCCAAGGCCGCGCCCTCCTCGGGGGACAGCACACCGGCCGCAACCGCGCCCGTGACGCTCCCCAGCGCCGCGGCAATATCGCTGGCGGTCTCGATCGCCGGCAAGTCCAGCAGCACCGGGCGGCCCTTCCGTTCGGGCCACAGGCGCCGCAACAGGATGTCAGCGGCCCTGACGTCACCCGCGCAGGCGGCGGCCACCACGGCGTGCATGATGTCCTTGGCGCCCTCCGCCCCGATGGCGTCCAGGGCCAGCAGTGTAGCATGGCGCGCGCCGGCCGGGCGGCCTGACGGGTTGCCCGACCGCCCCCGCTGGAACCGCTTGCTGGCCTGTTTTGGCCCTGTTGTTTCAGGCATTGCACCCCGCGTCCTTTCGTTCCGGCGGGTCAAGCACCCCGCAATCGAGGCGTGCGCGGGCCGCAAGGTCCCATGCTGGTAGCGCTCCGGCCCGCTCCGCCGTGTTTGTGCGCCGGAACGTCAGCCGCGCGCCGGCCGGCCCGCGACGCATCCCAACCGCGTCCGGCACCACGTCCAGCACCTCGCCAGCGGCCCCCAGCAGCCATGCCAAGCCCCAGCCGGGCGGGTTCGTGGCCGGCGCCGTGGCATGTAGCCCGAACAGGTCGAGGGCATCCCAGTCGGCACGGTGCAGCTCCGCCCCATGGTTTTGCAACAGATGGGTCGAGGTCACGGCCAGGGCTGCCCAGCGTGCAGACGCGATGCCGTGGGGCGGGGTGCTGGCAGCGAGGTAAGCGATACCCTTGCACCATGCCGCGGGCACGTCGGGCAGCTTGTCCAGCGATGGACCGGCTTCCCGCCTGGCCCGCAGCAGTGCGGCAATGCCGTCCCGGTGCGCACGCGCCATGTCCAGCACCGCGGCCGGGGGAGTGCTTGCGGCGTCCAGCACCACCGTCCCGTCATCGCGTAGCCGGACCTGAACGCCGGCGGCGTGCAGTTCTGCCAATGCTGCCAGGGCGGTCATAGGCTTCCCGTCCAGGGGCCATCCGGCCGTTCGTCACCCCCACGTCCCTTAGACCCCCCTTTTTGAGCCGCTACACCGCTACACGATTGATCTTGCGGGCTGTATTGCCCATTACAAGCCGCTACAGCACCCCCCTCTGTAGCGGCTCCGTTTGTCGGTTTCCCCTCGTGATTACAATGCTGTAGCGGCGTAGCGGCTCGAAACCCCCTCTCTAGCGCGGAACGGGTGTCAGTGGGCGCAGCGGGGCCATCCGGCAGGTAGCGTGCCCATGCATCCTCGAAGCTGTCCTTCGTGTAGCCTTTCACTACAGCCTCTCCGTCGCGCATGTTCTGCGGTCGCACGCTGAACGGCGCCAGCGCCCGGGCAAGCTGGGTGGCTGTGATTGGTTTGCTTTGCCGCCACTCGGGCCAAGGACGTTCCTCCATACCGCCCAACGCCCCGATGATGGACGTCGACGGCAAGCGCACAGCGCATTTGTCCCGGAACAGGCCGCGAAGATCTGCTAGGAGAAGTGTCCCAGCCTCTGCGTTGCCGCCCTCGGCCTCTCGTCGGCCGAACAGGTCCAGCAGCGCCGCGCGCGCCCGGGCGGGCCAGGGGCCGCCGGCATCGTCGGCAATGGAAAGCAGCGGCACCGCTATGTCCCCCTCCCGGTCCCCCATCACCTCTGGGATGCTGGGGTCGAGGTGAAGCGTCGGTGCACGGTCCCCGGCCCAGCGCGCCGCCTTGCGGGCCAAGTCCGCAAGTGCCGCCCGCGCGCCGGGTTCGCGAAGCTTCGCCGCTTTCTCCGCAGCTCCCTTGCGTTGCAGCACTACGGGCACGGCCCGGTCCTCCAGGGTCGCGGGTAGCGCTCCGATGCCGGCCAGAGCCAGCGGCGCGAAGATACGGAACTGGATGGGCTGGTGTTCGCCGTTCACCTCCACTAACCGGATCGCGTTGCCGCTGCGCTCGTATCCGCTGTTCAGCACCCCGCGCAGTTCTTCGTTCTCTTTCAGGAAGGCGTCGGCTTCGTCCAGCAGCAGGGTCAATGGCGCCAGCGCCTCGACGGTGCGGTACACTCCGGCTGCGCTGATATTGTCCGCCTTCAAGGGCCGGCAGCATGTCGCGCGCAGCACGTCCAGCAGCGTTGACTTGCCGCACCGCTTCGCCGGGCTGGTGATGCCCAGCCGGGGCGTGTGCTGGAACCGCTCGTATATCCAGGTATGGGCAATCCATAGCGCGACCACCTCTGCGGCCGAGGGCCGGAGGATCACATGGCGCCGCACCGCGGCCGTGATCTCGTCCAGCAGCTCGCTGCCGGGCACAGGATCAGGCCAGGGCTTTACCTCTGCCAGCACCACCCCGCGGCCCATGACCGCCTCCGGCGCCGGGCGACGCGCCTCCACCTCCTTGTCTAGCGTAGCGGTGCGCACGCCCAGCCGGTTCGCTGCCGCTATGCGCTCCCGGTCGTATTCCATGGGTGGCAGGGCTGCCAGGCGGGCAACCTCCCCCTGATACTCCGGCGTGGTCGGCTCTAAGATAGTGTAGCCATCCCGGTCCGGGTCGGAATGTGGCGCGGACGGTCCAGCCGATCCGTCAGCCATACGATCCCTCCGCCGCACGCCGGGCCCGGTCCTGCAGTACATCGTTGAAGTCCCGCCCGGGCTGGTCCGGCGTGGCGATGCGCACCCGCCGGCCCTCTGACTGCCACCGGGTTGAGGCTGCCGCAGCAGCGTCGCGGCCTACCGGGTCAGGGTCCGCCGCGATCACCACCGCCCGCACCTCCGGCGGCAACAGCAGTCCACGGGCCAGGTTACCGGCGTTGATGGCGGCCCAGGCCGGCAAGCCCAGCAGCAGTCCCGCGGATGCCGCCGTCTCGATCCCTTCCCCAATCACCAGCTCCGGCGCTACCGGGTCGAGGCGCACCGCTCCGCCCCATACCGGGCCAAGGCTGGCTTTCGCGGGGTCTGCACCAGCCTTGGCCCCGCCGGGCGTCAAATAGGTGCGATGGGCCGCGATGGGCTGTCCCGCCACGTCTAGCACCCCCGCCACCATGGCCGGCAGCCGTCCGCCTTCCGGGTGCGAGCAATCGCCGCGGTAGCGCAGCGCGTCGGAGGTCAAGGCGTGCCCGATCCCGCGCGCGGCCAGGTAGAGCGCCGCAGCAGTCCCGGCGCATGGCGTGCTTCCCGCCCAGAGCCGCAGCGCCGCCGCCTGTCTGCCCGCCCGGCGCCGTTCCACCGTGGTATCATCGGGCCGCGTCGGGGGCGTCCAGACCAAGCCCACGGCATTCCGGGCCACTTTGTCCAGCGCCTCCCGGGTGCAGCCGTTTGCGCAGAACAGCATGGGCCGGTTGCCCTTGCCCACCCGGACGGAGAAGGCTCGTGGATAGCTGCACGCCGGGCAGTCCCCGCCCCAACTCCGGGGCCGCTTATCCAGCCCGAACCGGGCCGCTAGGTCCGCCGCCAGATCGTGCGCGCCCATCATGCTTTGCTCTCCATGATGTGCAGAGGCCGCGGTGGGAACCGATCGCCGCCCAGCGCCCGGACGGTGCCCGGTGTCAGCCTCTCGTATCCCGCCAGAAGACCCAGCAGCGCCGGGCCGCCGATCCGGTCCGCCAGCGAGGCCAGCAGTTCCGCCGTTACACGCGGGCCAAGCGCGTGCAGGTGCGCCGCCCAGCGATCGAGGCGCATCCGCTCAAGGGGCGTCATCGCCCGCTCTCCCGCTCGCCAACTTCGGCCAGCATGAGGACATGCGTCGCGTCATCGTCACCTTGCCGGTCTCGATTTGCCATCACCATCACCCGGGCCGCGCCAAGCCGGCCGGCAAGGTAGGTCTTGCCCTTGGCGCTGGTCCGCTTCCTTAAGCGGGTCAGCACCAGCGGCGGGCGGTTCTGTCGTGTGTCGGTCATCGTGCCCTCTCCGTGATGGAGGGCGCGAGCAAGCATTGAACGGCGCGGAGCCGGGCTGTAGATTGCGGGTGTCACGTCCGCGTTGCCCAACGATCCGCCCCGGTGCTCACAAGCGCCGGGGTGTTTCGTTTAGGCAGCTTGCTTCGTGCGCTTGGCGCCGTGCGGACGGATAATGGCCGGTGGCAGGCTGTCCAGCCACGCCAGCCCATGCTGCACGTCGATCAGCGTCCGTGCCCCAGCCTTCACGGCGCGAAGATGCCCGGCGCCCAACGCCTCATATGTCGAGGATCGGCCCATGCCGGAAAGAGCACACCAGTCTATGATGCTTGCACGAACAGGAAGGCTTGAAGCCCGCCGGTTCTGAGAGTCTGGTGCGTCAAAGGTTATTTCGGCCATCGCTGTCTCCGTATTCGTGTGGATACGGGCGCAATCAACCTGCAACCTATACTCCGGGTCTAATCCCGCGAAGATGCCGCCAAACTAGTTGCTATGGCCCTTTCGCGGCCCCGGTTTCCGCCAACTCTCGGGTGTGTTGTCGCGCCTAATCCGTCGGAACACCTCGCGCGGCACGGCATCGAAATACGCGTCTGCAGCGGCAAAGTCGGCAGACTCCGAAGGCGTTGGTTCGGATTTGGGCCGCGTTGCCACGCGCAGTTTGAACCAATAGCCAAGTGCGGCTGCGGTGAAGACGGCACGGGGCAGCCCCGCCACGGTGCCACTCGCTGTCGCTGCAACCGTGGGCGGGGCCGGAGTCTCAATGTCGCGTATCTGGTCGATCTCTGATTGGAGCGGCGGTTGTGGTGGGTCCTGCGCCCCGAATACTAAAGCCAGGTCACGACAAATCAAAAAAGGGTAGCATTCGATCTCCGCGCCATTCCAAGAGGTAGCACTGACCGTGTTACGGGGCGACGCCATGGCGGCAAGCACTGGGCTCACGGCCTTCCCAGACACGTAGGTCGGCCGTCGCCATGTATAATCGGGAATCCACAATAGCCTGCCGGTCCGCGCGTCGCTGCCGACGGCTCGGAACATCTTTTCGCTCAGTCTCGCCTCTATCAGCTTTCCAGCCAACTCTGCCCAAGGGTAACGAAAATCGCGCCAATCCAGAGTGGCATCCCAGGCTCGGTCACGAGCTTCAATCATGTCAGCAATGTGCGCGAAGCTGACAAACGCCAGCGGTAGCGACGGAATAAATCCCTTCCGCACTGGACCATTGCTGGCAGTGAAGCTGTAGCTACCGCCGATTGATCTTACCGGCGCCGGTGCCCTGGTACCCGGCTTTGTCGGGCGGTCATCATCAGCCAATTGCGCCTCCGCAGCGCATTCCGCTTGTAGGTCGGCAGGGGCAGCCGGGGCGGAGGCCCAGCTTTCGGCGGCCAAACCTAGCCCCTGCCGATGGTGTTGGGCGGCGCGAATCGGTGCACCCCCTTAGTCACCGCAGCACACCCGCTGCCCGTCTCCTATCGATATTGGCGGGCGGTCTAAGCGCTGGGCTGGCCCTATCCTGCCGCCTGCGTCCGGCCACGGATGGGCACCACAGCACCCGCATCCGCCGGTCGGGCCAGGAAGGCAGCCCAATCCTCCATAAGCTTCGCCCGCCGGTCCAGCAGGTCACCGCGCCGATACGCTGCTTCAACCTTGTCGCGCAGCGTGTGCGCCAATGCTCCCTCCGCCACTTCCCGCGGCGCTGGGTTCATCTCCGCCGCCCAATCTCGGAAGCTAGACCGGAAGCCGTGCACGGTGAGGTCCGCCCGCTTCATCCGGCGCAGCACCGCCGTCATTGCCATGTTGGACAGGCCACCCGTCGCCTTGCCGCCGGGGAACACCGGATCGGCTGCCCTCGCGTCAGGGGTGTGCATTGTTGTCAGCACTGCCAGCGCCGCCGGACAAAGGGGCACGCGATGCTCAAGCCCGGCCTTCATGCGTGTGCCGGGCACGGTCCAGACCTTCGCCGCCAGGTCCACCTCCCCCCAGGTTGCGCCGGTCACTTCGGACGTTCGGGCCGCGGTCAGGACGGTGAAGCGCAGTGCCAGCGCGGCCGTCCCTTTCCGCCCGGTCAATGTCCGCATGAACGCTGGGCACTCCGCCCAGGGCAGCGCCGCATGGTGCTTGACGGCAGCAATCTTGCTGCGCTTGGGCAGCAGATTGGCGAGGTGCCCCTTCCACCGCGCCGGGTTCTCCCCCGTGCGCCAGCTCCGCGCCGTCGCGTAGTCAAGGATCGCCTCGATCCGGCCCCGCAGACGGGACGCCGTTTCCGGTGTTACACGCCACATGGGTTCCAGCACCCGCAGCACATTGCCTACCGCGACCCGGCCCACCGGCAAATCGCCCAGGACAGGATGTGCATAGGTGTCGAGGGTCGAGGTCCATTGCGCCCGATGGACGGGGTTGCGCCAGCCGTCGCGATGGGCTGCGATGTAGAGGTTTGCCACTTCGCGGAACGTCATGCCCTGCCCCGCTGCTTCCTGCCGGGCCTGTTCCCGCGCCTCGATCGGGTCGCGCCCAGCGTCTATTTCCCGGCGGGCGTCTCGTGCCCGGTCGCGTGCCTCTGCAAGCGTCACGTCCGCCTCGCTGCCTAGGCTCATCTCCCGCGGCTTCTGGCCAAGCATGGTGAAGCGGAAGGTCCACACCCGGGCCCCGCTCGGCTTGATAAACAAATACAAATTGCTGCCGTCGCTGTATCGGCCCGGTGCTTTCAGTCTCCGCACGTCCAGTGTCGTAAGCTTACCCGTCCGCATCGCCGCAAACCTCCGCAGGGTGGCCCGGTCCACATCTCGGTCCACATCCTCAATGTGGACTGTAGCAGACTGTTGCGGACACGCATAGACAAGCGACGGCCTAAATGACTGATCTGAAATGGTATTGAGGCCGGCTGTGGATAGCCATGGACTTGGGTTGCGCGGACACTCTCTCCGCACCTAGAATAGTTGAGCTGGCGGATGGCTTTTTAAATGAGCTGGTTGTCCATTCCACTTTAATGGCTCCACAAAGGTAGTTCCACTGCCGATGAAAAAATATGATAACAAGACATAGCAAATATGTGCTCGCTATTTATAAATACCTGGCTGAAGATTGAGCTTACTTTGTTCGCTATCTGGTTTGTTATTTAAAATAAACTCTGAGACGAATGTCAATACGGCACCATTTATTGCGCAGAATAGTTGTATTTTCCCTTTTCTCATTGCGAGGAGCGCTTGCGACGTGGCAATCCGGGGCCACACGCCGAAACATGGGTCCATGTTGCCCTGGATTGCCACGCCGAAGGCGGCTCGCAATGACGGGTTTTTGAGGCCGGAGGCAGGCTGGGCCAAATGCGATTGCCCCGGTTCATTGCGCAAGGTTAAGCCGCAGAAATCTTGCAAACAGAACACTGTTTCCGTGAGGTAGTGACGTCTTTAACCGCACCGCACACTCAGCGGGCGGTCACCAGAAGGCCAGATCATGCCCGCAAATCCCGACATCGTCCCTACGGCCGCCGCCGACGTTCTCGACCCCAACGCCGCCCCGTACAACGCCGTGGTCCGCATCACCAACGACCTCGACGGCTCTCGTTGGCTCGGTTCGGGCGTCCTGATCTCGCCCGACGAGGTGCTGACCGCCAACCACGTGTCCTACAAGCGCGGCAGCATCAACGGCGTCGCCACGGCCATCGACGTCGGCCCAGGCTACAACAACGATTACGGCCCCTTGGGCGACTACGCCGGCACGGTTGCGCACTACCTCGAGCAGACCAATGAGCCGGACATAGCAATAGGCGACATCCAATCCGACTTCTCGATCATCCACCTGTCAAAGCCGGTAGTCGGCGGCAGCGTGATGACCGTGACGCCTGACTTTGCCGGCGGCTCGGTCCACGTCACCGGATACCC
>JAABVA010005422.1_pt1 | contig 11542 bp, 12 predicted proteins | sample 5560331 | NCBI WGS metagenome assembly JAABVA01 (sample SAMN12812661, study PRJNA571458) | rock metagenome | isolation source: Antarctica rocks | place: Antarctica: Victoria Land, Mt New Zealand sud | collected 2016-01-07
TACCGTGAGCATCGGCGTACCTTCCCGACCCGCGTTTCAGCGCGAGCCTCGCTTGAGTTGACCTTCAGACGACACTCGGGAAGGTACGCCCTTCCCGACCCCATCCACAGGTTTCAAGCATTGCTCCGCGCCCACGGACCGTCGCCACTGTTGCCCAGGGTTGATATGGCAACGTTTCGGGCGCAGCGAGCATGATGAGGCGGTCGCCTGTCCGGATGTCGCCCCGCAGTTCAGGGATGACGACCTCGAGGTCCAGCCGCGTAAGGAGGTAATAGGTCGTCCGCCTCTTCAAAGGAAGCAGGAAGTAGCGCACGGGCGATCTCCGTTCGAGGAGGGCAAAGCGGCGTCTTCGCCAACCCCCGCCCACCCCCGACCGGCAAACGCGGCGCCCCAAAACTCGGCCCCACCGGCAGCCTGCTGCGGCGCCTGGACGAACGACGCCAAGAAGTCCTGCGCTTCGCCACCGACCTGGCCGTGCCCTTTACCAACAACCAGGCCGAGCGCGACCTGCGCATGGCCAAGCTACAAATGAAGATCTCCGGCTGCTGGCGCACCACCGACGGCGCCGAGACCTTCGCGGCCCTACGCAGCTACGTCTCCACCGTCCGCAAGAACGGCATCGCCGTCCTGGACGCCCTGTCCAACCTCCTCGCCGGCGACCCGTGGCTACCAGCCACGACCTGACCAGCCCGGCCCACCTGAGTAGTTACGAATGGATCAACAACTGGGAGGCCCGATTACCTTCCCCACGCCGCCGGCCGCTCCGCAGAGCGTGGTACGGGAGCGGCCGGCGGAACCGCTAACCCAGCGTCGGCGCACGGCGAGCGTGCTGGGTGACCGCCTCGTAGGCCCGGGCCGCCTCCAAGAGCGCGACGTCCTTGCCCGCGGCGGCGACCAGCTGCAGCCCGACCGGCAGCCCGACCGGCAGGCCGCCCGCGGAGAAGCCGGCCGGCACGGAGATCGCGGGGCAGCCGGTTGCCGAGACGACCGAGGCCGATCGCATCCACTCGACGTAGCTGTGCATCGGCTGGCCGCACACTGAGCGGGGGTAGCGCTCCTCCGACGGAAACGGCAGGACCTGAGCGGTGGGGCAGAGCAGCAGGTCGAAGTCGGCGAAGAACGCCTCGACCGCCAGATGCAGCCGGGTGCGGGCCACCGTGGCATGGATGAGGTCCTTGGCGGTGAGGCGGAACCCCTTCTCGACGTTCCACTGGATCTCCGGCTTGACCAGGTCGCCGTACTGCTCGACCAACCCCCCCAAGGAGGTGGCCATGTCGAACGCCCGGGTGACGTCGAAGACCTCGTCGGCGTCGCGCAGGACAGGGCAGCCTGGCTGCACGTCAGCGCCCAGTTCCTCGAAGACCTTGGCCTGGTCGTCGAGCACGTCGAGCACCTCCTGCTCCACGGGCACCCCCAGGCCGAAGTCCGTGGTCAGGCCGACCCGCAGCCCGGCCAGCGGCCTCTCCCCTTCCTGCCGCTCGGCAGGGCCGAGCATCGCCGCGAAGTCGGCCCCGCTCACTGGGCAGGCCAGCGGCACCCGAGGGTCGGGACCGGCCAAGACGGCCATAGCCAGCGCGACGTCCTCGACGCTCCGGGCGATGGGGCCGGTGTGCGCCAGCCACTGGTAGGCGTTCCGGCTTGGAGCGACCGGCAGCACCCCCAGGGACGGGCGGTAGCCGACGACGTTGCAGAATGCCGCTGGGTTGCGCAGCGACCCGCCCATGTCGCTGCCGTCCCCCAGCGGTTGGACCCGCGCGGCGATGGCCGCCGACGCCCCACCGCTGCTGCCTCCCGCGCTACGGCCGAGGTCGTACGGGTTCGCCGTGGCACCGAAGACCTCGTTGAAGGTGTGCGAGCCGGCGGCGAACTCGGGGACGTTCGACTTCCCTGTGCTGACCACCCCCGCAGAGGTGAACCGCTCGATGATCAGGTCGTCGAAGTCGGGGACCGCCTCGCGGAAGATCGGCGAACCGTGCGTCGTGCGGATGCCGTTGGTGTTGTTGGTGTCTTTGTGGGTCATCGGCACGCCGTGCAGCGCGGGAAGCCGGACGCCGCTCGCCGTCAGGCGATCAGCTGTCGCGGCCTGCTCGTAGGCGCGCTCCCGGCACTGGGTCACGATGGCGTTGATCGCGGGGTTGACCGCGTCGATCCGGGAGTAGTGCGCGTCCAGCGCCTCGCGAGCCGACAGCTCCCGTCGGCGGATGGCGGCCGCGAGCGCTGCGCAGGACAGATCCTCGAACTGCATCAGAACCTCACAGGTTGGGTCTGACAAACCGGGTCCCGACACGACACATGATGGCAGTGAAGGCCGCGACGAGACCGGTGCGCAGGGTCGACTCCAGCACCGGCGCGAATCCCGGGGAGTGGTTCGACGGCACGGGAGCGTCGCCGTGGACGACCCCCCGGGGCGAGGCCGCCGAAGAACCAGTACACCGGCATACCGCTGCCCATCACCGGGGGCTGCTGGGTGACGTTCCCCGAACCGAGGGCTCCCTGCAGCGCAGCGACCACCCCCTCAGTCTCCTGCGGGTCGTTGGTGAGCAGCGGGAAGCGGTAGAGCTCCTCGATGACCGGTCGCGGCGCCCCCGAGGCCTCCACCTCGGCTGCCAGGCGCAAGGCAGTGAGGACGCGCGCACGGACGTCGGGGTCGAGGGTGCGCACGTTGACGGTGAAGTCGGCCGTGGAGGGGATGATGATGTTCTCCTTCAGCCCGGCGTGGAAGGTCGCGACCGTCACGACCGCTGCCTGCTGGGCAGCCACCTCCCGCGACACGACGCTTTGGATGCGCGCGACCATGTGGGCGCCGAGCACGACCGGGTCGACGGTGTCCTCCGGTCGGGACCCGTGCCCACCGCGTCCGTGCACGGTCACCTTCCAGCTGTCCGCCATCGCCATCGCCGGGCCGCTGGAGACCTCGACGGTGCCGGCGACGCCGGGCCAGACGTGCTGCCCGAAGATGACCTGTGGCGCCGGCGTTCGGTCCCACAGCCCGTCCTGCACCATCACCCGGGCGCCTTGGCTGGTCTCCTCGCCGGGCTGGAAGACGAAGACCACGGTGCCGGACCAGTCGTCGCGCTGCTGCGCCAGCAGGGTCGCCGCTCCGACGGCGCAGGCGATGTGCGCGTCATGGCCGCAGCCGTGCATCACCGGGACCTCGGTGCCGTCCGGCAGTCTGCCTCGGGCCGAGCTGGCGTAGCTCAGCCCCGTCTCCTCCTGGACCGGGAGAGCGTCGATGTCGGCGCGGAAGGCGACGACCGGTCCAGCTCCGTTCCGCAGGACCGCCACCACCCCGGTGCCACCGCAGAGCACCGCCTGGTAGCCCAGGTCCTCCATCCGCTGCTGGATCAGCGCGGCGGTCCGGTGCTCCTGCATCGAGAGCTCGGGGGCCGCACGGAGGGTGCGGTACAACGCGTGGACGTCCTCGAGCAGGCGCTCGGAGAGTCGAGCAGGGGTCTGGTGTGAAGTCATCAGCTCCTCCTGGTGCGAGGTCATGGCCCGGTCCGGCTCGGTCCGTCAGGGCCTGGGGCGTCAGAACCGTCGTCCTCGCTGCTCCATACCCGGTGTCCACCGACCCACGTCGAGAGCACCGGGATCGCGCCGATCGAGGCGGGGTCGACCTGACGGGGGTCGGCGCCGAGCACGACGAAGTCAGCGAGCTGCCCGGGAGCAAGGCTGCCCTTGAGGTGCGCCTCCCCGGTCGCCTCGGCCGAGCCGGTGGTGTAGATCCGCAGGGCCTCCTCCACGGTGACCCGCTGCCGGGGTCCGACGCTCGCACCGTCGTACCCGGTGCGGGTCACACAGCTCTGTAGGGCCAGCAGCGGCTCGATGGGGCCGCACGGGTAGTCCGAGGAGCCCGCGACGGTGATCCCGGCATCCAGGAAGTCGCGGTGAGCGAACATCCGCTCCACGCGCTCCTCGCCGTACCAGTCGATGAGGGCACCGCCGTGGAAGTAGGGATAGCTACCGAACGGGACGGCGATCGCGCGCAGGGCGGCCATCCGCCGGAGGATGTCCTCGTCCACCAGGCTGCAGTGCTCGATCCGGTGCCGCAGCCCGGGGCGGTCGTCAGCCTCGGCCGCTTCCTCCAGCAGCGTCAGCAGGAGGCGGATCGCCCGGTCACCGTTGGCGTGGACCGCGACCCGGTTGCCGTCGGCGTGGACAGCGCGCACAATCTCGCGGAGCTCCTCCGTGGACGTCGACTGTATGCCGTGCCCGTCGCCGCGGTGCGACTCCTCGACCAGGCAGGTGCGCCCCCCGACGGCGCCGTCCACGAAGGCCTTCACGCCCACGAAGCGCAGCATCTCGTCCCCCAGCCCGGTCCGCAGCCCGAGCCGGTGCACCAGCTCGTAGTGCGGGGCGGTCACGAGCATGCCGGTGCGCAGCGTCAGCAGCCCGCGCCCCGAGGCTTCGCTGAAGAGGGCGAGCTCGTCGGGGCCCACCATGGCGTCACAGACCGAGGTCAGCCCCGCGGCATGCCAGGCAGTGACAGCCCTCCGCAGCCCGACGAGCCGCTCCGCCAGCATGCTGGCGGGGAGCACGGTGGCGCCGGCACGGCTCGCCGCGGGGTTGGCGAAGTCGAAGAGCGCCTGCTCGAGCAGGACGCCGTTGTGCCGGCCCGCAGCGTCCCAACCGAAGTCGCCACCAGGGGGTGGGGCGGTCTCGTCGTCGATGCCGGCCAGAGCCAACGCCGCGGAGTTGACGACCCCCCAGTGGCACGCCACGTGGACAACGAGGGTCGGCACCTCGGCGGTCACCCGGTCCAGGTCCCAGCGAGTCAGCTGCTCGCCACCGGTCTTCACGTCGTCGTAGCGGCTGCCGCGCAGCCAGGACCCGGTCGGGAGCTGCACGGCCTCCCGCTGCAGCAGGGCCAGCAGCTGGCCCTTGTCGGTCACGGCAGCTGGGGAGAGGTCGAGGTGCAGCAGGTCCTCGCTGGCCATCCCCAGATGGGTGTGGGCGTCGTTCAGGCCCGGCATGACGATGCCGTCGAGGGCAACGACGTCCACGCCCGGGAAGCGGTCCTGCGCGGCCGCCCAGCTTCCCCGGGCCAGGATGCGGCCACCCGAGACCACCAGCGCCTCCACGTCCGGCCCGTCGAGGGTGACGATGCGGGGGGCCCGCACGACGGTCACCGGCGCCTGGTCGAGGTCGTCGCGCATCAGCAGCCCAGGACGAGCTCGCCGCGTTGCCACACCTGCCGGACCCGTTCGCGCAGGCCGTCCAGGTCGCAGGCGTCGCCGTCCACCACGAGGAGATCCGCGGCCAGGCCCGGCGCCAGCCGCCCGGCCTCGTCCTGCAGCCCGCACAGCTTTGCCGCTTGCGAGGTGGCAGAGGCGAGGACCTGCTCGGGCGGCATACCGCAGGCTTGCATCAGGGGCAGCTCCTCGAGGTTGCTGCCGTGCCGGCCGACTCCACTGTCGGTGCCCATCGCCAGCGGCACGCCGGCCTCGACGGCGCGCCGCACGGACTGTAGGTGCACCTCGGCGACCTCGACCGCCTTGGCGACCACCGCGGCCGGCAGCTGTGCCCCGGCCGCTGCCGCGGCCACCACCGCCCGCGGGGCGACCAGGGTCGGGACCAGCCACGTGCGGTGCGCCAGCATCAGCTCGATCGCCTCGTCATCGAGGTAGATGCCGTGCTCGATCGACCGGACTCCCGCGCGCACCGCGTTCTTGATGCCGGCTGATCCCTGCGCGTGCGCCATGACCCCAAGCCCCGCCGCCGCAGCCTCCCTGACGACGACCTCGACCTCCTCGGGGCTGAACTGCGTGTGCGTGGGGTCGTCCCGCGGTGAGAGCACCCCACCCGTCGTGCAGATCTTGATCACGTCGGCTCCGGCGCGGACCAGTGACCGGACTACCTTGCGCAGCTCGTCGGCTCCGTCCGCCATCGCGTCCGGGCGCCCGGGGTGGGCAACACTGAGCGGCACGTCGTAGCCGGAGGGGAACCAGCCGTCGGTGTGACCACCAGTCTGGCCGATGATGTTCACCGCGATGAGAAGCCGCGGTCCCGGGACCAGGCCGTCGGCGACGGCCCGCTGGATGCCCAGGTCGGCGCCGCCAGCGTCGCGCACCGTGGTGATCCCGGTCGCCAGGGTCGCCTGCAGGTTCCTGGCCGCTTCGTAGAACTGGTACGAGAACGGGCGCTGGAGGCGCTGCATCACGTCCACTCCGGAGGAGGTGAGGTGCACGTGGCAGTCGAAGAACCCGGGTAGCACCGTCGAGCCCGTCACGTCGACGCCCACGTCGCCGTCCAGACCCAGCCCCACCTCCACCACCCTGCCCCCGGCGACGCTCACGTCTGCCCGTTGCGGGGCGGCGCCGGTCCCGTCGAAGACCTGACCGCCGTGCAGGACGACGCGGGCCGGCGCAGCAGAGGACGACGCCGGCTCAGCGGGCACGCTGCGGCTGCCCCTCGCGCACTTCGGCGGCGTCTCTGGGGGCGTGGCTGGCGGCTCGTTCGATGACGGCACCGGCGAGCAGGACGACGATGTTGGGGACCAGGGCCACCAGCCCGACGTTGATGTGGCCGGAGTAGACGTTGCCGAACGTCAACCAGATCACGATGGCCTCGCCGACGAGCAGGCCGGCGAGGACCGGCCAGACCCCGACTAGCCGCCGCGCGAGCAGCGCCAGAGCGATCGCGGGGATCAGCTGGTCCAGTCCGGAGTAGGTCAGCAGCAGCAGGTTGGCCAGCAGGTCCGGCCGGGCGATGGCGAGCACGAGGGCCAGTGCGGTCACCCCGACCACCGACGCCTGGTTGACGACGAACTGGCCCCGGCCACCCCGTTGCCCCGCGATGTTGCGCGCCACCAACGAGGACATCCCCACGATGAGACCGGCCGCCGGCACCATCGCGGTGGCCGCCGTCGCGACGACCACCACGCCGACGAACCAACCCGGGAAGGTCTCCTTCGCCAGGGTCAGCAGGGCGCCGTTGCTCTTGCTCTTGGCCGGCAGGGCGACCAGCGCGGTGAAGCCGATGATCATCGGTAGCGCGAGGGCGATCGAGTAGATCGGCAGGAAGACGTAGTTGCGGCGGACAGCCTTGGGGGAGGCGCCGGAGAGCAGGGCGGGCCACTGGTGCGGCAGAGTCATGAACAGCACGCCGAGGGTGGAGGCCACCATGCTGGAGAAGAACCACGTGGAGTCGAACGGCCCGGCGTGCACCTGGAGCATGTTCGGGTGCGATGCCATGACCTTCTGGAAGGTGCCGCCGATGCCGCCGGTGAAGTGAGCCGGGATCAAGATGACGAGGATCAGCAGGACGACGAGCATGAGCGCGTCCTTGAAGTAGGACGTGGTGGCCACTCCGCGGATGCCGGCCCACAGGACGAACGCGACCACGAGGACGAAGGCGATGACGATGCTGACCGTGCTCGAGGTCTGGTCCCCGGTGGCGAGCTGGACCGCGAGCCCGAGCCCGGTGATCTGCAGCTGCAGGTAGGGCAGCAGGAAGACGACGCCGAAGATCGCAGTAATGAAGCCGAGCACCTTGGAGCTGTAGAAGTCGGCCAGGAAGTCGGCCTGGGTCAGCTGTCCGCGCTCGTGCGCGCGTTTCCAGATGATCGGCGCCAGGAAGTACAGGCCAATGTAGGCCAGGGGGATGTACGGCAGGGCGTAGAGGGCGGCCACCCCGCCGCTGAAGGCCAGGCCCGCCATGCCGAGGAAGGTGAAGGTGGTGAAGACCTCGCCGGCCTGGAGGAACCACATCGTCACTGAGCCGAACCGGCGTCCGCCCACGGTCCACTCTGACAGGTCTCCGGTCGGACGGCGCCGGCCGGCGAAGCCGAGAACGGCGATCAGGACGATGCCGAGCAGTGTCACGAACAGGGCCGACGTCATCGCTGAACACCTCCGGTGCCTTCGGCGCGGTCCGCTTCTCGCTGGGCCGGCCTGAACTCGATCAGGGCCAGCGCGGGGGTGATGAGCAGCACCCAGAAGACGCTCCACACCATCACCGACGGCAGCCCGAACCACAGCGTCGCCCGGTTCACGAAGGGCAGCCAGACGGTGGCCACGAGGGCCACCACCGGGATGGCGAGGATGATCAGGTATCGCCGCATGTCGGTGCTCCTAGGGAAGGTGGGTGGTTAGGGGTGGGTGAGCACGTCGATGGCGGCGCCGGTTGCGCTCGCGTCGCGCCGCAGGGCGCGGATGGCGAGCTGGGCGTGCAGCAGGACGCCGTCCGGCATGACCTCGTCCTCGAAGACGGCGCGCGGGCTGTGGTTGTTCGGGGTGCTCACCGCGGCACCAGGATGCGCGCCGAGCATGAGGTAGCACCCGGGAACCGCCTCGAGGACCCGGGAGAAGTCCTCCGCTCCCGCCTGCGGGTTCTGCATCGGCTGATACCGCTCCTCGCCGAACACCCCCTCGATTACGCCGGTGGTGAAGGCCGCGTGCGTGCCGTCGTTGACGGTGAGCGGGTACTCGTCGAGGTACTCCACGTCCGCCTCCAGCCCGTAGCCGGCGGCGATCTGGCGACACAGCCGCGGAGCCTGCGCCTGGATCCGGTCGTGCGCCGCGCCGGAGAAGGACCGCACCGTCGCCTCGAAGTGCGCCTCGTCCGGGATGATGTTCCGCCGGGTGCCGGCGTGGAAGGAACCGACCGTCACGACGACCGGGTCGAAGATGTCAAACCTGCGCGTGACCAGAGTCTGCAGGGCCGTCACCATCTCGGCTGCCGCGGTGACCGGGTCGCTGGCCAGATGCGGCGCCGAGCCGTGGCCGCCGGCGCCCCGGACCGTCACGTGGAGGCCGTCGCTGGCTGCCATCAGCGTTCCCGGCCGGGTGGTGAAGGTGCCACGGGGGACCTCCGAGGACAAGACGTGCATGCCGTATGCCGACGACACCCGGCTCCCAGCCGCGTCCAGCACCCCCTCCTCGATCATCCGGCCGGCGCCGTCGCAACCTTCCTCTCCCGGCTGAAACATGAAGACGACGTCCCCCTGCAGGCTGTCCCGGTGAGCGGTCAGCAGACGCGCTGCTCCGACCAGCATCGCCGTGTGCAGGTCGTGGCCGCAGGCGTGCATCGCCCCGTTTACTCGGCTGGCGAAGTCGAGCCCGGTCTGCTCCTGCACGGGCAGGGCGTCCATGTCTCCGCGCAGTAGCACGGCGGGCCCCGGCTGCCCGCCGCGCAAGACGGCGGTGACCGAGGACAGCGACGCCCCGGTCGTCACCTCGAGCCCGAGGCCGTCGATGGCCTCCAGGACGGTCTGCTGCGTGGCCGGCAGGTCCAGGCCGATCTCGGGGTGCTCGTGGAGCTGGTGGCGGAGCGCGACGAGCTCGGGGCGCATCGCGAGAGCGTCGTCGCGCAGTCGGTCATCGAGGGACACGCAGCCTCCTGAGGTCGGGTTGCTGACGACACTGTCACTTCCCGCCCTACACTTGGCCCATCTGCAGAGATTCGAGCAGGGCAGGGCGAGAAATGAATTATTCCGTCACACTGACCGAGAGCGACCTTGCTCTCGTAGAGGCTTTGCAGGTCTCGCCGAGGGCGTCCTGGTCGGCGGTCTCCGCGGCGACCGGGATGAGCCCTGCCACAGCCGCGAGGCGCTGGCAGCGCCTCGCCGAGACCGGGGCGGCGTGGGTGACCGGTGCTCCCAGCGTCTCGGTGTGGAACGGCCAGTGCGTGGCGTATGTCGACATCAGCTGCCGCCCAGGCCAGAGCCTGTGCGTGGCCGGGGTGCTCGCGCAGGACCGGCACGCACTCAGCGTTGAGCTCACGGCGGGCAATGCCGACCTCTTCGTGACCGTCGCGGTGGCCGACCTGCGGGCCCTGTCGCGGTACCTGCTGACCCGAGTTGCCGTGCTGCCGGGCGTCACCGGCATACGGACTCGCATCATGACCCATCTGTACCGTGACGGCTCGAGCTGGCGCCTCGGCGCGCTCTCGCGCGCTGCCGCTTCGGCGCTGCCCACAATTGCCGTCGTCGAGGACCCGCCTCGCTCGGCCGCCCACGTCCCCCTGGAGCGGGACGAGCGCGAGATCCTCGTGCAGCTCGGGCTCGACGGACGGTCCTCGTATGCCGCGCTCGCGGCCACCGCGGGGGTCAGCGAGGCCACCGCCCGCCGTCGGACGGCGCGGCTGCTCGCCACGGGCGCGGTGCTGCTCCGGGCGGAGGTCTCCGCCCGACTGGCCGGCTGGACGGTGCCGGTCATCCTCTCGATGGACGCTCCGACCCACCGGCTGGCCGAGACCGCGCGCGCCCTCGCCCGGCTGCGCCAGGTGCGGCTGTGCGCGACGCTCGCCGGCACGCCGCCGCTGGTGGTGACGGCGTGGCTGCACGACATCGAGGAAATCCACGCGTTCGAGACGACCCTGGCGCGGGCGCTTCCGGACCTGACGGTGATGGACCGGCTGATCACGCTGCGCACGGTCAAGCGGATGGGGCGGCTGCTGGACGAGGACGGCTGTGCCGTCGGGGCCGTGCCGATGGACATCTGGGCCGATCCGCTGGCGAGCGACTGAGACGGCTTGTGCACAGGTTTCCGGCACTGCACTCGGCGCAGCTGGGGTAGCGGACGCGCCGAGAGCAGGTGACGGATGTTCTGATCGCGCTCGAACGAGGGCACCGCCTAGGTGCCGTTGCCGGTGTGCTTCCGAGGCGAGTCAGAGGGAACGGTAGACGTCGGGTCGGTGCTCGACGCGTAGGACGATGACCTGGTGGCCCCCTCGTTGATGCGGTAGAGGACTCGGTAGGTCCCCCGTCGGGCCGACCCGATTCCGGCCAGGTCGTCGCGCAGCTCCTTGCCCACCCTGTGCGGGTTGTCGACCAGCGCCATCGTGAGGAACTCGGTGACGGCGGCTGCCACCGGGTGCAGCGGCTCGGGGCAGACCCAGCGCCGCTTGCGCCAGATCACCCGCACCGGTCGACCGAGCCGGACGTTTCCGCGTAGAGATGAGGGCGGTCGGCGCGCGTCCTAACGTACCTGGCCAAGGTCTTCCGGGGCGACCATGCCCTACCCGGATTCAGGGGAAGAGGCACATGCGGCGCGGGCACCGACGCCCGACGATGTTGGTCGCGGACGCGGTGCGTGCAGTCGCGGTGCTCAGCCTCCCGATCGCCTACTTCGCCGGGCACTGACCTTGACACACCTCTATGTCGTCGCACTTATCGTCGGAACCTTCGATGTCACCTTCGCCGTCGCCTACCAGGCCCTATTGGTCGCGATGGTCAACCGGAAGGACTACCTCGCTGCGAACAGCCTCCTCAACGGCACGAGGTCCTTGGCAGAAGTGGTCGGCCTGGCCCTGGGCGGAACACTCGGCGGGCTGCTCACGGCGCCGGTCGCGCTCCAGCTCAATGCCGTGAGCTTCGTCGTCAGCGGTAGCCAACTGGCCCGCATCCACCCGTCGAGCCCCCACCTGACACCTCCAGCTCACGCAGCCTCAGACCTCCTCAAGTAGTGACGAAAAGGGTGCGGCTCCGCTGGAGGGTCGGGTGATTGCGTTGAAGATGGTCTTCCGGGGCCTATCGGCCGGTGCGGCGGGGAGATTGGGGCCGGGGAGCGGGCGTTGATGAGGCGCCCGTGACCTGTGTGGC
>JAABVA010005427.1_pt1 | contig 11539 bp, 10 predicted proteins | sample 5560331 | NCBI WGS metagenome assembly JAABVA01 (sample SAMN12812661, study PRJNA571458) | rock metagenome | isolation source: Antarctica rocks | place: Antarctica: Victoria Land, Mt New Zealand sud | collected 2016-01-07
CGGACAGCGACAGCTGCACGTCGATTGAGTGGTGCTTCACCCGGCGGATCAGCTCGGGCGGCAGGGCCACGTTGAACTGTTGCTTCGTCGCCATACAGCTGAGCATAATAACTTAGAGACCTAGGTGTCTAGGCCGTGTCGGCTCGTTCGCAAGCGCGAAAGTCCTCGACTAGAAGGCGTAGCGCTCCACCGCCGCGCCGCCAGGCGGCGACCACCTTCAGCAACCTGATCAGGCCGCGCCGCTGGCCGGTTGCCGGGGCGAGCGGGGGGGTGAGGTGCCGGTCTACCGCCCGGCGGGGGTGAGGTGGTCGGGAAAGTTGGGGGCGGGGGTGCTCCAGCCGCAGCAGGTGCATCGGACGCCGAGGGTGCGGGGTTCGAGTGCCGCGGCGGGGGTGTGCTCGACCCGGTGGACGGTGTAGCCGTCGGGGTCGAACGGGTCGGGGCTGGTCTGGGTGACGGTGACAGGGATCGGGGTCTCGATGCGGAGCAGCAGCGCCGGGGTGCCGCAGTGCGGGCAGCCGAGCAGCACCGGCCGGACGCCGGCCTGCGTCTCAGCGTGGGCAGTGGTGGTTGTCAGGCAGTACCTTCTGCTGGTCAGGCGTGCTGGGGCCGGCCGGGGAGCCGGGCGGTGGTGACGGTGCGGGGGGTCCAGGCGAGGTCGCGTTCGACCAGCAGCCGGGGCAGGAGCCGGACGGTGCCGGGCGCCCGGCCGGGGGTGATGCCGCCGGGGGAGTGCAGCGCTTCGAGGTCGGCGAGGTTGGTGTAGCCCCATTCGGCGTTGTCCGGGTCACCGAGGCAGGCGTAACTGAACGCGTCACCGGAGGCGGGGTCGTATTCAGCGACCCACCAGTCGCAGGGCCCGCGAAGTAGTGCAGCCAGATCGTCTTGTCGCCGGTGGGGACGGGCTCGGTGCCGTACAGCCCGGGAATCCGGGCGAGCACCTCGGCTGGGGGGTAGAAGCCGTTGCCGCGTACGGTGCGGTGCCGTTCGAGCGGGCTGCCGGTGGTGCTGCGGTGCCGGGTGGACATGCGGTCCTCCAACCGGGGGGTGGGGGAGACCGTGGTGGGTCTCCGGGCCAGGTGGGGCAGGCGCTGCTGCCTGCCCGCGAGGCCGGCCGGAGGAGCCGCAGAGGCTCCCGGTGCACGCGTCCGACGCGGCCTCGGGGTCCCGGTGATGGTTGGCACCGCCAGCGGTCCGCAGGGAGCCGGCGATCACGGGGTGCGGCGCGGCGGCGCTTGCGGCGGGAGGGGCGGCTACGCATCCTCCGGAGGCCCTTCCCGGCTGGGTCAGTACCGGCCGCAGGCCGGTTCCGCTTCGGGTTCGTGGCCCTGCCCGGCCCTGAGGGCGGTGGACTTGTGGCGGTGCCGCCGCTTGTGGATGCGTGGGGAACCGGAACAGGATCCGGCGGTAAGCCGCGTGGGTGGGTGGGTCTGTCTCAGGGGGGCTGAGGTTCGCCGAGTGCCCGGTAGAGGCTGGATCTGCCCGGGTCCGCTACGGCAAAGGTGATAAGAGCTGCACCGTCGGCCTCGACGCGCAGACCGCCGCGCTGCTCGCCCGCTGGCTGGATCGTCGTCGCCGGCTTTCACCCGGCGCCCGCGCGCCGATCTTCTGCACGCTGCACGGCGGCCGCCTCGACGCCTCCTACGTCCGGCGTCTGCTGCCGCGCCTGGCGCGTAAGGCCGGCGTGGATCGTCGCGTGCACGCCCACGGCCTCAGGCACACCTACGCCTCCGAGCTCGCGCGCGGACGCCGTGCGATCTCGACGATCTCGGCCCAGACCAGCTCTGAGAACGAGCGGCGTCCTCTAGGCGCGCAGGGTCAGTGGCCGGTGGACGTCGTCCGGTACGTCGCGCATCTGGATCGTCTTGCCCAGCGTGAACCGGTACGGCGCGTGCGACCGCCCGCCTTGTCAGGTCGGTCCGGGCGCGGTGTAATGGCCACGAGGACGGCCCCGTCGAGGGGCCGCCCCCGCACCGACCCGCGGTGCCGGCGAAGCGCCGGCTCCGGTCCGGACCTGGAGGGGGCGGCATGGCCGTCGCGTCGCCTGTCACTGTGCCGTGCTCGGCCGCTCGGCGCCAGGAGTTCGACGTCCCGCTGACTCGCGAGCTCGCCCGCGAGCGGCTGCGGGAGGCAGCGCTCGCCGAGCGCCCTGTCGGCGCGGTCGGCCTGGAGCTCGAGGGCCATCTCGTCGACCTGGCCCGGCCCGCCGCTCGGGTGCCGTGGCTACGGACGTCGGCGGCCGTCGCCGCGCTCCCGCCGCTGCCGGGAGGCAGCATCGTCACGCTCGAGCCCGGCGGGCAGGTTGAGCTGTCCGGACCGCCCGCCGGGGGCGTGGTGCGGGCGGTCGCCTCGCTGCAGGCCGACGAGGCCGTGCTGCGGGGGAGTCTGGGGGAGCGTGGCCTCGGGCTGGCTGCTCTCGGCGCCGACCCCGCCCGCCCCGCGCAGCGCGTCAACCCGGCCGCGCGCTACGAGGCGATGGAGGCGCACTTCGCCGCGACCGGGGAGGGCGAGCCGGGGCGGGCGATGATGTGCTCCACGGCTGCGCTGCAGCTCAACCTGGAGGCCGGCCCCGCGTCGGGGTGGACGCAGCGCGTCGCCCTCGCGCACCGGCTGGGCCCGGTGCTGGTCGCCGTCTCCGCGTGCTCGCCGTTGCTGGCGGGCCGGGCGACCGGCTGGCGCTCGAGTCGGCAGCAGGTGTGGGGGCGGCTGGACGCGGCGCGGTGCGGACCGCTGCCCGGCAGGGCGGTGCCGGCCGAGGAGTGGGCGACTTACGCGCTGCAGGCGCCGGTGCTGCTCGTGCGGACGGCTGGGGGAGCGGTCCCTGTGCGTCGGCGGGTCCCCTTCGACGCATGGCTGGCCGGGGACGTGGTGCTGGCCGACCGACGACCGACGGCCGCGGACCTGGACTACCACCTCACGACGCTGTTCCCGCCTGTGCGGCTGCGGGGCTTCCTCGAGCTGCGCTACCTCGACGCCGTACCCCGCCGCTGGTGGCCGGGGCTCGCGGTGCTCGCCGTGACGCTGCTGGACGACCCCGTCGCCGCCGACGAGGCGACCGACGCCACGGCGGAGGTCGCGGGCCGGTGGGCCGCCGCCGCCCGGCTGGGTCTGGGCGACGCGGCGCTGCGCCGGGCCGCGGTGCGCTGCGGCGCGGCTGCCCTGGCCGCGCTCGCCGTCCCCGGCGTACCCGCGTCGCTGCGGGCGGACGTCGAGGCCTGGGCCGAGCTGGTCGACCGGGGGCGCTCACCCGGCGACGACCTGCTGGATGCTGTGCGGCGCACCGGTCCCCTCGCGGCCCTGACGGAGGCGGCCCGTGCAGACGCGTGAGGCCGTGGCGCAGGCGCTCACCGCCGCCCGCGGGCGCACTCTCGGGTTGACCGGCCACGACGAGCCGGAGCTGCTGCGCCAGCACTCGCCGCTGATGAGCCCGCTGGTGTGGGACCTCGCCCACGTTGCCCAGCAGGAGGACCTGTGGCTGCTGCGGGCCGGTGACGCGCGCCGGCCGGGCCTGTTGCCGCCGCAGGTGGAGTCGCTGTACGACGCCTTCGTGCACCCCAGGGTCACCCGGGTGCGGCTGCCGCTGCTGCCGCCCGTCGAGGCGCGCCGCTACGGCGTCGAGGTGCGCGGGCGCGTGCTGGACGCGCTCGACCGGGACGAGGAGCTGTTCCCGTACTCGATGGTCGTGCAGCACGAGCAGCAGCACGACGAGACGATGCTGGCCACACTGCAGCTGCGCCAGGGGGTGCCGCTGCTGGGGGAGGGCGCGGCGCTGCCGTCCGGGCGCCGGGTTGCGGGCAGCACCGTGCTGGTGCCGGCGGGCGAGGCGGTGCTGGGCGTCACGGCGGCGGAGGTGCCGGAGTCGCTGGACAACGAGCGGCCGGCGTTCGCGACGACCCTGCCGGCGTACCGGATTGGTCGGGTGCCCGTCACCAACCGCGAGTGGCAGGCGTTCGTCGACGACGGTGGGTACGCCGAGCGCCGCTGGTGGTCCGCGGCCGGCTGGCAGCACCGGCGGCACGCCGGGCTGCAGCGTCCCGCGTTCTGGTCGCCGGAGGGGACGCGGGTGCGGTTCGGCCACGTCGAGCAGCTCCCGCCGGACGAGCCTGTGCAGCACGTCTGCTACTTCGAGGCCGAGGCCTACTGCGCGTGGGCCGGGGGCCGGCTGCCGACCGAGCACGAGTGGGAGAAGGCGTGCGCCTGGGACCCGGTCGCCGGTCGGCGGCGCCGCTGGCCCTGGGGGGACGCGTCGCCGACGGCCCGGCACGCGAACCTCGCCGATGTCGCCGCCGGCCTTGAAGCGTTGCGGCCCGCTCCGGTCGGCGCCTACCCCGAGGGCGCCTCGGCGTACGGCGTCGAGCAGTCGATCGGCGACGTGTGGGAGTGGACGTCCTCGCCGTTCACCCCGTGGCCGGGCTTCACCCCGATGCTCTACCGGACCTACAGCGAGCCGTTCTTCGGCGCGGATCACCGGGTGCTGCGGGGCGGGTCGTGGGCGACCGCGAGCAGTGCCGCGCGCCCGAGCTTCCGCAACTGGGACCTGCCGGTGCGCCGGCAGATCTTCGCCGGTGTCCGCGTCGCGTACGACGTCGAGGATGCGGGCTGACGTGTGCCGCCACCTCGCCTGGCTCGGCGCGCCGCGCACGCTCGCCGCCCTCGTCCTCGACCCGCCGTACGGGCTGCTCCGCCAGTCCTACGCGCCGCGTCGGCAACGGCACGGCCGGGTCAACGCCGACGGGTGGGGGGTCGGGCTGCTCGGCCCGCAGGGTCCCGCGCGGTGGCGGTCCACCCGGCCGCTGTGGGGGGACGCCTCCTTCGCGGCCATGGCACCGCTGCTGTCCGCCGCATGCGCGCTCGCCGCTGTGCGCTCTGCCACCGCCGGCATGCCGATCGAGGAGACGGCGACGGCGCCGTTCACCGACGGCAGGTGGTTGCTCTCACACAATGGTCGCGTCGACAGGGACGTGCTGCCCGTCGCCCCAGGCGCCGAGTCCGTCTGCGACGCCGCGCTGCTTGCCGCCGCCGTCTTCGCCGGCGGCGTCGACGCGCTCGCGGACACGGTGTGCGAGATCGGTCGCGCGGACCCGGCGGCGCGGCTGAACCTGCTGCTGACCGACGGCGAGCGGGTCCTTGCGACCACGTGGGGCGACACGCTCGCCGTGCTGCGCCTGCCCGACGGCGTCGTCGTCGCCAGCGAACCCTGGGACGACGACCTGCGCTGGACCGACGTCCCCGACCGGTCCCTCCTCGAGGTGACCGCAGCAGGGGTGTCGCTCACCCCGCTACCCGTGCGAGAGGCAGCCGCGTGAGCATCACGCTCGAGACCCACCTGCAGCCGTCGTCGTACCTCGACCGACTGCGCGCCGACGTCCTCGCGGGGTTCACCGCCACGCCGAAGCGCCTGCCGCCCAAGTGGTTCTACGACGCCCGCGGCAGCGAGCTCTTCGACGAGATCACCCGGCTGCCCGAGTACTACCCGACCCGCGCCGAGCGCTCGGTGCTGTCGCGCATCGCGCCGCAGGTCGCCGCGCTCACGCAGGCCGACACGCTCGTCGAGCTCGGTTCCGGCACGTCGGAGAAGACGCGGCTGCTGCTGTCGGCGTTGCGCGACGCCGGCACGCTGCGCCGCTTCGTGCCACTCGACGTCGACCCCTCGGTGCTGGCCGCCGCCGGCGACGCGGTGAGCGCGGAGTACCCAGGGGTCAGCGTGCACGCCATCGTCGGCGACTTCGAGCACCACCTCGACGCGTTGCCGGCAGACGGCCGGCGGCTCGTCGCCTTCCTGGGCTCCACCATCGGCAACCTCGAGCCCGTGCCCCGCGCCGCCTTCCTGCGCCGGCTGGCCGCGACGCTGCGCCCCGGCGACGCGCTGCTGCTCGGCACCGACCTCGTCAAGGACCCCGAGCGGCTGCGGCGGGCGTACGACGACAGCGCCGGCGTGACGGCCGCGTTCAACCGCAACGTGCTCGCCGTCGTCAACCGCGAGCTCGACGCCGACGCCGACCTCGACGCCTTCGAGCACGTCGCGCTGTGGGACCCCGAGCAGGAGTGGATCGAGATGCGGCTGCGCGCCACACGCCAACAGCTGGTGACCGTGCGCGCGCTCAAACTGGTCGTCCCGTTCGCGGCAGGCGAGGAGCTGCGGACGGAGGTGTCGGCGAAGTTTCGCCGCGCCGGCGTCGCGGCCGAGCTCGACGCCGCCGGCATGCGGCTGGTGCGCTGGAGCACCGACGACGCCGGCGACTTCGCCCTGTCCCTGGCCGTCCCGTCGGGCGTCTCGTCGGCGTGACCCTGTCGTACGCCGATGTCGGCGCGGCCTGGCGGGCGGCCCGACCGCCGCAGGTCGGTCACCACCTCGACAGCGCCGCCTGTGGCCGGCAGAGCAATCGGGTGCTGGACGCGGTGGCCGGGCACGCCCGGCGCGAGGCAGAGGTCGGCGGCTACGTCGCGGAGGCCGCGGCCAGGGCCGTCCTCGACGAGGGACGGGCCGCGCTGGGCGCGCTGCTCGGCTTCGCCGGCGAGGACATCGCCTTCGTCGAGAACGCGCAGGCAGCGCTCACGACCCTGCTCGCGGCCCTCCCGCTCGAGCCGGGCGATGTCGCGGCGTGCGCGCCGGGAGAGTACGGCCCGAACCTCGCCGCCTTCGACGCGCGCGGGCTGCGCGTGGCGGAGCTGCCGACGGACGGGGAGCGGCGGATCGACGTGGCCGCGTTCGCCCGCTCGCTGCGGCGCCCGGGGCCACGGCCGGACCTCGTGCACGTGACGCAGGTAGGCAGTCACAGCGGGCTGTTGCAGCCGGCCGCGGAGATGGCGCAAGTGTGCCGGGAGCAGGGTGTCGTGTGCGTCGTGGACGCCGCCCAGTCGCTGGGGCACGTCGATGCCGTGACGGTCGCTGCCGCCGCCTACGGCACCTCGCGCAAGTGGCTCGCCGGACCGCGCGGGGTCGGTCTGCTCGCTGTGCGGCCAGCCCTGGCAGGACGGCTGCGGCCGGCCCTCGGCCCGGACCGATGGCCCGAGGACCTGCCGGCTGCCCGGTGGGTGGAGTCGCGCGAGGGGCACATCGCCGGACGGGTGGGGCTTAGCCTGGCGGTGGCCGAGCACCAGGCACTCGGTCCCGAGCGGGTCCGGGCCCGGCTCGCGGCCATCGGAAGCCGCACGCGCGCCCTGCTGGCCGGCGCCGGCGGCTGGCGCGTCCTCGAGTCCAGGGACGAGCCGACGTCGATGACGACCCTCGCACCACCGACCGGCGCGGACGTCCGCGCCGTGCACCGTCGGCTGCTCACTCTCGGCGTCGTCACCACCTACGCCGGGCCCGAGCGTGCGCCGCGGGAGATGCGTGCGCCCCGGCTACGGGTGAGCCCTCACCTGGACGTGACGGACGAAGACCTCGCCGCGATGCGCGATGCCCTCGAGAGGCTCGGCGACGGACTGCGCCAGACTTCGACGTTCTCTCGTCGCTAACGTGACAGCCCCCGGCGGCGGAGGAACAGCGCCGCTGGGCGGTGCGCTCGGCGTGCCGCGCCATCTCAGCGCCCCGGTCCCGAATCATCGACCGTTTCAGCTGCGGCGGCAGGTCGCCGAACACGGCGGCGAACGCGTCGGTGACGATCAGGCTGGTCCGGCCGGTCAGCGGCACGAGCATGAGGTAGCGGCTGCTGCGCTCGACCAAGGTTGCGACCGCGCTCGCGCCGTTCGCGCCGATGACCAGGTCGCCTTCCATAAGACTGAAGCCGGCCCAGGGGGGCCGGGCGTGCTGAGGTCTGCTTGCGTCTCGAACGCTCACTGGGAATGTCCACCCGGTCTCCTTGGTGCACCCTGGCTGCCAATTGATGATGTGCGCTCGGTCGCTGGTTACGGATGTGTCGGCGGGGTGTTCCAAGGGGCCGTGTTCGGCGTCATGACAGGACACTCGAGAAGCGGAGAACCGACGATGTCAACGCCAGTCCGTCCGGCCCGGTCTCCTCGTACATCTGCCGGGCGAGCCGGACCTGCCGGAGACCGAGCTTGGGCTTCTGCCCGTCCTTTCGGCCGCGGGCGCGGGCGGCCTCAAGTCCGTCCCGGGTTCGTTCGGAGAGCAGCGCGTGCTCGAACTCGAGCGATCGCCCCGAGGATGGCGAAGAACATCCGCCCCACCGCGGTCGAGGTGTCGACCCCCTGGTCCAGCACGACCAGATCGACCTTTCGCTGCTCGAGCAGCCGGGACAACTCGATCAGATGCTCGAGCGACCGGCCGAGCCGGTCCAGCTTGGTGATCATGAACTGGTCGCGGCTCGCACACCGCGGCGCTGAGCGTGGCAGCGCCTGGCCGACCGCGGATACCCGACCCCGGTCGCTCTGAACCCGCGGGAGCTTGCGGGTTCCGAACCGGGGGCAGCACAGCCTCTGTCTCAGCGAAGTCAGCTGACGCCGCCGCCTGTTCTGAGCACCTCGACGAGCTGCTCGACCGTGGGGGCTCCAGCCGGCCCGGCGGGAGTGCGGTAGACGCGGCATGAGAGCCCCACCTGACGGTCGGGCTCTCCGAATGGGTCTCGTCCGTTAACGAGGACGGTCGGCGAGCCGCGGAACTTTGCCGCCTCCGCTTCCTCCGGGGTGGTGATGGTGCCGTAGTCCACGCTCACGTCACTTCGTTCGAGTCGGAGCACGGCCTGCTGGATGCGCTCGGCCATCTCGGCCCAGTGGGGGCAGCCGTCGAAGTACTGCACGGTCACGCGCATTCCAGAAGTCCTAGCTCTGCAGGCCCCGGATTTCCCGAGGCGGTTCGACCGGAGGTGCCGGCAGCAGACCCAATCGGCGGTGCTGGGCGCCCAGGCCGCGCTGCTGCTCACGGCTGGCTGTCAGGTGACGGTGAGTTGCAGGTCCATGCCTTCGGCTTTGTGGTTGTCGACCGGGCAGTAGACGTCGTAGCTGCCGGGCTGCAAGGCGACTGTTACGGCGCCGATCTGGCTGGGCGTCAGGTTGTCGGTGCTCATGTTCGTGACTCCCGGGCCGTTGATCGTCAGCGCGTGCCGGATCTTGCCGGCGTTGATGACCTGGAAGGTGTAGGTGCCGGCCGGGACACTCGGTCGCGACAGCGCGATGCTGAACTCGGTTTCGGTCGCGGTCACCGTGTTACCGGCAGCGCTTCCGGTAGACGAGTTCGGGGCGGCTGCGGTCGAAGCGGACGGCGGCGGCGGGGGTGCGGTGCCGGCGGACTTCGGGCTGCTGCTGCTGGAGCCGCATCCGGCGAGCAGCACACCGGCGCCGCCACCGCGGTGACGAGCAGAGCGGCTCGACGTGCGGACGGGAACGGGAGGACGGTCATGGGTTCCCTTCGATAGAGCAACTGCTGAACGTGAGGTCTGCCGTTGAGCACGTGGGCGCGGGCCCGATCGGTTCAGTGCCAGGAGTTACCCCGTTGATGGACTCTCGGCAGGGATCGTTGCGGCGGGGACAGCGTAGGTGACGATGTTGTCGTCGTAGTGGCTCGTGGCGCTGCTGAACGGGCCATCGCAAGTAATCAGCGCCAGTCGGGAGTGGCCGGTGGTCGCGAAAATGTCACTGGGCAAGGCGTCTTTGTGGTAGGTGCGCTGGGCGACTATCACGTAGCGGTGCTCGCCCTGTTCTGAGTCCACGATCATGATGTCGCCCAGGTTCAAGTGGCCCACGACGGCCAGCGCTCCGAGGCCTTGCCGGGCGCTGTCGACGTGGCCGTCGAGCACGCTGGTGCCGCCGGCGGCGCCCGGGGACGGCCCACCGGACCACCACCCGAGGGTGTGCACGTCGTCCGGTACGGCCAGTGCCCACCGACGACGTCGACTCCGACGACCGGAGCATCGAGGTGCACGGACGAGGTCTTCTCGGCACCCGCTGCGTCCCACAGGACGCGGGTCTGCAGGAAGCTGGCGGCGTAGGCGCCGATCTCGGGTCCGGCGTGTGCGAACGCGGCGGCGAGGCTTTCGCCGGGCTGCTGTTCGACCCGGACGTCGAGGATGAGCAGGGTGATCGCGATGGCCAGGACACCGCCGCTGAACGCTTCCAGCCGGACGGAGTCGCCGCGGTCGGCGTTGCCGCCCCACCAGCTGCGGGCTGGGCGCCGGTTCGGCTCTCGTCTTGGACTCGCCTGTTCGGGTGGGGTGTGAGTCACGCGGTGGTTCCGGTGTCCATCCACCGCCGGAACACGTCGACCTTCTCCGCCGGCCACGCGCCGTCACAGGGCATGGTGCCGTTGTCCGGTCGGGTGAGGATGGCCTCGGCGTGGGTTCGGACGTCGTCGTAGGACCACAGGTCGAACACGAACGTCATCGACTGCCGGTCCCGGGCGCGGAACAGCGGTTTGATGTGTTTCTCGAACCGCACCGGTTCGTCGGCGGCGGGCAAGACTACCGGCGCCTCGTCCTCCTCGGCGGGGGCGAGGGCGGAGATCCGGCCGCCGGGCGGCCCGGCGGCGGTGGCCCAGTTCCACGACGGCATCGGCATGTGCTCCGGTGGCCGGGAGGTGGTCTGGGAGTTCTCCACCGCCAGCCGGGAGCCCCATTCGAGGTAGGAGCTGAACGCGGAGCGGAACTCCGCGTCGTTGGGCAATCCGGCTTCCTGGGATGACTGGATCATCAGCGTCACCCAGCGGGCCCGCCATTCCTCGGTCAGGCATTTGCCGACGTGTTGGGAGATCATCCGCGGGTAGCCGCCGTACTCGTCGCTGTAACAGGGCGGGCCGCCGAACACCTCCCCGAGCCATTTGGCGACCCGCTGCGGGTGGTCGGCGGACATGTTCGCGAAGATCGGGGCGAGCATCGGATCGGCCGGGACGTACTTCTCGTAGAACAGCCGGGTCATCCGGGTCAGCGCCGGCAGCCCACCGCACCATTCGAAGATGCTCGGCGTCGCCTCCGGGTCGCGCACCGGATCGGCGAAGTGGACGTACCAGTGCATCCCGGAGCAGAACGGCTTGTTCTGCGAATGCCCGCACCGGCACAACGCGTAGTGCTCCCGCGAGGCGCCGGCGTTGCGGGCCACGTCGGCGCCGTCACCGTCGACCAGAGAGATGCCGCCGATGATCCGGTAGGGCCCGTCCTTGGACACCTCGATCGCCGGCTCCCGCTGGGCGGCGTAGTCGACCTGCTCACGGGCCTCGACGGTGTCCATCGCGTAGCTCAGCGCCCCGGACGGGCAGTCGCGCACCGCCCGCACGATCTCGTCCAGCCGTCCGCCGCTGGGGGTGACGAACGGCTCCTGACCCAGGTGGAACACCGACGCGAGCCGGTCGGTGCACAGCCCGGAGTGCTGGCAGGTGCCGCGGTTGTCCAGCACCGTCACCGACTGCCCGACATAGCTGTCACGGCGATCGGCCACCCGGTTCGGGTCCTTGCCGGTGGTGAACCCGATCCGGTGGCAGGCGCCGTCGCAGGTCGGTTTGATCCCGGACTCACCGCACCTGCACAGCGCCATCAACGGGCGGGCCGCGATGGGCACCCCGAGATGGTCGTACAGGTGGCCGGGGTTCGTCACCAGATACGGGCCGTCTGGCACCGCCTGAATGCGCTGGACCGCCCCTACTTGCAGGGCC
>JAABVA010005429.1_pt1 | contig 11538 bp, 12 predicted proteins | sample 5560331 | NCBI WGS metagenome assembly JAABVA01 (sample SAMN12812661, study PRJNA571458) | rock metagenome | isolation source: Antarctica rocks | place: Antarctica: Victoria Land, Mt New Zealand sud | collected 2016-01-07
CGGGCGTGCCCTGGACCATGCTGTCGATGGTCGCGCGATAGATCGGAATAACGCGGCCGAGGTCGATCATGGTGCGGTCGACCAATTCGACGGCCTCGGGGTCGAGCGTCACGAGATGCTGGGCGGCGGCCATGGCGGCGCGGAAGGTCGGAAACTGGCAGACGCCGAGCACCTTTCGCGGCTTGATCGGATGCAGCGTCAGCTCGATCGCGGCGGAGAAGGCCAGCGTGCCCTCCGATCCGACCAGCAGGCGGGCGAGGTTGCCGCGTCCGGCGGCGCGGGCGGCCGGGGTGAGGCTGTCGATGTTGTAGCCGCCGACGCGGCGGAGCTGCTTGGGGAAGCGGGCGGCGATCTCCTCCGCCTCGAAAGCGCCGAGGTCCCGCAGGCCTTGAATCAGCTTCGCGATGCCCGCCGGTGTTGCCATACCGAATTCATGGCGCGTGCCATCCGCCAGGATCGCGTCGATGGCGGTGACGTTGTCGGCCATGAGGCCGTAGCGGACGGATTTCGACCCGCAGGAGTTGTTTGCCGCCATGCCGCCGATGGTGCAGCGGGAATGCGTGGAGGGATCGACCGGGAAAAACAGCCCGTGTGGCTTGAGCGCGGCGTTGAGATGGCCGAGCACAATGCCGGGCCGCACGCGGGCGGTGCGCGCGGCAGGGTCGATGCTGACGATGTCCCGCAGGTATTTGGTGCAGTCGATGACCAAAGCGCGGTTGACGGTCTGGCCGCATTGGCTCGTGCCGCCGCCGCGCGGCAGGATCGGCACGCCGGCCTCTCGCGCGATCGAAAACGCGGCGGTCACATCGTCGATGGTGCGGGGGACGATCACGCCGACAGGTTGCATCTGGTAGATGGAGGCGTCGGTGGCGTATCGGCCGCGATCGGCGGGCGTGAACAGCACCTCGCCCGCGATCTCGCGGCGCAGGCGCGCGGCGAGGCTGGAGCCGGCGAGGTCGGTGGGCGCGTTCATGCGACGCGCGGCGGGCAAAGAAGCAGCGTCAAAAACATCTTTCGTTGAACCAAGCCCACTTGCGAAAATTGTTGAAGCGCGCTGCGGGCAGCGGCAATGGCGACTTTCGCATCCAATGTCTTGAAGCGCGGCTGCGGATTGTAGTCGGCACTATGACGCCGTGCTTGCAGGTCGATGGTTGTGGTGGCGAAGTTGCGAATGCCCGGTTCGAAGCCTCCCGAGGGCATATACGGACGAAATCTATCTGTGGGGTTTTGCCTTTGCGACTCCTCGCAGGTTTTTCTCAAAGTCCGATGATCGACGCTTCGGTAAATAAGCGCATAGCGTGCATTCGCTTGCTGGCTTACTCCGACGAACTCGTCCGCCAATGCCGTCGGCGTGTAATGGAAGAGGCCGTAATACGCGGAGGAGATGGCCCGCCTGGTATCAACTTGCCGGGGTGGCCCGGCTGGAGGAGGCGCGATCAGACGGGCGGCCTGCTCGAATAGGTGGTTAGGATTCAGCGTCGTCATGCTCTAACAGTTCTTCCGCGAGGTCTTGCTCGGTCGCGTATTCGACATACGCGAACCGGGCCTCTCCGGCGCGCTGGAGATCCTGCTGGATACGGACAAGCACATCGAGAGCCAAGTCGCCGGTAATCTTGTTTTCAGCGTCCACCACAAGGACCACACGCAGCGCATCGCGCCCGTCGGGATCGACCGTGTCCTCCGTGAAGGCACGGATCAAACCGGCGTCCTTCAATGTGGCGGAAGCCGCATTGCCCACAACACGATTGGCGTCACCGAGTGTCATCATAGGACCGACATACCATCAGCGTGCCGCGTTTTCCACCGCGGCTCACCCCTTCGGCGCGCCTTCCTGCCGGGACGGCTCGGCTTTCGCGAAAGCCTCCTGCCCGCCGCACAGCGCCACGATGCGGTCGACCGTCGGAGTGTTCGCCACCGAAATCTTGAACACGCGCATGACGGCGAGGATGCTGGCGAGGCAGATATCCGCCATGCCCACGACATCGCCATGGCAGTACGCGCCGGTCTCAGCCTCACTGGCGAGGCGCTGCTCGATGGCCAGCAGCCCGGTGCTGAACCACTGGACCTGCCAGGCCCGCCATGCCGCGTCGTCGAAGCCGGCGGAGGTGGTGAGATAGCGTTTCACCCTCGGCGTAATCAGCGGATGCGTGTCCCCCGCCAGCATAGCCGCAAGGGAGCGCACGCGGGCGCGGCCGAAGGGGTCCGGTGGCAGCAGCGGCGGCGCGGGCGTGGTTTCGTCGAGGAACTCCAGAATGGCGAGCGACTGGGTCAGGGGCGCATGGCCGGGCGCCACCAGGGCCGGGACGCCGCCCATGGGATTGATCTTGAGGAACTCGGCGCCGCGCTGCTCGCCGGCATCGAGGTCGATGATACGCTCGTGGGCGGTAAGGCCCTTGAGGTTGAGCGCCACCCGGACCCGGTAGCCGGCGGAGGTGCGCCAGTAGGCGAAAAGCTCGAACGGGGGCTGGTCGGCCATGGCTGAACTCGCTGGGTTGTGTTCCGGGACGGCGTGTGTTCTGGACCGGGATGTGGGTGGCGTCGACCCGGCACTGAAGGAATTTCCCGCATGGCCCAGCCGATTCCGACCGTCCTCATCCCGGCGCTGCTCTGCGACGAGGCGATGTACCGCGACGTGATCGCCGGGTTGGGCAATCGGATCGAAGCCTCCGTGCTGCTTTCGCCCAAACCGCGCTTGGATGACAGCGTCGCCGACGTCCTGGCACGGGCGCCCGCAACCTTCGCCCTGGTCGGCACGTCCTACGGCGGCAACCTCGCCATGGCCGTGGCCCTGGCGGCGCTGGACCGGGTGCGCGCCTTGTGGCTGATGGGGTGCCGCCCCGAGGCGCAGGCGCCGGGCGGCCCCGATCTCGCCGCTGGGCTGTCCGCAACCCCGGAGGCGGTGATCGATATGCTGGCGGGCTTGGTGGTCCATAAGGACGCGCTGCGGGAAAGGGCGGTGTTCAAGGAGATGGCGTATCGGATTGGGGGCGCGGCCGGGTCCGCGCAGGCGCGAGCGCTGGTGGCGCGCGCCGATCTGTCCGGCCGTCTCGGGGAATTGCGGATGCCGACGCTTGTGCTGTGGGGGGAGGAGGACCGCTTGGTGCCGGTCGCGGTCGGTCACGCGTTGGCGGAAGCGCTGCCGGATGCGCGGTTCGAGGCATTGGCGGGATGCGGGCACTTGCCGACCCTGGAGATGCCGGTCGCGGCGGGAGCGGCGTTCGCGCGCCTGCTCAGTCAATTGTAACTTCAGCTCCCGTCGAACTTCGTCCGCCACCGGGCGTTTTTCTGGTCCCCTAACAGGAGATCACTCATGCGTGCGCTATTCATTCCGGCGATTATGGCCGCCGCCCTCGCGGGCACGGCCCTCTCCAGCCCGGCGGAAGCGGCCGGTTGCTTGAAGGGTGCGGCAATCGGCGCGATCGCCGGCCATTTCGCCGGCCATGGCCTGCTCGGCGCCGGGGCCGGTTGCGTCGTCGGACGGGCCAACGCCAACCGGACCGCCACCCGTGACCGTGCCTACGAGCCGAATGACAACTACCAGCCCAACGGCGTGTCGAACTACCAGCGTCCGCAGCCCTATAACGGCTCGGATTCGCGCGGCTATGACCAGCGTGGGATGGACAACTCGCAAGGGTACAACCAGGGCGGTTCGCAGGGCTACAGCCAGGGCGGCAACGTCTACCAGCGCTAAGCGGGTTTCGCGATCAGACAGGCGGCGCCGTCCCATAAGGCGAAGGGACGCGCCGCCATTTCTGTGACATGGAGGCCGGTGGCCTCGGCCCATCTGACTGCGTCCGCCTCATCCACCGCCAGATCGCCTCGGTATGACACATTGAGTATGGCTATGTTGCCGCCGGCCCTGAGTGTCCGCGCGGCACCCGAAATGTGTCTCTGGGCGAGGTCATCCCCGATTTGGACGATGTACGGGAAGCTGTCGATCGCCAGGACTAGATCGAAGCTGTTATCGGGAACGTTATCGAGGTTTTCGCCGGTTGTGGTCGCGAACCGGACATTCGCGATAGATCCACGGCGGCGCACCGCTTCGGCGACCATGTTGGCCGAGACATCCAGTCCGAACACGGACCTGCATTCGGTGGCGAGCCTTGCGGCGACCCGGCCGATGCCGCATCCCAGGTCCAGCACATCGCCGCCGAGCACGTTACGGGAGCGCAGCCACGCCACGATCTCCTCGGTTGCGGCTGCCAGGATCGCGGGGTCCGCCAGCGAATACAGCGCCACGCTCGCCTCGGGCGAATGCGCCACGGCGCGATCGAAGAACGCCGCGATGGCGGCGGTGCCGCCCGCGCCAGCCAAGGCGGCATGATCGCTGATGCCGGTCGCTACCTCGGCGGCCAGCCGGGTCAGCGTCTCCCGCTTCGCCGCTAATAACTCCGGCAACCCGCGCCAGGCCTCCCGCGCCACTCCGCGCCGGGTCAGCATCGCCGAGATCACGTCCGGGGTGGCGCCGAGCAGCAGCAGGCGCGCCAGCGCCACCTCGGGTGAAATCTCGCCGGCCAGGCAAAGGTCCAGCGACTCCTCGTTCATGCCCGCAACCCCGTGAACTGAAAGCCCCGCGCCCGCAGCCGCCGCGCGCCCTCGACCACGCCGGGACCGCTGGCGCGCCGGGGCTGGTTGACATGCGCCACGATGACATCGCCGTCCCGCGCCGCCGCGATGCGATCGGCCACGGCGGCCGCCGGAAGCGAGGCGCCGAGGTCGCCGTTGAGCGAATACCCCGCGATCCTGAAGCCCATGCCCTCGATCGGTGCCATCGCCTGCGGGCTGTAGAACCCGGTCGCCCCGCGATACCAGGTCGGGCTGGTCCCGACCGCCGCGCGGATTGCCGCCGCCCCCTCCTCGACCTCGCGCCGCACCGCCGCCAGGTCGCCGGCCGGCTGGATGCCAAAGACCGGCCTCTCGCCGAACACCGGCGGCACATGACGCGCGCCATGGTTTTCGATCGCGAACAGGTCGGGATGCGCTTTCAGGAACGCCAGCCCGGTTGGGTTCTGCCTGATCCAGATGCCGGTCACCATGACCGTCGCCATCACGCCGAAATCGGCCAGCGCATACGCGACCCGCGTGTCGAACGCTCCGGGGCAGGCGTCCAGGGTGAGCGCCACCCGAGGGCCGCCCTCGCTGGCCGGCAAGCGCAACCTGGCCTCGACCGGCTTCGCGTCCTCGGCCCGCGCGGATCGGCCGGCCAGCGCGAGCGCGATTCCGGCGCAGAACGCGCGCCGCGACAGGCGACATGCCTCGCACATGAAATTAACGGTGTCCCTCGACTTGCAGGAACTCCATCGTATCGCCTTCCAGGACCACGCACGTCAACGCGCCCCCGAACACGGCTCCGGTGTCGATGCCGATGCGGTTGGGCCGCACCACCGGCTCCCATTTCACGGTATGCCCATGGACCACGATCGCGCCGAAATCCACATCCGAGCCAAGGAAAACTTGGCGGATGTGAACAAGGTCGTCCGCCGTCTGCCGGTCCAGGCTTACGTCCGGACGCACGCCGGCATGGGCGAACAGGTAATCTCCCGCGCGGTATGACAGCGCGAGCCCGCCCAGCCACGCCTGGCTGGGCGCCGGCACGCCATGCCGCCAACTGGCCCGAGAGGCTGACGGGTCCAGCCCCCAACTCGCGAGCGCCTCCCGGCCGCCATTGAACAGCCAGTCCGCCGCCGCCGCGCCATCGCCAGCGAGCGCGTCCAGCATAGTGCGTTCATGGTTGCCCATGAGGTACACGGCTCGCGTGCCGATTACCGGCGACTGTCCCGACAGCATGGCGACCACGCCGGCGCTGTCTGGCCCGCGATCCATGTAGTCGCCGAGATGCACCAGCTCGGCGGTCTCGACCGGATTGGCCGCAAGGTGCTCGGCGATCATCCCATGCAGGCGCGCGAGTTGCCTGGCACAGCCATGCACGTCGCCGATCGCGTAGATGCGCCGCCTTGCAGGCAGGCGGCCCGGCGCGACGCACTTGCCGGCCTGCCGCCTCAACGGCGGCCTCGGCCGTGATCTGCCCTGTTCGCCACGCCACACCATGCACAGACTCCGCCCACAGAGGAAGGCCGCCCATGGCGAACCGTCTCGCCCGTAAACCATTTGCTGAGGTTTTGCGTTCATGCTGGCCCGGTATTCCAGGAGCGGGCCATTCATGTGGGTATCGAGGCGGCGCGGCCTGGCACTGGTGGGGAAGGCCGAATGGCTCGACATCCTGTCGGTCAAATCCGGCATCGGCCTGTGGGACGTGGTTCCCCACGATGGCGACCCGCTGCATCCCAAGGCACGCTGGTCCTGGTCGCCCGAATTTCGTCACCTGTGCGGCTTCACCACCGAGGCCGAGTTCCCGAACCTGATGCGATCCTGGTCCGACCGGTTGCATCCGGACGACGCGGCCGCCGCGCTGGCGGCATTCGGCAAGATGCTGAAGGCGCCGGCCGAGGCCCAGCGCAAGGGCGTGGTGTACCGCCTCAGGGTCAAGAACGAAACATACCGCTGGTTCAGCTCGACCGGGGCGGTGGCGTTGAACGACACGGGGATTGCCCGCCGCTCCTGCGGCTTTCTTGTCGACGTCACCGAAAGCCGGGTGGCCGAAATCGAGCGCAAGTCCCAGACCGACGCCGTGGCGCGCGGCTTCGAGGCCGAGGTCATGGCCGTCGTGGGCCATGTCGCGGCGGCGGCATCCCGGCTGGAGCAGGATGCCGGCGCCATGAACGTGGCGGCCGAACACACCTGCCAGCGCTCGCTCACAGTGGCGACCGCATCGGAGGAAGCCACCAGCAACGTGCGCAACGTCGCCGCCGCAACCCGTCAGGTGACCGCCTCCATCCGCGAGATCGGCGAGCAGGTCGGCCGCTCCAGCGACGCCACGGCGACCGCAACCGGGCAGGCCAGGGACGCCACCAAGGTGGTGCAAAGCCTGGTGTCGGACGTTCGCAAGATCGGCGATGTCGTAAACCTCATCAGCGCCATCGCCGGGCAGACCAACCTGCTGGCGCTCAACGCCACTATCGAGGCGGCGCGGGCCGGCGCGGCGGGCAAGGGGTTCGCCGTGGTCGCGGCCGAGGTGAAGACGCTCGCCGCCCAGACCGCGCGCGCCACGGAGGAAATCACGTCGCGCATCGGCGCGGTGCAGACCGCGACGACGGAGGTGGCCGGCGCCATTGGCGGCGTCGCCGCCACGATCGACCGGCTGAACGAGGTGGCCGCCGCCATCGCCGCCGCCGTCGAGCAGCAGGGTGTCACCACCGAGGAGATCGCGCGCAACGTCCAGCAGGCGGCCAAGGGCACGCATGACGTGTCCACCACCATCGCCAGCGTCAACGTCTCGGCCTCCGAAACCGGCGAGGTCTCGCAGCGCATGGTCGTGGCCGCACGCAGCCTCGCGGGGCAGGCGGGGGATTTGAGGTCGCAACTGAACGAGTTCCTGGTTCGGCTGCGAGCCGCCTAAATCCAGGGGTTAATCCGGCAATGGCGGCTTGGCGCCATATCGGAGTTTCCCGCGCGATCGGGGCCGCCGCGTGAGCACGCCCTTGAGCCAGTTCGCCAAGGGCCAATAGTTCTGGCGCTGCGCCTGCAATGGCAGAGCGATCATCCCTTCCCTCCGCTCAATGAGGAGGGAGCGGCATCCCCGGTTTTGGCCACTTGCACGGACACGGTGGACTGGGTAGGTAGGCCGCCGGTCTTGAAGGCCCTGGGCGTCAGCCTGGGGCGCATCGGGCGCGTAGCTCAGCGGTAGAGCATTCGCTTCACACGCGAAGGGTCACAGGTTCAATCCCTGTCGCGCCCACCATTTTGGTAGTAAAACATGTCGATGCCTAAAAAGCCTGCAATCCTCGCGGCCCGCGTATCGGCCCTGCTCGCCCTGGCGCTGGCGGCGGGCTGCGTCGAGAAAACGCCGGTGGCGGCCTCCGGCGTCAAGCTCTACGCGGTCGACTTCGCCGGCGGCGCCGCCAAATGCACCGCCCCAACTGACGTCAAGCTTACGCCCGGCCGCGAAACCGAGGTCGCCATGAGCGTCAGCAACGAGGGTGGCTGGTGCGCCTTCAAGGTCGACCAGTCCGACGCAAAGCTGGGCGGTCCCAAGCCGTTCGCCGCGTCTCTGGTCACGGTTCGCGCGGCGCACGGCAAGGTCTACATCCACACCGTCGGCAACGACACGCGGGTGGATTACACGCCGGACGCCCGCTACGCCGGCCCGGATGCCTTCACTGTCGAGATGCTCCCGGGCGATTTGTCCATCCACACCAGCGTGACGGTAGGTCCGGCCTAAGCACGAGTGGTTAGTGGCGCCTACTTGCGTTTGACGGCGCGGGCCGGGGTCGAGGTCCGCCGCGTCGGTTCGGCCACCACGTTGGTAACGCACGCGCCGAATGACGCCGGAAACAGGTTCTTGCCGGCGGCATAGGGCGCCAACTCGCTCGCGCTCCGCAGAGTCATGACCTCGTCGAACAACGGGGTGTTGCGCCCGCAAAAGTCGGTTCCCTCCGTCGTGGTGAAGCTCGACATCGAGTTGACGAGGGAAGTTACGTAGGAGTCCTGCTCCGCCTGCGACCGGCCACCCTTCTGTCCCTTGAAGTACACGGTGAACTGGCGCTCGTTGGCCACCAGCGCGAGGCGATATTTTTCCACGAAGGCGTTGTAGCGCTCGTCGGCGCGGCAGGTGATCGCCAGCACCGTCAGCTTGGCCTTCAGCGCCTGCACATCGAACACCGCCTGGTCCACCTGGGTCGCGCAACGGGACTGCGCCTGTGCCTGTTGCGACAACGCAAGAAGGACCGCTACCGTACCGCTTAGAATTCGTCTCATCGTTTGCTCCTTGATCGCCATAAAATCGGAGTGCCAGCATGCGCCCGCGTTTCCGCCTCGTCCTGCCGCTGGCCTGTCTCGCAGCGGCGCCCGCCACCGCCGCCGACCTGGCGCTCAGGCGCGTCATGCTGTCCACCGGCGGCGTTGGATACTTCGAGTATGCCGCCGATGTCGATGGCAATACCACGCTGGGCTTGGACATCCCGTTAGAGCAAGTCGACGACGTGCTGAAATCCCTGATCGTTTTCGACACGGCCGGCGGTGTCGGCGGCATCGAGCTGCCCGGCCGCGACACTGCCCGCGCCGCGTTTGGAGACGTGCCGTTCGGCCCCGACGCGCTGGCCACCCCGCTCGACTTCCTCAACAGCCTGCAAGGCGTGCGGATGCAGGTCGCCGGGCCGCAGCCGATGGAGGGCGCCCTGATGCGCGCCGAGGCGACGCACGAGCCAGCCAGTCTGCGAATGGCCCCGCGCGCGATCGACCGCACCCGCCTCACGCTGCTGACCGACACCGGCCTGCGCCAGTTCGTGCTGGAGGACGCCGAGGCCGTGCAGGTGGCGGACCCCGGCCTGCGCGCCCGCATCGCCCGCGCCGTCGCGGCGCTCCGGCACGAGGCGGGGCAGGACAGCCGCCACCTCACCATCCGCGCCAACGGTCAGGGCCACCGCACCATTTGCGTCGGCTATGTCGCCGCGGCGCCACTGTGGAAAGCGACCTACCGACTGGTGCTTCCGGCGGGCGAGGCGGCAAAGGCGCGGGTGCAGGCCTGGGCGGTGCTGGAGAACGCATCGGGCGCCGACTGGAACGGCGTCGCCCTCACGCTGCAATACGGCAACCCCGTGACCTTCCACCAGGCGATCTACCGCAGCTACTTCGTCGAGCGCCCGGAGGTGCCGATCGAGGTGCTTGGCCGATTGCTCCCCGACGTCGACACGCGGGCGCACGACGAGGTCGTGAACCAGGCCAAGTCGCCGCCGCCCGCGCCCGCGCCGATGGTGGCACGCCCGAGCCTCGCGCGCGGCCTCCCCGCGCCGTCCCCGGTGATGGCCCCGCCCTCCGAACCGACGGTGGCCGTCGAGGGGACGGAGCAGACCGAGTATGCCGTCGCATCCCCGGTGACGCTCGCCGCCGGCCACAGCGCCTCGGTTCCCCTGCTCGACCGCGAGATGCCGGCCGGCCGCGTCGACCTTCTGGCCGAGGGCAAACCCCACCCGCTCGCCGCCGTGCGGATCACCAACGACACCGGCCTGAGCCTGCCGGCGGGCGTGCTGGCGCTGTATGACACCGCGTCCGACGCTGCGCCCTATGCCGGCGACGCCCAGCTTGGCGGCCTCCCGAACGGGGAACGCCGCCTGTTGTCCTTCGCCGAGGACCTCCGCACGAGTGCGGAATGGCGGCGCGCCGAGAGCGTCTCGGTCAGCTCCCTCACCGCCGCGCGCGGCGTCATACACCTGGAACAGCGCAACCGGACCAATGTCCGCGTCACTCTCACCGGCCCGGCGCGAGAGTCCCGGCACGTCCTGGTCGAACTGCCGAAGGCCACCGGCGTCACGCTGACGCCCGAGGATGGCCGCAAGCCGGACGAGGAGACCGCGACTGCCTGGCGCCTCGCGGTCGATCTGGCCCCTGGCGAGGTCAAGACCGCGGCGGTCAACCTGGACCGCGTCACCCGCCAGCAGATCGCCCTGGCCAGCGATAGCGGCGCGCTCGCGCGGGTGCTGGGCCTTCAGGGCCTAACGCCCGAGGCGCGGACGGCGCTGGAGCGCGTGGCCGCCCTGCGCGGCGCCGAAAGCGCGCGGGAGGCGGAGCGTGGCCGCGTGCAGGCGCAGATTGCGGCGGTTGAGAAGGACGAGGCCCGGCTGCGCGACAACCTCGGCGCGGTCGCCAACGGCGATGCCCTGCGGGGACGCCTGACACGCCAACTCGACGCCGACGAAACGCGCATCGCGGCGCTCACGGCGGAGTTGGAACGCGCCGCCCAGGCAGTCGCCACTGCGCATGACGCGACGCTCGACGCGATTGGAACGCTCGCGCTTTGACCCGCCGCCATGATTGACGAAATGCGACGGATCGCCCTTTTATCCCGGCAACGGCCACACGCGGGCCGAAAGCACAGGGAGCGGCGGATGGAACAACGTGACGTGGCATCCGGCAGTGGAACTCTCGGCCGGCGCGCCATCCTGGGCGCCGCCGCGACCGGCGCGGTTCTGGCCGGCGCAAGGCGCGCCCGCGCCCAAACGCCTGTGACGCTGAGCATGGCGGTATGGGCGTCCCAGGCCGAGGAGGCGGCCTTCAACGCCGCCATCGCCGCATACCAGAAGTTGCATCCCGAGGTCACCGTGCGCCTCGAAGTAAGCGGCAGCGGCCCGCAGTTCTTCCAGCAGATCGACACGCGGCTGGCCGGCCGCATGGCGCCCGACCTGTTCCGCGTGCAGTACCAGCAGGTCGGCCGCTACTCCAGCGCCCGCGCCATCGTCGATCTCGGCAAGTATGTCGATGCCGCGTATCTCGCCGATTTCGGGCCGGCCTTCGTGCAGGCCGTCACGTTCAAGGACCGGCTCTACGCGATGCCGCACCACACCGACACCTTCGCCGTCTACACCAATACCGACATGATGCGGAAGCTCGGCGTCACACCGCCCGCGAGCCTCGACAAAAGCTGGTCCTGGCAGCAGTTCATCCAGGTCGCCCGCGACCTCAAGGCCAAGGCCGGCGCGCCGTACG
>JAABVA010005430.1_pt1 | contig 11538 bp, 7 predicted proteins | sample 5560331 | NCBI WGS metagenome assembly JAABVA01 (sample SAMN12812661, study PRJNA571458) | rock metagenome | isolation source: Antarctica rocks | place: Antarctica: Victoria Land, Mt New Zealand sud | collected 2016-01-07
AGGCGGACCGGCACCACCGGACCACACACACCGCGCGCACGCGCGCCGTGGCCGGCCTGGTCAACCGCCGCCTTGACCGCCAACAGCGGTACCGGGCGGCGTAACCCGATCAATGGGGAGGGGGCCATGTGTTGCTCCTCCTATTGCCAAGATGAACTAATATAGGGCGGCCGGCAGTGATATTCACCGCCAGCCGCCCTATAGCGCAAGATACCTACGTCAAGGCGTACTAAACGTCGCTGCCTGGTATCTCCGCGTCCGTCTCCCCCACCGCGGTCTCCGCCCCCGCGCCCTGGCCGCTGTTCTGGAACGGCTCGGGCGCTATCTCGCTGGCGGGCACGACGGTGTCGACGGAGGCCGCCCCCACCGGGACGGCGTCCTCGCCGAGCTGCTCAGGTCCGCTCTCGGCCGGCGGCGCGGCGTGCTCGGCGGCGACCGGCGCGGCGTGCTCGGCGGCGACCGCGACCGGGGCGTTCTGATCGCGCAAGGTCACCCGGATGTGCCCGGTCACCGCGTGGGCGACGCGTACGGGCACATCGTACGCGCCGAGCGCGCGCAGCGGCTCGCGCAACTCGATGGTGCGCCGGTCGATCTCCACGCCCTGGCCCTTGAGGCGCTCGGCGATATCCTGCCCTGTGATCGAGCCGTACAGGCGGCCCTGTTCGCCGACGCGCACCGGGAAGTCGAGCGGCATGGTGGCGAGGCGATCGGCCAGCGCGCGGGCCTCGACGCGGTACTGCTCCTGCTTCGTCTCGATTTGGCTCCGCTGCTGCTCCAGCACCCTCATGTTGCCCTTGGTCGCCGGCGCGACCAGCTTGCGCGGCAGCAAATAGTTGCGCGCGTAGCCGCCCGCCACCTCCTTGACGTCGCCCTCTTCGCCGAGCCCGGCGATATCCGCCTGCAAGATAACCTTGACTTTTGCCACGTGTGAAACCCTCCGATACGAGTGTGTAGTGTGTAGCGTTGTGCCCTGGTCGGCAATTGGTTGAAGACGCGTCACCCGATCGCCCGTTGCAGGGCCAGGCCGGGCGGCCCCGGCCCGGACACTACACACCAGTCACCAAACACTAAAAAGCGGCTCGACGACGCCCTCCAAACGAGGGCCACACCGGCCGCACTGTGATGGAGTATAACAAACGGACGGTTACGGGTACAAGCTCTCTTGGTAGAATGCTATCACAAGGGTGGGGGGGGTGCTATGCGTGTGTTGGTCGTCGAGGACGAGCAAAAGATCAACCGGACCGTCTGCCAGGCCCTACGCGAAGAGTCCTACGCGGTCGACGCCGCCTACGACGGCGAGGAGGGCGAGCAGCTCAGCGAGATCAACGACTACGATCTCATCATCCTGGACATCATGCTGCCCAAGAAGGACGGCCTGCGCGTCTGCGCCGATATCCGCCGCCGCGGCGACGCCACGCCGATCCTGTTGCTGACGGCCAAAGACGCCCCGGAGGACCGCATCCACGGGCTGGACAGTGGGGCCGACGACTACCTCGTCAAGCCGTTCCACATGGGCGAACTGATGGCGCGCGTGCGCGCGCTGCTGCGGCGCGACTCTACCGCCAAGTCAACCCAGCTGCAGGTCGACGACCTGGTGCTGGACACCAGTTCGCACCGCGTCGAACGCGGCGACACGCCGATCGAACTGACGAGCAAGGAGTACGCTATCCTAGAGTACTTCATGCGCCACCCGAACCAGGTGCTCACGCGCACGATGATCAGCGAGCACGTCTGGGACGACGAGTTCGACTCTTTCTCCAACATTATCGACGTCTACATACGCCGCCTGCGGCGCAAGATCGACGACCCCGCTCCGGTCAAGCTGCTGCACACCATCCGCGGCAGCGGCTACCGTTTCGGCATGATCGAGAACGGGCGAGGGTAACAGGCGAGGGTAACAGGCGAGGGTAACAGGCGAGGGTAACAGGCGAGGGTAACGGGCGAGGGTAACAGGCGGGGGTGAGGGACGCCCATGATACAATGGGGCGATAGCCACGGGCGCCTGTAAAGCAGACAGGATCGACCCTATACTTCGATAGAAATTGTGTGCCCTGGAGCGACATGAAACGAACGCACCGCATCACCCACATCTCGCGCCGGCGGCCGCCGCGCAAGAGCAAGTTCTGGCCCATCGTCCTCGTCATCGCCGCGTTCGGTCTCCTGCTGCAGTTCGTGCTGGTGGGCGCCGCGTTGACGGCGACCGGGGCCGGCGCCGCGAGTTACTACAACACCGTGTCAGGCGAGGGGCTCAAGAAGCTCTCGCACACGACACGGCCCGAGGACATCCAGCCCACGCGCATCCTCGACCGCCACGGTCAGCTCCTGCTGGAGATCAACGACGCCAGACGCGGACTGTACCAGTACGTCCCTCTGAGCAGGATGCCGCGTTACATGAAAGAAGCCATCATTGCCAGCGAGGACAACTCGTTCTATACCAACCAGGGCGTCGACCTCAACGGCCTGGCGCGCATCCTCCAGGGGGCCTTGCGCGGCCACGTCACCTCCGGCGGCAGCACCATCACGCAGCAATTGGTCAAGCAATTGGTGCTGACGAGCAACCGCGACGCGCAGCGCAAGCTGCAGGAAATCGTGATCGCTCGCGCCATGTCGCAGCCCGGCGCCGGCTGGACCAAGAATAAGATCCTCGACCTCTATCTCAACACGGTTTTTTTCGGCCACCACGCCACCGGCATAGAGGCCGCGGCCCGCGTGTACTTCGGCAAAGATATCTGGCAGCTCGACCTCGCGCAGTGCGCCCTGCTGGCCGGCCTGGTGCAGAGCCCGACCAACTACGATCCCATCGCCAACGGCCCCACCGACGCGGTGAACCGCGCGTACCTCCATGTCCTCAAGCTGATGGTGACGTACGGCGACATCACGCCGCGACAGCGGGAAGACGCCTACATCGAGGCGCGCGCATTCAAATTCGATGCGCCGCCGTGGCGCCAGTCCGACGTCAGGAGCAAGGCGCCCTACTGGACCAACTGGATCACGCAGCTCCTGGAGGCCGGCGGCTCGGCCAACTCGGCCAGCTATTACGACTCGACGCTGGCTAACGTCGTGGCCCGCGCCGGCGGGCTCGGCGCCGGGCTGACCATCACCACGACGCTCGATCTCACCATGTACCGGCACACGCAGCAGATTATGCAGCAGCAAATCAAAAACCTGGACGGCTTCAACGTGCACGACGCGGCCGTGGTCACGATCGACCCCAAGACGGCGCAATGCCTCGACATGGTCGGCGGCGTCGACTACAGCAAGAATGGTTCGTATTACAACATGGCCGCTGTGCCGCGCCAGCCAGGCTCGTCGTTCAAGGTCTTCACCTACCTCACCGCCTTCAAGCAGGGCTGGTACCCCGCCAAGATGATCCTCGACGAGCAGCAGTCGTGGCCCGACCCGACCTCGGACAACCCGAACAACAAGTACACGCCGATGAACTACGACAAGTCGTTCCACGGCGCCGTGTCGGTGCGCATGGCCCTGGCTAACTCGTACAATATCCCCGCCGTGAAGACAATCGACGCCGTGGGCAAGGAGAACGTGGCCAGGACGGCCGAGGACATGGGCGTGTCGTACCTGACGGACTACATACGGATAAAAGAGCACGGGCGCCCGCCGCTCTCCATGACGCTGGGCTCCGAGCCAGCGCCGCTGTGGCAGATGGCGCAGGCCTACAACACCATCGCCAACGGCGGCGTCTTCCGCCCCATGGCCTCGGTCCTGACCATCGCCGACGCCAACGGCGCCACGCTCTGGACGTACAAGACGCCGCGGGGTACGCAGGCGCTGGCCCCTCAGTACGCCTACATGATCGAGAGCATCATGAAGGACAACCAGGCGCGCGTGCCCGCCTTCGGCCAGAACTCGGCGCTGCAGCTCGGCCCCGACGACCAGTTCGGGGCGAACGTGCCCGCCGCCGTCAAGACCGGCACCACGCAAGATTTCAAGGACAACCTGACCATCGGCTTCACGCCCAACCTGCTCACCGCCACCTGGGTCGGCAACCCCGACAACAAGCCAATGAACAACGTGGAGGGCGTCACCGGCGCCGGCCCTATCTGGCACGACACGATGGAGTGGGCTTTGAAATACCTCAACCTGCCGGTCCAGGCCTTTCCCATCCCGCCGGGCATCGTGCTGGCCCGGGTCTCGCCGGCGGGCGCCCTGGCCAACGCGAACACCAGGTGGCCGACCGTCGACGTCTTCCCCGCTGGAAAGGTTCCGCACACGTATGACAACGGCTATGGCGACACCTTCAGCCCGTACCGCGTGCTCTACCAGTCGTTCAGCGTCGACGGCGGCGCTTACGACCCCCTATTCCCGGGCGACATATCCCTCTCGCCTCAGTCGCTGATCAACCCGCTCCCGGGCGCCACTCCCGTGGCCGGGGTAGGGCTGACCCCCGTGGTCGGCGCGCCCCCGTACCCCGCCGCCACGACCGCTCCCGGCGCCACCCCCCCCGGCGCCACCGGGAGCGGCCCGACGGGGACCTCGGGGACCGTCCCCTACAACCCTGGCAAGACCGCCAACCTCTGCCCGAACGGCGGCTACTACAAGTATTGGCCGGTGATCGTGAACGGGGTGGTCGTGCGCTACGCCTACCAATGCTCGTAGTGTGAGATCGGCGCTACGGCGCCGACATCTATGGCTTGTTGGCACGTTGCCGCAAGTCCCTGTACGATAAGTGCAGCGGCGTGTCCGGCGCGCGTGGGGCGCGCTGATCCGCCAGGCCCGTCTTCCGTCTCACTCTGAAACGAGGTATCCATGGTCCGCTCCCGTGCCCGTTCTCGTGGCCACATCCTTGCCCGCTTGATCCCCGCGGCCGCCGTCCTCTCGCTCGGGGCGCCGGCCATCGCCACCCACACGCCCGCGTCGGCCTCCATGTCCATGGACGCTGCGACGCCGCAAGCTCCGGCGCGCCGCGCGACCCTGGACGTGCCCCGCGACATGTTGCGCAGATTCGCCGTGCCCGTCATGGTCGAGATGAACGCGCCGGCGCAGGCCTTGCTCGATTCGACGCCGGAGTTGGGGTCGCTGTTGAGCGGTGTGCGCGGGCGCCTGCTGGACGCGCTGCGCGCCGACGGCGCCCGCGACGTCTACGCCTATCACCTCATACCGGCCGTCGCCGCGACCGTGTCGGGCGACAAACTGCCGTCGCTGCTCACGCAGCCGGGGGTGCGCGCCATCGTGCTCGACCATCAACATAGTCTGCCGCGCATCCCCGATACCGGCGTGGGGACGCAGGGCGGGGCGCCCGGCGGCCCCGGGCGCGCAGTGGCCGGGCGCGTGGACGCGCCGCAGACGGTCGAGCCCGAGTCGTACGCCCTGACCCGCGCCGACGTGGCCCAGCGCGCCGGCATCACCGGCGCCGGGGTGCGCGTGGCGGTGATCGACTCGGGGGTGGACACGAGCGTCCCCGACCTCGCGGGCGTGCTGGCCACCGACGACGCAGGCCGACCGCTCTACAGCGACTGGACGGGCACCGGCCTGCGGGACACCGTCGGACACGGCACCGCCTGCACCAGCATGATCGCCGCACAGGGCCGCGCCCTCTACAAAGAGGACAACAGCGCTTTGCTGCAGGTCTATCCCGACCCGGGCAAGCGGCCCACCATCGTCCAATCGCACTTCCACCTCTATGGCATGGCCCCCGGCGTCAAGGTGATGGCGGCCAAAATCTTCGACGCGCGCGCTCCGCGCGGCGGCGGCTTCGACTCGTGGATCGTGCGCGCGATCGAGTGGGCGGTCGACCACCATGCTGACGTGATCAGCGAGTCGTTCGGCGGCCTCTCGGTCCCCAGCACGGGTGTCGACCCTACCGCCGAGGCCGATAAGGCGGCGGTCCGCGCGGGTGTGACCGTGGTCGCGGCCGACGGGAACGAGGGTCCGGGCCAGACCACCATCGAATCGCCCGCCAACGCGCCCGGCGTCATCGCCGTCGGCGCCTCGACCGACTTCCGCGCGTTCGGGCAGAGCGGCTTCCTGGCCACGTTTGGCCAGACCACGGCCGACAGCATCGCCTCGTTCACCTCGCGCGGGCCTACCACCGACGGCCGCCCGCGGCCCGACCTCGTCGCCCCCGGCGCCTTCACCTGGGCGCTCTTCCCTCAGCAAAAGTCGGACGACGGGCCGGAGAAGCCGCCGTTCAACGTGGGCACGTTCGGCGGCACCAGCCAGGCCACGCCGGTCACCGCCGGCGCCGCCGCGCTCGTGGTCCAGGCCTATGAGCGGGCGCACGGCGGCGCGCGCCCGTCGCCCGCCACTGTGCGCTCCATCCTGATGAGTTCGGCGCGCGACCTGGGCTTCCCCTCCACCGACCAGGGCGCGGGCCGCGTCGACGCCTGGCAGGCCGTGCAGACGGCGCTCGGCAGCGGCCCCTCGTTCCTGGTGGGGCCGAGCTCGCTGGCTATCTCCGGTACCGTCTCGTCGCCGTTCCGCGCCACGGTCTCCGTCACGAACACGGGCGCGACGGTGCAGCGCTATAGCCTCGACGCGACGCTCTCGCGCCAGAGCGCGCTGCAGGAGTGGTCCGGCGTCAGCAAGGGCGCCACCCTCAACGCCTTCACATTCACCGTCGCCCCGGGCCTGGAGCGCGTCGTGGGGGCCGTGTATTGGAAGTCGGCGGACCGCTTCGTCGTACCGGGCGGCGCCAGCAAAGACGTGGCCATGCGCGTCGCGCTCTACGACCCGTTGGGCCGCTTCGCCAACTACTCGTACGGCGTGGCCAGCGGCTACGCCTCGGCGCAGGTATCCCACCCCATGCCCGGCGCGTGGACGCTCGTCGTGTCGCAGAACGGGCGCAAAGACGGCAAGGGGGTGCGCCGCTACAAGGGCAGCGAAGGGTTTCAGGCCCGCCTCTACAGCTACCAGGCGCAGCCCTTCGGCACGCTCACACCTGGCAGCGTCACCCTCGCGCCGGGTCAGGGGGCCCGCGTCGCGCTCCAGGGCGTGACGCCGGCTCAACCGGGCGCGCAGGGGCTGACCGTGCGCGTGCGCGGCGATCACACGGCGGCCATCCCGGTTGCCCTGACCTCCTACATCACGCTGCAGGGCAACAACGCCGCCTTCGAGGGGACGCTGACCGGGGCGTCGAACGGCTATTTCTCGCTGGTCAACGAGAACAAAGTCTACTCGCTCGCCGTCCCCGCAGGGACGCGCACCCTCAACGTGGCGCTCTCCTGGCCCGACACGGGCTACGGCGTCGTCCTGCTCCTGATCGACCCCTCGGGCCAGATCGTCGACGGCCAGTTCAACGGCATCCGCTCGAGCGACTCTGTGCCGAGCGGGAGTGACGAGCCCCCGTTCGATCTCTCAGCGCACCGCCTGCAGGCCATCTGGAGCGATCCCGCGCCCGGCAAGTGGCAGGTCGCGGTGATGGACGCCATTTTCGCGGGCCAGCAGCGCGTTGAGCCGTTCAGCGGGCGCGTCACGCTCAACGACGCGCCGGTCATGCCAAGGGCCATCGAGAAAACGGTGCTCCCGGGCAGCAGCTTCGACATCGCCCTGGGCGTGCACAACAACAGCGGGCCGAACGTGGCCGAGGGATACATCGGCTACGCCACGACCGACCGCTACAGTACCGTCCCGCTCGGCGTGATCCGCGGCCCGTTCGGACCCGTCGGCGGCGCGGTCAAGGGGTCGAGTGTCTACACCTATACGACCGGCTTCGTGCCGCCGGACACCAAGCTCCTCGTCTCGTCGTTCGCCGCGCGGGACCCCAACGTGCCGATCGACCTCTCGTTCTCCGACCCCATCGGGTTCGCGCGGGCCGAGGGGCAACCGGCGCGGGTCACCGTCGACGGGCACACCTACGAGGGCGCCTCGGCGGTCGTCGCCGGCCCGTCGCTCCCCATCGGCCAATGGAACGGCGAGGTCACGCTGCGGCGGCCGGGCGACGCCGGGGCGCACGGAGGCCTGGTGGGTACCAGCTACGCCTACGCGCTCACGCCGCTGCCCTGGGTCGTCTTCGACCACGGCCTGCAGGACGGGCGCGTCACCGGCGGCCAGCCGCTCATCCTCTTGCCGGGCCAGGGCGACCAGCTCCACGCCAGCGTCACTGTGCCGCTGGACACGAAGCCGGGCGCGTACCTCGCCCACCTCTCCGTCTACACCGTCTTCGGCGACAAGGTAGCGGCGATCCCGCTCACCATCACGGTGCAAGCGCACACGGGCCAGGAGCCGGCGCCGGGGGGTCGCTAAAGAGCTATCAGCTATCAAATCGGCCGTCAGCTTTGCGTAGAGCAAAGCTGACGGCCGATCCCTGATAGCTGATATACTATTCGGGTACTACCGATGATTTGAGGAGACGATTATGGCCAAGTGTGATGTGTGCGACAAAGGGCCGGCGTTCGGGCGAAACATCCGCCACCGGCACAGCGGCCAGTGGCTGCGTCGTGCGCCCAAAACCTCGCGCATGTTCCACCCTAACCTGCAGAACGCCACGATCTACACGAACGGTGTGCCGAAGAAGGTTAAGATTTGCACGCGCTGCCTGCGCAGCCAGTACAAGACGGCCTAGGCCTAGTCGAGATAACCAACCGGCTGGGTCATGTGGCAAGGGAGGGCTGCTCATACGAGCAGCCCTCCCTCGTGTTTATTGGGAGCGCCAGCTTCCGGTCGGCAAACGGTCGCGGCCACGGCGCCGGCTACCAGCGACATGGCTGCCTATGACGGCCTGCCGATGGGGACGCCAGCGATCCCGGTACAGTCGACCTGGTAGGCGCTAGTAGGGTAGACACCAGTAGGAGTGAGCGTGGAAGCGAACATCGAGCGGGCACAGGGGTCGACGCGCTCTATTTTGCGCAACCGCGCGCTGATGACGCTGATGCTCGGCCACTTCACGGTGGACACCTACGTGGGGCTGTTGCCCGTCCTCTACCCCGTGCTGATCGAGCGATTCGCCCTCACCTACAGGACTGTCGGGCTCGTCTCGCTCGCCTACAGTGGGACCGCCGCGATCGCGCAGCCCCTCTTCGGGCTGCTCGCCGACCGCTACGGCACGCGCTTCATCGGCCTGGCGCTCACGTGGACCGCGACCTTGTTCGCCGTCGTCGGCTTCGCCCCCACCTTCCCGATCTTGCTGGGTCTCGCCGCGGCCGCGGGCCTCGGCTCGGCGGCCTATCACCCGCTCGGCGCGCTCAACGCCAACCGGGTCATCCCGACGGCGCAGCGCAATACGGCGATGGCCTTCTACTCCACGGGCGGTACCCTGGGCGTCGCGTTGGGCCCGCTCGTCGGCATCGTGATCTTCGGATTGTTCGGCGTGCGCGGCACGGCCCTGATGTTCCTGCCCGGCGTCGGCGTGGCCTTGTGGATGCTGCAGGAGATGCGCGCCGCCGGCCTGAGCAGCCCGGCGCGCGTGACAGGCGGGCGATCGACGCACGCGCCGGCCCCGATCGTGCCGCTGCTGGCCGTGATAGGCGTGATGATGTCGCGCAGCTGTACCGTGTATGTGATCGAGGCTTTCATCCCCACGTGGTACAAATCGCTGGGCTACGGGGCGTCATTCTACGGCCCCCTCGCCACGATGATCGTCCTGGCCAGCGCGGCCGGCACGATCGGCTCAGGCTCGCTGGCCGACCGCTACGGGCGGCGCGCCGTGGTCGTCGGCTCGCTCGCGCTGAGCATCCCGGCCCTATGGCTCTTCACCACCTTCACCGGTCCCAGCGCCTTCATCACCGTCGCCTTGGTCGGCCTGCTCGCCGCCTCGTCGACGCCCCTGATGCTGGTGATGGCGCAGGAGCTCCTGGCTGGCCGCGCGGGGATGGCCTCCGGGTTGGTCCTGGGCCTCGGCTTCGTCACGGGGGCGATCGGCGTGCCCGTGACGGGCGCGCTGGCCGACCACATCGGCCTGCAACGGGCGCTCCAGCTGCAGGTCGCCCTCGTCGCCGCCACGGTCGTCGTGGCCCTCCTGCTGCCGAGCGAGGGCTACATGCGCGGCCTGGGGCTTACGCGAAAAACACCGACGCTCTACCTACTCGCCCGTCGGGACGGCGCTCGCGAGCGCCGTCGCCGCACGCGCGCCGGCCGTGGGGCCGACCTGCAACAGGATGGTGTTCTGCCACGGATCCTGGACCGCGACGACGCCGGCTTGCTCTAATACGGGCAGGCCGACGCCTGCGATGCGGGCCACGACGGCGGCGCGAGCCTCCTGCGTAGGCAGGTCGATCGTGAAGAAGCGCAGACCGGCCGTCCCCGCGGGGGCCGGCGAAGCGCCGCGGCTGTGCCAGGTGTTGAGCCCGATGTGGTGGTGGTAGCCCCCGGCCGAGACGAAGAGCGCGCTCGGCATCCGGGCCATGATGTCGAAACCGAGGACGTCGTGGTAGAACGCCGCCGCCCGCGCGATGTCGCCGACCTGGAGATGCACGTGGCCGAGGCGCGTGCCCGCCGGCAGGCCCGTCCACGGCGCGCCGGCGCGCTCGGCCTCTCTCAGCAGCCCCCGCAAGTCGATCGGGTCCGTCGCCATTTGCACCTGCCCGTCGACCCAGGTCCACTCGTCGCGCGGGCGGTCGCGGTAGACCTCGATGCCGTTCCCGTCGGGGTCCTGGAGATACAGGGCCTCGCTGACCAGGTGGTCGCCCTGCCCCGGCAACGGCAGGCCGAGCCCCAGCCAGTGCCGCAACCAGCGGCCGAGATCCGCCCGCGCCGGCAGAAGGATCGCGAAGTGGTACAGGCCGGTATAGCTGTCCCTGTTCAGAGGCCAGGGGCGCGCCCCCGGGCGCTCGGCGAGGAGGAGCAGCGGCGTCCCGGCGGCGCCCAGGGTGGCCGCGCGCCCGTCGCGCTCGAGGACCGTGAAGCCGAGCGCCTCGCTGTAGAAAGCGACGGAGCGCGCGAGGTCGGCGACGGTGAGGGAGAGGAGGCCGATGCCTGTCGCGGGGTCGATCGCCGTCGCCCCCGTCCGCTGGTCTACCGTGGTCATAGGGATTGCCCTTTCTCCACTGTGTCAAAATTTGACTATTCAAAAGTTATCTTACATCTCTTTATTTGACGTGTCAATATGTGTTTTGTAAAATAATGGCATGGACGAGCACGACAGGGGCGAGCCCGGACTCCTCGACGACGCGCGGATCACGACCTTCGGCCGCCTGGTCGAGGCCTACGCGCTGCTCTCCAAGCTGCTCGACGATGAGCTGGAGGGGGAGGTTGGCCTGCCCTTGCTGTGGTACGGCGTGCTCCTACACCTCGGCCGCGCCCCCGGCGGCGTCCGGCCGATCAGTGAGTTGGTCGAGTCGACCGCGTTCACGGGCGGCGGGGTGACCCGGCTGGTCGACCGCATGGAGCGGGCCGGGTACGTGGAGCGCCGCGCCTGTCCGGGCGACCGGCGCGTGACCCACGTCGGCCTGACGGGACGCGGGCGCGACCTGCTGGCGCGGGCGACCGCGGTGCACGTGCGCGGCATCCAGGAGCACATGCTGGACGCGCTGGAACCCCCGGAGGTCGCCCAGTTGGATGCGCTGCTGGTCAAGCTGCTGCCCCCACCTGCGCCCCCACCTGCGCCCGTGCCTGCGCCCCCACCTGCGCCCGTGCCTGCGCCCG
>JAABVA010005432.1_pt1 | contig 11536 bp, 24 predicted proteins | sample 5560331 | NCBI WGS metagenome assembly JAABVA01 (sample SAMN12812661, study PRJNA571458) | rock metagenome | isolation source: Antarctica rocks | place: Antarctica: Victoria Land, Mt New Zealand sud | collected 2016-01-07
GCACACATTGACGTCACAAAAGCATGACACTACTTGAGTAGTTTTGATGGATGCATACCAGGCAGGAAGACCAGTATGGCCCCATCACCATACTCCTGGTCGATGTAGGTCACCAGCTCCTCCAGCAAGTCAAAGTCGATGCGGTCCTCATCCAGGCGGGCTAGGTTGCGCTGGGTGCTGCTGCTGTACTGGCTCAGGGCTTCCTGGCTGAAGTGAGGGTTCAGGGGAGCCTCAAGGGGGTCCCTGGCGTCATCGCCCCACCCAGCCTGCGCCCACACAAATGCACATTGTCCAGGCAGAGTAATACAGCACAGTATCAGCATAACCACAGGAGTGTACAAAGATAGTGCAGCCTTCAGAGCTTGCTCCATCCAAAAGACTGCTGTGGCTGCCGAGTGCACTTATAGGATGTCTGATTTTCTGTTGCCTATAAACACCTGTTATATGACTGTGCTGATGTGAATCTCAAACATGCACAGGACAAGTCAAGCAAGGTCATTACAGACAAAATACACATACCCTAAGCAGGCCCTGCCTATCCCGACCACCAGCAGCAGCCTCTAGCTGCCGCCGTGACTTAGCATCTCTGTTGGGTCGCATGGCCACATTTGACTCGGCGTCCAGATGGTAGCCTATCAGGTCATGAGCATCTTCCAGGAAGTACTGCTCCACAGCAAAGGTGCGGCCCCCTGCCGCCAGGGCTGGGGCGCCCCCAAAATAATTTGCAAAGAGGTGAGAGTCCAGGGTGGCTGACATCAGGATGACCTGCATAGTTCATGGGACTTCTTGATGTCCACACTCAGAATGTCTGGTAAGCATACTCAGCATGTTTGATGTGCACACTCAATGTGCGTGACTTCAGCAACAGCATGAGTGTTCAGCATAAAGCTGACCCAGCATTGCAATAACCTGCTAGGCGGACTAGGACAAATGATGGCTCAACCAACAGTTGAGCTACATGTGCCATGGTGCTCTGTTGTACTGCTTACTCTGTGCATCATGCTGAAGTTGGGCATTGAAGCATGGCTCAACCAGTTTGCATGACAGGTTTGTGACAAACTGCTTGCTGCTTGAGCGTAGCAGAGAGGGCATGCAGGACAGTTTTGAATAGCTGCCAAATGAAAAGCTTTGTGAAGAGAGGCTCCTTGAGAGCAGCAACAAACATGTGTAGCTGACCTTAAGGGGATTGCCAGCAGCGCGGCGTGAGATGACGAGGTCCCTCAACAAGGCCATCAGGAAGTCCCCTTGCAATGTGCGCTCATGCACCTGTGTACAAAAAACAGCAGTTGGCGATGTTTCCGTTCTCAACCAAAGGCTGTTGCCAGTGCTGACTGCTCATACGTGGCACTGTTTGCACGGTAGTACCACGCAGACTGAAGCCAAGCTGCCATGACTGCACTTTTGCTTTTGAAATGATTCCTGATCTGCACGCTTGAAGTGCAAGACAGGCAGAGTATGCACTCTGAACTGTTCAAGGCATGTGAGTGTGTACATCATGTTTCAAGCAGTACTTGCAGTCACACAGGCACATGTTCCATGTGCTGTAAGGACAAGAGTCACAGAAGCCCATATACCATCCTTTCAGTTGAAGACGCAATGTATGCCTCCAACACAATATACCGCCAGTCATGCAAGCAGTGAGTAGGTTAGGAGTGGAAGCATACAGCCTCACCTCATCAACAATGATGTGAGAGACATCCGGCAGCTGCAAGTCACCGCCTAGCCGTCTCAGCAGAATGCCAGTTGTACAGAACAGCAGCCGGGTTGAGCGAGTCATGGCAGCATCCAACCGCACATGGTACCCCACCCTTGATCCTGCAGCACACGTAGAGGTCTACACAGCAGCGTCATATTGTAAACATGGCACTGCAGAGGCACAGCAATAGACCAATAACAGCCACAGCTGCACGTTTGTTGTTGAACGACAGGTTCTGCAGGCCCAGCATTCAACGCTGTTGGAGCACATCACTGCAATCTCATGTGCTGGTGTGAGAACTGTTTATTGTCGTGTCAGGCCTTCTTCTGACTGCTTGTTTGAGGCAACATGGCTTTGGACAAAGCAACACCTGAGGTCACTATGTTGCTTGTCAAGAGTTGCCAGCTCTGAGCTACTACGATGTTTGCCAAGTAAGACCAGACAAGCACCCAACTGCACAAGCATGGGTATCCCTGGCAAGTGTCAAAGGTGTGACCTGGGGTGCCGGGAGCAGAGTCGCCCCTTTCTGAAGCCACCCGCTCAGCCACACTGATGGCAGCAATCTGACGAGGCTGAGTGCAGATGATGTTGCACCGACCACCCTGCCCAGCCTCTGTAGCAGCTTCCAACAAATACTGAGGCACCTGCACCACAAACATATCAAGTGCGAATATGACCAAGTATAGTGACAGCCTTGATTTGTCAGCTGTGACAACTGCTTGCAACTGTGTATGGTTGATGCATCAGACCAAACATGTAGCAGCTCCTGCATTGTCAGGCAGCTCACGATGCATGTGCCAAACAGGATAAGCAGCATTGCTTTCGTGAACTTCAGGTCGGACCATCCTCATCAACACAGTCCAATGCAGTCATAGGAGCAAATCAATTGAAACTGGCTGGGTCTTGGAGGCTAGGTATCAAGGCATCTTGCACAGCCTGAGCTGGAATGCACATCACAGCATGCTGGGCAGGCAAAGCACAAATCCATACCTGTGTGGTTTTGCCACAGCCAGTGTCACCACTGACAACAACCACATCATGCTCTGCAAGCTGTGCTAGCAGATCCTGCCGGATTGTGAGCACGGGCAGACGCGCCCTATCCTGCTGCCACTTGGCCCCTTCACTGCTGCTCCTCCACCCCTCTAGTGAGTGTGCCATTTCAGCAGATTCTGCCCTCTGCTGCTGACTCTGCTCCCTTACCTGTGGCTGAGCTTGCGCCTGCATGCCGCATGCACAGGATCACACGACACTCCAAGGCAGACAACAAATACAGGTGATGCATGTGTTTACGCTTTGCGCGACCATGCAGCTAGAATTGCGCCTGCCTTGCAGATGTTTGCTGCATGCACCTGCCATCATGAGATATTCAGCAGCACCAGTTGGCAAGGGGTTACTCCAAGGGTACGACACACAATGCATGGGTTGAGTATTGGCTAAAACATGAACCGTCACTGCTCACCTGTTGGCTTGGCTCTGCACCATTTACAGAGACACTTTCATGGTCTGCAGTCCCATTTGAAGCAGCATCACCAACTTTGGCTGAGGCTGCAGCAACAACAGACCGTACAAATTCCACGCGCTGCTGGTTGCTGTCTTTAGCTTGTTGGTTATAGGCGTCATTGCCCTCATCCAGCCAGTGCAGCCATAGGTCCTGATAGGGAGAAGCTAACAGCTGGTACACATCCTGACCCTCTGCAAGCTGCATGTCAGATATCGATGTGAACGCTACAAATCGGCATGAAGCCTTCTGGAAAGCAACAGAGATGAAACCAAACATATGGCCCCACACATCTTGTTGCAAACATGTGATGAAGCAATGGGGCAACCTGTTTGGCAAGATTGAATGTAACCATTTTCACTGCAGACCACATACACCCTTGCACCTAGACCTTGCGGCAATCATGATACTATGCACCCCACATGGGTCAAAACCATGAGCTCAGAGTTATCACCTGAAAGAGAGCGCGGGTAGCTGCAGCATTCTGAGCTTCCTGGATGCCTTCCCATCCATCTTCATCTTCATGCAGGGCGTATGTCTTGGGCCGTGCTGCAGCCTTTGCCTTCTTGCCCTGTGTATAAGGCACAACCAATTGGCTCATATGTTCCTGATCCACTTCATGTCAGTTTCATGCACTGTTGCCAAACAACTCAACTCTGATCTGGCAGATTTCACTGATTTAGCTCCCGATGACAAAGCTGCTACACCGCACCGAGTCTTCCTTGTTGCTTCTCATACACACTGCAACATGTAGAGACACAATCTCCTTTGTTATCTTATAGATAGATCCTGCTCGTCCAAACGCAGGCAGCCAGGAATCTCTGCAGAGTGTACAGCCAAGCTATATATAAGTTTGAGTGGTGGTACCTTGCCCTGGGGTGCTGGCTCTAGGGTGACAGAGTAGCGCAGGGAAGCAGTGGGCAAGCGGCCTCCTCCCAGGGGCAGCTTGTCAAATCGAGGGGGCGCCCAGCCCAGCTTTTGGCAGTGCTGCTGCAGCAGGGCCTTAGGCAGCTTCACCACAGCTGCCTCCTGTGGTCTACCTGTGACAACCACAACACATTGGCTCAGCAGTGCAGCATCTGCACTCATTGCATGGCTCTTGACATGCTGTGCTGGAGGTGTTCAAAACTGCTGTTTTGCTTACATCCAATGCAAAAGGTGGCCAGATGGTCCTTTAGGACATTTGGCTGATCCCTGCCTGTGGACAGGAAATGTAAGCAGTAATGGCAGTGTCTTTTGGCTATGACAAGACCATAACAAAACATCGTCTGAGGGTCTGCATTGTGTATTGAGAGAGCGGCAGTCAGTCAACAACTTGGGTCCAGCTGAGAAGGTGCCCACTGTACAAAGCAATGCTCTGTGCCTTGCACAGCCTAATAATTCCTGAGCCGCAAATGTCTAAAGTAAACTCAAGATGAATGGGTCCTTGCAGCAGGTACTGTACATGCGGTTTTGCTGGCATCACCTGGTCTCTTCTTGCCACCTTTCTGTGCAGCCCCAGCAGGTGGGGCACCATATTCTCCCCAAGGCCCGGTCAGCTTCTTGGGCTTGGGCTTCTGTGAGCTCTGAGGGGCCGCCCAGCTCTCATCTTTGCCTTCTTCATCTTCAAACATACCCAGACAACCAGCTATACCATCATCATCTGCATCTGCCTGTGTGGCCTGACTGGCTTGTGCAGCCTCCTGCGTCCAACGAGTCTTGCATATAACTGTGCACAGCAAATTATCAATTGATTGCAACAGCTTTGCATCATGAACGCAGCAGTTGGTTTGTGCCTGCAACTGCTGAGGCCCTGACCACCCTGCAGTATAGCCCGCCGGTGGAAGCCTCAATGCTGCAGGGCGTTGACAGGCAAAGGTGAAATACCAACAAGCTGAACCTGTTGACACAGCAAGATGCTTCAGCGATGAAGGCTTGAGTTGCCGCGAGAGGCTACCTGTTGAGGCTGAGGGGGTCTAGGTTGGGCAGGAGGGGGTTGCACATGGGCTTGAGCAGGAGCAGCAGGCATGCCGCCCAAGGAGGGATACTCATCATCATCAGCCAATGCCGGTTGTGTTTGAGGTGTAAGCATTGCTTCCACCTTCTGCTCATCCATTCCTGCATCAATCATGCGTACAATCGTTAGGGTCTGCATCAACTGAGAGCACGCTTGCTACAATGCTATGCTAGCTTCCAGCGTGACCTGCTACATATTTCAGCAAATCGACACTGCGGCCGTCTGGCTATTGTATAGTGTGTTGAAGGCTAGATAACAGGCTGGGACATGTTGTTTATTGCAGATACACGGCTGCTGCAGGGTTCTTGGCTGAGGAGGGACAAGTTGCTGGAGGCCAAGTCACAGCGTCACATCAAACCAAAACAGAATGACCAGGATGAGCTGCTTGTCCCTGCTGAGCACAGGACAATGCAAGCGCTGCAGAACATTACTGACCTAGCTCTTTCATCTCCTGCTTCAGGCTTCTGATGACCATGCCAATACTCTTCTGCTTGTTCTTGTCTCCAGCAGCTTTGGCCTGTGAAGCCTCAGCCTTAGCTTGACCCCACTCAGACGCTACCTGCACCCCAAACCAAGACAGATCACATCACACCTGCTGAACTGTCACCACTTGTCAGCACTCAGCTCTTGGTCCCCAGCACTCGTCTTGAAGGCTCAGCTAGTATTCAACTGATAGACCTCAGTACTCAGGGCTCAGTACTCAAACTTACTGCAAAGCCAGTGATGCTCAAAACAGTATATTTTTCTGCATTCACCAGCAGCTGACCCCAGGGACTGCATATGAATGAAAAACAGGGGTTACATGATCATGGAATGGAGTGCATGTGAGATGTAGACCTGTGCTTGGCGGACATCAAGGGGCTGGGCTGCTCGTCTGCGGTCAGCCTTCCTTCTTTCAACTTCTCTGGGGTCACCCCACAACTCCCAATCCTCAATGACATCCTCTACCTGCAATACCAAGGTGCTGGTTGAGCAACACATGAGTCTCAAAACAGTTGCCACGAAACATTGCAAGCTTTTGCCTGTGCTGATTTGCACATGCTTGCATGTATGTCAACATTGTGGTTGATCTCAGTCAGCACCCTGAAGTCTGGGGTGTAAGGCCAGAAGTGACTCAGCAGACAATCTTGAAACGCACTTGCTTGAAGGCATGCAGCAAAAGCATGTAGCACAGAGATCCCTGAATGCAATGCATGTTGCCCATATCTTACCTCTTCCTTTGCCTCATCAGGATCAGACTCTGAGTCGTCTTCAGCATACTGTAAGATCCACTGCCGCTGCGCCACCTTCTCCTTAGCCGCAGCCTCTGCAACTTTCTTCTCTTGTGCCTGCTGCTCTAGCTGCTTTGCACGGCGCTGTCTGGCCTCTTCTTCTGGTGAAACCTTGGGGACTGTCACCTTGGGCTTGGGTGCTATTGGCTTGCTGGCCTTTGCCTTGGCTACTAGCCTGATTCCAGATGCAGATGCTCTTGACTGGACACCGCCAGCGTACCTGCGATGGTGACAATGTCATGATGATTGCAAGGAAAGGTCTTCTTTGCATTTTTGGACTGTGATCGTATTAGTAAACCAGTGCATGCACTCAACTCCACCTTGACATGAGGCAGCACAGCACAGCACATTAACATAGTGACCAAGGAATGTCAGATTGGGGTGCACTTGCAGGCAGACACTCATTTGCAATGTCACATCATCTGCTGACCTGCGAGGTAGATGTGCAGGGTCAACATGAAGGCACAACCAGTCCAGCACTGTTGCTTCACTCATCTGCTCCATTGGCACTGCCTGCACATCAGGGGACGCCATCATGCATGTATAATGCTTGCGCGTGTTGAACATACACTTGCGCATTACCTGAAGGACTTCTTGGACATCTTGCCATCGAAATCCCTCTGCTAACAGACTATCACACAGGTCTGACAGCTGACTTGTAAGCTCATCTTTGTCCCAGGTGCTTGCAGCTTGCGGTTGCTTGGGTCCGACCAGAAGATCCAGTTGCTGAATGTGCAAGAAAGAGCTGAGCTCACGTAAAGCTACCGTCGCAACAGCTCGCAAGAGAATTGCTATGTGGCGTTGCTACCTGCAGTGCTTGACGTGCGCGCTCTTCATCGCCGGCGGTCAATTCAACAGCACTGTTCTTTTTCGATGCCGCATGCGCAGCTGCGGAGGCCGCTGCGCTGCGCTTGCTCATTTGCGATCCACACGCAACATTCAACACACAACACAACTTGAGTACACTGCACAGCTCAAACCGTGCTTTCCATATGCAGGCCAAGATGACTGATCTGAAGCAATGCAAGACCTGTGTACGAGAGGTTGGGGTATTGGTACAGTGCGCATGAAGCGCAATGGCGAACAGCTTGCCGGTCAAGGTCAACGTCGACCAGTAGCTTGCCGGTTCGTCTCCGTCTGCTCTCGGTTTCGTGAAGTGCAACGTTCTCAACTTGCACCCAGACGATCATTTGACCTCCGTTCTATTTTGTGCAGCACCTGCGCGTGGTGCATTGAACTGTCGTGCAATGCTTGTATTCGTCACGCGAAAGTCATAGTCCTTGCCTCGGTCGCAGATGCGCTCATCGTCGTTACAACTTTGGCAACGACTCAGAACTTTGAGTTCTTGGCCGACCGGATGTAAGACCGGTTGCGCTCTGTTCCAGCTTCGAGGCGATGCCGTAACCCCTTTCGGCACCTCCTCTGATTGTTCAACGGGCAGCAAGAGTCACTTAAGCACTTTCGGACCTGTCATCCTCAGTGAACCGTGTCGGACTGCTCTCAGATCGCGCGTGCCGTCTGTCTCTGCCGCTTTGCAGCAAGAGCCGCATGTCACACCTTCCTTTGACTTGTGTCCCACCACACAGGATTATAGCAGCCAGGTTTGCACACACACAGTAGCATGCCGACAAACACATCGAAAATGGTGGACAGCTGCAAAAGTGAGTTCAGCATGACTGTGTGTTTGGCACATGCAGGCTGCTGCTAAGGAGCAGCCAAAGGCATCTGGGGCAGTTGGGGATGCCCACAAGCGCTTCAGCAATGGGGACAAAATCAACATCAAAGCGCAGCTAGTTTTTGAGGCATGTTGGCGAAAGCTAGAAAGCAAATGGTCCGGGGTAAGACTTGCAGCAAAGTTCCACCTGCACCCTGCTCTCTGTCAGGACATACCCACTGATTGTTATGTTGCCCATTTAGGTAATACAGTGCCCTCATGAAATTGTATGGCTGAATGGAGCTCCTGGTGCTGGCAAGGTAGGTCCACCAGTCCTGCAGAACAGCTCTTCTCAATGGCACATGCTGAGCCATGATGCGGCCACATCTTACTTGCTGCTGCAGGGTGCCAACACCCCCTTCATTATGAAGTCACGAGGCTTGTCTAGGTCAGTGCCCATGAGCGACATGCTTGAGAGGAACCCACAGATCAAGCACCTTATGGAATCCGGCGAGCTGGTTCCTGACGTAAGTGCAGGACCAATCCCACTAGGGCTCACACAATTCACTGATGCTGTTAAGGCCTCATGTGCCATTCATGTGTCTGATGCACTTGTTTGTGTAGGATGCTATTCCCACAACAGCAAGCTTTCATGGTTTGTCCAGCCAGCTTGCATCACATTTTCATCTTTGCTCTTCTTGCTTGAATTTGCAGACAAAGAAGAATTGACTGCCATGACTCCTCTTGTATGCAGACCATGGTTGGGGATGCTCTGCTGGACATCATCTTTGCACCTGAGGAGAATGATGGCGTGGGCATGCTCATTGGTAATGGACTGCTCTGCTCATGGAGTGCATCACACAACTTGATGCAAGCATCTGACTATGCGACACAGTTTGCTATGTTGTTTTGGCTTTGAAGGCTCTGTGCAGACATTGCGTAGTGTTCGCCAAAGCTTGCACAGCATTCCATATGGCACTGCATCTTTTGCTGGCATTCAACTGCAAGGTGATCGTATCGTCGTTCAGCATGTGATGCTATGGATGCTATACATTCCCAACACAGAGTGTGATGACAGGGTCTGTTCTGAGGTCTCAAGGCATCAAGTAACAGGGGTTCCACCTGTATAAGGAGTCATCCTGTCATCCTGCCATCTCAAGGCATCAGATGTCATCTGTTGCATCTGTTTGATGCAGATGGTTTTCCGAGGACAGCATTGCAGGTGGATTTCTTGAAACTGCTGTATGACAAAATGCTGGAGCTGCACAACAAGCATGCAGATGGTCCAGAAGAGTGGCAATACCCAAGACCTTCATTCAAGGTTTGGCCTGGCTGCAACTTTAAACTGGCTTTGACCATAGCTGCCAAATGTGCCGTGACTTTGATGCCGTCCTGTGTCAAGACCAGCACGACAGTGACTTCTACGAAATCAGATTGCTTATTCAGAACTCAGTAGTCAGCACCGCTGCTGCTGCAGCTCCGTTTCCACTGTTCAACAAGTGCTGATGACTGTCACCAATTGCATGCACCTGCATGGCTTTTCCTAAGTCGGCAGAATGACAGGCTTTGCTGCTTGTGTCGTGAGCATGTGACCAAAGTGGGCAGGCATGTTGACACATTCTTCACTTTGATATGTGGACGCGCAGGTGGTGGTGCTGTACGTGGAGATGGAGGAGAGTGTGAAACGGCAGATGCTGCGTGCCACCATGGCCACGCAGCACAACAAGCGCGCAGCAGATGCCGGCAGTGAGGACATCTGGAATGTGCGCACCACTGATGTGGATGCTGCTAAGTGCAGAAGGCGATACCAAGTCTTCAGGGTCAGTTGAAAGACATCCTGTTCAACGCAGCCAATTCCATTTTGAGTCTATAAGAATGCCCATAAGCAGCATTGCTGTTGAGGCCCTCCAACTTAGAATCATTGTCCGTATGGAGATCAGTGCTTGATCATTTTTATGTGCAGTACAAAAATCCATTTGTGTATGCCACTTGCAGCTGTTGCTACATGAACTTCACAGGCAACTCACTGATTACTCCAACACAGAGATCTGCCTATAGCTGTTTGCTCGATACCCTGCAGCCACCCATCTGACCACCATCCTGCTTGCAGGCACACTACGCCACCATTCTGCGGCTGAAGCAGTACTTCCCCTTTAGTCTCATAGATGCCATGGGTGGCTTGGAAGACACCAGAGCCCAGATCTCCAGAGAGCTGCGCTACCAGAGTAGCCTAGATCTGGATGAGGCCACCTATGCTGCTATCCGGCATCTGCCCCTGGCACAGGACCTGGTGCGAGCCTCACGTCAGCAGCTGGTGCATCGCCTTGACACCTACAGCAAACGCCACCACAAGATCTTCATGGAGGTCAGTCATGTGCACAGCACATGTGTACCTTCATGCATCTGCAGGCAGCATTCACCTGGCCTGATGGCAAAGCACTGTGCAGCTGTACATTCCCCAAGAATATCCAAACATGCAGCACAGTGCAAGCAGGGCAGCCAGCAGCTGGGCACATGGTCACCAGTGCATCCATAGTAACGCATGGGTGAAATGATGCATGCCCTTGTCCCCATAGGGGGTACAGTCAAATGCCCCAGCCCTAATGCAATGACACAGTTGCTGGGAACAACCCACTGTTTGTGAAGCTCTGACAGCACTCATGGATGCCTCCGGTGGTTGAAAGGTTACCTTGCGTTCTGCAGCTGGCCTACTCATCAGCTGCCACAGCAACTGCTTGATCATCAGCTGCCACGGCAGCTGCTTGTTCAGCAGTCACTGAGTTATGTGTGGTGTTTGAAGGTGGTGAGGATCATAGACAACGAGGCAGTGCCTTTGCTGAAGAGGTGCAGCCTGGCGGGGCACGCCACCCTCAAGTCTCCTGCCCGGGTCTTCACCGACCATCCACTGGCGGCTGACATGTGTATTGATATTCTCTCTGACCGAGGTGCACCTTGTTTTGAGAAGCCTTTGTGTGTACATTTTTTTGTACAGAATTCCTCTGTGCAGGTCAGTTCTGGAATGTCAAGATTACGTAAGGGGGTTTGCTGATGGCTGCAATGCCACTGTCATGTGCTTTCATGAGTGATCATTCAGCAGCTGAACAGTGTGACCTGATGAGTGTTGTTTGTGAGTGACCCATTGTGCAACTTTTGGGAGTGAAACAGCAACAAGATCTAGCCAATATTATCTGACTGGGATTGTCCATGTAGGTTTCAGTGTGGCTCATACAGTCAATGAAGTGTATGTGCCCTCCAAGGTTGATCTAGAGACAGGCGAGGTTCAAAACAGTATGCATGAGTTACACCATTTCAGGTGGGTCTCTGTCAATCTGCTGCTGCAAAACTGGTATGTGATTTGATTTTGTGTGCTGTTCATGCATGTTACTATGCAAGAAAATAGCATTAAGCACACACACTGGCG
>JAABVA010005434.1_pt1 | contig 11531 bp, 14 predicted proteins | sample 5560331 | NCBI WGS metagenome assembly JAABVA01 (sample SAMN12812661, study PRJNA571458) | rock metagenome | isolation source: Antarctica rocks | place: Antarctica: Victoria Land, Mt New Zealand sud | collected 2016-01-07
CTGTTTCGGCGCCAAACCCAACGTCATCGCCAACTCCCAAGACAGACAACAAAACCCGCCATGGCCATTCTCCCAAACTGTTCACCCCAACCGGGTCGGCGACACGCGAAAAACACCAGCCACCTAGCACCGCCCAACCCCGGTCCCACAGCAACCCCGTGTACAGGAACCAGCGTCCGTCCTACTCGTGCAGGGCGAGCTTGAAGCCGGGGTGCCCGTCGATGTCGTGGTAGCCCACGACCTCGAACCCACGGTTCTCCAGGACCTTGGGCGCCCGGCGGCTCATCGCGCGAGCAGTTTGCGCTCGACGATTCCGAAAACGTCCACCAACCAGTCGGCGATCAGCTCCATGCCCAGGGTGGGGTTGTCGTGCTGGCAGTGCTCGGCGCCGGTCTGCTCCTCGCCCACGAGATGGAGCGTCACGTCGACGCCCTTGCTCCGCGCGTAGTCCGCAGTCCTGGCGGCCTGCTGGACGCCGAGGACGTCGTGCCCGCCGTGGACGATGAGGTAGGGACAGCGCATCTCGTCCAGGACGCCGTCCAGGGAGAACGCCCGTGCCCGCTCCACCGCGGCCTTGACTGTGGGCGTGCCGAAGACCCACTTGATGTGGTCGGCGATGCCGAAGTCCTCGTCGCGGTCCTGCCAGAGCTCGTGGATGTCCCAGATGGCTCCGTGGGAGACGACGGCGGCTAGCCGGTGCTCCTTTGACCCGGCGCGGGCCGCGTAGTAGCCGCCCAGGCTTGAGCCGGTGACGGCGATGCGGCTCGGGTCGATGTCGCCCCGGCCGAGCAGGTAGTCGATGCACGCCCCCACCGGGACCTCGTAGTCGGGCCGGGTGACGAGGTGCTGACGACGCAGCGGGCCCCTTGCCCGGGACCGTCCACGAGCAGGCATGAGATGCCGCGCTCCAGCGCACCTCGCGCGACCATGAAGTAGAGCTCTTCCTTGAAGGAGTCCAACCCGCCGAAGGCGATGAGGACCGGCTGCGGTCCGTCCGGGGCGCCGGGTGCCCGCAGAAAGTATCCCGCGAGGAAGGCGTCGTTCTCGTAGGGCACTTGCACCGTCTCTGCCGGAACGGCGAAGTGGCGGGCCGCGTTGCTGAACGACTCCTCGCACCGGGTGAATGTCTCGAGTCGGCGCGGGTCGTCCGCCGCGAGCCAGAGCTCGGCCGACCGGTAGTAGTCGGTCGCGCGCAGCCAGGCGTCTCGTGCGCTGATGACGTGGCCGGACTGCTCAGCGGCCTCGGCCAACACGCGGTTCCGGTCCGCGAGTGCCGCCACTGCGTGTACCAGCTCTCGGTGTCGCCCGGCACCATCTTGGACGCCGCCTGGAACACCTCGCTGACGGTTCCGCCACCAGCCTGGGTCTCCCCCAGAGCGCGGCGGAACTGGTAGCTCATCCACGGAAACTCCGGCCAGTGGTGCCAGCCGTAGGGCTCGTAGTGTGGGCCCTTATCGGCGGTGACCTCCTCAATCGTCGTGTCACTCAATGTGTCTCCCTACGGTTCGGACCGACCGGTTTCGTGTGGTGCAGAGGAACGGCCGCGGCGAGGATGGACTGCCGGCAGCGGCTGGGCGGCTGTTGCGCGGTTTAGGCTCGGGCTGCGCCGGCCCCTGGGCGGAACCGGCCGGAGCGGGCATCCGTAGGTTTTCCGCTCTCGGCGATGAGCTCGCCGCGAAGGTAGGTCCGGACCGCCTGACCCGTGACCTCGCGGCCGTCGAACGGCGTCCACCCGGCCTTCGACAACACGTCGGAGTTGCGCAACGTGCGCTTTACCTCAGCGTCCACCAGCACGATGTCCGCGTCCGACCCGACACCGAGCCGACCCTTTCGCGGCCACAGCCCATAGGCCTTGGCGGGGTTCTGGCTGTAGACCCGGGCGACGTCCTCGTAGGCCAGGTGGCCGCGGGCTGCCGCGTCCAGCAGCAGCGCCATCGTGCTGTCGAGCCCGGGCAGTGCACCGGGAACGTGCCGCGGTTCGCTGCGGGAACGTCCCTGCCGTCGATGTGAAGCAGCAGGGTGTCAGGCACGGTCGCTCGGTCCTTCCAGGGTGAAGAGACGTTCGGCGTTCAGGTGGGCGACGGCCGCGAGAGTCTCGTTGTCGCACGGCACACCGGCGAGCTGCTCACCCAGTGGGCCACCGGCCATGTCAAACGGCATGTCCGTGCCGAAGAGGACCCGGTCCGCGCCAACTTGGTCGATCAACCAGCGGGTCGACTCGGGACGGTGGGTCAGCGTGTCGTAGTGGAAACGCCGCAGGTAGGCGCTCGGCGGTGCCAACGGCGCCTTCGCCTCCGGGCGCACCGCGTACCCGTGGTCCAGTCGCCCGATCTGGTAGGGCAGGTGGCCGCCGCCGTGCACCAGAACGACATCCAGGGAGGGCAGCACGTCCAAGGTTCCGGAGAGGATGAGCCGAGAGGCGCACACCGCGGTCTGCCAGGGGTTGCCCTGCAGGTTGGTGAGATAGAAGTCGTCCAGGCCGGGCGTGGACCCCACATAGTAGGGATGTACGACCACCGGGACGCCGAGGTCGGCTGCAGCGTCCAGCACAGGTCGCAGCGTGGGGTCGTCCAGAGCGACGCCTTCGGCGTGCGGCCCGATCTGGGCACCGACCATGCCCAGTTCGGCGACGCAGCGTCGCAGCTCGACCGCGGCGGCCTGGGGGCTCTGAAGTGGCAGAGTGGCCAGTCCGAAGAATCGGCTTGGCGCCTGCGCCACCATCGCCGCGATCGCGTCGTTGATCGTCCGCGCCGCGTCGAGGGCCGCGGCGGCGTGGATCCAGTAGAGGAACAACGTGGGCGGGGATGAGAGCAGAGCAACGTCGACCCCGGCCGCGTCCATGGCCTCCAGGCGTGCCTCCATGTCGTGGAAGGCGTCCAGCAGCGGGTAGCGGTAGCCCTGCCGGTGCGCGACCCATGGGCGCCCGTCCTGCGTGTCGATGCGGATGTCGTCCGGGGCGTCCCCGGCCCGCATCGACGCGACAAGCGCCGGCGGGATCACGTGTGCGTGGACGTCGATGACCCTCACAGTGCGGACACGACCTCCTTGGTTGTGGCCACCCAGCCGAAGGCCTGCCGGATCACGGCGAGTGCCGCCTCGTGCAGGGCCGGGTCCATCGTGTCGACGCACTCCTCAACCACGACGGCGGCGTAGTCCTTGGCGTTGGCCGAGACTGTGGTCGCCAGCACGCAGCTGTTGGTGTTCACCCCAGTAACCAGGAGTGTGTCGATGCCGCGCGAGCGAAGGACGTGGTCAAGTTCGGTGGCCTGGAAGCAGTCGTAGCGCTTCTTGTTCATCACTACGATGTCGTAGCCGCTGTCGAGCACCTCCGGCATCAGTTCCAGGCCGGCGCTCTCGGGGAGTTGGTGCCGCAACACCGCACTTCGGCTGGCGTCCGTGCCTGCGACCGCGGACCACCACGGGTTGGATGCAATCTCCTCGACCCCGTGGTAGGAGGTGACGACATGCACCACGGGCAGGTGCCGCTCACGGGCCGCGCCGAGCAGCTCCACGTTCGCTGCGACGACGCGCTCTGCGACCTCAGCAGGCAGCGGCATGGTGGCTACGGCCGGGTCCAAGTGGCCACGGTGCAGGTCGATCGTGACGACCGCGACGCGTCGTGACGCCAGGTCGGGAAGGGACAAGCTCATCGGGCACTCTCCTTGGGGTGCGGGCGGCGCTCGACGACGCCGGTGGGCAGGACGTAGTCCACGTAGTCCTCGGCGGGAACACCGTTGACGCGGTCCAGGAGCCAGTCGGCTGAGTACGTCAGCCAGTTCGGACCGGAGGCCACCGAGGGGGTCGGCAGCGAGAGGGCGTGGCGGCCCTGCTGGTAGACCAGCATCGGTGCCGGGCTGGGGCACATGCGTGCGAGGTCGTAGCTGTGCTGCATTGGTGAGAGCTCGTCCTCGTCACCGGCGATGACCAGCCACGGCATCTGCATGTCCCCGATCGCAGGGCGCAGGTCAATCTGTTGGGCCATCTTGTCGAAGGCTGCTTCGTCGTTTTCCAGGCCAGACATCCACATGTACCGCGCCTTGAACGACGGGGAGGCCATCTCAAAAATCATGTGGCCGCCCGGCTCGTGGCAGACCAGCCCGACGGCCGCGCCCTTGAGTGAGGGCTGCGACGCAGCGATCTGCGACATCCAGTACGAACCAAAGGACAGGCCGAAGCCGACAATCTTGTCGTTGTCCACCTCGTCCCGGGAGCGGCACCAGTTCAGGATCACTTCGCCTGCCTCGACCCACGCCGTGGGCGTGAACTTGACTCCGCGAATGGGAGCTTCGCCCTGACCGGGCCCGTCGAAGGACAACACCGCGAAGCCACGCTGCAGCAGTTTGTCGCCGTAGAGGTTCACGTTTAGCTCTTTGGCGGCGTCCATGCCACCGCACGCGATAACGGTCGGGATGGCGCCTCCGCCATAGCCCGGTGGCAGGTGAAACCACGCGGGAATATACGCGTTGCCGAACGGAATCTCCACCCGCTCCACGTGGTGGTCCGCCAGCCGCCCATAAGCAGCGTAGCAGCGGTTCTTCCGGTCGTCCAGATCCGTGAGCTGGGCGCTGTCCTGCCAAATAGACCACTCAGCGGTGGCATACAGCAGCGCTGCGTGGAAGTAGTGCTCGCGGGCCGTGACACCGCGACCGGCCTTTTCGGTCTCCACGGCCAGCCGCTCACGACGCTCCGCCAGCTCCGTGAAGACCGGAGGCAGGTCGGCGAACTTGGAGATGCGGGACTTCGCGACCTGGAAGTCCGGGTTGGCGTCGACGCCCATCGGGCGCAGCGTGTAAGCGATGCGGGGCTGGTCCCACTCGAGACCGTCGGTGCGCAGCACCGAGTCGACGATCCACCGCTGCTCGTGCCAGCGGCGGGGTCCGGGCGTGAGGCTCATGACGAACTACCTCCAACGGAGCAGGGGGGAGCGCTCGCAGCGAGAGAGCGTGCTGGCGGAACGGAATAGAGGGTCTGACCTCTGCTGTCTGGAGTCTTCGTCACTCAGTGGCCCGGGACGACAGCGGCGTTGGAGAACCGGCTCGTGTTGACGAACAGCATCGCCGCGACGCCGATCAACGGCAGGAGCCCCACCTGGACCAGACCGGCGCCACCCCAGCTGACGTTTTTCACCAGCTCCGCGAATAGGTAGCCGGCGATCGAGGCAGGCACGTAGAGGCAGGCGATGAAGACGCCCGATGCGCGGCCGATCATCGCGGGGCGCACGGCCCGCTGCATGGCGGAGTAGATGTTGACAAAGCAGAACCCGCTGCCGATGGCGCCTTCGCAGAAAGAGAGCAGGTACTGGAAACCTGCTGTCGTGGGGCCGTTGAAGATTAGGTAACCGACCACGCAGCCAGCCAACAGCGCGACGATCAGGACCCACTTCTGGTTCATCTTGTCCCCGAGATACCCCGCCGGCAGGCCGATCAGGGCGCCAAGGCCGAACATGCTAGCCGCGGTACCCGCCTGCTGCGTGCTGAGGTGCAGCACCTCCTGCAGGAACGTCGGGTAGAGGCCGAGGTAGCCGTACATGGCAAGGCCCACAACCACAGCGGTTAGACCCAGCAACACGATGTTGCGGTTGTACAGGTTGGGAAAGACGTGTTCGAAGGAGCCGGCGCCGTCGGCGCCAGTTCGGCCCTCAACCTGCTCGGTGAATCGTCTGCGGATGAAGATGACGGTCACGGCGACGAAAACCAGCCCGATGAGGCCGTAGACGTAGAACGGCACCCGCCACCCACCTGAGACCGCCATCTGCGCCCAGGAGCGGGCCAAGGAACCCGCCGAGGCCATAGGCGAAGTTGAGGCTGCCGAGGGCCATCGCACGGTTGGCGAAGAAGTATGCCCCGACGGCCGAGAACAGCGCCGCGTTCTGCATCGACTCGCCGACCCCGGAGAGTGCGCGATAGACGAACATGTCGCCGAACCCGACGGACACGGCCGTGAGGAGCGTGAACGCCGAGTAGATCACGATGCCGATCAGCATGACGGCTTGCGAGAGAGCCGATCAAGTAGGTACCCCGACGGCACTCCGGCCAGGCCGATGCCCAGCGTGAAGATCGTGGCCAGCAGGCCACCCTGAGCCAGCGTAAAGCCGTATTCCTTGCGGATGTCGGGCAATAGAACCGGGAACACCTGCCGGTCCATGGCATTGACGACGTACGACGCGGCCACGATGACAAGGCTGGTCAGAGCCACCGCCTTCGTGAGCCGCGCCCCTCCTGCCCGGTTCGCGTCCCTTGTTCGACTCACCTGTGTCGACTTGGCCATGAGTCCTCCAATCGCGCAGGTGCCGCCCTAAAACTGCATTGTGCAACTTATAATCCACCACGTGTAGGATGTCAACGGTTGGTCCTCACGGGATAAGGAGCACAATGACGAAGCCACTCGTCGCGGTCGGTTCCCTCGGGGGGACGATCACCATGACCTCGGAGACTGGCACCGGCGTCAAGCCGACCCTCGCTGCGGCTGACCTGATCGCTGCGATCCCGGCCTTGGCTGCCACCGCAACGCTGCGCCCGGCCACCCTGGCCGCTCTTCCCGGAGCCTCACTCGTTTCCGGCGACGTGCTGGGCGCCCTGACGTGGGCCCGCGACGCGGTCGTCGACGGCGCGGATGGGGCGGTCCTCGTCCAGGGCACGGACACGTTAGAGGAGACGGCCTATCTGTTGGACCTCTTCTGGGACCGGGCCGAGCCTCTGGTCGTCACCGGCGCGATGCGATCCCCTCAGCGGGCCGGCTCGGACGGCCCCGCGAACCTCCTAGCCGCAGTCACCGTGGCGGCCGCACCACGGTCACGCCACCTCGGCGTGCTTACCGTCCTCAACGATGAGATTCACGCAGCGGCCCGGGTCTGCAAGACCCACTCTATGGCGCTCGACGCTTTCAGCTCTCCCAGTTTCGGTCCGGTGGGGCGACTGGTTGAGGGATTGCCGGTGTACGGCAACCGCCCACCTCGGCAGCCGCCCCTTCCCCTGCCACCGGAGTCGGCCCAAGACGCACGGGTGGCCCTCCTGACCGCCCACCTTGACGACACCGGCGACCTGCTCCGCCTGGTCGTCGACGCGGACTACGACGGCGCGGTTATCGCCGCCTTCGGAGCGGGACACGTGTCGGCATCACTGGCGGAGGCCGTCAGCAAGGCCACCGAGCGGCTCCCGGTGGTCTTCGCGTCACGCACCGGGTCCGGGCCGACGGCCCGCAACACCTACGGCTTCGTCGGCTCCGAGAGCGACCTGATCAGCCGAGGGGCAGTCGCCGCCGGTTGGCTCACGCCGGTGAAGGCCCGTCTGTTGCTGTGGGCGCTGCTTCGCTTAGGCTGCTCGCCGGGTTGCGTCGAGGCGGAGTTCGCCCGGCGAGGCGTCAGCCCTTGGGGCCCGGAGGACCGATGAAGATCAGCGATGCCGTGTCGCAGCCGGGCGAAGAACGACGAGGGCCACTGCCGCGAACCTTCGCTCCGGCGGGGCGGACGCGGACCGCTCACGAATACGTCCACACGACGCTGCGCGCAGCCGTCCTCGACGGAACCCTGGAGGGCGGTGCACGGCTCTTCCAGTCCTATCTGGCCCAACAGCTCGGCGTCAGCACGACGCCGGTGCGCGAGGCGCTCCGAGACCTCGCCACCGAGGGCCTCGTGGTCTTCGACGCGCACCGGGGGGCGCTGGTCCGGGCGTTAGACATCGCCGAGGTGCGCGAACTTTACGAACTGCGGATGACCCTGGAGCCCCTGATGGTCCGTCGCGTCATCGCGACGATCACTCCGGAGCAGCTCCTTCGTGCCGAGCGACTGCAGCGGCGCATGGAAAAGCCGTACGACACGTCGACCTGGGCGGAACTGAACCGCGACTTCCACGCGATCTTCAGCGAGATCAGTTACTCGAGCCGCCTGTCCTCGATTCTGGCCGGGCTGCGAGACAGCGCCGCCCCCTACGTCGCACTGTCGCTGGCTGCACGGCCTCAGCAGGTCGACGAAGCGAACCTCGAGCACGCGGGGCTGTTGGACCTCTACAGGCGCAAGTCCGTCGACGAGGCAGTCAAGCTCACACTCGACCACCTCCAGGCCACCTTGGCAGCGATCGAGGAAGCGCACGCCCAAGGGAAACTGTAGAAGTATTGGCTCTCATGTCGCATCCGTGGGTCCATCGTCCCCTCCCCCAACCTGTTCCTGCTGTCCCGCCCGGCCATTGACCTCAGGCACAGAGTGCCCGCTCTCATCCGCAGCGCACCCCCAGGAAGCAACGCCACTGCGACCAGCTGGCCGGGCACGACCTTGCCACGAACAGCGGCACCGAGCACCTGCACCCAGCAACAGGACCTGCCGATGAGCGTCCGCGTCACTTCGCCCAGATTGACGCGTAACCCATCTCGCTCAGCCAGCTTTCGGCCTGGGACTACCTCGCGGCAACGCCTCGGGCCGGGCCGTGCTCGCGACCCAGAGGTGGAAGGTGGGCTCTTGGCCGATGAGCTGACGCGGCCCGGGGCACGTGGAGGGCCGCGAACGCGTGCCCCCCTCTAGTCTGCGGGGAGCATCGGCGACTGAAGGAGACCGCTCAGGTGGGACTTGTCCTTATCGTGCTCGCGGTCGTCGTCGGCATCCTCGTCGGCATGGTCGGCGTAGGTGGCGTGCTGCTTCCGCCCGGGCTCGTCGCCCTGGGCGACATGACGGCCAACGAGGCGACGGCCACGAGCACGTGGGCGTTCGTCTTCACTGGTGTTGTCGGCACGATCGCCTATGCCTGGCGCGGTGTGGTGCCCTGGGACATGCTTGCGCGTCTGGCGATTGGAGTCGTGCCCGCGGCGTTCGCTGGTGCGCTCGTTAACGCCACGCTACCGGCGCCCGTCGTACTGTTGGGGCTGGCTGCGCTGACGCTCTTCGTGGGCGTGCACCAGCTGCGGCCGGGCGCAACGCCAGGCGGGCAGGCCGAGCTGGGCACCGCGGCCCTTGTCGTCATTGGCGCTCTCGTCGGGTTCGGGTCCGCCCTGACCGGAACGGGAGGGCCGGTGCTGCTCGTACCGATCCTGCTGGCACTAGGTGTCGCGCCGTTGAAAGCCGTCGCAGTGAGCCAGGCGGTGCAGCTCCCGGTAGTCGCGTCGGGGTCGGTCGCCTACCTCCAGACCGGCCTGGTCGACGTACGCCTCGGGACGGCCCTCGGAGGACTTGCCGCACTGGGCGTTGTGGCGGGCGCGGTCGTGGCGACGAGGATCCACGCCGAGGGGCTCCGGCGCATCGTGGCGCTGGCGTGCATCGCCGCTGGTGTCTTCCTGGTGGTCCGCGTAGCTCTCTAGCCGCTGCGGCGCAGTGGCCTCCCGACAGCCGCTGGACGAGCTCGATCGGGTTGGCGTCGAGATCGGCAACCGGGGCGACACGGCGGACAGTACGTCCGCCCGGTCGTGACCAGCCGGTTGAACGCGGCGGCGCCGTGCTTGAACCCGCCCAACTACAGCTCGACGTAGACCGGCGTGTCTTCCTTGGGCGTGCGGAAGGCCTCTTTGAAACCGAACGTCTCTTATAACTCGACCGAGCGAGGTTGGGCGTCATGCGTTCCATCGCCTGAAGCGTGGGCCGAGGAACACACGAAAGGTGCGGCAATCCGCCGCGTGCTGGCGCATTGGCATGCCGAACGCCCATGCGCGCAGTCGGGAGAGTCCGGGCTCGGCGGCAATCGTGGGATGAAGTCAACATCTGCGCATTAGGCCAAGGCTCTCAAGCGGGGACATCCCCTCGTCGAGCGCAGCGGCGGGAGCCCTGCGAGCCGTGGCTGAGTATGGTCTCGGGAGGAGGTGTGGCCATGGAGTCGACGTCGCTGTCGTCACTTGCCGAAGAGGAGCTCAAGGCCGCGTGTGGGGCCGCGAGCGGTCGGTCAGCGCGGACCATCCACGGAGGCCATGACCGTTCGCTGCGCGAGACGATGATCGCGCTGTTGTCCGGGCGCGAGCTTTCCGAGCATGAGAGCCCCGGCGAGGCAACCCTGCAGGTGCTGCGGGGCCGGGTCCGCCTCATCAGTGGCGAAGACACCTGGGAGGGCGGGGTCGAAGAGCTCGTGATCATCCCTGACGCGCGGCACGCGCTGGTCGCGCTCGAGGACGCGGTGGTCCTGCTCACGGTCGTCAAACCGATGCCATGACCTGTCCGGTTGCCGCTGCGGATGACTCCGACGACTCGGAGGACCTGCAGCGACTGACGCGGTGGGTGCGTGCCGGCGGGCTCTGGGAGGTCGTCGCGAGCACTCCTCGCGGGGTGACGATCGGCCTGTGTCGCTGCGATGGCGGGGAGGAGGTCGACCGGTTCACCACCTCCGACCCACTCGTGCCGGGGCACCTCGCTGGCCGCGCTCGTTCCGACGAATGACGCCCGCGCCCCGATGACCGCGAAGAGCCCGCGAGCCTCGCTCGGCGTTGGCCACGACGTGCACCGGAAGCTGGCTGGTACGCGGCCGGCGACGGCCACACCGGCGTCGCCTCCGCCCGCGGCCGGCATGCCGGACAGTCACCCGGGAGGCGAGGACTGCCACACCATGCACTTCACCACGTCCCCAGTCCGCGGTGGTCAGCGAGGCGCGTCCTTCCGCCGCCTGTCGGCGCACCGGTGTTACCGGATCTGCCGCGGATCGAGCGCTCGCTCATGCCGGGGTGGGCTCGACTGGCGGTCGCCATTCGCCCGGTGGTTGGGCCTCTACAAGCACGCCTGCGCTCGAGCGAAGAGCTGGCTCCGTGCACTCCTGGGGCGGGAAAAGAGCTCGAACCGCAACCTCAGAATTCCCGTCGGGGTCGATCGCTTGGGTTCGGCAAGGTTCATCGAGAGCAACGCCAGACAGGGTCTGTGACGGGAGAATGTATAGGCAGGCCGGCGGCCGGCACAATGGGCGTCAAGGGTCGGCTGAGCACGTCCTGAGTCCCGTTAGTGGGACTCGCCCCTACCGGGGTAGAGACCCACCCAGGAGGTGCCGGTGATTGTGGAACGCACGGTGGTGCTGCTGCCCGGCGGGATGTTCGGGCCATATGCCCCCCTGCTGTTCTTCCCCATGTTCGCCGCCCAGCGGCGCGGAGCGCAGACAAGAGCCGTGGACTGGTTCGACATGGTTCGGATCCGCACGCTCGATGACGAGGCGGCCGTCGACGAAATAGTCGCGCAGGTCAAGCCCGCGCTGGACGGGCTCGCGCCGGAAGCAACCCTTGGTTGTCGGTAAGTCGCTCGGGTCCATGGCCGCGCCCCTGGTCGCCGCCCGCGCCGCTCCGGCCATCTGGCTGACACCGTTGCTGCACGATCCACGCGTCGTTGAGGGACTACGCAGGACGCCCGCACCGTTCCTGCTCGTTGGCGGATCCAGCGATCCGATGTGGCACTCCGACCTCGCCCGGGACCTGAGTCCGCACGTGCTGGAGGTCCCGGACGCCGACCACGGGCTCTTCGTCCCCGGGCCACTGGCGGCCTCGGTGGCCAACCTCGCCGTGGTCATCGAGGCCGTCGAAGACTTCATCGACGACGTCGTCTGGCCGACGGGTCACTGATCCACGCCGTGGTAAGCCAGCGCGTT
>JAABVA010005436.1_pt1 | contig 11529 bp, 13 predicted proteins | sample 5560331 | NCBI WGS metagenome assembly JAABVA01 (sample SAMN12812661, study PRJNA571458) | rock metagenome | isolation source: Antarctica rocks | place: Antarctica: Victoria Land, Mt New Zealand sud | collected 2016-01-07
AGTTCGACAGCCTGACGGACTTCTGCTGCTTCGGCCTGGCGCCTGCCTTTGTGCTTTATTTGTGGTCGCTGCGGGTCGCGGGCGGGTTCGGGTTCACGCCGTGCCTGATGTTCGCGGTGTGTATGGCGCTGCGGCTGGCGCGGTTCAACGCCACGCTCGAAACGTCGCCGCCGATCGCGCACGCCTACGCCTACAATTTCTTCACGGGCGTGCCGGCGCCGGCAGGGGCCGGGCTGGTGCTGTTCCCGTTGTTCCTGGGACTGGAGTCGCGCTCGCTCGGGCTGCCGTGGATGGGAACGCTGGCGCACAACCCGCTGTTCTGCGCCGTGGTGCTGGTGGGCGTCGCCCTGTTGCTGGTCAGCACGCTGCCGGTCTGGAGCTTCAAGAACTTCAAGGTGCCGCGCGAGTTCGTGCTGCCGCTGCTGCTTGGGGTCGGCACCTTTGCGGCGGTGCTGGTGGCCGATCCCTGGGCGGCGCTGGCATGCGCCGGGCTGATCTACTTGGGCATGCTGCCCTTCAGCCGCCGCAGCTTCCACCGGCTGCGCCAGGACGCGGAGCGGCAGGTGGAACAGGAGTAGCGGCACGGCTGTGGGCGTCTGCGCTCGGTTCCGCGTCTGCTCTCTGACCGTATCGCCGCCGCGTGTCGTGCAGCACGCCGTCGTCGCGGAGCCGCTGCACCTCATCCTCGCTGTAGCCAAGTCCGGCCAGCACGTCCGCGCCGTGCTCATTGAACCGGGGCGGCGGCGTCCGCGTGCCGCCGGGGGTGCGGCTGAGCTTGATCGGCGTGCCGAGCGCACGGTAGGTCCCGCCGCCGTCGAGCGGCAGCTCCGTCACCATCGCACGGGCGGCGGCGTGCTCCGACTGCACCGCCTGGTCCACCGCCATCACCGGCCCGGCGGGCAGCCCGGCCCGCAGCAGGTCCTGGCACAGCGCCTGCCCGTCCTGCTCTGCGAAAGCCTGGCCCAACAGCTCCGCAAGCGCCTCCCGGTTCTGCACGCGGCCGGCATTGTCGAGGAAGCGCGGATCAGCAGCCAGCTCGGGGCGGCCAGCGTGGCCGCACAGCTTGCGGAACTGGCCGTCATTGCCGGCGGCCACAAAGATCTGGCCCGTCGCGGTGGCGAACTGTTGGTAGGGTGCCAGGTTCGGATGCGGGTTGTCCATCGGCAACGGTCGCACGCCGTTCAAGAAATAGTTGGCCGCATGCGGATGCAGCAGCGCCATGCCGCAGTCGTGCAGCGTCATGTCCAAGTACTGGCCACGGCCGGACGCGGCGCGCTCGTGCAGCGCCATCAGGATGCCAACCGTGGAGAACAGTCCGGTCGCGAGGTCGACGACCGGGGTGCCGAGCCGCAGCGGCCCGGTCGACGGGTCGCCGTTCACGCTCATCAGCCCCGTCATCGCCTGCAGGATCGCGTCGTAGCCCGGCAGCCCGCCCAGCGGCCCGTCGGCGCCGAAGCCGGAAACGCGGCAGTGGACCAGCCGCGGGAAGCGTGGCGCCAGGTCCGCCTCGTAGCCCAGGCCCCAGCGCTCCATGGTGCCGGGCTTAAAGTTCTCGACCAGGATGTCGGCGGTCTCGATCAGCCGCAGCAGCACGGCGCGACCGGCGGGCTTGCCCAGGTCGAGTGCCACGCTGCGCTTGTTGCGGTTCACGCCGATGAAGTAGCTGGCGTCCCGCTCGCCCGTGGCCTGTTCCTGGAAGGGCGGCCCCCAGTCGCGCACCTCGTCGCCCTGCGGCGGCTCGACCTTCACGACCTCCGCGCCGTGGTCGGCCAGGATCATGGTGCAGTACGGCCCGCCGAGCACGCGGGTCAGGTCCACCACGCGCAGCCCGGCCAACGCGCCGGGGGAGGCGGCGAGGCCCTTGCCCACTGGTTTGCTCGTCCCGCCATCCATCATGCCGTCCTCCCCCAGACCCGGCTGCAAAACTCCGGATAGGTGCCGAGCATTTCGTCACAAACGGGTCCGCGCAGCAAGGCGAGCTGTTCCGCGGTGGGGTCAGGCGTGGGCGGCGCGTCGCTCCCGTCCCCCGACTCATCGTAGTCGAAGCCGGTGGCGGCGCGGACCTCCGCCGCCGACTGCCCCGGATGCAGCGAGGCGAGGCGAAACCGGGCCGCGGCCGAGTCGAAGCTGAACACGCAGCGGCCGGTGACGAGCGCCTGCGCCGTGCCGCGGCGGAAGTGGCCCAGCGGCGACACGCCCGGCGCACTGACGGCGTACACGCGCTGCACCAGCACGCGGGAGCTGTGCTCCTCCCGGAACAGGATGGTGCGCGGGACCATCATGTACATGAAGGCGGAGCCGAAGCTGCCGGGGAAGCGGACGGCGCGGCCGGGCCACTCGCCGGTGCCGACCAGGTTGAGGTTCGCCTGGCCGTCGATCTGGCCGCCACCCAGGAAGAACAGGTCGACGCGGCCCTGGCCCGCCAGGTCGAACAGCTCGCGCGAGCCCTCGGTGAACGGGTTGCCCTGCGGCCGGTGCAGCAGGGAAAGGCGGACCGGATGGCCCATCAGGCGAGTCAGCCAGCAGGCGGCGGCCGGGACCGGGCTGGCGGCGCCGACGGCAATGTGGCGGGCCGGGGGCGCGGCGGGGTCGAGGACCAGCGCGGCAATTGCAGCGGCGAGGCGCTCCTCCGGCTGGATCACGCGGCTTCGGCCCGGCCCAGCACGTAGCGGTCGAGGTAGGCGCGGAAGCCCTCGGCTGTGCGGGCCGCGCGGGCGTATTCCCGCAGGTGGGCGGCGTCGGCCGGGTACTCGTCGAGCAGCCCGAGCGGCCATGCGCCGCGCTCGGCGACTGCCTGCGCCTCGACATAGGTGGCGCTGATGACGCCGGGGGCCAGGCGCTCGTCGTCGAGCAGGTTGCCCGGCACCATGCGCTCCACCGTCGCCAGCGTCCGATGCGCCGCGTGGGCGAGCGTCGCGAGCTCACGCCGCCGCCCGACCCAAACGTTGCCGTGCGCGTCGCCGAACGCGGCGTGGAACACGGCGAAGCCGGGTGCGAGCGCGGGCAGCAGTACTACAAGGTCGGGCGCGTCGCTGAACGGGTTCTGCACGACCCGCCAGTCCGGGCGATGCGCCAGCACGTCGCTGCCCAGCAGGCCGCGCAGCGGCATGAACGGCACGCCCTTTTCAGCCGCTTGCAGCATGGTGTGGATGGCGGGGCAGGTCGCGTCCAGCACCTCAAGGCTGCCCTCGGCGACGGCGGCGGCAAAGCGGGGCGCCGTCCCGGCCTCGCCCAGGGTCACGGCGCTGGTCTGCAACTGCGCGACGCACCCGGCGCCGACCAGCAGGTCGGTCGCGTAGCCGGAAACGGGGACGCCGACCAGGCGCAGCCCTCGGACGCCCCGGCGGACCAGCGCGCGGGCAAAGGCGCTGGACGTCAGCGAGTTGTCGGGCGGCAGCGCCAGCAGTGCGCCATCCGGCACCAGGGCGGCCATAGTGTCCAGCGCCATCGGCCCCTCAGCCAAGCTGGCCGTCCCGCGCTATCAGGCTGTTCGGCGCCGGCATGGCCCGCGAGATTGCGGCGAGCACCGTCCTGATCTGGAACGGCTTGCGCAGGAACGCCGCGTAACGCCGGGTTTCGGTGGAGATCGCCTCCTCGGGCAGGGCGCTCATGACGACGACCGGCAGGTTGTGGACGGTGGGGTCGGCGGACAAGGCCCGCAGCACGGCAACGCCGTCGAGAATGGGCATCATGTAGTCCAGCAACACCAAATCCGGCCGCTGCTCGGCGATGCGGGCCAGCGCCTGCCGGCCGTTGGTGGCGGTGATCACGCGGTATCCCTCGTCAGTCAGGATGGCGTCCAACACCTCGGCCACGCCGAACTCGTCGTCCACGACCAGCACAGTGCGCACCGGGCTATGCGCCCGGCTGCGGGGCGCTGGGCATGAACCCGGTCCGCGGCGCGTCCGGGTCGCCGAACCCTGGGGCGATCGCGATGCCCTGCGCGCCGATCTCGAACACGCGCAGCCTGTGGTCGACCGGCGCGTCCCTGGCCTTCAGGACCAAGAGCATCCGCACCAGCGACGACCGCTGCTCGACCAGCCGCATGACGATGATGTTGTCGGTAATGCCGGCCAGGCGGCTGTATGGCAGGCCGGGCGCGGCCAGCGCGCCGGAGTGGCCGGTGCTGTCGTCGGCCTCGACGGTGCACAGGCTGGTGATGCCCAGCCCGCGCAACTCGTGCAGCAAGGTGGTGAAAACAGCCGGGAGGCGGGCCGGGTCCGGCGCCAGTTGCAGCAGTTCGCCGAGGCTGTCGATGCACAGGCGCCGGGCGCGCTTGCGGCGGGCCTCGTGCACCAGGCGGTGGAACGCGGCGTCGAGCAGCCCCTCGGTGCCGGGCTGCCAGACCACCTCGACATGGCCGGCCTCAATGAGGTCGGCCGCCGGTAGGCCGAGGGCACGGGCCTTGGCGAGCAGCGACTCGGGGCTGTCCGAAGTGGTGAACAGCAGGCCAGGCTCGGCGGCGCTGCACGGGCCGAGGAAGTGCAGGCCAAGCGTGGTCTTGCCGACGCCGGGCGGCCCCTCCAGCATCGTCATCGAGTTGCGTGGGATGCCGCCGCCGAACATGCGGTCGAGCGGCGGCAGGCCCGACGGGACTGGGGCGCCGCTGGGCCGGGCACCGCCTGGCGTCCCGCTCCGCACCGCCTCGAAGCGTGGGTGCACCGTGATGCCGGCGTCGGTGATGGTGAAGGCGTGGCAGCCCTGCAGATGGCTGGCGCCGCGGCGCTTGAGCACCTCCACGTCGCGCTCCGACCGCCACCCGTACAGGCGGCTGCGCACGTCGACCACGCAGTCGACCATGGTGTGCTCGGCCGTCGCCTGGTTGCCGGCGTCGCCGCTCGTCAGCAGGAACATCGAGCAGTCGGTCACTGTGGCCTGGATTTGCAGCTCGTGGATGAACTTCTTGAACTCAACGTCCGAGCTGGTCTGCAGATCGGCCGCGACCAGGCCGTCGAGGACGAGCATCGTCGCGCCGTGCGCCCGCACCTCCCGCCGCAGCAGGTCCAGCAGGCCGCGCAGCCCGTCCGCCTCCAGCACGGAAAAGGCGCTGACGTAGTACACGCGGTCCGGGATGGCCGATTGGTCGAAGAAATCGAGGCTGCTGAGGTGCATCAGCATGCGGGCGTGGCTCTCGGCCAGCAGCGTGACATAAAGCGCCTTGCCGCCGGCGCGGGCGTGGTTGAAGCACATCTGGTTGCCCAGGATCGTTTTGCCCGCGCCGGGCCTGCCCTGGACAATGGTGATCCCGCCTGGGATGAAACCGCCGGCCAGGATCGTGTCGAAACCCTCTATGCCGCTGGATACTCGGTTTGACAATGCGCCCTCACGCTTGACTGGACAATTCAGGCTGCCCTTGTAGTTCGGTATCGCGGCAGCCGCACGCTGAAAATTGAGCCTTGGCCGGGAAGGCTCGCGACCTGGACCGTGCCGTCCAGCGCGGTGACGATGCGGCCAACCACCCACAAGCCGAGGCCGAAGCCGGGCTGCTGCCGCCGGGTCACGGCGCGTTCGAACGGGACGAAGATGCGCGCCTGGTCGGCTGGGGCGATGCCGATGCCCTGGTCGCGCACCTCCAGCAGCACCGTGTCGCCCTCGGCCGCGAGGCGCACGTCGATGGGGTGGCCCAGGCCATACTTTATGGCGTTCGACAGCAGGTTCTCGATGACCTGCTGCAGGGCGAGTTCATCCCACTCGCCCTTGAGCGCGGCAGGCGCCGTGACCGTGACCGCGGAGCCGGCCCGTTCGGCGTAGGGCCTCATCCCGTCGACCGTGGCGCGCAGCAGTACGGCCAGGTCGAACTCGGCGAGCTCGATCCGGAACGTGCCGGTCGAGAGGCGGGAAATATCGAGGAGCGTGCTGCACCGCTTGATATAGTGCAGGACGACGCGGTCGAGCCGGACCAGCCCGGCGGTGATCTGCTCCGGCGTTTCCGGATGCCGCTCCGCCATGCGGCGCATCGACTGCACGATAATGAGCAGCGGCGTCATCGGGTTGCGCAGCTCGTGCGCGGCGACGGAGATGAAGTCGTTGCGGGCCTGCACCGCCATGCGCAGGTTCGCAACCTCAAGCTGGAGGGCGGCGATGGTGGCCGCCGGGTCGGGCGTGTCAGGATTCTCGCCGTCCTTCACTGGACCGCTCGCCCACCATCAATACGGGGCTGTACATAATCTACGACAAGACATGTCGCAAGTTTAATAAAGCGCGACAGGCGGCGGCCCTTGGGGCCGCCGCCTGTCGCGTGGGCTAGATGTAGTGCTCTGCCAACGGGGCGAAACCGTTGAAACGTTGGCTCGCATAGGTGGTGACGTAGGCGCCGGTCGACTGGATCTGCACGCGGTCGCCGCAGCGGAGCGCCAATGGCATGCGGTAGTGCGCGCGTTCATACAATATGTCCGCACCGTCGCAAGTCGGGCCGGCGATCGCCACCGGTCCGGTCTCGGCGTCGCCGTGCTCCGTCTCGAACCGGTACTTGATCGACTCGCCCTCGGTCTCGGCCAGGCCGCCGAAACGGCCGATGTCGAGGTACACCCAGCGTACCGGGTCGTCCTTCGCCTTGTGGCACACCAGCACGACCTCGGCGCCAACCACGCCGGCGTCGCCGACCAGGAAGCGGCCGGGCTCGACCAGGATCTCCGGCAGGTCGTTGCCGAAATGCTGTGTCATGGCGCGCATGATCGCGTCGGCGAAGCGGTCGATGCCGGGGATCTCGTCGCGGTAGCGCACGGGGTAGCCGCCGCCGAGGTTGACCATGCGCAGCTTCACGCCGGCATCGGCCAAGTCGGTGAACAGCATCGCCACGCGGCCGATCGCCGTTTCGTAGCTGCCGGTCGTGGTCTGCTGGCTGCCGACGTGGAACGACAGGCCATACGGGTCGAGGCCCAGCTCGCCGGCGCGGATCATCAGCTCGCGCGCCGTCTCGACCGTACTGCCGAACTTGCGGGACAGCGGCCACTCGGCACCGTCGTTCTGCACCAGCAGGCGGCAGTAGACGCGGGCGCCAGGGGCGTGCTCGGCCAGCTTCTCCAGCTCCTCGGCGCTGTCGAAGGCGAACATGCTCACCCCGGCGGCGTGGGCGCGCCGGATGGCGGACACCTTTTTGATCGTGTTGCCATAGCTGATGGCGGCGGGGGCCGCACCAGCGTTCAGGCAGAACTCGATCTCCTCGAACGAGGCGGCGTCGAAGCTGCTGCCGAGGCCGACAAGGCGCTCCAGGATCGGCGCGGCTGGGTTGGCCTTCACGGCATAGTAGACGCGCGCCAGCGGCAGCGCGCTGAGCAGCGTGCGGTAGTTCTGCTCGACGCGGTCCACGTCGAGCACGAGGCAAGGGGTGGCGGGCGAACGGTCAGCGAAGTACGCTGCGATCTTGGGGGTCATCGCGCCTAGTCTCCAAGTCGGACGCCCCAGTGATGCGGGGGCGTGCCCGCCGGGCGATGCCGGCAGGCGGGGTTGACGGAACGGTCGAACGAACCAGCGGAAGCGAGTAGTGCCAGAACGCTTGACGTCGTTGCGTAACCCCAGGGGCCAGAGGCACGTGCGTTGCTGCGTGGACGCGGAAATAGGACCACACTCCCCCCCATGCAAGAGAAAATTCCGCTCCTGTCGTTATTATTCGTCAGCCTTGTTGCAGGGCAGGGCGGGCCAGGGTTTCAACGGCTTCCGTTAACGCTATCTTGCTAATGCAACACGCTGCTTTCATAGGGGAAAACCAGGAATGAAGTCCGTTGCCGCCCCGCTGCACCTCCCGCTCGACCCACTGGGTGCCGACACGTCTCCTGAGCCTGCCGAGGGCGTGGCGGTCCCGGCCTCCGTGCACCCCCGCGCCGACGCCGCCGGACCCGGCGCAGAATCGGTCCGCCTGGTGCTCGAACCCTGCGCGGCCGAGCTCGGGCGCCATGCCGAGGCGCCCATAGACATCCCTTGGCACGGCTGGAAGGCGGTGCTGCGCCGTACCTTCACCGAGATGCTGACCGACCGCGTCTCGCTCGTCGCCGCCGGCTGCGCGTTCTACGCCACCTTGGCGCTGTTTCCCGCCATCTCGATGCTGATTTCGATCTACGGCCTGCTCCTCGACCCCGCCACCGTCGAGCCGCAGCTTGAGGTGCTGCGCGACCTGTTGCCACCTTCGGCCTGGCAGCTCATTTCCGAGCGCGTCCACATGCTGGTCAGCCGGCCGCCGGCCTCGCTCGGGCTGCACCTGCTGTTTAACACGGGCGTTACGCTATGGAGCTCGGCGACCGGCACGAAGTCGATCATAGCGGCGCTCAACCTTGCCTACGAGGAGCGGGAACAGCGGAGTTGGCTGCGGTTCCAGCTCACGTCGTTCGTTATCACCCTGATCGCGATCATCAGCGCCGTGATCGGGCTTGCGTTGTTGGTCGGCCTGCCGGCGGTGCTGGCTGGCCTCGGCGTCACGGACTACCAGACGACGCTCATCCGCATCACGAGCTTTGGGCTGCTGGTGCTGGCGATCCTGAGCGGGCTGTCGCTGCTGTACCGCTATGGGCCGTCGCGCCAGCGGCCACGGTGGCGGTGGGTGACGCCGGGTTCGGTGGCGGCGACGGTGCTGTGGGTGGCGGTGTCGGCGCTGTTCTCGTTCTACGTGGCGCAGTTCGCGACCTACGATGCGACCTATGGCCCGCTCGGCACCGTGGTCGGCGTGATGATGTGGTTCTTCGTGACGGTGTATGCGGTGCTGCTCGGCGCGGAGCTGAACGCGGAGCTTGAGCTGCAGACGTCGCGCGACAGCACGGACGGGCCGCCGCTGCCTATGGGGAGGCGCGGTGCCTATGTGGCCGACCATGTTGCCGAGGATTGAGTGCATGGCTGGCTGATGGCGCGTCGTCGGGCGCCTCCGCGACCTCGATGGGTTCGTTCGGGGCGACCGTGGCCAGGTTTACCATGCTGGCGCCTTGGTCGACCATGCCGAGCCGGGCGGCGGCCTTGCGGGACAGGTCGATGACGCGGATGCCCTTCGGCGGCTGACGGTCGTTGATGGTGACGACGACGCTCCGGCCGGTGTCCTGCCGGGTGACGCGGACGCGGCTGCCGAGCGGCAGGTTGGCGTGGGCGGCGGTCATGGCGCCTTGATCGAACGGCTCGCCGCTGCTGGTCGGGCGGCCTTGGTGCCAACTGCCATACCAGGACGCCTGCCCGCTTTGTTCCCAGCGCCGGAGGGTCGCGCCCGCTTTCGGCGGGGCGGCCAGCAGCATGATTGATACAATCGTGGCAGGAATCATGGCGGGCAAGAGTCGCGCGGCTGACTTGATCATCCGTAACCCCGTTGCATTGCTCACAGGGCATACTGCCCATTGTGCGGCAATGGTCAACCAGTAGGGTACTCGGGGTCCGCCAGTCTCGTTTGCTGCGGAGTTTGTATATAGGATATGGACGCCGTATTTTCAGCTATTTCCAGCAGTCTCGACCATTGTCACAGTTCGCAACGATACGTCTTGACTGCGATCTTTGGACCATTGAGCCACAGATTATTATTAAGAGGTTAAAATACTACTCGAAACAGCTAAAGTATTGATTGCGCGAGCATGGCCATGCTGGGACGTGGGCGAACGGCCCCGCGTCCCGGCACACGTCCAGCAAGCGGCCTAGCGGATCAGGCCCGCCAACGGGCTGCTCGGATCGGCGCCCATGCGGCGCGGCATGCGGCCGGCAAGCCGCGCGTGACGGCCCGCCTCGACGCCGGCCTTCATCGCGCGCGCCATCCGGATCGGGTCGCCCGCGTTGGCAATGGCGGAGTTCAGCAGCACGGCGTCGCAGCCGATCTCCATGGCGATGGCCGCGTCCGACGCCGTGCCGACCCCGGCGTCCACCAGCACGGGAACGTGCGCCTGCTCGATGATCATGGACAGCATGGCCGGGTTCTGCAGGCCGAGGCCGGAGCCGATCGGCGCCCCGAGCGGCATGATGGCGACGCAGCCCATCTCCTCCAGGCGCTTCGCCGCCACCGGGTCGTCGGCGCAGTAGACCATGACCTCGAAGCCGTCGCGGATCAGCGCGCCGGCCGCCTCGAACGTCGCGGCCATGTCGGGGTAGAGGTGCGGCGGCGGACCCAGCACCTCAAGCTTGACGAGGTTCCAGCCGCCGGCCTCGCGCGCCAGGCGCAGGGTGCGTACGGCGTCGTTGGCGGTGTGGCACCCGGCCGTGTTGGGCAAGTAGGTGTAGCGCCTGGGGTCGACGTGGTCCTGCAGCATCGGCGCCTTGGGGTCCGACAGGTTCACCCGGCGGACGGCGACCGTGACCATCTCGGCGCCCGACGCCTCAATGGCCGCCGCGGTCTCCTCAAGACTCTTGTACTTGCCAGTGCCGACGACGAGCCGGGAGTGGAACTGCCGCCCGGCCACGGTCCAGGGGTCGTTGTTGAGCAGGATGCCGTCCATAGCTAGCCACCTCCGATAAAGTGGACGATCTCGATCTGGTCGCCGGCGCTGAGCGGCGTCGCGTCATAGAGTGAACGGGCGACGATGGCCTCGTTCCTTTCAACCGCAACCTTGCGCGGATCAAGCCCGAGCAAGCTTAGCAGCGCTGCAACCGTCTGGCCCGGCGGAATGGCGCGGGCCTCGCCGTTGACTGAGATGTCGTCCATACACTCATAATGGCGACCCTGCCCGCGCCGGACAAGCAAGCCCAGAGCAAGCCTGGCATGACCCGCACCGCCCAAGACGATCGCATTTGGCCCAGCCTGCCTCCGGCCGCAAAGGACCCGTCATTGCGAGCCGGCTTCGGCGCGGCAATCCAGGGCAACATGAACCCTCGCAATGACGACGGGGGGCAATGACGAAATGGGCAAATGCGATTACCCTGCAATGGACGGGCAGGGTGGGTTGTGGTACGGCGCGGCGCTATGTTGAGCGCTGCGGACGCGACCGCTGAGCCGCTCGGCACGCTGTGAGGACCTGCAAATGACTGGCATCCCGTTCGATCCGGAGAGCATCCGGACGCTCGCCACCATCCTGCGCGACACGGCGCTGACCGAGATCGAACTGGTGGCAGGAGACAGCCGCATCCGGCTCGTGCGCGGCGCGGCGCCCGTCGTGCAGGCCGCGCCCGCGATGATGGCGCCCGCCGCCGTCGCCCCGCCGGCCATGGCCTTGGAGGAGGCTGCCCCGGCCGGCGCCATCATGAGCCCGATGGTCGGGATCGCCTACCTGGCGCCGGAGCCGGGGGCCACGCCGTTCATCGCCGTGGGCAAGGCCGTCGCCGCCGGGCAGACGGTGCTGCTGATCGAGGCGATGAAGACCTTCAACCAGATCAAGGCGCCGCAGGCCGGCACCGTGACCCGCATCCTGGTGCAGAGCGGCGAGCCCGTCGAATATGCCCAGCCGCTGCTGGTCATCGAGTAGTGTTCCACAAGGTCCTGATCGCCAACCGCGGCGAGATCGCGCTGCGCGTCCAGCGCGCCTGCCGCGAGCTGGGCATCCCCACGGTCGCGGTCCACTCCACGGCCGACACCGACGCCATGCACGTGCGCCTGGCCGACGAGAGCGTGTGCATCGGGCCGCCGCCGGCGCGGGACAG
>JAABVA010005437.1_pt1 | contig 11527 bp, 13 predicted proteins | sample 5560331 | NCBI WGS metagenome assembly JAABVA01 (sample SAMN12812661, study PRJNA571458) | rock metagenome | isolation source: Antarctica rocks | place: Antarctica: Victoria Land, Mt New Zealand sud | collected 2016-01-07
CGCGGGCGGCGGCTCCCCTGCCTCCGGGGCCGGCGTCGCCGGCGGGATCGCGGCGGTCGCCTGCGTCAACAGCGCGTCCATCTTGCCCATGTGCCCTCTCCTCCAAGCGGCCCTGTAGCCGCATCCAGTTATAGTCCTTGCCGATCTGCGAGCCCTTCACGATGGGCTGCATCGCACCGTGGTAATCGGCCAGCTCGAAGCTCGCCCCGCTCACGCGGCCGGTCGAGGCGATATTCCAATGGGCCTCCACACCCAACGCACGCAGGCTGCGGTCGAAGCCCTCGCGCGTCCCGTCGCTCCTGTTGATCGCCTCGTCGATGCGCGCGGCGAGCAGCAGCTTGGGCGGGATCTCGCCCATGCGCTCGGCCAGGCCAACCTCATCCCGGCTCACCTGGGGCCGGCTCACCCGCGGCTGGCCCACGCCCTCGCCGCGCATCCGTTCCGGGTCGATGGCGTGGCTCAGACCATACACCCGCTCCAACTCATGCACGACCTTGTTGCTGCGCGGACGGTCGTCGTGGTTGCTGATCGTCTTGCCGTCGAAGCGAACGCGCGAGGTGATGATGTGGACGTGATCCTCGGCGTGCCGCACCACGACGTAGAGCGTGTTCGTGAAGCCCATGCGATCCAGGTAGTCGCGGCTGAACGCGCCCCAGTGCTCCTCGGTCAGCCGCTCCCCCACGGGTAGGCGCAGGGAGCAGTGGTAGACCGGGCGGCTCTGCTGCGTGTTCCGCCCGCGCAGCCCACCAAACTCGGTCGCCAGCTCGCGCGGCGTCGTCCCCACCATGTTGGTCGCGATGATCCGCGCGTCCTCGTGCTTCAGCTCGGCGCTCTTCTCGAAAACGTAGTTGAGCACCCCACGGAAGCCGCGGCCGACTTGCTGCTTTTGGATCACACCCGCCCCCTACCCTGGCCCTCTGTCCCCTAGCCCTCGTCGCCGTCGTCGCCGCCGCGCATGAGCGCCAGCCGCAGCGCCCGCACCTGGGCGGTCAGCCTGTCCAGCACGTCGGCCAGTCGTGCCGTCCCGGTCGCGTCGAGTCGCCCGCCCTCGTTCAGGTGGCGGGTTACCTGATTGAGATTCGCCGCCGTGCGGGCGAGGTCCTGGTACGCCGCGACGTTGACGGCCGGCACGACGCCGCGCGGAGCGCGCTGCGCCAGCACCGCCCGGCGCACGTAGGTCGCCAGGTCCGCCATCCCGGCGGCGTCCCCGCGCCGGCGCAGCTCGGTCAGCTCGGCCTCGTTGACGAACACCCCGACGAGGTGGGTGCGCCGCTCGTGGGCGGGGATCGGGGGCCGTCCGCGCCCCCGGCGCGGTGGTCGCTCAATGCTGTCGGTGTCTGTCGTCATCGCCTTCTTCCTTCTCCCTACGCCCAATGCTGTGTGTCGCCGCCCCGTCGCCGCCCCGTTGTCCCTCGTGGCCCTCGTGGCCCCGCCGGCCGGGGGAGCACGGCCCAACCGGACCGACCGAAGGGAGGACCGGGAGGACTTTTGCTTTAAGCAAAAGATGCCTTGCTCCCCGCCCCACCGCCGCGCGCCCCGGTGCGGTCAGGCGGAGTCGTCGCCCCACACGGGGCGGCGCTGGCGCGCCGGGAAAAGCCGCCCCCGCGCGCGTGCCCCGCGTCGCCGTCGCATTCACGCGCGCCCCCCTCGGTAGACCCCGCCCGCACCGCCGTCATTGGCCCGTCCCCCTCAGGGCGCTCACCAGCGCGTTCACGATGACGGTGGTCATGCTGCCCGCCAGCACCATCCCCGCGGCCCACCACAGGAGCCGCACCAAGCGGCGATAGGCGTCCAGGCCCATGCTCGGCTCGGCCCCGCGCGCCAACGCCCGCCGGTCGGACCACACCAGGAGGAGCACCGCCGCGAGCGCCGCGACGCCCCCGGCGAACCCCCACCAGACGCGCTCTTGCAGCCCCGCGCCGGTCGCGCCGCAGGCCAGATAGAGGGGGGCCTCGATCCTGTCGATCAGCCGTGTCAGGTCGTGCCTCTCCATCAGTCCTCCTCCTCGGCGTCGGCCAGCAGCCGGTCGTAGTCGGCGTCGGGGACCAAGCCCCGGAGCGCGGGCAGCGTCGCCGGCGGGAGCGCGAAGTAGTGCAGGCCATCCTCGCCGTCCACCCGCACGACGTGCCCCCCATCGGCCGGCCCGCCCGCGATCCGGCTCTCGGGCTCCACCTCGACGGTCATGCCGCCGTCGTCGACGATCTGCCGCCATGCGGCCACTGTGATGCGCCGCATCACGATCACCGTCAACTCGTCCTCCCAGGCCTTGGGGACAATCCATAGCACCTCGGCATCCGGTAGCCGCTCCATGTCCGTTCCTCCTCCGTGTCGATCACAGGGCGCGATCACTGTCATCATCGCCTCTCCTCCAATGCTAGGAATTGCCGTACCAGGTCCACCGTCTTATCCAGGTTCTCCCGCCGCATGTCCTCGTGGGTCACGACCAGGACCTCCCACCCCAGCGCCTTGATGCGCCCCTCGCGCGCCCGGTCGTAGGCCGCGCGCTCCCCACTGGGGTCGAAGTACGGGCCGAAGTGGACGCCGCCGTAGACCTCATAAGTTAGTGCGAATAAGCGGCCTTTCCGAGCATGCGTGCATAAGTCGGAGGGCGCGCTCATAAAGAAGACGTATGCTCGGGGGAGGAGCCGCAGATGAGCGACGTACGCTGGGAGGCCTACCCGCACGTTGCAGCCGTGGAGACAGCGCGCACCTGGCTGCAGATGCAGGCGCACCTGCGCCTGGCGCCCAAGACCATCGCGGCCTACGGCGAGTCCCTCGACGATTACCTCGCGTTCTGTCTGCGCTGCGACATCCCTGCCGCGGTGGCCACGCGCGAGCAAGTCGCGGCCTACGTCCATGAGGTGGCCACGCGTCCCTCGGCGCGGCCCCATAGCGTGCTCCTGAGCGGTGCCCCTGTCGGCCTGGCCAATGCCACCATCCAGCTGCGCCTGACCGTGGCCCGTCTCTACCATGACTACCTCGTGGAGACCCAAGTCCGTCCAGACAACCCGGTTGGGCGCGGTCGCTATACCCCAGGCAACGCGTTCGGGGGCAAACGCGATCGCGGATTGCTTGCCCGCTATCACAAGCTGCCCTGGATTCCCAGCGATGACCAGTGGCGGGCACTCCTCCGCGCCGCGTGCGCAGAGCCGCTGCGCACCCGACTCCTGCTGCTGCTGGCCTACGAGGGCGCGTTGCGGCGCGCCGAGCTGGTCGGCCTGCGCCTCGACGACCTCGACGTGGCCTTCCGACAGGTGCGGGTGCGGGCCGAGACCGCCAAGAATGGCCGCGAGCGCATCGTCTTCTACACCGAGCACACCGGGCGGCTGCTCGCCGCCTACCTCGGCCACCGGCGCGCGTTGAGCCCGGCGCCGGGCCCGCTGTTCCTGTCCGAGTCGCGGCGCAACCGGGGCCAGCCCCTCTCGCCGTTCATGTGGTCCAAAAGCGTCGCGCACCTGGCCGCACGCGCCGGCGTGCCGCAGTTCACCACGCACACGCCCCGGCACCTGCGCCTGACACACCTGGCCCGCGCGGGCCTCGACCTCCACCAGATCGCGACGTACGCCGGCCACCGTAGCGTGCAGACGACCCTGCTCTACATCCACCTCAGCGGTGTCGAACTGGCCGAGGCCGTCGCCACCGGCATGGCCGACCTCGATCATTGGGTCGCGGCGATCTTGGAGGATCAGGGCGAGGATCATCGGTGACGCCCTCCTCTTCGCCCTCCGCGCAGCCGGATCGGTGTCCGTCCCGCTGGGATTGGCCGGTCGATCCCGGCGCCTACGATCGTCAGCCGCACCTGCGTGCCTCCGAGCGCGAGGCGCTCGCCGCCTGGGTCCAACACCCGCTGCAACCGGGACAGGCCTGGACCGCTCCGTTGCTGCCGCGTGTGATTGCCCCGCTCTCCGACGCCCTCGCCGCCTACGGCATCCGCCCCGCGGCGCGGCCCGACGCCATCCAGGTGCTTGCGCTCGAGATGCATCGCCGCGGCACGACCTTCTGGGCCTGGACCGCCGCGCAGTGGCAGGAGACCCTGACGGCGGATGTGCGGGCGTTTGGCCGGCGCTACGGCTGGCACTACACGCCGTATCTGGCGCGCACGACCGTCTGCCTGCTCGCCTATGTCCTCTGCGATTACACCGCCTGGGCCGCGTCGGGGCGCGCGCTGCTGCGCCTCTCCCTCGCGCGCAAGCTCTTCGGCACAGCCGCCCTGACCGCGACCCTGGAGCGGGTGACTGCGGTCCTGTCGGCGTGGGGCTACACACCCAAGCTCAACCGCCATCTGCTCTCCGATCTGTGCTACGTGTTCGTGCTCAATCGCAGTCCCTACCTGGAGGAGCTGACCAGCGAGCGGCTCGCCGCGATCCAGGGCCGGACCCCCGGCAAGCGGCTCCGGGGCGTCCTCTACCAACTCTCGCGCGTGCTCGTGGCGTTGGGCCTCGCGCCGCAGCCCCTCGCCCCGGCGGGCCACCGGCCGCCCTCCGAGGAGCGGGACGCGCGCATCGCGGAGGAGTGGCAACGCTGGTGCCTGCGCTGGCTGCGGCAGTCCACCCTGCAGCGCGCCCGCGGGATCTACTACACCCTGCTCAAGGTGGGCCGCTGGCTGCAGGCCGTGCATCCCGAGGTCACCAGCCCGGCTCAGTGGACGCCGGAGCTGGCCGCCGAGTTCGTCGCCGCCGTCGACGCGATGCGCGTGGGCGAGTGGATCGACACCGTGCCCGGCCGGGCGGCGGCCGACCGTCGGGGGCAACCCTTGCGGCCGCAGGCCAAGGCCCAGCACCTGTTGGCCATGCGCACCTTCCTGACCGATTGCCAGGAGTGGACGTGGATCTCCGTGCGCCTGAACCCCGCGCGCTGCTTGCGCACCCCGCGCTCCATCAAGAACTTGATGGGGCCCGATCCGCGCGTCATCGATCTGACCCTGTGGGCCAAGATTGTGTGGGCGGCCCTCCACCTGAGTGCGGAGGATCTGCCCCGCTCGGCCTTGACCCAGGTGAGCCTGTATCCCCTGCCCATGGTGCGCGCCCTCGCCGTCGTGTGGTGCTTCGCCGCGCTGCGCTCCGACGAGATCCGCCGCCTGCGCGTCGGCTGCGTGCGCTGGCCGCGCGTGGACGTGCGGGTCCCCTCCACCGGGGACGTACTCCCGCGCGACGCGGTCTGTCTGCTGGACATTCCGGTCAATAAGACCTCGACCGCCTACACCAAGCCAACGCATCCCCTCGTCGGGGAGCGCATCGTGGAATGGGAACGGGTGCGTCCGTCCGCGCAGCCCCGCGGGCTCGACCCCAAAACCAGTGAGGTGGTCCACTACCTGTTCGCGTATCGCGGTCAGCGCATCGGCAGCCAGTATCTGAACACGGTGCTGATCCCGCTGCTCTGCCGCAGAGCTGGCGTCCCCGATCGCGATGCGCGCGGCAAGATCACCGCCCACCGCGCGCGGGCCACCATCGCGTCGCTGCTCTACAACGCCAAGGAGCCCCTCTCGCTGTATGAGCTGATGGAATACCTGGGCCACAAGCAACTCTCCTCGACGCAGCACTACGTCAAAATCGACCAGACCAAGCTGGCCCACAGCGTGGCCAAGGCCGGCTACCTGGAGCAAAATCTGGCCACGGTCGAGGTGCTTCTGGACCAGGAGGCGGTGCTGAGCGGGGCGGCGGCCGCCGGCGCGCCGTGGAAGTATTACGACCTCGGCCACGGCTACTGCACGCACACCTTCTGGGCGACCTGCCCGCATCGCATGGCCTGCGCGCGGTGTCCGTTCTATCGACCGAAGCACGCGACCGCGGACCAGCTCGTGGAGGGCAAGGCCAACTTGGTGCGCATGCTCGAAGTCGTCGCGCTGACCGACGACGAACGCGCCTTGGTCGAGGAAGGCATCGGCCTGCATCAGACGCTGCTCGACAGGCTGGCTGATGTGCCGACGCCGGCGGGGCCCACCCCGCGCCAACTCGCGGGACGAGGCCGCCCCCTCCCCGTCATAGCGCCGCGCCAGGCTGCGGGAGACGGGGAGGGCCTGCAGGGCGCGTAAGGTCGCGCACGCTGGCGCGCACACGCACGAGCGCCTCCAGACGCTCAGGCAACCGCGCATCATCCGGACGCCGCCGACCGCCTCGCACGTGGGGGCCGCCTTTATAGCGGCCGCGCGCCGCGCCATGGCCCCCTGTCCCGAGTGCGCCCCCCACGTGGAATGAGGTCGCCCGGACGCGCCACGAATCGCGCGAGCGCGGCTAGCGAGCGCGACCGAGTGGTGCGGGCCGGGCGAAACCGCGCGCAGCGCGGAAGGGTCGTCATCCCACACGCTGTCACACGACGATAGGCGGAACCGCCCCCTACCTTGACAAATCGGCTGATTCCACCTAACGATCACCTGACGCCGCGCGGGCCACGCGAAATCGACGTGGGTGCGCGCGGCCACCTTGTACTCGCGTCGCGCCTCGGGAGCGTCGAGGTGGCGCAGCATGAGCAGCAGGCGCCGCTCGTCGCCCGAGGGCGTGGCCCGGCGCTTGTCGGCCGCGCGATCGTGCACAAACTCGTCACCATATTTGGCAACGGTCGCGGCCCAGCCCCGCTTGCCGGACTCCGACAGGCTCGTGCCCGTGCGGAACGACTGGACATAGCGTTGGTAGGCCGGGTCCTGGAAGCACGCCGCCCCCAGGGCCTTGAACCGCGTGCGCTCCTCGGCCGTGATCCACCGCGGGCGCTGCGGCAGCGTCCGCTCGGGCGGGTCGAAGCGGGGACCCCCGTCCCGGCTCACGGGACGCCCCTCTCGTCCATGCAGAGGGCAACGCTGGCGCCGGCCACGTCACGCCCCCTTCGCATGTCCACGCTGGGGGGTGGGGTGTAGGAGAGCGCGTTGACGCGCACCGTCGCCTCGACGAACGCGGAGGCGCGCAGCCGGTCATGCGTCAACACCGTGGCGCACACGCCCTCCGCCGCCGCGCGCACGGTCGGGTCCGTGCTGTACTGGAAAATGGCGATCAGGCGCTCCGCCGGCGCGGTGCGGAAGAAATCCCGCAGCATGGACAGGTCGAGCGCTTGGTCTGGGGGCGCGCCGCACAGGCGCGCCTGGAGGTGGAGCAACGCCAGCTCGATGACCAGCGCGGCGAGGTTGTCGTAAAAGGGGTCGGCACTGGGGCGGCTCGCCAGCTGGATGAGGCGGGCGACGGCCCGCGCGTCCGCGTCGTCCCCGACGCGGGACAGGATCTCGTCCCAGGCCGCCTCCGTGGCCGCCATCGTCGCGCTCACTGTGGCGATCATTCCGGTCGGTGTGATGTCGGAGGTCTGAGGTTCGCGCGAATCGTGCGGCGCACGGCCGAAATGGAATGGTAAGTTCATCGTCGATTATCTCCTACTACGCTTTACGCGCTGTGTGTGGCTGTCCTGGCGTGAGGGGTCGCCGCTCAACGGCCACGGTCCCCCCCCGTCGTCCGTGGCCGTTCCTGGCCGCGTGCTGGTTCCTGACCTTGGCCCTGCGGGGACTGAGCGACGGCCAACACCTGCGCGGCCGTCCGCGCGATGTAGACCTCCCGCGTGGGCGGCGTGCGGCCCTGTCCCTGGCCGGACGCCCCGCCCTGGTCGATGGCGTCCTTGAGCTCGTCGAGCGTGAGCGCGGGGTACGTGTCCACGAGATGGTGCGCCGCGCCCCACTCGGCCTGCCGTTCGTCGAGCCGGCCCTGGCCGCTGTCGATGAGCGCCCGGCGCAACGTCCCGAACTCCTCGGCGTAAGTCGGCACGGCCGGCGTCGTGGGCGTGGGCGCGGGCACGCCGCCATCGCGCGCGGGCTCCCGTTCCGGCTTATCGGCGGCGGCGACTCGCTCCGCCTCTACACGGGCGTTTTCGAGAGGAACGTTGCGCCACCGCTGCTCCGCGACGATCTCCCGGGTGAGGGACACGCGCTCCAGCACCCAGTCGGCCAGGTCAAGCGCGGCGGGGGCCATGCGGCTCTCCCGATCGGCGCTCACCAGGGGCACGCGCCGGTCCGGGTCGTCGCGGGTCGTGAAACCGGCGAACGGGGCGGCCTGCTCCGCGCCGGCGGTCCTGATGTCGCCGCCGTAGCGGGCGGCGATGACCTGGGCCATGCTGTCGTGCAACCCGCGCTGGATGCCCATGGTGTCGAGGCGCACCCAGGCGTCGAATCGCGCGGGCCGGGGCTCGGTCAGCAGCACCGGCGGGAAGCCGTCTCCCCGCAGGTCCCCGATGCGCGCGGCGGGCACGTCGCGCAGCAACACCAGACCGGTCCGTGCGGCTGGCCGGATCGCGATGTCCGTCCCGGCCATGTTGACCGCACGCAGGTCGCGCACCCGGTCGAGGATGTCGGCGGCGCTGACGTGGGCATAGGATACCTGATCGTCGCGCGTGCGCAGGGTCAGCTCGTAGCGCCCCTCGCCCAGCGCCTTGAGCTGTGCCTTCAGCAACTCCGTGAGGTCGGCCACGTCGCGGCGGTCCTGTCGCTTGTCCTGATCGAACATCCACATGGCTCTACCTCACGATCGGTGTGGTGGCGTCGAGGAGGTCGCCGAGGACCACCTGCGCCGGGGGCGGGAGCAGGAAGTAGGAGCGGCCACGGGCGCTGTCAAGGGTCAGGACGCGGCCCCGGTCCCACTCCTGGCCGGGCGCGTCGAGGGCCGGCGAGAGGCCGGCCATGCGCACATCGTCGGCGCGCAGCGCGCGCAGCCAGGCCCGCACCGTGAGCGGCGCGTGGGCCGGGACCACAGCCCGCGCGGCGTCCCAGCGCGCGGGGTCGAGCCACAGCACCGTGGCGAAGGCCCACTCAATGGCCGCGCCTGGCGTCTCTGTCGTTTGCGTCGTGTACATGGTTAGGAGTCCTCCCGCCCATAGGCGCTACGCGGGGTGTCGAAGTTCTCGGGGGTGTCGAGGGTGGCACTGGTGCCATCTCTGCGGAGCGCCGCGTGGGCGTAGGCGACGAGGCGCGCGAGCCGCCGCGTTTCGGCCTGGGCGACCGCACGGCCCCGCGGCGTCAAGCAATAGTAGCGCCGCCGCTCGTCGTCGCCCTCCGGCGTGGCCCGCTCGTCCGACGCGGCGACCAGGCCGGTCGCGCGCAAGCGCTTGATCGCGCGATAGACCGTGCCCGCGTCAAGGTCCGTCGCGCGCATGATGGCGTAGCCGTGACGCTCGCCGGCGGCGAGCGCGAGCAGGATGTGGAACGCGACCGGCGTGAGGGGTACGCGGGTGGCGGGGGTGGGCGTCATCGGACGTCTTCCCGCGCAGGCCATGACCTCTGCGAAAGCTGGCCGGTCCACAGGCGGGGGGTGCGCTGGGCCACGGCGACGAGATGGATAAGCCGCTCCGTCTCCGCCTGGGCGACACACTCGCCCAGGTCCGTGAGCCGGAAGATGCGGCGCAGTTCGGGCATGTCGTCGATCGTGCCCCACGTCTCGCCGATCAGGCCCGTCGCGAGCATCACGTCGAGAGAACGATACAGCGATCCACTGCCCACGCGCATGCGCCCCTCGGTGGACGTGACGATCTCACGCCGGAGGCCGTAGCCATGCTGTTGGCCGGCGGCCAGCACGAGCAGGATGTGGTAGATCGGGTGCGTTAGGGGGAGCGGCACGGTGAGGGCCTGCGTGCCCTGGATCAACTGGTTCATCGCACCCCCCTCTCACCCACGGCTGGGGCGGCGAGGCGCGCGTCTGGGTGGTCTCTCTCACGCTCCTGGGGCGGCCCTATGTGGATCAAGGACGCGGCCACACGGGGCGCCGCTGCGGGGCGGGAGAAAACGAAGAGGGGGGCTACGCAGAAACGCGCGTTTGCGGAAAGCGGCGGGCGCGTGAGGGAAGGGGTCCGCCGCGCTTGGTGGGCTGAGGCGCGCTCATCGTGGCGAGAGCCTACCGGGCGCGCCTCAGTTACGTGCTGACAAGATGATGCTAGTGGGTCGGACGACGCCTCTTGAAGAAGTAGACGTAGTGTTTGACCATTGCATTGCCGGGAGTGACGCTGACTAACTCCCAGCCTTGCGCGCCTAGCTGATTGAGAGGATCGGCGTAAGCAGGAGCATCTACACCATCCACTTTCTTGACGATTATGTTGTACTCCCACTGCTCCGGGTCGGGAGCACCGGCGTAGGGTGATGTCGGTGCTGCGAACGAACCGGGTACCTGATTGCGCATATCTAACCATCCTTCCTGTGTACTCCTAATACTATACACCCAGCTCGAAGGGCGACGTGCTGCCATAGTGGCGCGCGGCGCGAGAGGCGCTTGACGGAGAGGAAGGCGCGGAGTTGGCGTAGATCGCCGCGTACCCCCTTGCCCCGCCCACTGAGTAGGACAAGGAGGCTAGCAAACGCGAGTACAAGAACGACATGGATGGGTCCGGCTAACAGGTGGTGCCGCGCCGTCAGCACACCGACGAGCCAAAGGACGACGCCGGCGGTCAGGAACACGCCCACGAGCTTGGTGCGCGGGACGAGGGCGGTCGCATCGTCTTGCCAGCGACGGCCGCCGCGAAAAAGTAGGAATAGACGCAACATCCTAGCTTCCCCCGGCGCTGGGCGTCTTCGCGAGGCCTGCGCCAATTGCGGTCGCATACCCCCCAACACCTGCGGTCGCTGCCGTCTTCGCCGCACTTGTAATCGCGCCCGCCGGCGCGTGCGCCCCGGCCGCGTTCGCGACGGCCCCGCCCGGGTTGAGCGACGCGATGATCTTGGGCACGCGGTAGAGCACGACGAGCCCCGCGATCCCCAGCAGCGGTTGCAGCAGGCCGACCAAGTGCAGCCCCAGCTCCATCACCACGATCATCTTGAGCACTAGGGCATAGCCCACGCCCCACAGACTCGTGTTGATGAACGCGCCAGCCCAGCCGCGCGTGAAGCCGCTCGCCTCGGGCAACACCCAGCACGCGACCATCAGCGGCGAGATGCCGTACAGCGTCGCCAGCAGGAACAGCCCGACGAGCTTGGTCAGCGCCGTCAGCAGCAGGATCACGAGGCCGACGACGGTGAAGATCATCCCGAACAGGGTCATGAGCGTGAGCGCCCAGATCGCGCCCGACGCCGACCCGAACAGCGTCCCCGGCGTCTTGGCGTCGAGCGCGATGTGTGACGTAAGCGCGCCGGCGTCGGTCCCGCCCGTGTAGGAGAGCACCGTGCTCGTCAAGTCGCCCAGGCCGACGAACCACAGGTGCAGCACGTCGGGCAGGATCATGACGGCCACGAGGCCCAGCACGGCCCGCCAGAGCACATCGACCGCCTCGACGACGTTGGCGCGGCCGACATGCGCCAGGCCGAACTTGCACAGCCCGATCAGCGAGAGCACGCCGTAGAGCCCGTAGGCGAGGTCCTGCATGTTGTCGAAGAACGTTCCCAGTTCCCCCCAACTCCCACGGTCGGAGAAGTCCGGTGTCCCGGTCAGCACCGCCACGAAGGGGGCGGCGACGGCCGCCGTCACCTTGTCCAGGGCGACCTTGATCCAGCCGCCGACCGCTTGGATCGCGCCGACGAAGACGCTCGTGAGCGCGCCGATGGTGTCGACGCACATCGGCGAGCCAAACGGCACGGGGATGT
>JAABVA010005439.1_pt1 | contig 11525 bp, 10 predicted proteins | sample 5560331 | NCBI WGS metagenome assembly JAABVA01 (sample SAMN12812661, study PRJNA571458) | rock metagenome | isolation source: Antarctica rocks | place: Antarctica: Victoria Land, Mt New Zealand sud | collected 2016-01-07
GCGTTCATGGGGTATAAGAACCTCTGAATTATCTCTTTCTTTCCTTTCTTCTTCGTGCAACGTCTTGTATCTAAAATCTAGTTATTAGAATTCCATCCTGGTTCCATCCAGCCCTCAGTCCGTGACAGAATTCAGATTTGTCTTTTCTTACTCAAGTGCTTAACTTTGAGCGCGTTGAGAAATCTTTCATAAACGTTTAAAGAAGATAGATTAATGATATGCGAAAAGCATTCTTCTCTTATTCTAGCGAAAGCAAAACGTACGTGTAACAGAAGATTCTTTGAATTTTAGTAGATTCAATTTCTCTTCTGTCTTATATTCTCAAATTGAGTGTCATATCACGATAACAATAAAGATCACTGTCTCTATTCACAGTGAGTTGAAGTATGTATTCATTAGATGATGATGATTTAAACTACTCTTTGTAACAAAATAACAATGTTCAATCAACGCGTATATGATTTCAACGCAAAAATGCTGTTTCTCTGACTGATGATCAATTAATTATGTCTTGTATTATGAATGCTATATACTCTGATGATATCTGAAGTGATAAAGTTGTCTTCATTCAAAAGATTTGCTATGTAGTCTTGCATGTTCAACGCTTTGATGAATTTATAATGATTGTCAATAAGTTCTTTAATCTTGAAAGTTATCTGATAACATGTATCTTCAATACAATCATACATCTGCTTCTCAGATAACATTAGTGCATGATCAGAAATATAACTTTATTTGATACAACAATATCTTGCGTTTCTCAAAATCTTTCGAATGAGAAGCAGACTTACACTTGATTCATTATATCTTTTTCAGTACACGACATTGAGTTCATCAGATTTTTCTAATAAGATTACTGAGCATGATCTTTCGAGTCTCAAATCATGAAGAGTTAACTCTGATAACATTATTCTTTCTTGAATCTAGTATAATGTAGAATTCTGAGAACATCGCGACTCTGAGTATGAGTATACATATGATCATAATTATTTGATGACTATTTGATGATAAATGATCTTGCACGTTGACTCAAGAAAGATTATCTCATACTAGTTTAATCGCTTCAATGTTGCTTGCGTTCTCTTTTCTGATATTTCTCTTTGTGTAATGATCGTGATTATCTTCGTCTGCTTCAAGACAAAGATTCTCATTCATGTTTTTGAATTCGTCGCTGACGCTAGATTCGCATATACTCATCATTGCATGATGTTTTTTCTTATGTTGAATAGAGTTATGATTCAACGTGTGATTGAGATGTTCACTCTTTTGAAATCTCAATGCATTGAGCGTTTTCACGTTGTTTTATGTATGTCTTATGATCAAATCTCTTGAAAAATAAGTCAGATTAACAGAGTCTTGAAACAACTTATCAAGAGTTTCAATCTACTTGAAAAATTCAACGAATCTTTTGAGAACGACGCTTAATTTCGCTTTTGAGCTGATAGAATGAGATCATCATCTTCTTTGATTGTCTCAGATGTGTGAATATGCTTTCAAGCAGGCAAAATAAATTCAGCTTCTTCTTTGAACGCGTCAAGTATGAGTGTGTGTGCTCTCTGTACTATTGATTTCTAGATCAACAATCATCAAGATTATCATCTTTGTATTTGTTAAGAACTGTGAGTGAAAATATCTTTAGTGTGCTTCTCGTTCTATCTGTCTTTCAATGATCTATGAAGCGTTCTGAGTTTGTCTCTTCAGATTTACTCATTACTGTGATGTAAAAAGAATATTCATAAGAAAGCTTGCAGAATTCAATGAATAAACAATAGCAGATCGCGAATTCATGCTTTATTGTGATCAGAGTCGACGATCATTGATTATAATTGAAATTACTAAGTTAGTTGAATCAATTTCGTGATTTCGCGATGAATTACGCTAAATCGTGTTAGTCTAACATATTGTGTAGACTGCGATAGTCTGAATTAGTTAAAGTTAGTCTAATTTAGCGCTAGATTGTGTTAGTCTAACATATCATGCAGACTGCAATAGTCTGAGTTAGTTGAAGTTAGTTTAACTTGACGCTAAATCATGTTAGTTTAACATATTGTGCAGACTGTGATAGTCTGAATTAGTTGAAGTTAGTCTATTTACTGTATCTTGCAAATCTGCTTATTAACATTTTGCAATTTCGACAGATCTGACACAGTTGTTGATAGTATAAATTAGTCTAAGTTAGTCTAACTTTCTGTCATTAAATGAAGCATTTGATCATCAGAACATCATAGAGATTTGATGTTAAAGTAGCATAAACTATCTGTCTCTTCTTTCAAATCTTGCAGATCATGTCATACTCTTTTCATTTTTCTTCTTCATGACATCAATGATCATAGTCAATCACTACAAACAGCAGTTCATAAAGTAAGTCGTAATAATAATATCAAACTGTGACAGATGATTGATGTTCTGATTTCTGTTATCTTCATGATAAATGTAGTATGATAGAGAAGGTGAATGAAGCATCTGATGCAATATGCGAAATTTCAAATTCTTTAAGTTCATAATGCGAGTCAGTTTCAGAGAAATTCGTATGTCAACGTTTTCAAAGTTCTTTTCGATTGAATCAAGCACACAAATAACGTTGTTCTTTTCAGAAAAACGATGTAGCTTGATCTTCATTGCAGATCAGTCATTTCTTTCAAGAAGAGTCAACGCTGAGTTTTTCAACTTTGTAGTTATTTCATCAACTTCAATCTCAAATTGAGAACAAAATGAGTCTGCATCTTGACATGATTTAATCATTCATAACAGACTTCTGTATCTGCGCTGTCATTGATAAGCACGATGTTATCATCATCATCTAGATATATTCTTAGTACATGAGACTTTGCGACTTTCTAGAAAACATTTATCACTCGTCAAATCTACTATAGCGTTGATAAATATAAAGTTCTTCTGTTCTTCTTTTGATTTCTCTTTTAAATACTTCTCAAGATTTCTCTTCTCTACAGATTTTGCAAGTCTTCTGTATGATGAAGCATGCTCAATGCTTGTCATCATCAACAAAGTCATTATTCTCAGTCTTTCACTTCTTAATCAATCGCTTCTCATGATTAATGACATTATGCATTCGCTCAATGAGATTGCTCTGACTCTGACTCTCGACTTCTTTGTGATCGCGCTTGTCTATTCTCTTAGAATATTGATCTGACTCTAGAATTTCTACTGTAGTTAAGTAGTTGAATGACAACTCTTATTGAACTTATGACGTTTGCTTTGCACTTGTTGATAAATCTTGTCATTTGATAGCATAGAATTGCTGCATTTACGTTTTTAATTTCGTCGTGATCTCTTCTGCTGTATGAGTAATATCATATCGTTTCTGATTTCGATGATAACTTTCGTATGATTTAAATCTTCTTGTTTATTCAAGTCTGCAAATGACGAGATTGTATCTACTAAATTCATTAATGAAACAGTGATGAGATCTGCATGAGTAAATATTAATAGAGTCTCGTATTTGAATCACTATCTTTGTTATCTCATCTGAGTCTGATTTCTTAATGTTGAAACAAAAATGACTTTGATCTCATGCATGCATTTCTATGAGTGTCTCTCTTCATAATTGCTTGATGATTATCTCAATTGAGTTCTTGTCACTGTTGTATACAATAACGTCGTGAAGATTATCATAAGCAATGTTCTTCTTTAAAATCATCTTTCATTTATCAAAGTTCAGATTCATGACTTCAATTATGTTTATATTCTTGTTTTCTTTTATGATGTCACTGATTGAACAGAAAGAGCTACTTGTGCTCTGCAATTTCGTTACAAAGAATGTACTTCTTTCAAAGAAATTTGAATGAGTCACTTCTGATATATTAATTTCTATGTTGATCAAGATTTCTCATGACGCAAGAATTAATGAGTGTATTGTTGATGCTTTTCTTGCATTAAGATGCTTGACATTGAAGTTAACTTAACATGTCATGCTCAATATTGCTTGCTCAAATCAATGTTGTGATATATCAAAGTTTATACAATCTGTCTTGATGTTTTGCAGTATCATCTGCAGCTGAAGTTGAATCTCTTGAGTGCTGAGATTTTTTCTCAAAAGATCTGCAACTCTCATTGTCTGCTTTATTGTGATGCTCAGCTGCTCATATTCTTTGTCTGTCAGTTGCATTTTCTTCATCACAATCACTTTTGTTCAATTTCTCTGTTTCTGTTTATAAAAATCAGAATTCGACAATGAGAGTTATGAATCAAGTTCAAGATTTGTTTGATTCATCGCTGATTCAAGAATGTACTCTGTCAAATGATTAATAAATTTAAAGATAGCTTGATCAGAAACAGTTATCAAAACAAAGTCAGAAAATAATTTTGATAAAGAAATAGTCAGAGACATATCAATCTGCATTTGACAAATGCAATAAAACTAGAAAGACAGTGCAGTGAGAAGAATGCTAAGCATGATTTGATTGAAGAATAATCAAGACAATGATGATTGAAAGATTTATTGATCAAATTTGAATATCGCGACGTGATTATCTAATGTTTACGTAGTGAAGATTATGATATCATTAGACTAGCAGATATTCTATTCATCAAATTATTAAACTAGCATGTATTTTATCTGTTGCATCTCTATGTGTTGCATTTTCAGATTTTGCAAATTCTCTTTAAACATTCAACTTGCATCTTTGCTTGATAACAGAGTTCTTGCAATCATATAATTGATCATTGAAGAACTTTCTGTGCTCTTTTTTGATTTTAGTGAAGATTATAATATCGTTAAACTAGCATGTATTTTATTCGTACTCTGACAGTGTTGCATTGTACTGCTTATCATGAAGTATGATATTCAACTTACGCAGTCTTTGCTTGTCATCACAGAACAAATCGATAATCTCTTTTAATGCTGACATACAACAGACTGCTATTACAAATATGTAATCAAGAATTCTGTTTACATTCTAACATCATACACATTATAGTAACGTTAGTTCAGCATGTATTCTAGATATTCATTTGATTCTATTTATGCATCAATTGCATTATAGTTTTTCATCTCTTCTTTAACAAATCTTCAACGTATCTTTTTTCTCGATCTGATATATATTCTCTCATATTGAGTCTATTATAATAGATTTATAAAAACATTAGCATATAATTTGATGTATCTGTCTGATCTTTGCGTTTCAGCAACGTCTGCTTCTGCATGTAAATTACTATTCAGTAAACTTTATACTTGTTTAAATAAGCATTTGTTTGATATGTGATCTTAGACTTCGTGACATAAATAACTACGAAATAATCTATTAAACTTCTATGTATGTTGTTAATTCTGTATTACTCACTATCAGTTTCTCATTCTTTTGCACATCAATAATCATGACGATAAACTGAGCTCTGATATTCGCTTTGCAAACTATTTCTTTCTCTACTGAATGATCAAGACAAATTAATCGATAGGAAAAGATCTTTCGATTGATGTCAATTCAATGCACTCATTTCTTGATCTGATTTTTCACGTTCACTGTAAATTGAGATTTCATAATCACTATGTATAGAGCGCGATGCATTGTGTAATTCACACTCATTACTTGAAATTCTTCAATGATTATCTCGAGATTCTTCTTCTCATCTTTATTCTTTCTTTAAAAAATGTCTACAAGTTTTTGATGATCATCTGTATCATGATGTCAGATCATCAACTCAATTTAGAACATAAATCATCAATATCTTAAATAATCTTGATTCATTGAACTAGTTCAATGAATTAAGTCATCAATCTAGTCATCATTATCTTAATCTAGTTTCAGTAATTCTGTTTTGATCATTCTAGTCGTGTGCGCGAACTTCTGCAATCTTAAGTCAATAAAACTACTGTCTAGTCTTGATTTTGCTCAATTCATGTATATAAAAGTTAAGCTTTCATTCTTTTCTTTCACTCTTTATCTTTCATCTTATACATTATCTGATGTATTGTCTTGTATCTAGATTCTATCAAAGTAATAATAATAATATCAGTCTTTTATATTGATAGTATCTTTAGTTTAGCTCAGTTTCTGACATTATGAAAGATCTACACTTTCTGCAACGTTTTCATACGTTGAAATCTTGTCTAGTTACTCTTTCGCTCAAATGAAATCATTTCACAATCTCTTGATCAATGATGAGCGTGCTGTTGAACTGTTCATTCAAAGTATGATCGAAAATTCAGTTGAGATCTTTCGCGTAATGCAAGAGCTTCAAAATCAAGTTTGATAACATGATATTATCATTTCGTCTTCGTTTATCATTCTCAATTCTTTAATTTATATAGAATTGAATTTTCAGTTTCTTGCAACAATAGCTCAGATCATCACACAAATCTTGAACAATCAATCTTTTCTTGTCATTCATTTCTTTGTGAACTCTGTCACTGTATTCATTACTTCTAGATTCAAGAAGCTTCTTGACATATCTGAGTATGAGAGAGACAAAGATTGATTGAATGCATGAGAGCAGAGTCTGATATAGCACATAAACATGAACGATGATCATTCTCTCTTTCATTGAGTCAAGATCATCTATGTCAAGTCACAACTCATCATAAATAAGAAGACTCACAATTTAATGAATTAATATTGAGTCAATGATCTCTGTATCATTTTCATCTTTGCAGATTGACAACATAAGTTGCATCATTGCTGCAACAATTTTTTTAAGACAGAAGATGTTCATTTATATTTTCGCGAAATTTTGAAGCAAGACATGAATAGCTTTGTTGACTATTAAAATTTCTTCTATCAAAAGAAAGAATGTTCTTTGATGAAAGATTTCTTGTTGATTGACTGTCTGAAGCGTAATGTCAATTATTTCACTTAAGTCATCAATTTTTTTCTGATGAAATCTTGATGAAACTCAATCATTCATCTTTCATCAATGAGTTCAAACATTCTTTGACATCAATGAAGAGTTTCAGCAGCTTAAGCATCATCAATCTCACTTGATCTTCATCATTGTCTTATTTTTCAAAGTCAAGAGCATCTTTGCATTAATTAGTAATTCTTTGAGTTCAAAGATCATCATCTTTGTGACTGTTGTTTTGACAGTATCTTCATCTTTTTCTTTCTCATTTCTTAATGAATCAATGAATCTAAACTTTGTCGTTGTCATTGTTTAAGATAAAACTCTGATCATTTCTGAGATCAAGAAAATCTGCAACAAGTGAAAGCTATGCTACTACTGCAAGTTGCAACATTCAAGTAAAATTGTTAAAGAATGCTCAAATAAGAAACTCTTCACTTTGCATATCATGAATGTCTACGACAATAACATCATCAATATAAATGAAGAAGTCTCGCTGTTTGCAAAAAAAAGTTTAATCTTTAAGCTAAGTCACGCTCAGAGATCTGTATACATATCATCTTGTTTACTAGTCTCAATCTTTTCACTCTCACTTCAATCATATAGAAAGTTTTCTGCTAAATCTATCTTGAAACTCTTTGAATTTGATTTGACATTTAAAGATAGTCATATAATAGTATTCTGTATTCTACATCAAGCTCAATCTAAAGTTCTCATTCTCGCTTTAATTAATAGTGAAGTCTTTGCTTATATCTTTATGAATAAGTTCTTCACGCAACAACATCATCTTTTCTTGCATCAATTAATTCACTCTCACAAACTTCAAGAATTTGATGATCAAGTCGCTTTAATCAATGACATTACTCATGTTGTTGAAATCACAATGATTCTTGATGAACACATCAAAAAACTATTCTTTTATGTCATTGAATTAAGTCAATATCTCATCATCATAAGTTTGTCATAACTTCATCATCACGTCATTAATGTCAATTTTGAACGCAATATTCTTATCTTATCTTTCTTTTTCTGTCTTAATCATTGTTGCTCATTTCTCATCAAGATTTATGATCTTAATCAACAAGAAGAAAATTTCTCATTCAAAGTTAACAAAGTAGCTTTCTTTCAATCTCACTCTCAATTCACTCACAAGAAGTAACTCAGTTCACAAATCATTCACAAGAAGTAATTCAGTCTACGAATTGCTCACAAGAAGTAATTCAGCACTCAGTTTGTTTGCAAGAAGTAATCTAGTCTTTCATTCATTCAAAAAAAGTAATTCAGTTTTCAGTTCACTTGCAAGAAGCAATCTAATCTCTCATTCACTTGAAAGAAGTAACTCAATTTTCAGTTCGCTCACAAGAAGCAATTCAGTTCTCAATTCACTTGTAAAAAGTAACTCAGTTTTTTATCTGCTCACAAAAAGCAATATAACTCTTCATTTGCTCACGAGAAGTCAACTAATACTCAGCTCATTCACAAGAAACAAATCTCATTCAGTCTTGTTTCTCGTCTGAAACAAGAAGCTTTTAGTTGTATTTTTCAAGTCATTCAAAAAGAATACTCATTAAAAATCAAGTGTTGAAATTCTTTCTTCTTTAGAACTTCTGTTGTTTCTTGAGCAGATCAATTCAATCAATCTTTTATACAACTTGATATAGTCAAGTTGAAAGCTCAAAGCTTTAATCATGCTGCTCATGTCAAAGACATTGAAGTGTTTAGCGTCATTCTAAAGAAAATTGATGTCTTCTTGAATCTTAAATCAATCTCATCTTCTAGTCTAGATTCTGACAAGTCAAAATCGCGTTGCATGACTTTGACTGTCTGTTCAAAGAACAGCTCAACTCTTGCTCAGTTCTCATTTCGCTCTCAAGACAGTACATATAATAAGAATCATCGTTTGAATCTTCATCAAATGAAAAAGAAATTTCATTTGACTGCATTTATGACACAAGAAGATCTTGAAGTTTATTGACAAAGTAAGAACGTCGATTCAGTCACAATTTTATCGTTCAAATATTTCAAGTTTCTAGACGTCTTCTTCAAGAAGAACATCGATATCTTGTTTTTACATCAAGCTCATGATCATGTCATACATCTTAAAGAAGATGCTCAATTCTCAGTCTTTGCTTTGTATGACATGAGTCATGATGAAATTCTAGAGCTTCGTCATTATCTGAATGAAAATTTGAGCGAAGATTTCATTCAAGTCAGTCACTCTTAAATGATTGCTTTTGTTCTCTTTGTCAAGAAACTTGAAGAAGAACTTTGCTTCTGCGTGAACTATTGAGATCTGAATGTTATCACAGTCAAGAATTGATATTCTCTGTCTTTGATCTCAGAAACATTGAATCATTTAAATTAAGCTAAAATTTTTATCAAGTTGAATATCATTTCTGCGTTCAACTGACTTCAAATCAAAGAAGAAAATGAAGCTCTCATCATTTTTCACACTCAATTTGAATTATTCAAGTATTTAGTCATGCTCTTTAATTTATGTAATGAGTCTGTCTCATTTCAGAAGTACATCAACAATATTCTTTGCAAACATTTAAATAAGTTTTATACAGCTTATTTGAATGACATCTTGATTTATTTTGACAATGAACTCAAGCACGAGATTTATGTCAAGCTCATTTTGCGAAAGCTGCAAAAAGCAGATTTTTAGATGAATATAATCAAATGCAAGTTTCACGTCACTTAAGTTTCATATCTAGAATTGATAATCATCATTGAAGAAATCAAGATGAACTCTTTCAAGATAAACATCATTGTCAACTGACTCATCTTGATCAACGTTAAAGACATTCAAAGTTTTCTAGATTTCGCGAACTTCTATATAAAATTCATCTATGACTATAGTAGAATAACTATCTCACTCACTTGTCTCATCAGAAAAGATGTACTCTTTGTTTGATCTCAGAAATGTCAGATTGCATTTAACACTCTTAAGAAAGTCTTCACTTTTAAAATTATTCTTCATCATTCAAACCACAAGATTGTGATAGAAATCAATGCTTTGAACTATGTGTTTAAAGACATTCTCTCTCAATATGATGAGAACGAGATTCTTCATTCAATCTTTTACTTTTCAAAAAAGCATAATTCAGTCAAGTGTAACTACAAAATCTACGATAAAGAACTCATGATCATTGTTTGCGCTTTCGAGAAATGATGATCAGAGCTTGAAATCTTTATCTATTCTGTCAAGATGATCACGAATCACAAAAATCTTGAGTATTTCATGTCAACTAAGCAGTTGAGTCGTCATCAAGCTCGTTGAAGTGAGTTTCTGTCTAAATTCAACTATTGCATCGCTTATTATTTCAACAAGATCGATGATAAGTTCAATGCTTTAACACGTCGCTCAGAAGATCTTTCTAAGAAGAGAGATACATTCAATTCTTAACATCAATATCAATATCAGACAATTTTGAAAACTTATATTTTAAATCTCAATATTGTTGAGAATTTTGCTCTTAACATCTTCGACATCAAAGTCATGAAGCTTCAGTCATAAATCATCGCTTTAGATTCAGTTCAGTTACATTTGTTCTTAATTATCTCAGCATCTTTGCAAATTCTAGCTTTCATGAATTTAGAAATTGAAGAATTCAACGTTGAAAACATCAAGTCTCAGCTAAATCAAGACATTCTGAATCTTGATGAAGATTCTGCTGACATTCTCACTCAGACATTGTGAAAGCAAGTTCAAATCAATGACAAATTTGCAGCTCAGATAATTGAAGTGCTTCACAATAAAGCACGACATCACAACAAAATCTTTTTAGTTAAGTGTGAAGAACACGAGAATCATCTGTACTTTCAAGAAAGAAAGTATGTGCTCAACTCAAATAAATTACGTCTTTGTATCATTCAGCTCGTTCATGATAATGTCATTGATGATTATTCAGAAAGAGCAAAAAGTTATGAACTGATCAGTTGAGTTTATTGATGATTAAACATTTATAAGTATGTTCAATGTTTTGTACAAAACTGTCACATGTACACATGTTTTAAGCTCTTTAGACAACAAACTCAAGAATAATTGCATTTTCTTTCAGTTTTTGAACGTTGTTGACGTGATATCTTCATGAACTATGTAAATTCTTTATCACTCAGTATCTTCATGAGTATCACATATAAATATGTTTTAGTCTTTATTGATCATTTTATCAAAATGAAACATTTAGTTCTTATTACTTTTATGAAAGTTGAAGAAGTTATCAACTGCTTCTATGCTTATGTTTGAAAAAATCATGATTTACTCGAATTCTTCATGTTTGATCGAGACACACAATTCATCTTTAATGTTTGAAAGCATATGTGTAAAATGTTGAAGATAAATGTTAAGTTATCAACAATGTATCACTTTAAAATTGATAATCAAATCAAGAGAATCAATGCTGTCATAAAGCATTATCTTCAAGTCTTTGTCAACTATATGCAGAATGACTAAATTAAGTGACTTTCTGAAGTCAAATTTATCATCAATAACACATCATCATTAATCATTCTAGCATCATTCTTCTTGATCAATTTGAGTCAAAACTTACGTTTAAACTTCAAGTTTTCTGAATCTCTGCTTAAGAATCTTATGTTTCAAGCTCAAGACAAGTTAATCAATGTCAAAAAGTTCATCAAGAAAATGAAGAAATTAACTGAGCATCTACATGATGAGATGCTTATAGCTCAGATCATTTACAAATTCAATGTCAATCTCTTTCATC
>JAABVA010005440.1_pt1 | contig 11524 bp, 4 predicted proteins | sample 5560331 | NCBI WGS metagenome assembly JAABVA01 (sample SAMN12812661, study PRJNA571458) | rock metagenome | isolation source: Antarctica rocks | place: Antarctica: Victoria Land, Mt New Zealand sud | collected 2016-01-07
TTAGGGAAAGTGAGCGCCTGCAGGTCATCGGGACGGAGGCGCGCGAGGGGGGCGAGATCGAGCGTCGCCTCGGACGCGTTCCAGGCGTCGGCAACATGGCGTATCCCCCGCTCGATGCGCTCCATCACATAGGCCGAGATTAGAAACACGCTCAACAGGGAATCGGCGGGAACAGTTACCTTCCCGCGCGCGCGACCAAGGGGCGTCCAAAGGACGCTGAATGGAGTTCCCGGTCGACTAGTATAGAGATCGCCGAGCGCGCGGTCCTCGGGGAACTCCACCGTTCGCGTGAGGGCGCGCGACTCTCTATAATCGTAATCCATCAGATCATCCTCTCTTACCGTGATAGTACACGATGAGGGGCGCTTTGGGCGCGACGGGACCGTCGTACTGGCCGAGGAACCGGCCGGCGCAACTCTGAGCCCCATAGTCGCGCGCCGTGCAGGGGCCTCCCACATTCGATATACCGATGACCTCGGCATCACTATCACCAGGGCGCCCGTCAATGAAGTTGTGGACGATGTCCTCGGCGTGCCCCAGGCCATTGCCGACGTAGCCATTGGCCCCAGCCCCGGTTTCACCGTTGACGAAGTGGACGCCGGAGCCTTTGTGTTGATCCACCGCTTTAAAGATATCCTGTGGATTGATCCTATTGTCTGTCAGGACATGGTAACCTCTCACGTCGTTTATGGCCACCACCGGACCCGCTTGGCCCGCGCCAAACGCGACGGTCAGGGCTCGATCAACGATAGCAAGCTGCGTTGGATCGTATTTCGTTTCGAGCTCGTCGTGTATGTCGGCGCGCAAACGGTCGGCGAGGTCCGTGTACGTCTTTCCGGTACCGGCATTCTCCTGGGCCAAATCCGTGTAGTCCACCTGCTTCGCGATATTCCTCCGGCTATCCCGGGCGAAGTATTTCGCTTGGAGTACCGTGTCCTTGCCTTGCACGCGCGGGCCAGCTATATCGTTGCCCTGGTCATCGACGATCGTGATGCAGCCCCCTGGACCCGCGTTGTGGACGAGCACGCGCGCCGTCCCGACGAAGAAGGTGTGGTCGCGCGCGACGGTGAGGGTGTAGACGACCGCCCGGCCCGCGTGCTGGAGCACCCGGGCGACCGCGACGCGCTTGCCCCCCGCCGTGCGCAACCGATCACCCGGCTCCAACCGCGCCGCCAGCACCCACCCCGCGCCGTGCAAACCCCGCCCGCCGTCCACCCAGAAGGCGTGGTTCGGCGTCGCCCGCAGCACACTCCCGTCCGAGAGGTCCACCGCCACCAGCGGCAGCGCCGGCTCCACGACCACCCGCTCCAGCCGCTCGGCCCGGACCACGCCCGCCTTCGGGTCCTCCGCCAGCACCGCATCGCCCGCACGCAGCGTCTCGATGGCGACCTTGCCCCGCGGCGTGGTCACCAGCGTCCCCGCCGGGAAGCAGGGTGTGCAGCCCGGCGCTTTCGCGAAGCCGCGCACATCCTGAGCCGTCTGTAACGCCTGCGCCAGCTGCTGCTGATCGGCCGCCGGCGCCGCCTCGACCTGCAGCCCGTGCTCGGTCCGCACCAGCAGGCCCAGCTTGCGGCCCGTCCGCAACGTGGCCCCCAACGCGCGTAGCGACGCCGCGTCGAGGACTCGCGCCGTCACCCGCAGCCCCCCCGTCAGCGGCTCGTCCGGCAACGGCAGCAGGCTCACCGCCGCTAAGTCCTTCTCGCCCTCGCCCGCGTTGCGCGACACGAGCACCCGCGCCCCGTCCACGTAAAACGCCGCCACCACCGCCGAGGGGACGGAAACGACGGCGAACTTGACGAAGGCCACCGCTCGAGCCAGCCCGCCGCTCTGCGCGTCCATCAGCTGCCGATAGGTCCCCGCCCCGTCGACGCGCACATTCTCCTCGATCGCCGCCAGCTGGCACGCCGCCCCCGTGTCGCCGCACGCCTCCGCCGCGGGGTCCTCCGCCTGGTACGGGTCCGGTCCCTGGCACCCTCCTTCGAGGAAGCCGGGATCGCCCCTGTGGCAGGTCGTGTAGCCGATGACCCCGTTGCGCAGCTTGCGTGCGAGCGCGATGTACGGAACGCCGCCGTAGGTGAAGGGATAGTAGCGGTAGTAGCTCGGCAGACGATTGAGCTGGTACCCCGTGCTGAAATCGCCCAATGAGATGGGATAGGTGCGGCCCCGCTCCAGATCGACCCGTGTGTTCGCGTAGCAGGTGCGCCCCGAGTCCATGCGCAGGCGCAGACCCGCGACCCGCGCACGGTCGAGCGGCCCGCCCGGCCGCTCAAGGTCGTTGACCTCCTGCTGGTAGGACTCTGAGAACTGCGTGCCGAACCACCCCTTCTTGCCGTCGCCCCCGCGGTCGCGGACGATGGCGTAGGCATCTCCGACCGGGTGGCTGTCCGCGGCGAGGGCCGGGCTGAAGCTCAGGATGTCGAGCCCGGGGACGCCGTAGGGCGCGCCGCCGACCAGGGTGAGGCCGGAGTGGTCCTCCCGGCGGAAGCCCTAGGCAATCGTTTGCTTGACGAGGGAGGCGAAGGCCGGGTCGCCCGGTCCGTCGTCCTGCGTGTAATACGGGAACGCGAAGAGGCCGCTGGGGTCGGCATTGTTCGCCGGATTGCCGTTGGCGTAGCTATAGGGTTGGCCCGTCTGGTCCACCAAGGGATCGACGCTGAGGAAGCGCCCCTGCGCCGGGTCGTACGCGCGGGCGCGCATATCATAGGTATTCGCCCCCGCATCGCGGTACTGGCCGGCGTAGCCGAACGGCGTCGCTCCCTGCAAGCCCGCCAGTTGCGTCTGGCCGCCGGCGTTCGCCGTGGTGGGCCGCGCGGCGCCCCAGGCGTCGTAGGCCCCCGCCCCGATCACTTGATTGGCCCCGTTCGTCGCCACCCGCACGCTCCCGAGCAGGTCCGTCCCCAGGTACGTTGTCTGGCCCGTCGCCTGGTTGCTGCCGGCCAACGGCGCCTGACCCTTGCCGGGCTCCAGGTACGTGTAGTCCTGCGTGCCATCGCTGGCTATGCTGGAGAGGCCGCCCCCGGCCACGTCCTGCGCCAGCGTCTGGATCTGCCACTGCGGCGCGCCCTGCGCCAGGGAGCGCAGCCGGTCCCCCTGCCCGTCGGAGATGTAGCCCACGTTCGTGGTGGGGCCGGCGACATGCGTGAGTTGGCCGAGATCGTTGTAGGTGTTGGTCGTCGTGCCTTGCGGCCCGGCGCTGCCGGTCTGGTTGCCCGCGCCGTCGTAGCTGTAGCTGGTGGTCCCCTGAGCGCTATTGCTGCTGGTCGTGAGTTGGGCGGCCGCGTCGTAGCGGTTCGTCGTGACCGCCGTGCCCGAGAGCGCGCTGGTGCTCGTGACGACGAGCCGGTTGCCCGCTGCGTCGTACCCGTCGGCCTCTGAGGTCCCGTCGGGGTAGAGCGCGCGCGCCAGCCGCCCCGCCGCGTCGTAGCCGTAGCTCGTGTGGCCCCAACTGTCGTCCAGGGCCGTGCGCTGGCCCGCCGCGTCGAGCGTGGCCGTCTGGCTGAACACCGTCGTCGTCCCCGACACCAACGTCGTGCTGATCGGCCGGCCCGCCGCGTCATAGGCCCAGCCCGCCCGCTCGCCGTTGGGCAGCGCGAGGCCGCGCAGGGCGCCGGCTCCGTTGCGCGTGGCCGTCCAGGTCCCGCCGTCCGTCTCGGTGAGGGCGACCGCGCGCCCCGCCCCGTCGTAGGCCCACCCTGCCTGCCTGCCGTCGGGGTAGGTCAGCCCCGTGCGCCGCCCCGCCGCGTCGTAGCGGTAGCCCAGGCGCATCGCGACGGGCGTCGGCGGCGCCGGCGTCCCCGTCGCGGTCGCCGTGCTCGTGGCGGTCGCCGTGCTCGTGGCGGTCGCCGTGCTCGTGGCGGTCGCCGTGCTCGTGGCGGTCGCCGTGCTCGTGGCGGTCGCCGTACGCGTCGCCGTCGCCGTACGCGTCGCCGTCGCCGTGGGGCTGACTGTGCTCGTCGCCGTCGCCGTCGCCGTCGCCGCGCGCGTCGCTGTCGCTGTCGCCGTCGCGGTGGGACTGGCTGTCGCCGTGTTCGTGGCCGTGCGCGTCGCCGTGGGCACGCTCGGCGGTGTGGCCGTCGCAGTCGCCGTGGCGGTCGCCGCGGGCCGGGTCGCGGTTGGTGTGGCGGTCGCGGTCGGGCGTGGCGTGGCCGTGCTCGTCCGCGTCGCCGTCGCCGTCGCCACCAACGCGGACACCCGCCGCGCCCCTGTCCCGGCGACGGAGGCAGGGCGCGCCGCCAACGCGGCGAGGGGGGCGCTTCCTGTAGCGCGGGTTGGGGACCACGGCGACGCCTGGCGCGCCCGTGATTCCAGCCCGTCGTCCGCACAGCCTCGGCGTACGCTGGCCCGCCCCCGGCGGCCCGCCGCCGCCCCCGCCAGCCGGCAGCCAGCCGAGCTACTCTGTCGCCGTAGCCGTAGCCGCGCGCCGACGCCTGCTGCCCACGCCCCGCCCTGTAGGGTATGGGTACGGGTACGGGGCGCGGCTGTTCGGGATGTGAAACGCGTGGGGCCGGCGGAATCGGCGAGGCCGGCGAGGCGCGCGGCCAGGCCCGCGAAGGACGCCGCCGACGCCGGGCTGGCCAGGCCGGCCAGGGGCGTCGCGGAGACCACGTCCACGTCGCGCGCGCCCACCGGCGGCTGCGGCGCCCCCGTCGCGTCGGCGCCGGCTAACGTGTAACCGTGTCCGTGATACTCCCGCCCGCGCTCGCCCCCGCGCCGACCTGCGCGCGCAGCACGAACGACCCGCTCCGCCCCGCCAGTAGTGTCCCGCTGATCGTCGCCGTCGCCTGCGTCCCGCTCGCGAAGCGGCACGCGCCTCCCGTGCTCCCCGGCGGCGGCACGATGCGGCACGATTGGTAGCTGGCCGGCCCCGCCAGCGTGGAGGCCACCACGACCCCCGTCGCGTTGGCCCCCATCGCTGTCGCCGCGTCCGTGAAGGGGATCGTGTACGTGACCACCTGGCCCGGCGTCACCCCCGCCCAGCCGTCGGACACGCCCACCGCCAAGACCGGTGGCGGGGGCTGCGCCAGCGCGTCCACGTCGCGCGCGGTGGCCGGCGGCTGCGCCACGCCCGCCACGTCGGCCGAGGCCAGCGTGGCCGTGGCGGTCATGCTCCCGCTCGCCGCCGCGGGCAGCTGCCCCACCAGGGTCAGCGCCCCGCGCGCGCCAGGCGCCACCGTCCCGCTGATGCTCAACGTGAAGGCGGCGCCCGCGAAAGTGTAGGAGGCCCCCGTGGCCCCCGCCGGCAGGGACCAGTTCGCGTTGGTGACGAACGCGCCGGGCGGCAGCGTCGCCGTGACCACGACGCCCGTCGCCCCGTCGGCGGCCCCCGTCGCCAGGTTGGCCAGCGGGAGCGTGTAGGTGACGACCTGGCCCGGCAGCACCGCGGCCACCCCGTCGTCCAGCCCTACGCGCAGCGCCGGCGCCGCCACCGTCTCGGTCACGTCCGTCGTCCGCCCCGCCGCGTCGTAGCCCCACGCCAGGTGCGTGTCCTTCGTGTCTAGCGCCACACGTTGCCCCGCCGCGTCGTAGCCCCGCGTCACCGCGCTGCCGTCGGTGTCGGCCGTGGTGAGCGGCTCGCCCGCCGCGTCGTAGGAGGTCCGCGCGACATGCCCGTTCCCGGCGGTCACCGCCACCGCCCACCCCAGCGCGTCGTAGCCGTAGCCGGTGGTGCGGCTCAGGGCGTCCGTGCGCGTGAGCGGCCGGCCGGCCGCGTCGTAGCCCGTGGTGCGCGCGTGCCCATTTGGATCGGTGATGGAGACTGTTTGCCCCAGCGCGTCGTAGCCGTAGGAGACCGCGTCGCCCGCCCCGTCGGTCACGGCGACCGTGCGCCCCACGGCGTCGTAGCCCGTGCGCGTGGTGCCGCCGAGCGCGTCGGCCTGCGTAATCGCGCGCCCCGCCGCGTCGTAGCCGTAGCTCGTGGCCCACCCCGCCCCGTCCGTCCGCGTCAACGGCTGGCCCAAGGCGTCGTACCGCGTCGTCGCCAGGGCGCCCGTGCCGTCGTCGGTAACCACCACGCGGCCGGCGGCGTCGTAGCGCGTCGCGGTGTAGCGCCCCGTGGGGTCGGTCACGCGCACCGCCTGGCCCAGCGCGTCGTACTGTGTCCGCGTGGCGTCCCCGAGCGCGTCGGCGGAGGCGACCTGACGCCCCGCCGCGTCGTATGTGTAGGCGCTGGTCCGGCCGAGCGGGTCGGTCAGGCTGGTGCGCCGCCCCGCCGCGTCATAGCCGTAGCGGGTCTGCCGGCCCAGGGCGTCCGCGCTCAGGGTCAGGCGTCCCGCCGCGTCGTACTGGCTCGTGACGCTGTTGTGCAGGGCGTCGGTCGCGCTGGTCTGGCGCCCTTGCGTGTCGTAGCCGTAGCTCGTGGGCGCGCCCAGCGCGTCGGTCGCGGTGACCAGGCGACCGGCGGCGTCGTAGGCGCGCGCGGCGACGTGGCCGAGCGCGTCGGTCACCACCGTAGTGTGCCCAAGGGCGTCGTACCCGTAGCCGGTGCTGGAGCCCAGCGCGTCGGTCGCGGTGACCAGGCGACCGGCGGCGTCATAGGCGCTCCCCGTCACATCGCCCAGGGCGTCGGTCACGGCCACGGCGCGGCCGAGCGCGTCGTACCCCGTCGCGGTCGTGTTCCCAAGCGCGTCGGCACTCGTGATCGCGCGCCCCAGCGCGTCGTAGCCGCTCGTCGCGACACCCCCGGCGGGGTCGGTCACGGCAATAGTGCGCCCGAGCGCGTCGTAGCCGTAGCGGGTCGGGTCGTTCAGTTGGTCCCAGCGCGTCTGTAGCCTCATGTCGCCGTCGTACTGGCTGTGCGTGCAGGCGGCGTTGCCGGGTCCCTGGCAATCGTAGACGTCGTGGCCGCCACCGTAATAGTAGTGGTACGTCGCATTGCCAAGCGCGTCGAGGCCCTCCTGCGTCCGCCCGGCGCCGTCGTAGTAGGTCTGCGTCGCGTGACCGAGCGCGTCGGTCACCGCGATGGCGCGGCCCAGCGCGTCGTAGCCGTAGCCGGTGGTATTCCCCAGCGCGTCGGCGCTCGCCCGCAGGCGGCCAGCGGCGTCGTAGGCGCTCGTGGTCACGCCCCCGGCCGCGTCGGTGACGGCCACGGCCCGCCCGAGCGCGTCGTAGCCATACGCGGTCGCGCGGCCAAGGGCGTCGGTGGCGATGAGCAGCCGCCCCGCGGCGTCGTAGGCGCTGTGGGTGGCGTGCCCAAGCGCGTCGGTCACCGCGACCGTGCGGCCCAGCGCATCGTAGCCGTACACCGTCCGGGAGCCCAGCGCGTCGGTCGCCGTGAGCAGGCGGCCCGCCGCGTCATAAGAGTCGCGGGAAATGCTGCCCAGGGAGTCGGTCATGGCGATTGTTCGCCCCAGCGCGTCGTAGCCCGTCGCCGTCGTGTACCCGAGCGCGTCGGTCGCGCTGACGGCGCGGCCGCCGGCGTCGTACCCCGTCGCGCTGACATGTCCCAGGGCATCGGTCACCGCGACCGTCCGTCCCAGCGCATCATACCCGTACGCCGTGGTGGCGCCCAACGCGTCGGTGCTCGTCGCGAGCCGTCCAGCCGCGTCGTAGGCGCTCCCCGTCGTGAACCCGCCGGCGTCGGTGACGGCCATGGTGCGGCCCAGCCTGTCGTAGCCGTAGCGCGTCGTCTGCCCCGCCGGGTCTGTCTGCTGCGCGAGTTGGCCGGCCGCGTCGTAGAGGCTGCGCGTCACGCCGTTGTCGGCGTCGGTCACGGCCACGGCGCGGCCCAGCACGTCGTAGCCGTAGCCGGTGACCGCGCCGAGCGCGTCGGTCCGCGCCAGCACGCGGCCGGCCGCGTCGTAGCCGGTACGTGACACACCGCCGAGCGCGTCGGTCACGGCCACCGTCCGCCCCAATGTATCGTAGCCGTAGGCGGTTACGGCGCCCAGCGCATCGGTCGTGGAGACCAGGCGGCCGGCCGTGTCGTAGGCGCTCTGCGTGACATTGCCGGCGGCGTCGGTCACCCCGATCGTCCGCCCCAGCGCGTAGTAGCCGTACTGCGTGTTGCGCCCGAGCGCGTCAGTCGTGGAGATGAGCCGCCCCGACATGTCGTAGGCGTTGGTGGTCTGGCGGCCCAGCGTATCGGTGACGGTGAGCGGGTGACCCAGCGCGTCGTAGCCGGTCGTCGTGGTGGCGCCTCGCGGGTCCGTGCTGCCGGTCACGTTGCCCAGCGCGTCGTAGCTGTAGGAGGTCGTCCCCCCGTTGGCGTCGGTGCTGCTGACGCGGTTTCCCGCGTTGTCGTAGACCGCCGTGGACTGGTTGCCCAGGCTGTCGGTGCTGGTCAACGGATCGCCGGCCGCGTCGTAGTCATAGCCGCTACTGAACCCGCGCGGGTCGGTCTGCGCAAGCAAGCTGCCCCGCGCGTCATACTGGCTGGTCGTCACGTTGCCCAGACCGTCGGCGGCGCTGGTCTGGTCTCCGTTGGCGTCGTAGGAGCTGTCGGAGGTGACGCGGCCCTGCGGGGCGTCGATGGTCGTCCCCACGGGGTTGTAGGAGCGGTCGACGTTCTCGCTGGTGACGCCGCCGGTGGGGTCGACCGAGCGGCGCAGCCGGCCGTGGTCGTCGTAGTAGTCCGCCGTGGTCCTGCCGCGTGGGTCGGTCACGATCGTGGCCGTGATCGCGCCGGTCCCCGCGGTCCCGATCAGGGCGGTGTCGTAGGAAATGGCCGTCGTGGCGCCCAGCGCGTCCTGCACACTCGTGGCGCGCCCCCGCGCGTCGTAGACGATCGCGGTGACGCCGCCGGCCGCGTCCCGCACGCCGGTCAGCGACTGCACGGTCCCGGTCCCCAGTGTGGAAGCTCCCACCCCGGCGGATTTAACGAGCGCGGCTGCCGCCCCAATACTGCCGTACTGGTAGCGCGTCGTCTCGCCCGTCGAATCGGTCACGCTGGTTAGGTAACCGTTCGTGTAGTCGTAGTGCCACGTGCGTCCCTGCGGGTCGCTCATGGCTGAGATAAGGCCGCTGGTGGGGTCACTGGTCACGCTCAGGCTCTGCAGTGTGCGCGGCGTCGGGCCGGACATGTCCTGCACGGCTACCGCGCTCAAGCCGGCGCCGTTGTAGGAGAGCGTCGTTTCGACGTTGGAGTGCGGGGAATGCAACGCGACGAGCTGTCCCTGCGCGTTGTAGATCGCCCCGCAACCGGCCGAGCAGTAGCTGATGCTGTACTGGCCGCCGTTCGTGTTGGGGTCGTAGCGCAGGTCGTGGTCGTCCGTGCCGCCGTAGGGGGACGTGTAGGTGATGACGCCGCTGGCGTCCGTCGTCGCTTTGGTGTAGATGTACTGCTGGCCGTTCTCCAGCACATGCGTGACGCTGGCGCCGTCGGCCGAGGGAACCAGGCGCTCATCATAGGTGAACGTCCAGCCGGGGCCGAAGGGACCACTGCCCATGCTCGAGGGAGCGGCCGCGCAGCTGCTGTTGTAGTAGCGCGTCCACTCCAGAGGCACGCCAGGGCCGGGCAGTGGCGGGAGATCGGTCGCTGTCGCTAGGTAGTTGCCCGAGGCCGTATTGACGCCTCGTCGCGTCGCCTGCGGGGATGGGTTGTGCGCCGACTCGGGGCCGGCGCCGCCGAGGCCCAACTGGCACGGCGGCGGGATCGGCGCGTCGTCCTGCACGGTGATCGGGAAGCTCGTCGCGACCGCCTGCGCCCCGGCGCCGGAGCCCGCGGTCGCCGCTACGGTGGCGGTGTAGACGCCCGGCGACACGAGGGTCCCCGTGTCACTCGTGCCGTCCCAGCGCCAGTGGTCGCGCGCCTTGGAGCTGCCGGCATCGAGCGTGCGCACGAGGGCGCCGGCGCCGTCCGAGATGACCGCGCTCACGCTGAGCGGGATGGTGGCGAAGGCAGGATCGTACGCCGGTCCAACCGCGAGGGCGGTAATGACCGTGGTCTGGCCGCCCTGGGAAAAGAACTCGACGGGCGTGGCGCCCGCTGATAGGCCCACGGTCGCCGCCGGCGCAGACGGTACGGGGCTGCCATAAGTGCTGCCCAGCGTCAGCTCGAGTTGGCCGCCGCAACATTCGCTGTAGTCGATCTCTATCGGATAAATCCCCGCGGAGGGGAACGACAGGGTGACCGCCTGCTGCTGGGGCGACGTGGTCGTGTTGTAGGCGGCGACCACGGGATACCTGGTCGCGTAACCGCCGGCCGAGGCGCCATTGGATGGCGCGGACACGACGCCGGGCCGGTCGCCCGCCCGATCCGCGTCCATGGCAAAAACCCAGCCGTCGTCGGAGTTCAGGTAGAAGGTGACCTGGCCGGGCGCCTGTACCGTGAGCGTCGATGTGAACACCGCTTGGAACCCGTAGAGGTTTGGCCCGCCCTGTCCGCTCAAGTCCACGCCCGCCTGGGCAGTCCCGTCCACGCTCTGAGCAGCCTGCACGGCGCAGCTGCCGTCTCCCCGCGGCGTGACGTCGGCGAAGGGCCTACTGTTCTCAGTGATAGACGTGGACGGCGCGCACTGCTGCGCCGCGGCTGTCGGGTTAAAGTCGATGACCGGGAACTGCCCCGTGAAAAGCGGCGCAGTTCCCTGTGGGACGGAAAAGGCTCCAGCGCCGGCCGTGTTGGCGTAGAAGCCGCCGTAGACGGCGCCGATAGAAACGGGGGGAACGCTCGCTACCCCCGCTGCCGACGCCCCCATCGCCAAGGCTCTCGCTGCTACGTCATGGACGGCGATTTGACGAGCGGCAACCGGACGAGCGGCAACCGGAAGGGCCGGCGCGAGCATGCCGTACCCATCTAGAGCCCGCACGTCACGCGCGTCGTACCGCTGGCGCACGACACGGTGACGCGATCCCATAGACCTTGAGGTGCTGCGGCGATGGGATAGGGCGCGTCGAGCGGAAACGTGACGCAGGCGAGATGAGTTCTCCCCACGCCGGCGTTGCACGGTCGGACGCCCCTCGGGACGATGGCGTCCCGGAACGAGGAGCGCACCGCGTGTGTACCGCCGATGGGACAGCGAAGAAGATCTCCGACCCCGGCTCACGGCCGGCGCGATCCACGGCGCGAATCGCCGCACCAGGTGCGCGGGCACGGGCGCATAGGGTTCGGCGAGCGGGGAAACGTGGTGGTGTTGCTGGGCGCGACGCAGTTGGTCCAGCTGGGCTAGGGTGAGGCGATGCGGCCGCGGGCGAGACGTGTCGATGCGCGGGAAGTCGGGGTGCGCGGCGAAACTTGGTTGCACGGGGGTCGCCGGACTAGCGGCCGATGGGCCGGGGGGTGGGCCGGCGGCAGCAGCGTCGAGAGTTGTTGCACCATCAGCACTATGAAGAGAAGCCAGGAAGCTATCGAACGCCGCACCATGATCACATGATCCCCTTTCCGCACCCGCCGCCCCGATCGGGCGTTTCGCATCAGGCCAGCCGCGACCGATTACACCCCATTGGACTACGGATGTTTCGGCCTGTCGATAGGACTTTCTTCCCACTGCGGCCTTTTCTGGTACAGCTACAGTGAACCGTGCAACGGGCGGTGATGGCGGTGACGGGCCGCATGTGGCAGGCTGAAGGGGTCCGTGGCTGGCTCCCACGG
>JAABVA010005441.1_pt1 | contig 11524 bp, 12 predicted proteins | sample 5560331 | NCBI WGS metagenome assembly JAABVA01 (sample SAMN12812661, study PRJNA571458) | rock metagenome | isolation source: Antarctica rocks | place: Antarctica: Victoria Land, Mt New Zealand sud | collected 2016-01-07
CCGGTAAGGGTGCGACCCCGGCGGTCGTCTCCGCCTTCGTGGACGCCCTTCGTCTGGAGGCCGAAAAAGCTCGCGTGTGTCCGCGAAGCGCGTAGCTTCGGCCAAAGTTAGTAAAAACGCAAGCTAAAGCCGATGAATTCTTCGGCCTATTGAAGAAGGCATCTATTCCTTGACCAGGAGCGGGTTGAAGCGCGTGTCGCGGTCGTACGTATCTATACCCTCGGTACGCTTGAGACGATTGACTACGACGTACGTCAGCGGCGTGGCGAGGGCTTCGTAGGCGGACTTGACGAGCCACTGGGCGACTATCGCGGAGATCATGGCGCTCAGAGGGATGGTCCCGACGAAAGCGAGGAAGACGAAGACGAGCGAGTCGAGGCCCTGGCCTACGAGGGTGGAGCCGATGGTGCGGCTCCAGAGCCAGCGTCCGTTCGTGGCGACCTTCAACTTCGCGAGAATATAGGAGTTTGCGAACTCGCCGATGAGGTAGGCGAGGAAGGAGGCGGCAAGCAGACGCCACGTGTAACCCAGGATGGTATCGTAGGCCCGCTGGTCCTGCCAGAATGGGGCGGCCGGGAGGACCTGCCCAAGGTAGATGGCGGCCACGGCGAGCAAGTTGCACAAGAAGCCGAGCCAGATCACACGCCGCGCCACCCGATACCCGTAGACCTCGGTCAGCACGTCCCCGCAAATGTAACTCACCGGAAAGACAACTACGCCAGCCGGTAGCACGAGCCCCCAGAAACCGACGAGCTTCACCGCCGTTATGTTCGCCGTGAGGAGCGTGGTCACGAACAGGGCGACGACCACCACGAACGAGAGTGAGTACCCTTCCCTGACCGCGCCCTGCCTCGACAAACCGCTACACCTCCTGCCGTTGATCAAATATATGAGAGCCGGAGCCGGAACGCCCGCCGGCAGAGTACAACATCGCCCCGAGACATGGTCAATCCCGGTTCCTTCAAGGCCCGACTCCTCGCGTACACGCCTACGCGTTTTCGATGCGGTTCAACTCGTCCTTCTTTGACGGTGCCAGATCTGGCATGGCCTCGTCGACGCCGGCTGGAAGTTCGAGGTTAAGATCGGACTCGTGATCGACGCTAAGCTCGCCGCGAGTTATCTGAAACTCGAGCAAATGTCCCCCGGCGCCACGGTCCTCGGTAATGAAGTGGAAGTGATAACCCGCCATGTTGAGCCCCCCGACGTAGTCCGGGAAGCGAAAGCCCACGAGGCTACCCCGGACGTCGTGTAACTCGAAGGTCACCTGATGCTCGACCACCTCGACGAGAGGCGGGTAGGGTTTATGCTGGCGGGGTACGCTGCGCGTCTTCACGTAGCTGAAGTGGCCGTCGATGCGAACGGCGTGGCACGTCGCTGCGTCGTCGGCGACTACTCCGTCCAGATAAGTACGAAAGGCGGCGTGGTCCATCGGAGCGGCCAGCTGCCGGATCTCCCGCGGCTCGAAGAACGTCACGACGGCGAAGGGGGTCTTCGTCTGCTCTTCGACCTCGTATGCCCGCCCGTCTGCCTTGATCTGATAGAAGACGCCGTCCAGCCCGATCATCTCGCCGTCCAACGCATCGAAGGTGCCGAGTCCGAAGTCCCCACGAGCCCCGAGCTCGGCGAAGCTAACATCACCCTCGTAGCTACCGCTCAACAACGCATCGATGGTCGAGGTCTGAAAGAGCGCATGGTGAAGGCGCTCTCCCGCCCGAACGGCCAGCCTCCCTAAACGCTCGACGTGCAACGCCCTGACTAAATCTGGATCCAACGGCATCCGATCCCCTTCCCCCGACAACATGGCCTTTGATGCTCTCCGATCTTACACCAGAGCCTCTCCGAACCAAGAGTTAATCGCCAGTAATCTAGTCGGCCTCAACATACTACAACTCAATCTACCCGCCTCGCCACTCGTCACCAGCGCCGGGAGGACCAGTGATCCATCTGCCGACTCGGCTACCGGGAATTCCCCTTGCGCCGGATAGCTACGACGTACAACAGCGAGATCGTTTCCTCAAGCTTCACTACAAGATTACGCTGAAGGGAACGGCTAGAACAACTGGCGCGAGCCGACAAAGACGAGCATGAAAGCCAGCACGATCGTAAGCGGACGCGCCGGTAGGTACGGAGCCATCCTGCTCCCGACAAGGACGCCGGGTATGCTACCTAACAGGAGCGTCCCGGCGAGGCCGAGGTCCACGTTCCCGTGCCACAGGTGGGCGATACCGGTAACGAGCGAGAGTACGGTGGCGTGGGCTATGTCGGTGCCGACGATGACGGCCGGGGCGAGCGGGTAGAGCAACAGGAGTATTACCGCCATGACGCTCCCCGAGCCTATCGAGGTCAGACCGACGAGGTAGCCACCGACCGCCCCGAAGAGGACGGTGAAGACGCACCGCCTCAAGCTCATCGAGGTCTCACCGTTCCACGCGGTCTTGCGGCCCTTGACCCAGCTCTCGGGGAGGAAGGACTTGAAGATGAGCGAGGCGCCGACCAGGATCAGGGTCGCGGCGATAATGGTTACCATGATGCCTCTCACGGTATCGCCGTCGTAGTTTTCCTTGATCCACTCCAGTGTCTGCACCCCCAGGAGGCTCGCCGGGATGCTTCCGAGCCCCAGAAAAAGTGCTACCTCCAGGTTCACCGAGCGCTGGCGGTAGTGCTGCACCGAGCCGGTCATCTTCGTTACGGTCGCGTAAACCATGTCCGTCCCGATAGCTGTGGCCGCGGGCACGCCCAACACCCCGATCAGGAACGGTGTCATAATCGAGCCGCCCCCCACTCCCGTGAGGCCCACCAGGAAGCCAACCAGCAGGCCAAAGAGGGCGGGGCCAGGTTCGATCACGCCCGGCTAAACTCCTCGACCGGGTCCAGATACCCTAGCTCTTCGAGCTTCGCGATGACCCTCTTCGCGCTCTCCTCGGGGGCCTCCTCGTTCGTCCTTAGGTTGAGCTCCGGCGCCGCCGGCGGCTCGTAGGGGTCGGAGACGCCAGTGAACTCCTTGATCTCCCCGGCGTAAGCTTTCTTGTACAACCCCTTCACGTCCCGCTCGGCGCAGACCTGAACCGGGCAGTCCACGAAGACCTCGATAAAGTCGTCCCCGATGTCCCGGCGCACCTGATTCCGCGCCTCCTTGTACGGCGAGATGGCCGACACGATGACCGCGACCCCGTTACGCGTGAGCAGGTTCGCGACGAACCCTATCCTCAGGATGTTCGTATCCCGGTCCTCCCGCGAGAAGCCCAGGCCCTTCGAGAGGTTGGTCCTCACGATGTCCCCGTCCAGGACCTCTACGCTACCGATACGGTCCCTTAGCTCCTTCTCGACGATCTCGCTGATCGTCGTCTTACCGGCACCCGAGAGCCCCGTAAACCACAACGTGAAACCGCGATCCAGCCTGTTCTCCATGCCTATTCTCCTTGTCCGGTCTGGCTTACTTGCCGTTCTGCTCCCGCAGGCCCTCGATGAGGACCTCGACAACCTCGGGACGGCTGAACTCCGGCGGCGGATACTCGCCCTTCGCGAGCATCTCTCTCACCCTCGTACCGGAGAAGAAGACGTGTTTCTCTTTGTCGTGCGGACAGGTCTTGGTCGTCGCCATCCCGCCACAGTTGAGGCAGAAGAAGGCGTGCTCGAAGAAGAGCGGCGTGATGCCTAACTCGTCCTCGTCGAACTCGTCGAAGATGTGCTGGGCGTCGTAGGTACCGTAGTAGTCGCCCACTCCCGCGTGATCGCGTCCGATGATGAAGTGAGTGCAGCCGTAGTTCTTGCGGCACATCGCGTGGAAGATCGCCTCCCGCGGCCCCGCGTAACGCATCGCCGCCGGGAAGACCGCGAGCACCGTCCGCTCCCGCGGGTAGTACCTCTCCAGGATGGTCTCGTAACTCTTCATCCTGACCGCCGCCGGGATGTCGTCGGATTTGGTCTCCCCAACTAGCGGGTTCAATAGCAGGCCACCGACGGTCTCAAGGGCGCTCTTCTGGATGTACTCGTGCGCCCTGTGCACGGGGTTGCGGGTCTGGAAGCCCACGACCCTCTTCCAGCCCTTCTCGGCGAAGAGGGCGCGGAGCTGCTTGGGCTCGTAGTAGTAGACTGGAAACGGGCGCGGGTTCGGCGCGTCGTCGAGGAGCGTTACCTCGCCGCCGAGCAGAGTACTCCCCTGCCTGTACAGGGCGGCGACGCCGGGGTGGTTCCCATCGTCGGTCCGGTAGACCGCCTTCGCCTCGCGGCCCTTGTCGTAGGCATAACGGTCGGTGACGGTCATGGTGGCGACTATGCGTCCCTCGCCGTCCGCGAGCGCGACCTCGTCGCCCTCCCCCACGCCGTTCGCCTCGTCGTCACCAACGCTCAGCGTGATCGGCATACTCCACACCAGGCCGTTCGAGAGATGCATCGTCTCCACGACGCTCTCGTAGTCCTCCCGGCCCAAGAAACCGTTGAGCGGGCTGAAGACGCCAGTCGAGATCATCTCCAGGTCCGAGAGCGTGCGCGGACCGACCGTGACCCTCGGGAAACCCTCGGCCTCCCGGAGCCTCTCCGCTCGCTCCCCCTCCGGCGCGCGGCGGTCTACCAGCTCCCCGCCGTGCGGCTCAATCGCCGTGTACTCTGTAGCACTCTTCATCTTCCGACCTCCGAGCAGGCCATGGTAGGCTCCTTGCTCTCGCTCCTCCGGGGCGCCCGGCGGCGCAGACGTCCGGCGAGCCCGGCGACGCAGTGCTCCCAGACGTGCTCGCCCAGCACCCAGAGCCGTATCTCGTCCGAGTAGCCCCAGATTATCTGGCCGTACCGCTCGCGGTCCATACCGGCCTCCTCCAACTCCACGCCCCACTCCTCCCAGAGCGGGTCGGCGAGGGGGTATCCGGCCCGTACGAGGCGCATCCCCTCCTCCGGGTCTCCTTCGAGGAGCGCGCGCGCCTCGGCCCTGAGCTTCAGCAGCTCGTCGGGCGGATCAAGTTCCATGCCTGTCTCCCTCAACTAGTACCTCACAGCGTCGTGAGCGACCGGAGCCCGGTCCGTACCGGAGTAGTTCTCCAGGTGCTCCTCGAAGTCTATGAACAGCGGGGCGTCGGGATCGAAGGCCCGCTTGAGGCTCTTGAACGCCACCCGCTTGTTCAAGCTGTCTAGCTTATCCAGCGCCTGCGGCTTGTCAAGCTCCCGCACCTCGAGCTTATCGCGCACCTGCTCGAAGGCCGCGAGGCCCTCTTCGGTACGGACGATGACGCTGGAGTAACCGTCGGCGCTGCCGACGCTGCCCACGGAGATGTCAGCCGCGTGGCCCATGAAGTCCGCGCACTCGTCGCAACCTTTCAGAGCGGCGCCGTGGAAGTCCCGGATCGGCTCCTCGAAGATCGTCTCACCTTCGAGGTCCTGCACTATGAGCTTGCCCCGGATGATGTCCACCCGGCCTACGGTATCAAGGTCCACGTCCCGCCTGTCCCGGATCTCCTCCAGCATCAGCTTCTCGTAGTTGAAGCTCTTCGTACACAGCAGCGCGATGGTCAAAGTTATCGCCTCTACCTGCGAAGAGCCCCACGTCCACGGCCGCGCCTGCATCGCCTTGATCCCCTCGACCTCGCACGGAGTACCTACCACCGCGACCTTCGGGTTCGGCGGCAAATCGTAGCCCTTGAAGCCCACATGTCCCAGAGCGAGCGTCTGGTTGTAGAAGCTACCGGCACACTCCTTGATCTCCTCGGGCGTAGTTGCCAGGAACGGCTCGCCCTTCCACCGGTCGGTCGGGCTCTCGCGAGCGACCAGCGCCCCGTCTATCTCCCCGGCTTCGAGCAGCGAGATAAGGAGCGCGCTTACCACCCCGCCGTCCTGCACGCCGTCTATCATCGGGTTCACGCGCGCCGTGTAGCTCTCCTCGACGTGCCCGATCCCATCTATAGTCCGGGCCTCGCCGTTACCCACGATCTTCCACGTATTCTCGTACTGCAACCCGCCACGAGGACAGAAGTCCCAGCACAACGAGCAACCGGTACACATCTTGACGAGCGTGGGCAGATCGTCGTTCCCGATGCCGATCGAGTCGGACGGGCAGGCGGCCACACACACCCCGCACTGCACGCACCTGTCAGCGTCGATAACCGCCTTCTCCAGGTCCCAGAACCAGACCTTCCCAGGAGCCTCCTCGATGTCGTTCATCATCTCCCGGATGTCGAAGCCAGCCACTAGCCGCGCCCCCTGTTCCTGCCCACGTTTCGCAAGGTATTCCTAAGCTCCTTGTTCGGCCTGCGCCGCGACCACTCGTGGAACCGCTCGCCCTCGCGCCGCTCCTCCTTGAACCTCTCGAAGACCGCGACCAGAGCATCCGGCACGTCCTCGGCCGGCTTGGCCCCGTCGACCCAGTCTATGAACGCGGCATCCCTGCCAAGAGAGCCGCCGAGCCCGATGTCCACGCCCTCCACGAGCGCGTCCCTCGTCTTCGCGGTCTCGCCGCGGAAGCCGACGTCCCCGATCTGGGGCTGGGCGCAGGAGGCCGAGCAGCCGGAGAAATGCATCCGAACCGCGTCCTGGCCTATGCCTTCACCGACGCGCTCGTCCATCTCGCTTGCCCACTCGACCGCCCGGATCTTGGTCTCCACGATCCCGAACCGGCAGAACTCGGACCCCGTGCACGCCACGATCCCCCGCTCGAACGCGCCGGGCTTAGGCGAGAACCGCTCCAGGAGCGGCTCCGCGAGGAGGTCGTCGAGCCGCTCCTCGGGTACGTCCGTAATAATGAAGTTCTGGTCCGTGGCGAGACGTATCTCCGCGCCGTACTCCCCGGCGAGCCGCGACGCCTCGACGAATTGCTCACCGCTCATCCTGCCCACGGGCACGTTGAGACCGACGTAGTAGAGCCCCTCCTCCTTCTGCGCATGCACGCCGACGTGGTCGCCCCGGTAGTGCCTGGTGAGGTCCTCACCTGCCGGCGTAAGCTCGAAAGCGACCCGCTTCTCCAGCTCCTCCCGGAAGCCCTCGGGGCCTAGATTCTGTACCAGGTAACGCATCCGGGACATCCAGCGGTTCTCCCGGTCGCCAAGCTCTCCGAAGACCTGGGCGATTCCGCGTGTGATCTCCACGGCCTCCTCGGGCCTCACGAAGATGTCTATGTCGGTGGCCAGCCTCGGACCGTCCGACAGACCGCCGCCGACGCGGACGTTGAAGCCTAGAGTGCCGTCTTCGAGACGCGCCGGGAGCATACCGATGTCGTTGATCTCCGCCTGGGCGCAGTCCTCCACACATCCCGTGACGCTCATCTTGAACTTCCTCGGCAGGTTGGCGTACTCCCTGTTCCCCGTAAAGTAGTCTGAGATGGTTTGAGCTATGGGATAGGCGTCCAGGATCTCGTCGTGGCCGAGGCCGGAGACGGGGCAGCAGAGGACATTGCGGGCGGAGTCGCCGCAGGCCTGGACGGTCGTCATGCCGGCCTCTTCGAGCCTGCGCCATATCTCCGGGACGTCTCCCATCTGGATCCAATGCATCTGGATGTCCTGGCGCGTGGTGAGGTCGAGGAAGTTGTTGCCGAAGTGAGGGTTGGGGATCGGGCCGTTGGCGAAGTCTATCGCTATCTGCCCTATGACCCGCGCCTGCTCGGGCGTGAGCACGCCTCCGGGGACCTTTATGCGTATCATGAAAGCGTCTCCACCCTGCTTCTGCGGGTAGATACCGACCCACTTCAGGCGCTCGACCTCGCCGGGCACCTCGCTCATCAAGGAGAGGTCCTTCGAGTAGCTCTCTATGATCGCGTCGCGCACCTGCAGTGGATGGCGCTCGAGCTTTATCTGCTCTACCTTGTTTAGCTTCTGGTCTCTAAGCGTCTGCACGCTGTACCTGTCCTCCTACCCAGTGCAATCCGCACTCGGTCTTCTCCATACCGGACCACCGGCCGGCCCTGGGGTCTTCGTCCGGCGCTACGGGGCGGGTCTGAGGCTCGCAGCCGATGCTCTTGTAGCCCTTGTGGAGCAGAGGGTTTACGGGGACGTCATGCTCGGCGACGTACTCGTGGATCCAATCCTCCTTCACGAAGGCGAACGGGGCGATCTTGGCGGCTCCGAAGCGCCCGTCCCAGGCCACGACCGGCGTGTTCGCCCTCTGCGGAGTCTGCTCCCGCCGTATCCCGGTCATCCACGCGTCGTAGCGCTTTAGCGCCTTCTCTAAGGGCCGTATCTTGCGTACCTGGCAGCAGACATCCGGGCTGCACGTGCGCATCTGCTCGCCGTAGCGCTCGACCTGCTCCTCGATGGTCAGCTCCGTCCGCAGGATCTCCAGAGGCAGCTTGTAGTGCCTCATTACCTCCTCGCGGAACTCGATGGTCTCCTGGAAGAGGAAACCCGTATCTATGGTGAGGACCGTGACCTCGTTGGTGATCCTGGAGAGCATGTCCAGAAGCGCCATCCCCTCGGGGCCCCCGAATGATGCGGAGAGCGCCAGTTCCTCCCCATATTTATCCACCGCCCACTGGAGTATCTTCTCAGGGGGCGCGCCTTCGAGGTAACCGTTGATGTGCAATAGGTCTTTGGGGCTTGGAACCAGTTTTTGCCGCCCGGATTTCAGAGCTTCAAACATCATGATCCTTCCTCGATGAAAAAGGTAAAAAGAACTTCGACCACCCGAGAGTCGGGCAGATCAGACGCAGGCGCCGCGGCAAACGCGACATCGCGTACACATGAACGGGATCCTCATCTCCCGCCCCGACGAGACTTCTCTTGTATCTCGTAACTGCACGACACAGATAGTAGGCAACTACCCTGCCCCCGTCAACGGTAAATACGACTTTTTTTGTCGGGTTTGGTAAATATTTCTCTGTATGGGAGTCAAAGGTTACCGGAAGAGGTCTCTTTCGGGCTCCATGATCAGGCCCCTGCCGGTTCCGGGACCTTTCGAGTAAGGGTACCCACGGACCACGGCGACGGGGATACTGGCGGTCTTACCCATGACGAGCTCGGCGGTCGAGGCGAGCTCGTCGGCGACCGCGAGGACGCTCGCGGTCAGAGGGTAGCCGTGGGAGTCCGTCTCGCCGCGGTAGTCTGCCAGAGGGTCCATGCCGGCCACGCCGATGGCGACGTTGGTGATGCCCTGCCGCCACGCCCGGCCGAAGGAGTCCGAGACGATGACGGCGACGTCCATCCCGGTTCTGGAGACGAGGGTGCCGCGCAGGCGGGTGGCGGAGGAGTCGGGGTCGAGGGGGAGTAGACAGACCGTGTCGTCACCGGGGACGTTCGAGGCGTCCACGCCAGCGTTCGCGCAGACGAAACCGTGATGCGTCTCGGAGATGATGATGCCGCGGTCCATCTTAACGATGCGGCGGCTCTCCCGGAGAACCACCTCGGTCTGGCGCGGGTCCTTCTCGTAACGGGCGGCGAAGCTTTTGGCAAACGCGGAAGGCTCGACGGTAACGAGGTCTACGAGGCGTCCCTCTGCCTTGCTCACTATCTTGTGCGTCACTACGACGACGTCACCAGACCGGAATAGGCCGTCCGCGGCGGCGGAGATCAGGGCGGGCAGGTCGTCACCGGGGCGGACCTCTGGGATGCCCTCGACGGGGAGTGTCTCCAGGCCCTTCACCGGCGCGGCGCCCCCGACTCGCGCAGAACCCGGAGGTCCTGCGTCGTATCCAGGTCGAAGGCGATGCCCGCGCTCTCACGGATCTCCGTTTCGATGCCGCGTTCCCCGGCGGCACGCCGGTGTGCCTCGAAGCTACCGGGACCGAAGGCGAACGGCAGGACGCCCGGGGGGCGCAGTAGGAGCGCGTTCGTCCCCTTCCGGGGCCTGTCCGGGGAGATCACGACCGCGTGCCCTTTCTCTCCCGAAGCGTCCAGCAGCATCCGTATGTCGGAGGCAGAGAGGTATGGCAGGTCGGCCGGCAGGACGAGCAGCGCCGACGCGCCCTCGCCGAGCGCCCACCCTCTGCTCTCCTCCAGCGCCTCGTTCAGGCCCCGGCTCTCCTGAAACAGTGCCGTAGCGTCGGCCTTCTCGGCCAGGGAGAGCGCCTGACGGTCGGGGCTCACGACCCCGATGCGTTCCACGCCGCCGGCCTCCCGCAGGGCCGCCAGTACGTTCTCTAGGAGCGCGAGCGTGAGCGCCCCCCGCTCTTCGAGATCCAGAGAGGGAGAGAGCCTGCTCTTGGTCTCCGAGAGGTCCTTCACCGGCACCACCGCGAAGATGTTCACGTCGCGTCCAACTCCCGGCAGAGATCCAGAACCTCCCGCGCGAGGTGTTCCCGGTCCTCCTCGTCGCGCATCACCGCATCCGTGGCGAGAACACGCATGCCCAGCGCGGAGACGCCAGCCTCCTCTCCCCCGTCGGACCGGTCCACCACGAAACCGTCCAGGAGCCCCTCGTACATCCGGGCCACGCCCGTGGCGGAGACCTCATACCCCAAAGAGTCGAGCATCCTGTCCGCGGGACCTTTGAGCGCCCGCCCGCCGACGATGGGGCTAACCGCAACCTTCGGCGCGGGAGAGTTAGCCAGAAGCTCGCGCATCCCCGGCACGGCCAGAATCGGGGCTAAGCTCACCACCGGGTTCGAGGGGCAGAAGATTATTGCCCCGGCTCCAGTGATGGCCTGCGAAACCTCCTGCGTAACGCGGGCTTCCGATATCCCGCGCAGCTCCACGCCCAGCACCTCGTCCCTCTGGCGCCGGCGGACGAAGTACTCCTGGAACTCGAGCAGGCCCGCCGGTGTCTTTAGGAAGGTCGAGACGGGCTCGTTACACATCGGCAGGAGGATGCTACACACCCCCAAAGCGCTGACTAGACTCGCAGTGACTTCCGTAAGACACGCCCCGGCGTGCAGGCGCTGCGTGCGCAGGACGTGCGTCGCCAGGTCGCTATCGCCGAGCCTGAACCAGATGTCTTCGCCGTAGGCGGAGAGCATGGAGAGGGCGGCGAACGACTCGTCCCTGACGCCCCAGCCAGTCTCGGTATTGGCGAGACCGGCGAGGGTGTACATCACGGTGTCAAGGTCGGGGCAGACACGCAGGCCCCAGGGATCAAAGTCGTCGGCGGTGTTGACGACGACCGAGAGGGCGCCTGGAGGTAGGACGGCCTGCATGCCCGCCGCGAGCTTCGCGCCGCCGACACCACCGGCCAGGGCGACTACGCGCAATGGGCGGGTCCAGGGGTGTGCTTCGCTATATTCAAGGGTCTTCTCAAGCTGCTATCTTAATACTATTTCCAGTTGTGCAAACCCCGTTCCTTAAGAACCTGGAGCGCACGAGGGCGGAGAAGAAGGCCGGGGGGGCACGGAACGGGGCACCAATCCAGAGGGCGTCGCGGAGGAATAGCCCCGCGCCTAGATGAGTGTTGCGAGGATCTCAGGCCCACAGCTCTTTTAGCTGCCCTTGCGGCCTTCCCAGACGACGGTCGACCAGGAAACCGTAGGTGTAAGCGGTGATCTTTGCCGCGATCCTAGTCCTTCATCACGGTTCCGTTGCGTGGTGAAACCCGATAGCGTAGCCTCTCGAGTAGGCCACACTATGGGGAAGGTTTGCCATGCACAAGAGGTATGTAGTCCACCTCGCCGACGACGAACGCG
>JAABVA010005442.1_pt1 | contig 11521 bp, 8 predicted proteins | sample 5560331 | NCBI WGS metagenome assembly JAABVA01 (sample SAMN12812661, study PRJNA571458) | rock metagenome | isolation source: Antarctica rocks | place: Antarctica: Victoria Land, Mt New Zealand sud | collected 2016-01-07
TCGGCCGGCTTCGACGAGCGCGACCCCGCGGTGCTGCACATGCTCTCGCTGGCCATCACCGCCTGCCGGGAGCGGGGCAAGTACGTCGGCATCTGCGGACAGGGCCCGTCGGACCACCCGGACCTCGTGGAGTGGCTGGTGGGCCAGGGCATCGAGTCGATGTCGCTGAACCCGGACACGGTCGTCGACACCTGGCTGGCACTGTCCAAGCTGGGATCGCCGGGGTGAGGCTGCAGCAGCGGCGCAGCCCAGGGGCACGGTGGCGAACAAACGCGCACCAGGCGCCGAAGCGCAGCGGGCGTTCCTCATCATGTAGCAAGTCGTGTGATGAGGGGCGAGGTCGAGGAACTGCGCGTCTCGTCCCGTTCCCCGGCGCCCCCACCCGCGCGTTTGCGCTCTCTTCCCGGGGGGCGTGACTGCTCCCAACCCCACGGGTGGTGGGGTACGCGAGGGTGTCGACGACTAGTGTGAATCCCGGCGTTGCAGCCTCGAGGAGCCTACTTTCACGGTGATCGTCTTCATCGGAAGTAGTTGCCCGGTGCAACCGCCGCGGGGCCCCCGGCCAGCCGGTCGTCGGTCTCGCGCGTCGAGGTGCGATCAGAGGGGGCAGCTGCGGCGCGCCGCGGTTTGGTCCGTCGAGCACGAGCGCTGTCACACCTCGCCATGGGCTGAACCGGGTCAGTTCGGGGGTCGCCCGCTTGGTGCCGTTCGGTAGTGAGCGGCGCACCCTCGCGCCAGGGGAGTCGTGCGCGACGCGCCCGCCACCCGAATTCCGGGTGTCGCCCGTGGAGTCCAGCGACGCCCGCACGACCTCGGGTGCAGCGGTGGCTGTGGAGGAACCCGCAGACTTGGGTGCGGGTGTGCTGGCCGCGGCCTGACCGTCGATCGGGAACCTGCTTTCCCGGGTGATGCGGAGACCGACCGGGCTCGTGACGCGGTGCGCCTGGCGGGGTTGTCGCATCCGCGCAGTGTCGCCGAGCAGCTAACGGACCGCCGGTATGGCAGCGATTCCGGTGGCTACCGGGCGCCTGGGTCGACGCCCTACCGTGGCATCGAAGAAGAGCGGGGCCTGTAGCTTTCGACCGACCAAGCACGGCGTTGGCGACGACACCCCCTTCGACGCGTCTATCTGGGGTACACCCACCGCACAGAACTGTGCAGAAACGCGCGACCACCCATGGGAACGTTCCTCTGGGGTCTAGACCCACGTCGCGCCGAGGTCGCCTGCAGCGGTGGCTGCGGGCGATGCTCGACAGCGCCCCTGTAGGCCGCCGTGGTGGTCCTGGACTGTGTCAGTTGGGGATCGGTTATTGGGCTGTGGGCAGAAGCGCGTCAGCGGCGCCGACTAGCGCGACGTTGTCCGCTGCTGGGGAGCCGTCGGGCAGCGTCAACGTGTCCTCGAGGCCGATGCGCGTGGCGAGGCCCCGCTTGCCGGCCTGCCGCAGTGCTGGCCAGCAGGTGCTGCCCTCACCGTGCAACAGCACCGGGGTGTCGGCGCCGCCCTCCCGGAGCAGATCGAGGAGCCGAGTGGCCTCGGCCACAGTGGCCGCCGGATCGAGTCCATCGGGAAGCTCAAGCAAAACGCGGACACACCGATCCCGGCTCGGCGAGGCCAACCACGCCTCCACAGCGGCCGCGTGCCACAGACCTGCCTCCACCCCGACGCCGCGCTCGAGCAGGGTCGTCGCGACCTGCTCGGCACCCGGCTCGTGCCAGTTCACCGACGCGAAGTCCGGCAGCGCCGTCCACCGTCGCACGGCCGCGAGTCGCTCGACGGGATCGGGAACCGACCAGGCACCCGTCGTCACCCCCACCGGCACGCCCGACGCTGCCCCCCGCACCGCGACGAGGACCTCAGCCAGTGCGCCACCGGTAAGGGTGTCGACGCCGTCGGCGTCCTTGACATGCAGGTGAACACTGTCGGCGCCCACAGCTGAGACGGCGCACACCGCGGCCGCGATGGCTGCAGGAGTGACGGGCAACGCCGGGTGCTCGACGGGGCGACGCGCACCGTTCACGCACGCCTGGAGCCGCATGCGCCCAGTGTGCCAAGAGCAGATGGCTCACAGATCAGCGATCGGCTACCGGAACAGCAGCGGAGTCACGCTCAGCCGTTGGCCGAGACTAGGCCGAGCTCGTCCTCGGTGGGTAGTTCGAGGTGGCGAGCAGCGGCGCGCCGGCCAGGCTGGCGGCGCCTCGTCTGATCACCTGCGCGGGCCGGTCAGGGATGCCCGTCAGCGACGTCGTCGAACTCGTCGCGGTCCGACCGGATGGTCGGCGCCTCGGCTGCGATGGGCGTCGCGGGCAGCGGCTCGTAGTCCTCGTCGCCGTATCGGATCTGTTCGTCGATGTACGCGTTCGCCTCGACGAGCGCGGCCTGCACGGCCGAGTCTCCGCGGAACGCCTCCTGGTAGCGCACGATGGCCGTGCGGGCCTCGCTGTAGCGCTGACTCGGCTCGATGTCATCGGCATAGCCATCGCCGGCCTCGTCGATGCGCTCGCGCAGCTCGGGGAGAATCTCCGCGCGGATTTGGTCCAGGAGGTGCTGCCGCTCGTCGGCGGTGAGCAGCGTGACGACGTCGTCGGCAAGCCAGCCGCCGTCGAAGTCGAGCGCGAACCCGGCGAGCCGGTCGGCGGCGGAGGCGCGGACCGGCTCGGGCAGCGCGCTGGCGGCACGCAGGCGCGCGAGAACCCCTGGCTGCCACATCGCGCTGACATACATGTCGAACAACGCGAGCCGCGGCAGGTCGGCCGCGTGGTGTGCCGCCCACCGTCGGAGGAACTCGTCGGAGCACCGGTGCTGCAGGAACCACGCCGCCGGGCTGCTCCAGCGGCTTCCGCTGTCGCTCGGCACCGGGATCTTTGGGACAATGCGGTTGTAGAGCGACTCCGGAACGCGGACGAGCGTGCCGCGCTCGTACGCGCCTCCGCAGTCGATCTGCTCGACGAGCTCCTTCGATGAGAGCCCGTCGATGAACACGCCTACGGCGTTCGCATCCTCTGCGACAACGGCTGCGAACCCCTCGCGGATGGTCGGATGGCGGAACCTCCAAATGGGGTCCCCGCGGCCGTCGGTCGACTGCTGCAGGAACGTGCCGTCGGCGCCGGCAAACGCGGACAGCACCTCCGGCGGCGACGACCCGAGGCGGGTGACCGCGTCAGTGAGCGACGGCGTGAACTCGACGGGCGCCGGGAGCTCGCCACCCGCGATGTACACGGCCGCGAGCGCGGCCCGCGTTGCCGGGTCGAGCTCGCGCATGACGTCGGCGAGGAACGCCACCGGCCGGTCGAACCACCGGACCAGGTCCTCGCGCGACGCGATCCGGGTGGCGCGGGTGAAGGTCGAGTGCGCCAGCCGACGTGCCACCTCCGGCTGGAAGCGGTCGACTTCGGGAGCAGCGCGCAGATGCGGGCGCCACCGGCGCAGTGTCGCCGCCGTCTGGTCGCCCGCCTTCAGGTGGTTGTACAGAATCTGCCGGCGTTCCTGGGGCGTCAGCTCGGTGACGTCGACGACCACCTTCCGCTCACGTAACCGCGTGTGCACGTACTCCTTCAGGTACGGCCGGGCGTCGCGATAGATGTAGTCGCGGCTTGTGAGTACGACCCTGGCGCCCCGCTCGATCGCGGTCATCACCTGGTCCATCCGACGCGTCCATCCGTCAGTCAGAGCCGGATCGTGCCGGATGCTGCCGAACGCGTCGTCGACCCAGAACAACTGGCCCGGGTCGTCCGGATCCCACGCAGCGACGAGCTCCTCCGCCGAATCGACGCGCCGCACGCCGCACCGCCAGTTGTCCAAGGCGCTGAGCGCGAGCGTCGCCGCGATCGTCGTCTTGCCGCACGCGGGCTCGCCGAGCAACAAGACAAACCCGTGGTCGGCAACCGCGTCGGCAGCGCGGCGGTAGGCGGCGGTCGGGACGAACGTCGCGAGGTCTGGGCGCAGCCGCGCGAGCAGCGCCTCCGCCTGCCGCAGCCGTCGGTCGTCGAGGATCCGGCCCAGGTCACCGAGGCCGTACACGCGCGGGACGTACCGGCGCAGATCGGGGCGGCTCTCGATCTGCTGGCAGATCCACCTGCCATCGAGGACGAGCGAGGCGGTGACGCCCACGCGGGCGCACTGCTCGGCTACCCACGCATCCGTCCGCCCAGACACGCGCAGGTTCGTAATGACCAGGTACGCGTCACACAAGCCCTGCCGGTGCAGGCGCTCGACCTTGCCAATCTCGTCGGCGAGCATCGACGGCGTGAGCGTTCCCCCCGCGTGCCCGACGAACTTGCACTGGGCGACAGTCGCCCGGCCGGCGGCGATGGCCGCGAGCTGCGGGTGAGGCGCGTCACTGGGGGCCGCCCACGCGCCGTGGAATGCACCGTCGCGGCCGGCATCATTACTGTCCGCGAACCCATGGAACGCCTGCCCGAGCACCCGCTGGAGCACGACCGCGCACAGGTCCTGGAACGCGCGCCATCCGAGCGTATGCAGGTTGTAATCGAGCGGCGGCATCCGTCCATAATCGACCAGCGGGTGCCGCGGCGGGCCACACGTCGTCGATGGACGTGTCGGATGTGTCGGCGCTGCGCTCGTCGACACGATAACCGGACGACCGCCACGCCACCGACACGCTAACCGGAACCTACCGAGCAAGATGGTCAGGCGGCCGGAGGCAGCCGCGCGCCGCGGAGGGAGCTGACGTGCTGCAGATCAACACCGGCAAATACTTCATAGACCCGTCCGACGTACACGAGACGCTGCAGCGGCACGTCCTACACACGAACACGTGGATCGCGGAGCGCAGGCCGGTGCGGATGGGTGAGGCGGAGCTGGCCTGGTCGACCGGGCACGGCGGCCTGAGGACCGTCACGGTGTCGATCGTTGAGCGGCTCGAGAAAACCAACCCGGACGGCAGCAAAAGCATTCTGATCGCGGTCGGCGGACGCGAGATCGTCCAAGACATCGGCGACGTGCTCTCCTTCGTCCTCGACGCGATACTTGATCTGGACGTCGACGTCGTCAGCCGACTCACCACCGGCGAGGCGGGCGGGCCACGGACCCTGCTCCAACGTCCGTTCGCGATGGACCGAGTCGTCACCGCGCACGAGCTTGAGGATGCCGAGGAGTTCCTCTGCGGCCTACTCGACCTCAACCGCCAGGATTACGAGGCGGCGATGCGCGCGATCAGGTGCATCATGCGTGCCGCGCGTACCGCCAGGGCGGATCCGACCCTGGCGTACACGCTCTATGTCGCCGCCCTCGAGTCGCTGGCGCAGAGCACCCCCGCGCCGCCGGTGCCGTGGGACAGGCTCGACGGACGCAAGCGCAAGATCTTCGACGCGGCGCTCGTCAGCCTTGACGAGGGGGATGCAGAGAGGATTCGGCAGGCGGTGCTGGAGTCCGAACGGGCTGGTCTGGCAAGCCGCTTCCAAGCGTTCGTGCTCGAGTACGTCACCAGCGGCTATTACCGCGACGCGGCGGCGGGCCTGCTTCCCGCGCGGGCGTCTGAGCTTCCGCCGGCGTTGAAGGAGGCGTACCGGGTGAGGTCGGGAAACGTCCACACCCTTGCCGAGCTCCCACGGGAGGCCTGGGCCACGACCGGCGGCTTCGACACGGTCCGGCCGGTCGGCGGCCGGACGCTACTCACCATCGAGGGCATTCACCGCCTCGCCCGTCACGTTGTGCGGAACTGGGCCGAGCACGCCGACACGGTCGAGACCAAGCCGTTCTCCTTCTGGAACGCTCTTCCGAACATCTTGCGGATGGAGATCGCGTCCGAGTACTGGGTCTGGCAGGCCGACGGGCTGACTGCCTCGACCGCCGCCAAATACCTGACCGGGTGCCTCGACATCTGGCTCGGGATCGTCGGCGGCCACCGCGACGCCTGGGTCGACCTCAGAGCGGTGCTCGTGCGGATCGAGCAGATCGCGGCCGGGACCGCAACCGAGCAACGAACCTGGATGATCGCCCTGTATGCCGTAGTTCATGGCCACACCCGACCCGAGGACCGGCGGCCCGGCGCCGACGATTTCCTCGCCAAGCACGCCAAACTGTTGGCGCCGCCGTCCATGGTCTCGTTCGTCGTAGCCCTGACGACCGACGCCCTGGACTGGTCGCTCGAGGACTACGAACGAGCGGTCGCTCTCCGGCGGACGCAGCGCGGCCGCGGGAGGGGCTGGGAGGTCCCGGCTGTCCTCGACGCCGCGTTGCTCGCCGTCCTGGCCGATCAGCTCGATAAGGCCGGGCGTCCCGAGGAGGCCCACTCCGCGGTCGATGAGGCTATCGGCGAGCTTCCCGGCAACGCCGAGCTCATGCGGATCGAGCAGGCGCTCGTGCGACGGGAGCCGACGGAACTGAACCTGCTCGGGGTCCTCGCGCCAGACGCCGCGCCGGACCAACTCGGGGCGGACGCTTAAGGCCCGCAGGACGTCGGGCCGTCCGATCGGGCCAGACGGCGGCAAGCCGACGCCTTGGAGACAGCCGCCGAGAACACGTGACACTGCCCGTCAAGCCGCCGCTATGGCGGTGACCGTAGCGAGGCTGTGGGCACCTGAGTGTCGCAGCCGGTTTCTAGAAATCGTCCGCTCATCGGCAAATTCAGATGTCCCGTACGCCGAATCCGCCACGACAAGCTCGTGGGGCTGAGGTCGCGCTGGCGCCGCGTCCCGCAGGGGATCCTTGAGTCGTTGTTCAGCCGTGTTGCTGACAGAAGGCGTAGATGCGTTGCCAGAGCAGTTCGGTGGAGTCCTGGTCGTACTCCTCGGGCAGGCTCGCGTCGGTGAACAGGTGGCCGTCGCCGGGGTAGTCGAAGCTTTCCACCTGGCCGCCAGCTGCGGTTGCGGATTCGGCCACGGACTCCGCCCACCCTTCCTGCCGGAACGGGTCGCCGGTTGTGTAGTGGATCTGCGCGGGGACCCCAGCCGGCCAGGCGTCGACGCCGATCATCTGCAGCGGCAGCGCCCCGGAGCACAGCACGACCCCGGAGACCGGTCGTTGGGTTGCGACGTACTCCGCCATGCCACCGCCGTTGGAGAAGCCGACGCACAGGAAGCCATCGGGCAGGGTCTGCACTGCGGCGGCGGCCCGGGACATGAGCTCGGGAAAGCCCACCTGTTGAGCGAAGGCATCAGCCTGGGTGTAGTCGTCGAAGACGCGGCCCTCGTACTGGTCGACGGCCAACACGTCGTGTCCTTGGTTGCGCAGCCGCTCGGCGGCGTCGAGCATGCCGGGGCGCATCCCCAGCACCGAGTGGAACAGGGCAATGTTCGCCATAGCTTCTTCCCTTCGTAGTACTAATGGACATCGTACAGTTTAGTTGGACGGCGTACAGTTGTCCAGGTGGGGCCTCCTCGATCTCCCGGGCAGCGCGCCGGGCTGACCCGGGTAGCTGTCCTTGCCGCGGCCCGGGCTCTGTTGGCTGAGCAGGGAGTGGAGGCGTTGACGATGCGCGGGGTGGCCCAGCGCCTCGACGTCGCCCCGAACGCCCTCTACAGCCACGTGCCCAGCAAGACCGCGCTCCTCGACGACGTGCTCGACGACGTACTCGCCAGCGTGCAGGTGCCGGCCCGCGACATCGACGACCCGAGCGTGGGCCTGCACCAGCTGATGACCTCGGCCTATCACGTACTGCTCACCCACCCGGGCCTCGTGCCGCTCTACCTCGCCCGCCAAGGCGCCCGCGGGCTCAACGCCCAACGCCTCGGCGACACCACAACCACCCTGCTTGGCCGCGCCGGCGTGCGCGGACCCGCAGCAGGCGAGGCACTGCGAGTGCTGATCGTCTACACGATCGGATTCGCCGCCTTCGCCACCCGAGCCCCCATCGAAGCCAGCGACGACCGACCACTGACCCCCGAGCAGCTGCTGGGCAACTTCACGAACGGACTGCGCTGGCTACTCGATGGCATCCTGCACACAGCAGCGACCCCACACCATTGACGCAACCGGCGCCCCGCTGACCCACCACCTCAGTCGGTCGACACCGCAAGACCATCGTCCAGTGGTTCAAGACTGTGAGCGTCCGCGGCGCTGTTCTGTCACACCCGCCCCGTATTCTGCGCGCGTCGACATTTGGAGCGGCTGATGGCAGCACCGACCACCCCGGCGATCTGCGCTGCGCAGAACACGCAGGACGCCCGACGGAGGGTCGCGGCGCAGGCGCGGCTCTATTCGGACGCGAAGCGGCTCTGGGCGCTCAGGGTGGCGGTCGTCTTCGTCCTCGCGGCCGCCAGCGGGGCCGCCGCGCTCGCTGCCGCGGACACGGCCCGCCTGGGTATCGGCGTCGGCGGCGGGGTCCTCCTGCTCGTCCTGTCGATCGTCGGGGGCGACCTCGAGAAGCGGAAGCGGCGCCAGGCCGCCGCCGCCCAGGAGGAGTTCGACACGAACGTCTTCCGGCTTCCCTGGAACGACCTGGACGGGGCACGGCCGTCGCCGTCGGTTATCGCGCAGGCGGCCGCGCGGTATGACGGCGGGCGCGACAAAGACTGGTACCCGGACACGAAAGCGACGCACCGCCCGTTCGACGTCCTCATCTGCCAGAGCAGTAACGTCGGCTGGGGTGCCACGACCCACCGCGCCTGGGCGTGGCTCCTAACGCTCGCCCTCGCAGCGGCGGTCGCCGTCGCCGCTGCGGCGGCGGTTCTGTTCGACTTGAACGCAAGCGACGTGTTCGCCGGGCTCGTCGCACCCGCCGTCGCGCCGGTGAAAGAGCTCCTCGACCAGATTAAGTCCCACTTCGAGACCGCCAAGGACAAACAGGACCTCGATGCGCGGATCAGCAACGCTTGGGCCGGCGGCATGGCAGGAACGGTCCCGACGGAGGAGCTGCTTAGGCGCGTCCAGGACCGGATCTTCGCGTTCCGGCGGCGCAACCACTACGTCCCGGACTGGCTCGACGGTAGGCTCCGCGCCTCCAACGAGGTGGCCATGTCGTCCACGGCCGCCGACAGGGTTGCCGAGGCCGCCCGCGCGGGTCACGGATGACCGGACCCGGAAAGCCCTGCACCTCAAGGAGGACAAGCACGTGACGACCGCTGACCAGTACCTGAGCTCCCTGCTGACGAAGTACACCCCAACGAGCACGTACTTCGACGCGGCCCGCAGCCACCGCTCCGCAATCGAGACCCGGCTCGACCTCGACCTGGGGCTCAAGGAAATGTTCGAGACCGGGTCGCTCAAGCAAGGGACCGGCGTCTGGTTCTACTCGGACGCCGACTACATCGTCTCGCTCAAGGGAGAACGCCCCGCGACTGGGACCACTGCGCTCAACAAGGTGAAATCCTCCCTCGCCGCACGGTTCCCGAGCACCGTAGTGAAGGTCCGTACCCCCGCGACCGTCTGCGATTTCGCGGCGGCCGAAGAGACGGTCGAGGTCGTCCCCGCATATCCGGCGGACAGCGGCTACTGGATCCCCAACCCCGTCGACGGGGGCTGGATGAAGACGTACCCGAAGGACCACAACGCGTGGGTAAACGAGATCAATAAGAAGCACTCTGGCGCGGCGAAGAAGTTGGCCCGCTTAGCAAAGGTCTGGAAGTACAAGCGTGCGGTCCCGGTGTCGTCCTGCTACCTGGAGATGCGCGCCGCGAAGTACGCCGACGGCCGCAGCAACTGGTCGATGCCGATTGACCTCCATGCGTTCCTGGACCACCTACACGGCACCGGCCTCGCCGCGATTAACGACCCGACCGGGCTCGGGTCACGGTTCACAGCATGCTCGTCAAGCAGCAACAGGGACGACGCCCTGTCGAAGCTGTCCACCGCCGTCGGCCGCGCGGCCAAAGCGCGTCAGCACACGCTCGCGGACCAGCACGCGTCAGCAGTCGAGCAGCTGAAGCTCGTGTTCAACCAGTAGTCGGCCAGACCCTGCACCCGAGCGCAAGGGTGCCCTCACCGGCATGGTCGTACGTCTGCTTCTCGGCTATGAGCGCGCGTTTCGTAAGCTGGACGCCTAACGGGAACGCCGCTGGTCAGCGATTAGACACCTGTTCGGTTCACCGTAAGACCCGCCCGCGAAAATGCCCGGTGATGGGGGGTTATACGAAGATCAACAACATCGAGCGCAGCGACGTGGCCGAGGACTCCGGAATGTGTGCGTCTAGGACCCCCTCTACCCCCACACATCTGTTACCTGGTGGTCTGGGGTACACCCCAATCGCACAGTCCCAATGTGGTCGTATCGCGGGCATCTAGGGTCCCGATCCGCTGTTCCGCGCAGTGCTGTCCTCGCGTCTAGACATGCCGGGTCACGTTGTCGGATCGGCAGCGTCCAGAAGCGGGACCCGTGCTCCGGTGCCGGGCGACCGTCGATGTGCCTCGGCGGTCCCGGCGCCGCACCGAAGTCAAGACGATCACGGGCTAATGTGTTCGACGGACCGAACCCTGGCCGCGCGGTTGACCCAGCCGGTGGCCATCCCGGCTCGGGCGGCGCCGTCGATGTCCCAGGGGCGTACCGCTACCAGCAGCTTCTGCGAGTTGGGAAGCCGCAGGTCGTCGCTTCCGGAAGTTGTCGCTCGGCAGCGTGTCAGATCGATCGGCTCGGGGCGGGTCCGCTGCGGGACGATTCCTCAACGCCCCGGGGGCTCGGGACCTGCACTGTACAGCCTCCGCAGGGGCTTGGTCATGTTGTGCCACAGCTGTGGCACCACTGGATTTGACCGTGTTCAATCGTTGTTAACTTTCCTTACTGTAAGTAGAGTTAGGCTTGTGATGACCGGCCGACCGCTGCTGACAACCGTGCTGACATGGCGTTGTTCACTGGGTGCGCGTCGGAGTTGGACATGTTCGATTCCGCCCTGGAACACAAGTTCAACTGCCTCGTCACGGGCGACGCGGGGATGGGCAAGACCTCGTTGCTGCGGGCCATGATGTATCGGGCCCGCACTCAGATCGACGGGTTGGGGGTGGCTAGGAAGAATGCGATGAACTACGTCCGGGCGGAGGGCATCACCTCGGGCGGGGAGCTGCTGGGGCGGATCGCCCGCGGAGTGCTGGGGGAGCACTACTCGCCGGCCTTATTGAGTGATGCCGACGCCACGCTGCGCCAACTTGCCGGGATGCGGGAGCACGCCGACAGGGCAGCGCGCACCGGTTCGCAGCGGTCATCGGTGATCATCGTCGACGACGTCACAGCCAGTGCTGGCCATGAGATGTTTGGACTGCTGCGCGATGAGTTGTGGGAGTTGGGCTACGTCTGGGTGGTGGCCGCACGGACAACCGAGCGGGGCGGGCTGTTAGTGCCGCCGGCGAATGCGTTCTTCGAGTGCGTCATCACCATGAGTGCGCTGAGCAGTGATGAGGCGACTGAGCTCATCACCAAGCGGTTGGGTGAAGTACCCGGAGCCTGGGCTGCGGAGGCAGGGCCGGTGGTCGGGGGCAATCCACGGCGACTCCTCGACGTGGCCCGCGAGGTAATTGCGGGCAAGGTCCCCGCCGAGTGTGTTCTTGGGTCGATCGCCGACCGGGACGCGGCCATCGCCAAGTTGGGGCGACCGGAGGCCATGCTCGCCGCCGAGTTGGACGCCCTGGGGGCTG
>JAABVA010005443.1_pt1 | contig 11521 bp, 10 predicted proteins | sample 5560331 | NCBI WGS metagenome assembly JAABVA01 (sample SAMN12812661, study PRJNA571458) | rock metagenome | isolation source: Antarctica rocks | place: Antarctica: Victoria Land, Mt New Zealand sud | collected 2016-01-07
GACTGAAGTTTGAGGAGTGTGTTATTATCATTTGAGCGTGAACAGGCAAATTAATACTGAAGAAGTGTCCACCTCAAGATAGTTGACTTATGTAGCAAGGCTCCTGCGTGTTGGTGTCAAAAGCTGGTTCACACATGATGTTGCAGACAATCAACACACAGTCAACACACTCTGCATTGAGTGCGTGTCCCATGCAATCCCACTCCACCCCATTCACACATCACTCACTTGCCAAACAATTATTAATTATTGACTCGGGCAGCAGCACAATACCTGCCCCACTCATCTTGAAGGTAGCAAGATGGTGGCCCACCAGTACCTTATGCAAGAGACTGACACGCAAGGCAAGCTGGATGACTGCATGCATATGGCATGCAGAGGCCATATGCATGCCGGGGTAAGGCGTAGTGCATGTGGCATCATTGTGAATCAGTCCATAGAAAGTTGTTCCTATTCATTTACACTATGTAAAGTATATAACATTAACAAATTTCCCTGTTACCTGAGCCACTCACCTATTCAGGTCACCTTGTCACAGCAAACACTGCCACTCACCTCACTGTCATCTCACATTCACAATGACTTCAGATGAACTGACTAAATCAATTTCTGACATTAACACTTAATATTTCTTAATCTTAACTGATTTAAATAGTAATTCATCAGTCTTTCTTTGCAAAATTGCTTAAATCTATAATTTATCTCAATTTACTCTATAAGCTCAATGAAAAGAAAGATAATCAGTAAAGATCTTTTACATTACTTAATAGTGACTGTCAATGTATAAGAAGAATATTTTGATTCAGTAAATTGATATTATAACAGTCTGAGAATGATCTTCATGAATTGCTTAGCTGAAATTCATGATTAAACAGCTTATGAAGACTAAGAATGATCAGAAATCTTTAAAATATAATTAATATTTAAGTTTTCTGTATTGACATTCAGAATTTAAGACTTAATATAGTTGCAATTTTAATTAGAATTGAAAGAATGCTGAAAACATTAAATTCATTTAGAAATAATTTGATCTATACAACTTCACTTAAATTCAGCATGATTAGAGTGGCCATTAAGTCAGGTTAACTTGACTCAACTTAAACAGAGCTTTCAGATCAGGTTAAGTTGAGCTTCAATTGTCAGTCTGAGAATTTAGGTCAGACTTAAACATTGAAGCTTAACTTAATTTAGAAGCTCTATTCAGATTTTAAGAATTCTGAGACTGATTAATAAGTAAGCTCTTGAGACTTGACTCAAGAATAGAGATTATGAACTTAGAGATTACTGATATATAAGCATTATAAGTGAGCATTATATATACATAGTTAAACAGCTTTCAATTTAGTCTATCTATTTACTACATTGAGAGTCAGATATTCTCAAAATAATTTAGTAATAATTGCTTTAATCTGCATCTTTAGATGCAATGTTTCAGTTATGCATGTATCTCTTAATGAGAGACATGTCCTTATGCTGAATGATAATTTACTTTGCATAAATTGCAATCAGATTAATATCTGCATTCTGTTAACTGATAAATGATAATTACTGTACAGTTCATTAAACATACTTTTAAAGAAAACAACAGTATATGCTTTTACTGTCTTCTGCAGACTGTTGATGATTGAACTTTAAAAGTGAAATATCTTATACTAAGAAAAAACTCTTTTCAAATAATCTTAAGTTATCTTGCAGCACAGTCTTTGAAAGAATAGTTTTGCTATTAGAAAATCTGTTGATTTCTGATAGTGACATATTTTACAAAAAATGACAGCTGTAGAACAAAGCATTATTATTAAGTGTTATATTATATGTCAGAATTGAGCTTACTGCCTGACTTTCAGTGATGAGCTGACTTAAATGCTTCAGTGTCTTCTTCTATATCTGCAGCATTATTTTCTTTTTTTTTTTCATCAACATCAATTTTTTCTCTCTTAAATGTCTTTCTGAATGTTCTTTTTACTGCTGCTGTCTTTTCTTTATCTAATACAGTCTTCATAGCACTGTGTCTTGAAGTTTTCTTGATACATATCATGATGTAATATGATGATACAATGATGCTTTAAGATTAAGTTAACAGAAGCATTATAAAAAAGCAATTTAAATACATTTATGAATGACAATGAGTTCTAGAGTGATCTTGTAGTTTGAAGATGCATTGTAGTTTGAAAGTGTGTTATAGTTTGAAAGTGTGTAATTAAAAGATGTATTGAGAGCTTTTAGATGTTAGCAATACTCAGGTGTTAGATTGCTGATAAACAACACATTTACTCATAATATGTGCATCAATGTTATGAATAAATATATTAACATACTTACTTTTAACACTCAATCTGACACTTTCTTATCTTCATCTCTGTTACTCAATCTACTACACTCACTTCATCTCTACTCAATCTCTACACTCAGTCTCTACACTCACTAAATATGTTGTTCAGTGCTATCACTTGTTTTACTGCTCATTTCTTAAGATTTAATCTTATACATTGCTCTTGTGCTTCACTCTGATGCACAGCTGTGATGCACACATATAATGCTTAATTATGTCACTCAGTATAGAACTCAGCAGCTAACTACATATTCTAAATTCTCATCATAATAAATTCAGACATTAAGCTTTCACTGCAGACTGCAAAACACTTAACTTTTAACTTATTCTCAGTCTCTGAAGAGAGATCTGATCATCATGACTGTTTATAGAAGTCTATATATGATTTAAAGAAGACATTTAGCAAATACTTAAACAACTTAAAGACTGCATGTGCAAGAAAGAAATGACAGAAATGTATAAAGAATGAGAACTTTAAATAAATTAAAAACACAAAGATGATGAACTGCAGAGCTGTAAAATGAAAAAAAGATGCATTAAAGAAGACTGATGCATATCAGACTGCAGACTCAGCATTAAAGAAGATCATGAAAGAAAAGATTAAAGATGAGATCTTAAAGAAGTAATACAATCATAAAATTTCTTGTAAGACTTCTTTAAAATTATTATACTTAATTATATTGCTTTTAACTATCTGCAGATGTCTACTATGAAGATGAGTTGAGAAACAAATTAATGAAGAATGAGAACTGAGCTTAACTTAAAGAGAAGACTAAGAAGAAGATGTTATTTGCTGAAGCTTTTGTGCTAAAAGAAAAGTGAGAATTTACAAAAATGAAGTAAAAGATATGTTACATCTATATCTTTTATAGACTCTCTGACATTCTTTAGAATATCAACAAAGATGAAGTTATTCAGCAGAAGTGCATCAACATTAATTATTAAATTGAAAAGTATTTAACAGTGATGATTAAGCATCATGAAAGAGTTCTTAATAATACAGAAAAGCAAGAGCTATGTAATGCTGAAGACTTTGACCTCATCAAGATTATGCATCACTTTTATAGTGAAGTTCTTGATTCTAAACACATTAATGACTTCAATTATATATAAATATTATATCACTCAATTATAACACTTCTCAACTCTAACATTAACTAGTTACATTTAAGAGCCTGCATTTGATCAGAAGAAAGAAGATGAAAAGAGTGTAATTGAAGATGTTGATGAAGCTTGTGTAATGATGTTTAAAGATGAGAAATTTTCAGATGATGATTTCATTAATAAATTTGTTCTTGATGACTTGATTGATGATGATGAAGATAATGAGGAGAACATTGAATCTATTAATGATGAAAAGAGTAGTGACAAAAATAATAAGTAGTCATTATTAATTGAATAGAAAGCTGATCTTCAGAGATTAAAGATGTAAGATAAAGAATAATTAAATAGATCTTTAATTATCAATTAAAGATTTTTCAATGAGAAATCTCTTCATTGATACTTAATATTTACTACACATAATAATTTTCAAATAGTATCTATCATGATTGATATTGTAAGAAATTCATTTTACATTCAGATACATGTTCTGTCACATAACTACAATCTTATATATACTAATTTTGAAACTCTCACAACACACTATTATCAACAAATCACTTAAAGTATAACAAAGTATCATTTATTTGCTTAACTTACTACAATAACTCAACATCATGTCTTTATACAGCTCATCATTCAGTCAAATCTTAAGCAACTCAGAAAAATCATTTCTGAGTGCTTTCAGTGACAGAACTGAGTCATTTTAATTAAGTTAATCTTGTTCTTTAACTCTTGCAGACACTTCAAATTCAGAATATGTTCTTTGAAGATCTGCAACAAAGTGAGAGTTTCAAGACTGATGAGAAATAACTGTATAAAGTTAAAATACAGACATTAAGATTAAGAATCATGCTTAAATGACATAAAACAGTTCAGCTTGCTCAGCAAAGATCTGACAGTTCTTTGCTGAAGTAGCTAGCAAATGTGATGAAAGATTAGATGTGATGTATGTTAACTGTTACAATATCATGAATCATTCAGCATCAAAAAATGATGAAACAATCATCATAAAATGTCATCTAAAAAGCAGCAGTTGCTGAAAGATGAAATCAGCATTAGAAAGACAGATTTCAATCTTTGAAGTAATGAATTTAAAGATATGCTATGATTTTCAATTATAATGCTTTAATATAACACTCACTGTTTAACAAAGAGCTTAAAAGATCATTATCAAATCATTTAACTTTATTTTTAAAGTCTTTGATCAGCAGATTCTTCAATTCATTATAGCACTCAATATATTCTTTTGTGCTGTTGAGTATGTAAAGTTTTGAAAGCTCATCTGAATGTATCATGCTGATATTAAGATTTTAGATTGAAGCAAGATTGCATAACTTCTTAAGTATTATGCTGTGAATATCTGAAAAGATGTACTTGCAAAGCTTAAGACACAGATTAAAGTCTTCATTGCATTTAATGAATGAAGTAGTTCAAATCATCTTGCATTTCTAGGCATTACTGCATATTTTATTGATGCTGAGTAAAAATACACAGAGATACTTTTAGTCTTTAGAGAACTAAAGAGTCAACATAATGATAAAAATCTTGCTGAATATGTTCTTAAGATGTTGAAGAAGTGAAATCTGATACATTGATTGCTGATAGTCACAGTAGACAATGCATTCAACAATTATACATTATAATGTTATCTGAGTCAGCTTCTGAGTCAGAAGAATATTATCTGAAGTGATGAAACTGAAATTATGAACTGCATAATACATGTGATTCAGCTTGCAGTCAGTCAGCTATTTACATATCTGAAAGTGAACACAAAGAATGATCAGCTCATCATTACATTTAATGATGATGAGCTACAAAATTTCACAATTAACAAAGACTACTTCTTTGACATCATACTGAAAAAGATCAGTATATCTTTTATAATACTTTATTATAATGTTCATATCTGTTGAGTTAATATTCTAACAAAAGTCTCATATAGATTCAATTATTAACTATTGTCATTATGACATCATTACAGTGTCTAGAGTTGTTCAAAGATTTGTAGAAGACAAATTCACAAGATATAATTGAGAATGTAAGAACTTGATGAAACTCTTTATACAATATGCTGAGTTAAGCATATAAACTATAAATTAAACTTTCTCAATGAATAGAATGTCTGACTTTGACAATAAGCAGAATGAAACTTCTTAAATACAATATAAAAGAGTGACAGCATATTAAATATATGCTGTATCTTCTGAAGCACTTCAAGAACTGAACAGAGACAATGAGTGCTATTAGTGAATTAACAATTTATAAGCTGTAATATACATACAATGATTTATTTGATCATCTTAAAAAACAGAATGAAGCAATCAGAGAGTTTGAATTGTTCTTTAGTGCTGAGCTGCAGAATGTCATTAATGCATTAAAAAAGAAACTGACTCAATATTATAAAAAGACAAAAATCAATCAAGAATTGTTCTGTAATCTTGATGTCATATTGAATTCATGCAATAAACTTAATATGTACAATGTAGAATATTCTCAGTCCTCAATAAATATTACATAGCAAGACTGACATATTGTTTCAATAGAGAGAAGGCTGAGAAGATTTATGTTTAAAGTATAAACTTAAGTTTCAACAATACTACAGAGTTAACTATCAGCACTTGAAGAAAGAATCATTAAATGATGATTTAAGAATTCTTGACTCAAAGAAGAAGAAGATGATAGCAATAATGAGTTGCATAAAAAATGTAAAAAAGCATTAAAACATATCTGTGACAGAAGAAGTCTCAGATTATCTGTAAAAGTCTTCAGTGTTAAATGTAAACATTTTAATACTTAATTACTGAAAGCTGATGAAGAACTTAAAATCAGCAATGACACAATTTGCAAAAGATATATTTGTAATTTCTACAGTAGATATTGAAGTCAAATGCTTGTTCAACATGACTCAAGATGTAATTACATATTGTTGAAATTGACTGAACTCAGACATTATTGAGAACATTATGCTGATTAAATATCATGATATGTTCACTCTTTCAGCAGAAGTGATAGAAATAATTAAAGAGAGATCTGCATTGACAATGATTGTTGATAGTGATGAAAAAGATTCATCAGCAGATAAGCTAAATTCAACAGCAACTAAATTACATATAGAGCTTCTATTAGATCACTACTTCAGTAATAATGATCTTTATGATAATAGTGACTATGAGAACAACATTAACTTCAGACTTTGTGATCATGATTAAGATAAGAACATTGACTTAAGACTTAACAACAATGATTATAATTAAACTTCAAACACAGAAGCAATACAATCAAGCATTATAAATATCTTGAACAGCACACACTCAGGATATATAATTACTGATGATGATCATAGTTATGAGTCAAGAAAGATTAAAGATTACATGAATTCATTATCTAAAAGATTCACTACAGCAATTGATGCATCAGCTATTAAGATCATCAATGATGACTCAATAATTACTGATCTCAGTCTTTAAATCATTTACTTAAACAACTCTGCTCAGAGTACATTGACTGTCAATATACACACAGTCTTGAATATAATACAACATTAATTAAGAGAGAAAAGTCTTCTTCATTAATAAAGTAAAAAATTGTTAAAAGCATTACATTCACACTTAAAAGCACAGATAAAGCACATCAAGTTCTTAACTGCTTCAGTATTACAATTTTACAAAAGACAAAATCTTCTGTCTGTTGATATCATTAATGATTGTTCAAAATCAAGAGAAATTCATTCTTTTTCATTTAAAGATGATGTTAACATTCATTGATTTAAGCATCAGCAATCTCAGTAGACATATGCTTGACATGATTTCTAATTTAAACATTAAATCTCTTTACTCTTTCTATGCAGTTTATGAACACTTCAATTTTCTTAAATTGCTTATGATAAGCACAAGTTACATGTGAGCTAATATTATTGAGTGAAGTATTAGAATTGAACATGCTCAGATATAGAAAACAATGTTTAAAAGTCTTTAAGAACATTCAGCTTTGCTTAGAGCATCAGAATTCATTTTAATTCTTTATATTTTCATTAATATTATCATTATTATCATTATGATGATCTTCATTCTTCTCATCATTATTCTGTATCTTCACTAAATCTTCTGCCTCTTGATCTGCATCATCAGTGAAGATTAAAGCTTGTAATGTTGACAGTTAATCTTTATTATTGATCTTAATTCATAAATATAGTTAATCAGCAAGAAGCTAATAGACAATTGTAAAGAGCATTATAATAAAGTAATATAATTATATCTGATCAATTTGTATCTCAACTTCATCATTCTTTGACATTGAAGTAGCAATCTATGAAGTTCAAAATTTAATTAAATCTTTAATAGATAAACAGTGCAGAATTAATATATTTTGTTTTCTTTCAATATTGTCTTTCTGATATCTGCATGCACAAGTTCATTAGATTTGAGAAAGATGCACTCATCATCAGTGTTCTCATTCAGCATCACTTAAACAGAAAAAATTATTGTAATTTTGCTCTCATCATTATTCAGCATCATCTCTGCTTCTTCATTTTTATCTGCAGAGACATTGAACACTGTTGAGAGCTAATAACTATAAAATGAAATAACATTAATTCTTGTCTTCAGACTCATTATAAAGAAGTATTAAAAATATAATATACATTAATGATTCTTCTTGTCTGCTATGTGCTCTGAATTAAGTATGCTGCTATTAAAAACCTGCATAACAAGATTTGAATTCTTATCTTCAGCTATAGTAAGTTGTTTGTAGCTGTTAAATTAAATGATTCATTCTTGATATTTAATTACTTTATCTAGACAGTTACCTCAACAGCTTTAAATATGCTTGTTTGCTTTTTCAATTTAATCATATCAGCATAAATTAAATGTTAAATGAAATTGATATATCTCTTCTTTAATTATTGAGAAAGCACTCTTTGCTTTAAGAAGCTCACACAGAGCTTGTATTTCTTTAGCAGCTATGACTAAGTTATTTTGCTGAGCAGTATCTTCATTCTTCTTTTGCTTAGTCATCACATTCTAATTTATAAAAAAGATCACTACAAATGAAGTTAAAGTCTGATACAGAACACTATAATCATTTATTAATACTCATCATATTCATTCTCTGCATATCTCTTAACAACAATTTTCTTTCTTGTCTTAACTGCATATTTTGTTCTTTAAATCTTGATCTTAAGCTTTTTATATTCTGAATTATGTTTAAAATCTATATTTAATCTATTCATTGTCATATCATTCTGCTCTTGAGTCTCTTCAATATCAGTATCTATGAATATATTGATTACTGAAGAATGTGATGAGATCAATTTTTGAGTGATATCAGAATGTAAAGAACTCAATAAGAGAATAAATAAAGAGCTTCTGAATTCTTGAATATAATTTAGTCTCTGATTTAGTATACACTTTGTGCATTATAATTGAGCATTATAATAAGTGAAGTTACATACTAGATTTTGAGTCAGAAGAAGTAAAAGAAGCAGCTGAAGTACTTTGAGACAGTGCAGCATTGAGTGTGAATTCAAAGTAGTTAATGAGTGTTCTTATTCTTTCTCATTAATCAGCAAAATCTTCTTTCTTCAGATGTGCAGCAATGTCTAAGATAAATAAATTGATTTCATTGATCTTTTTCTTTCTTTTCTTCTCAGATTGAGATGAGAAGTCTAATGTATCAGTAGAATGTGTTCTCTTGCTAATGAATTAATTTCATTCAGTAATGAGAGATATAAAGTCTGATGCTTTTACTATGTTAATGAGTTAATTCAGTTCAGTGATGAAAGATATGAAGCCTGATGTTCTTACTACATTGATGAAGATAATTTTTGCACTCAGTTTTCTCTGTTCTGATGATGTACTTCTAAAATGAAAGTCAGCATCATATCTCTTCATTACTTACTTTATTTACATGATGCAGAAAGAAAATGTAAAAAGCTTAATACAAAAAGTAAGATGTTCTGTAGAAAGAAAATGTAGAAAGTGTTGTGTTAAAGATAAGTGAACTTGCTAAGCTTCTATATTATTATTTATTTACATGAATGCTGTGTTTTTGTTATCAGTGAATTTGTAGATAACTAAGATCAATTTAAATCAAACTGCACAATTATTTAGATTTATTGATTCATGATCATTTCTTCTTAAGCTATTATCTGAGAAATTTAAAGCAATAAATACAATTTATAAAGTGTAGTATCTCAATTATGTTAGTTGCAATTTCTTTACTAAGTATAGATCTTCTCACAGTAAAGAAACTGACATTAAAATTATGTTGTATAGCATGACAGAGCCACAACAAAAGTCAAAGTCACAAAGAAATATCAAGCAGGCTCTAAAGCTTGTGAATCTGACAATACAAGATTTATTGAAGAGAACAAAATATGAATTATAGATGAAGATTTATGAGACAGAATTAAGCTTATAAAATGAAAGCAAAGAACAGACTGTCAAGCATGACATCTTTAAAGAAGAAGATTGAATCATTAACAATTCTTTTTCTTTTAAATCAGTTTCTGCACAAAAAGAGTCAAGTAAGTCACATAATTGCATCATTAAATTAAATTAAAACACTCAATTCTAACACTCTCTGATCAGTTTACACAATGCAGCAGCAACAGTATTGACAGAAGCTACATTCTTTTACTTTAAATTCAGAATTCTTCTCACTGCTGATTGAAGAGATTTCTGATCAGTACAATGATAGCTTAAAGTGAAATTAGTTAGTCATCATAAATTTGTAGAAGATAAGTGAGACATATCTTTATACATTTTTTGAAAGTATAAGCTCTTATATATTGAGAATCTCTTTCATGACTTATTTATGATATAGTTGCTGAGCTACATAAAAAAGAGAATCTGATGATATCAGAGAAATTGCAAAAGATGAAAGTAATCTTTTATACATTGCAGACTTATTAAGAAGATAAAGTGTACTAGTTAATGTATTTTTGCTCTGTAGAGAATGAGTGATCTGATAATTAAGTTAATAATGCTCATATATAATGCTTATAAAGCAGACATGTAATCAAACAAAAAGAATTGTACACAATGCTAATTGAAAATGTTGCAATAGTAGTTGCTGTCAATATAAAGCTGCTTAATAATAGAAGTTAATTAATTCTGATTTAGTTCAGACTGTCAAGAATAGTTCAACTCAACTTTGTCTAAAACTTAATTCTGCACAGAGTTGAGTTAAATTGCAAAGTAAAGCTCAGTGAGTCAGATTAAATTCTAAAATCTGAGTCTGACTCAACCTGATGATTACTCTAAGCATGATATCTTAAAGTCAAATATATACAACATAAATGAAAAGAAATTCACTATAAGCATTGCTGACAGCTTCAAAGTCTTAATATAATGCATAGAAAGATAAGCATTCAGTATTTAAACTAATAATTAAAACTGAGTGTTTCTTATTGAGTATATATGTTTTAATGATAATGTTCTTTTTTTCTACTTCATCTTTAAGAACTAGGCTGAGTGTGTGGGTTGCCTATAGGTCATGTAAGTCAGAGTTGAGTTCAGATATTGAGTCAGGTCAGGCTAACTTTTATTTAGCTGAGTTAGGTGCAGGTTAACCTGACCTGACTTATGTAGAGTCATGGGTTTTTTGCAGATTATATATAGTCTTAGTAAGCATGTGTATGTGCTTAGTAAGCATATATATTGACTAAGTAAGCACATACACATGCTTACTAATGTGTGTTTCTAATGCACACCTTCACAAAAAGTCATGATTTTCATAACTTATTCAGTAATATATCTTGTGACCATGTAATTTATCCCTATATGACTAGTTAAGATGTAATTTATTATAACTAATATATCAATAAGCTTTCACATTTTTGAGCTCTAGCCCTGACCTTACTCATAATGACTAGCTTAGAGTTCTTGAGTTTAATCTGTGCAGATATGAGTAGAGTTGATCTGTACATAAACTCAACTCAATCTGACTCAGATTCTAGTGCAGATTCAGGTTGAGTGTGTTACATCCTGACCGGAGATTCCTCTGGTATAGGGGCTAGGGGTTAGAGCTTGTGATATAAGAGGGTTCCAGGCACGTTGGGTTAACCGGTAGCTAGTAGTATGCTAAGTA
>JAABVA010005444.1_pt1 | contig 11519 bp, 11 predicted proteins | sample 5560331 | NCBI WGS metagenome assembly JAABVA01 (sample SAMN12812661, study PRJNA571458) | rock metagenome | isolation source: Antarctica rocks | place: Antarctica: Victoria Land, Mt New Zealand sud | collected 2016-01-07
CCTTCCGCACGTCGCGCCGGAAGTCCGCGGGGCTGTAGGGCCGACCCGCACTGACCTGATCGGCGGCATAGCCCAGCGCGGCGGCCGGGTCCGGCGCCGCGAGCGCCTCGTCGTACCAGGCCATCTCTGGCAGCACCTCGACGATGGTGGCCCCCACACCATCGCCCCCGATCACCCCGTGGATCTGCGCCAGGTGGTAGACTCGTCCAGGTTCGACCCCCAGCGTGGAGGCGAGCTGCCGCACCGCCGCGGTCCCGCGGCCGTCGCGTCCCGACCGGCCCACCACGCGCTGCAAGGCCTCGTGGGCCAGGGCGCTGCGCGCGCGCCACCGGAGCGCGTCGTCGTGGGCGAGATACGCCCATGCCCGCAAGATCTGCTCATCGGACAGCTGCGGCGCGATGGCGATAAGCTGCCCCTCCGCGGCGGCGTCCCGGTCCAGCGCCGCGAAGATATCGCCGAGCACCCGGTCCCAGCTCTCCTCGCTCATCGTCGCACCCCTTACCCCTCGCCGTTTCCCGGCCGCAGGCCGGCGCCGTGTGGCCCGCCTCGCTCGTTATCTCGTCGTCGAGGGCACGCGCCACACAGGCGCGCGGGCGCGCGAGAAAAGCGAGCGTTACCCTGCCAACGCGTCGTCCCCCAGACCGTCGGCCCTGGCGTCAGCCTCGGCAGCGGCCCCAGCCTCGGCAGCGGCCCCAGCCTCGGCAGCGGCCCCAGCCTCGGCAGCGGCCCCGGCGGCGCGCTCGGGCGCGGGCGACCCGACGGCCTGCACGTCCTTATCCTGCCACCACATCCGCGTCCCGTCGTCGAGCGCGACCTCGACCTGCCCCCACCGGCCGCGACCCGACAGTATGCCCTGGCGGCCGTCCCGATACGCGACCTTGGACCTGGACCCTAGCGTGAGGAGTGCCAGGTGGCGCGCCACCGCCTCGGGGACCGCCAGGTCCCGTTCCGCTTTCGGCTCCCACACAACGCCATGGCGCGTGAACAGGACGCCGCCGCGCATGACGAGATCCCGCGCCAGCGCGAGGCGCCCGTCGTCCGTGTCCTGCGTCCCCAGGAGGTCCCCCGTCGTCTGGCTGCCGCGCGCCCACAGGGCCATCAGGTCGTGCGCGAGCGTCCCCAAGCGCGCGGCGGCGTCGATCCGCTCCTGGTCGGCGGCCAGCGCCGCCTTCCGCTCCTCGCGCGCGAGCGCGACGTACGCCGGCCGGCGCACCCCTGTCGGGAGCTGGATCACCGCCAGCGGGAACCGCTCGCCTTTCCATCCCGCGATCGTCGCCTCCACGCTCCCCTGCTCCATGGCCGTCACGATGACGCCGAGGCGCGCCTCGCCCTGACCGGCGTTCATGCGCGCGATCACGATGTCGCCCGGCGCCAGGGCAACGTGCGTGGCCTGGCGGGTCGCCACCTCCTCGGGCGCACGCGGGAGGTACACGTCCTGCGCCCCCAGGCGCTTGCGCGCGAAGTAGGCCACATCGGCGTCGAGCAGCCCCTGGACGTGCGCCCGCGTGGCCGGGGTGTAGCACGCGCCGGTCGCCAGGCGCGCCAGTTCGACCGTCGTCCACGGGCGGTGGAGCCCTCCCGTCGCCAACGCCGCACGGTGGACGGCCGTGAGGTCGGCGGGGGCGGGATCGGCGTCTCTCTGGTGCGCCCCTCCCGCCGTCGCGGCCGATCCCGTCGCCGCTGGTGAGGGGTGCGACACCTCCCCCGAGGGCGCAGCAGTCGCCGGCCGCCCGGATGTCGTCGCCGACGCAGCCCGGACCGGCCCATCGATCAGCGTGACCGGCTCTCCGTTCACCGCGACCTGGGGGTGCTGGCGGGCGACGCGCCGGGCCAGGGCGCGCAGCGTGTCCGGCTCCCCGTGCACCAGCACCGTCGTCCGCGGCTGGGCGCGCGTGACGGCCGCCTCGATCTGGCCGGCGTCCGCGTGCGCCGACAGGCTGTACCGCTCCACCGCGCAACTCAGGGTCAGTTCCTCCTTGCCCAGCGCGACGGTCGTGCCCTGCCGCGCCCGCAGCAGCGCCGCCCCCGGGCTCTCGTCGTCCTGGTAGCCGCTGAACACGATGGCGCTCTTCTCGTCCGCCGCGAACGCGCGCGCGTAGAGCGGGGCGGGGCCGCCCGTCATCATGCCCGACGAGCTGATCACGACCGCCGCCCCCGGGTCGTTCAGCAGGGCGCGACGCCGGCCCGCCGTCACGGCGTACACGGCGAGCGAGGGGTCGGCGAAGAGCGGGCGCCGCGCGTTGCGCACGTAGTTCTGGAGGCGCGGGTTGAGGTCGTGGACCTGCGCCTGGTAGAGGTCGCACACGCCGCGCACCATGCCGTCGAGGTGGATCGGCACCGGGGGCAGCTCCCCCGTCGAGCGCGCCGCGCGCAGGATCAGCGCCACCTCCTGCGCCCGGCCCACCGCGAACGCCGGCAGCAGCGCCCGCCCCCCGCGCCCCACCACGCGCGCCACCGTCGCCACCAGCGCGCGCTCCTGCTCCTTGCGGTTCGCATGGATGGCGTCGCCGTAGGTGCCCTCGGTGATCACGGCGTCGGCCTGGGGCAGGCGTTGCACGTCCGCGCCGTGGAGGGTGCGCTGGGCCGTCACCGAATAGTCCCCCATGTGCAGGATGCGACCGGCCGGCGTGTCGATGAGGAGCATGGCCGCCCCGGCGATGTGCCCGGCGTGCAGGAACCGCACGACGATGGCGGGGTCGTCGAGCGGCGCGATCGGCTGCCCCCACTCGACCGGCCGCACACGCGCCAGGGTGCGCTCGACCACCTCGGCCGTGTACAACGGCGTCTCGCCCTCCCGCTCCAGGTGCTCGGCCTCCATGACGCGCACGCTGTCGGCCAGGAGCAGGCGCGTCAGGAGCAGGGTCGTCTCCGTGCAGTAGATGGGCGCCGTTGGGAATCGCTCGGAGGCGAGCGGCAGGGTGCCGGTGTGGTCGATGTGCGCGTGCGTCACGAGGATAGCCTCCGGCGGCTCGGTGCCCAGTCGGTCGAGGGCGGGCAGGCGGTCCTGCCCCGCGCGGGCGGAGGGGCGCATCCCCGCGTCGATGAGCACGCGCCGGTCCCCGATCCGCAGGAGGCCGCACGAGGCCCCGACCTCGCCCGCGCCGCCCAACGGGATATACTCCACCTTCACGCCTATCCGTCTCCTCCCTCGCGTTCGTCCATGCACGACGAGCCGACACGCCCGGTGCCCGCCGGCAACGCCTCGGCCCCCTCTCCCTAGTGTCCCAGACGCGACGAGAAAGACGCGGGTCATCGCGCACCGTGGCCGGATGCGGGGGGCGGGTGCCCACGGAGAGCGCACGCGCTAGCCGGCCCGTGTCTCCGCACGCCGCACGCCGTGTGTGGCACGGTCCACACAGGGCCGCGCCGGCGCGCGGGAGAAAGGGGGCATAGCGTCGCGTCTACGCGCTGTACCTCGTGCCCCCGACGTCGGCGCTGCGGTTCCCCCGTGCTATCAGCGCGGCGCTAGGTCGCGGTCGGTGGAGTCGTGCCGCTCCTCATGATGACATGATCCCCCACGCCCGGTTTACTCGGCTCTATTCCGCAGTACGCACACAGGTCTGTCGTGGTGAACTTCTTATTGGGTGACGTGAACACTGATTCCCACTTGACTCCTTATGACCGACGGTAAGAGCTATTACCGATACCTATTTGTGGGCACAAAAAAGGGCCGTCCGCGGGTGCCCCATTACCCGCGTCGGCCTTACCTCTCCATCGTACCATCTCGTGCCGGAGTCTGTCCAGACCAGGGAGCACATGAGCAGATGCTAGCACGATCCTGGTGTCGGTTGTCGTAAAGGTTGCGCCGTTTGTCACAAAGCCTGCGCCACCGTGCCATAAAGGTTGCGCCGATCTACCATAGGTGCCCTCACAGAGTTACTGTACGACGGGGTCGTCTTCCGTGTCGCGGTAGTCGGGGTTCTCGGCGGGAGGGAGGAGACGCCCGAGGCGATCCATCGGGACGATCGTGGGACGGTGGCCCGTCGGCTGGCGCAGGATCGCCACGCCGTACAGGATGAAGCACACGATGGAGAGGATACTCGTCACTGCAGCGATCCCCTCAACCAGCGCCACCCCTCAGCCCTCCCCATCCGCTGTCTCCGCAGGCAGGCGCACCGTGATGTGCGGCGCGAGCGCGGTGATCGCGTCCCAGCTCACCCGACGCCCGTGGTTGCCCCGCCCCGGACCAAAGCGCCCCCTCCACGCGCCCGGCCCGATCAGCAGCGCCGTGACGCACAGCTCGTCGCCCCGTGGCTCGGCCAGGCACTCGACCACACGGCCCAGGCGTCGGCCGGCTCCGTCGACGACCACGCGGCCCATCAACTCCTGCACGCGCACGGTTGCGGCGCCCCCGGCCTCCATCCGCTCCCTCATCGCCGGGCCAGCGGAAGGCGACTGATCAGGCGTTCCCAGACGGCCCGCTCGCTGTGCATCAGGGCGGCGTCCGCACGCGTGAGGTCGATATGCACGGTCACGTCGATGCGCGTCACGTGCCGCCACGCGATCTCCACGGGCGCGACGTCAGGCGCGAGGCCCAGGACGGTGCGGCTCAGCCAGCGCGCCAGCTGCGCGAACGGAGCAGGCAGGAGGCGGGCCAGTGCCCCGTGCTGCGTGACCAGCGCCCGGACGACCGGCGGCCCGTCCGCGCGCAGCTCCAGCAACAGGTCGTCCACCTTGCCGCCTTTGAAGCCCTCGTGATCGAGGATCTCTTTGTCCAACACGTCGCGCGCCAGGTACACGGCACAGCACTCCTTCCCCTTACCCACCCCCCCCGCCGCTCAGGATGAACAGCGGGATGGTGATGAGGGTGACAATGATCAGCACGACCAGGAAGAAGACGCCGGCCACGTTGGCCAGGCGCCCGTTACGTTGCTCGCCCATGTACCGCTCGTCATTAGCGATGACCAGCAACGGCGCGAAGGTGAACGGCAGCGAGAAGGCGGCCAGCGCGGTGGTGTAGATCGTGAGCTTGATCGGATCGATCCCGCTCAGCCCGATGGCGACGGCGGCGAGGATGGCCACCATGTACCACAGGGTGAACACGGGCGCCTCTTTGGGATTGTGGTTCTGGCCCCAGTCCCAGCCGAAGAACTGGCACAGCGCGTAGGCCGTGCTCAAGGTCACCTCCAGCGCCGCCCCGGCGGTGCAGAAGAACGCCCCCGCGAGGAAGCCCACCGCGCCGAGTCCGCCCAGCGCGTAGACGAGCGGCGTGCGGATACCGCCGAAGCTCTGCGGCTGCGCGCCGTGCGGGAAGAAGGTTTGCGCCGCGACGATCATCATGGCGAAGGCGATGAGCGAGCCGAAGGTCATGCCAATGGTGGCGGTGGCGCGGTTGACAACGATGTCGCTGCCGCCCCACTTCTCCTCGATCGCGCCCGACGCGTAGAAGTAGATCTCGAACGGCGTCATGAAGGCCCCGATCAAGCTGACGGCGGCGAAGCCGTAGCCGACCAGGGATTGGCCGTGCGGGATGGTGGGCGCCACGGCCTGGCGGGCCACCTCGCCCCACGGGGGGGCGAGCTTGATCGCGGCGATCACGAAGATCAGGATCGAGAGGCCCAGCAGCGAGGCGCTGTTCTCGACGAACTCGAACGAGGCGAACCAGAGCACGACCACGATCGCGAGCGCGGCGAGGGGGAACCACCACAGATAGGAGAAGCCGGTGATGATCTGAACCACCAGCGCCATCCCGGCCAGCTCGATCACGAGCGTGAGCACATTGACAAGCAAGGCGCCGGCCAGGGGGATCAGGGCAAGGCGGAAGCCCAGACGCTCCCGGATCACGTCGAAGAGCGAGCGGCCCGAGGCGATGGCCACGCGGCCGGCCGTGTCGGCATAGACGATGATGCCGAGCGTGCCCACGACGATCGTCCAGAGCAGGGCGTAGCGGTACTGGGCCCCGGCCTGCGCACAGGTCACGAGCTCGCCCATGTCGATGAAGCCACCGACCGCCGTGATGATCCCGAGCGTGATGCTACTCAGCTTGCCCATGCACTCTCCCCGCAACGAGCGGCCATCAAGCTGGTCGCGCCACCGCGCTCACGCCCGGAGGCGGGCGGGACCCCGCCGCTCACTGTGTCTTGGCGGGAGCGGCCACGGCGGTCATCTGCGCCCGCACGACGTGCTCATCCGACGTCACCGACGGCTGCTGACGCAGGGCGCTCGTGATCCAGAGGGCCAGCAGCGCCGCGCACAATAAGAGGACCACTGTTCGTGCCATGGCCTGTAGCCTAGCACAGGGCGTCGCGCCATCAATACAAGTTACTAACAGTGAGCACGGCCTGGATAAGATAGAAGCAGAGAGAATGGCTATTATCGCAGGAATAAGCGCCACGCCAGGCGTGGAAAAGGCCCGGATGTAGGGGTGCTTGCTTATTGTTATCACAGGAATCGTGTGTCCGCCGATCTTACCATTCCATTGTGCAGACTATTGAACACCGGCGCAACCTTTGTGGCAAAACGTCCCTATGGGCGCAACCTTTGTGGCACAAGCGGCGCAACCTCTATGACAAAAGGGAGGCTGCTGAGGGTGGAGCAGGCGCAACCTTTACGACAACGGACACCTGGGACCGCTCAACCAATCGCCCTCACGCCCCTGACAACCATTAGGAATCGAGAGCGTCCTCACCATCAGTCCTTGATGCCGGTTTTTCAGGGCTTGCGGTCCATTCGATCCATGCCTTATCGTGCGGGGATACCGTCGTATATGTGTTGCCCTCAGGCACGAAGATGGGCAATGGACCCTTTACATTGTTTATGTACCTATCCAATTCTTTGACCTTCTCCAGCAAACCATCGGACGGTAAATCTCTAACCTCACTTAACAGCTGTAATTGTCTTTGTATATAACGCAGCGTGTGGCCCTGCGTTATATAGCTCCCTGCGGAAAGCGACCCGCGCCATATCTGCTCCCAGTTGCGCCCCGCGAGTATGCGGTTCTGCTCGCGTACCATTTCTAGAATTTCCCCCAATGTCTCCTCGTTTGTCACCCCTACGGTGCGCGGTTGTTCTATCGGTTCCGTCTTTGCCTCCTCTACCAGCGGGTCAAGGTCGGCTTTCAAGCTCGGCCACCACATGTGAAAGGCGTTGTCTAACAGTACTTGATTAACGGGACTGGTGGGCAGATTCCGGTTAAGGCTTTCCACCAATTTCTTAATGTCAGCTTCCGTGTAGATCGTGTTCTGAAACTGGGCAAGAGGATACCCGACATCCTGCGGGGATAAACCTAACAGGAGATTGGACACTCGTGAAGTGTCAATCTGCTTTGACAATGCGCCGGTTTCAAAGTTGATCCATGGGGCGTTCAAGCTTGTCCTAGTAAGGCAGACGATCCCGTAGGAACACTTCTCTAACTCTCGACCTAATTGGTTCGCCCAACGTGCGCCTTTATCAATGTCTTCAGACGACACAAACGGGTCTAACTGTTGGATGACGTTCGGCAACCAATCCTTCAAAACAAGAGCAGCCCTATGGCTAAGAGACCCTGACCAACTTAGAAACACTTTCAAGGTCCGTTCCTCCTCTGTAACACCGTCGATACTACCTAACGGTCATGATAGTCCGTGTCCCGCGCCGGCGCAGAGCCGCGACCTCGGGCGCTCGCGCGGGCATCCTCCTGCCCTTGCCCCTGGGCCTGGGCGCGCTCCTGGGCGGCGCGTAGGGCGTCGTTCCAATCCTTCGACCCGGCCGGTGGTCGCTCGCGTTCAATGGCCTCGGCGCGGGGGTACGCCTCCTTGACCTGCGCCCACAGCGCGGCGCCGCCCTGGTCGTTGTCGAAGCCGCACCGCACCAGGCCCCGGTTCACCAGCGCCTCGTCGATCTGCCGGCGCGGTAGCTCGCCCTGGCCGTCCGTCGATATGAAAACGTGCGGGCCGGTCTCGCCCGCTTGCCGCGCCAGCACCGCCCGACTCAGCGCGTCGATAGGGCTCTCGGTGATGTGGTACTGCGGCGTGTCGTGGGGGCTGGGCTTCCCGAGCGTGAGGGTAAAGGAGAAATGCCCGTCGTCACGCCGCGTCCCCCGAGCGAGCCCCTGGAACGCCGAGCCCGGCGCCGTGCCGCGCAGACTCGCGCCCACGATGGCGCGCCCCGCGTCGCGCCGCACGAACACGGCATTGCCGCGCGCGTCCGCGTAGATGTCGCCCCGCTCGTACAGCGTGTCCACCATTCCGCGCGGAATACCCCGCTGCTCGACGAGGTAGGCCCGCACCTGCGGCCAGCGGTCCGCGTCGGGCGTGGGGGCCGGGACGCGCGCCCCGCGCTCGCCGCGTTCCAGGCGCTCGATCACCTCCTCGGCCTGCTGTTGCGCCTGACGCGCGCCGTAGTGCGCGGCCGCGCTCAGGGCCAGCTCGCGGCCTCCCTCATCGCTCAGGTACGCCACCGCCTGCTTGAAGTCGGCCCCTGGGATGATGTGCTTCACCAGGTCGATAGCCCCGCCGCCACCCGCGCGGCGGTCGTGGTTGTAGAACTTCTCGCCGGTGATGCTGATGTGCTCGCCGTCGAGCCGCCACTTGTGTTTGTCGTGGCGGTCCTGCTCGCCGCCCAGGCGCTCGATCACCTCCCGCAGGTCGAGGCCGCGCACCTGCGCCGCCAGTGTCTTATAGTCGCGCTCCAACTCGCGGACCCGCTGCTGCAAGACCACGATATTCGCCTCGGCCTTCGCCGCCTGCCCCTCGTAGTGCGTCGCCTTCGTCAGCGCGTCGTCGAGCGTCGGGGCCAGCTCCGCGACGATCCGCTCGGTCTGCTCGGCCGCCCACTTCTCGGGGTTGCCCACGATCCGGCCTGGCTTGTCCACCGCCACGCCCTCGCGGACGATCTCCGGCGCCGGCGTCGGCGCGTCGATCTTGGCGTAGAACTCGCGCACCGTCTGGTGCTCTGCCACGCTCCCCTGCACGCCCCGCTTGAGGCCCATGTCCTCCACGGCGCGGGCATAGCTCGTCTGCATCTCGCTGACCTTGCTCGGCGTGCCGATGAAGGTCTTGGCGGCGAGCTTGCCGCGCTCGTCGATGGGCACGACCATGGCCTGGATATGCGGCGTCAGCTCGTCGCGGTGGAGGATTGCCGCGACAACATTCTCGGCGCCGAAGCGGTCACGGAGCCAGTCCATGGTGCGGTCGCGCCAGGCACTCACGCGCGCCGGGTCGCCGTCCGCGAAGAAGTCCCGGCTAGCCGTGAACACGAAATCGAGGGCCAGCACGGCGTTCTTGCGGATCGTCGGCGCGTCGTCGAGGCGACCCTGTACGTCGGCCTGCCAATCGCCGGTCCCGGCTAGCCGCTCGTTCTCTTGCCGCCGCGCACCGTCGGCGTTGGGCGTGTCGCGGGTGCGCTCGTTGTGCGCGCCGCGCGAGCTGACCTGGCCCATCGTCTTGAGCTTGTTGAACCGCATCACCGCGTACATGCTAGCTGTCCTCGTACATCTTTTTCCAAGTAGTCCGTCATGCCCTTCGTGGGACACTATTTATGGTCTTATGCTTCACCCGCTGCTTGTGTCTTAAGGACGCGATTGCGCTTGTTGGTCAAGTTTGGGTTGCGCGCACATTGCTCCGTGATGTGTCGATTTCTAGCAGCTTTCGCTCCAGCGGCATCCGTCTGCACTGTCTCAAGAATGACCCAGGCAGCCTCAAGACCATTGTTGTGGAGGTCTTGAAGCCAGTCGCGCTTGGGCGTGCCATTCAGCTTCGTCCGTTCCTTCCACTCCTCCGTGGGGTGCTCGTTGTGATGGCGCACTGTGGCCTCTGGATCTACAGACTTGAACACGAACATGATGCGGTGTGTACGAGGGTCGATGAGACCGCCGATCGTGTACTCTTCCAAGACTTCTCCCTGCCTTCCCTCTGATGCTCATACAACGTTTGTGTCCCGATGGACGAGCGAACGTAGCCTTTTGCGGGGAGGCCCCCCCAGGGCCTCCCCGCAAAAGCGTAGTGAGTTACGCTTTTGCCGCGCACAAGCCCCACCGTCAGCCTACACGGTCGCCGGCGGCGGGCGCAAGCGGGGCGCGCGAGACTCCTTGGAAAAGAAAGGGGCTCGACCCGTCACCGCGGCAAGAGCAGGTCTAGCGGCAGGGCTGCACTTTCGCTAGCCGACCCTATGTTCACGATCAGCGTGCCCTAAGACGTGGCCTGGGCACGCTAACGAGATGGTTTGGCTCCCTCGCGCGGCCCCTTACGCCCGTCGCCTCCCGTCTCCCGCCTGCGGTGGTACACTGAGAGTGTCGAGCGTGCATAAGGATGACGGTATCGTGGGCGCGACGCCCGTGCCCGATCATGTGCCGGCTTGGTCTGTCTACACCATGCGCCACGCTGTTTCGTGTGTGCGTCCCTCGACGAGGAGCATCCATGGACAGCGGCACGATCACACTCATCCCCGATGACGGCTGCGGCTTCATGCGGCCCGCACACGGGCGCGACGATAGCTCCTTCCTCCCGTCGGCGCGCGTCGATGTGACGGCGGAGCACCTACACGCGGGCGATCGCGTCACGTTTAGCGTCGTGCATGACCTGCGGGGAAAGGGTCCACGCGCGGTGGACATGCGTCTGGCGCTCCCGCCCAAGGCTGTCGTCCACTCCTCGAAAAACCAGCCCCGGTAACAAACCGCCCGGTTCAGTCATCCCATGTGGCTCTTACTGCGGTCCACGCACGGCGTCGCTGTCCGCCAACGAATAGATAGAGGGACGCGCACGGCGTCCGAGAGGACTAGATCTCATGCCCGCTATCGTTCCCGCCAGTGTCCCTGTCCCGGCCCCGCGCGAAGAGGTGTGCCCCCACTGTGGCAGCACCGTGGGGCGCACCTTGCTCAAGCGCAACCAGGGGATCAAAGAGGTTGATGGGATCAGGGTGAGTGTCCCCATGAACAGCCAGTGGCGCTGCTTCGGCTGCGGCCGCAACTTCACGACCACAAGCCAATAACCGCCGGAACAGCGCGCGGTTTGCCATGACGCTTGGCTTCCTGACCGCGTGCAGGCCGGAGCGCTCGTTGCGCGAGGTCGTGCATGTCGTGTCCTCGCCGATGATGCCGTGCTCGTCGTCGCTCGCGTGCTCGTTGTCGTGATCGGCGGCGTCGACGAGGCTGCCGTCATCGCCGGCGTTGTCGTCCCCGGCAAGGCGCATGCGCATCGTCCCGCTATAGACAGGACGAACGGTTGTTCGCCTAGATTGTTTGGCTCCCGTCCGGTCCAGTGTACGGGGGAATGACAGCCCCCTAGGCGACAGGACTATACTGTCTAACCATGGACACAGCGCTGCTGCCGCAACTGACCGTGTACGGTGCCTTGATGGTCGCTGCGGCCATCCTCGGCTACTGGCCCGAACTTGTGCGGTTCAAGCGGTCGGTGCATGACCACACGGCGCTGGATAGGGTCCGGCGTGCTATCGCGCATAGGTGCCGTCCCTCCGATGGGAAGTCGTAGCAGCAGACCCCCGTCAAGGGGGAGAAGAGGCGGCGCGAGGGCGGGAGGGCGAGATGCGCACGTGCTATCGCTGCGGCCATCGGGTACCGTTCGGCCAGGGACGCTGCCCCGACT
>JAABVA010005445.1_pt1 | contig 11519 bp, 12 predicted proteins | sample 5560331 | NCBI WGS metagenome assembly JAABVA01 (sample SAMN12812661, study PRJNA571458) | rock metagenome | isolation source: Antarctica rocks | place: Antarctica: Victoria Land, Mt New Zealand sud | collected 2016-01-07
CGACAAGTCCTCAGGCACACACCCATTCTCCCTGCGCCGCAGGCACTTCACCACTGCCACACCGCAATCCGCGCAACGAAAACCAGACCAATCCGTCAACCGGTGAAAGAAGGACCTGACCAGTCACGTACCGGCAACCCATTTCCGTGACACACAGGACAGAGGGAAGTGGGGAAGCGCTCCGGGCTCGTGAGCTCGCGCAGTGCAATGGCCTCGAAGTAGCCACATTTCTCGCAAAGGACGCGGCCGTTGCCCGTCGGGGTGGTCACGCCGCGCAGGCCAGCATCCATCTCGTCTGTCGTAAGACCCTCGGTCACCACCCTAACGGTGTGCTTGGCCCAGAGGAGCTCGCTCAACCGCCATGCCTTCGATTCGCCTAGCAGTTCCAACACGTCGGACGCCAGGTCCCATCGATTGCGGGGCAGCAACGCGACACCCCCTGCGCGGATGACGTGGAGTGCGTCCGTCGCCAACTCGACCGGCACTGTGGTGACGTCGGACGGCGGCTCACCGAGGTACAGCATCGGCGTCACCAGATTGGTCTGGGCCGCACGTTGGTCCTCCTCCTGCTGCACCGCACATCTCCTCCCGCTGCGCCAGTCAAGTGCGGGGGCAGCCGGCGATCGTCCCCCAGTTTCATGGCCAGGACAAGGTCGTCCACGTGCTTCACATTGGGGCCGCAGAGGGAGACGATCAACTGCCTCCACCCGGACAAGCGCGCTGAGGCCGTCTTCGGCTTCATCACGGGCTGCTACAACCCCGCGCCGGCGGCACTCGACCGATCCTCGGTGACCTTGTCCCAGCCGGCCACCGGAAAGCACTGGGCTGACGCATTACCGAGACCACCACTATATTCCCAGTCGCCCAACCCGCACGGTCCAGAGAGCCGGGTCACTGTCAGGACGGCCCGCAGTGGGGAGCGCTACTAAGCCCAAGGATGTTTGATAAGCGATGATTCCCCGAGTTCCGTGGAACTTCGGGACATCCTCGGTCATAAGGCGGGGGCGTGTTACTGAGCGAAGACGACAGGCTCTTGCCGCGCAGTTCCGGGACCATGACGAAGTACGTGGCGGGATCCAACAGCCGGCCTGGCCCGACGAGCCAGGACACCTCCTGTGACCGTCCGGCGAAGGCCATCGGGAAAAGGACCGCGTTGCTTCGGTCCGCGTTGAGCGTCCCGTACGTCGTGTACGACAGCCGCCCGCGCCGCAACAATGCGTCGCTCTCCAACCGCTGGTCCCCCAGCTCGAAGACGTCGCGGGTCAGGCCGGTTCCCTCGCTCATCGCCACCGGAACCGCAGCGCGGTGCCCGGGGCCGCCTGGCCGGCATGATGAAGATCGTCGTCGCAGACGATGCCCAAGACGGGGTAGCCGCCGGTCGTTCCGCTGTCCGGGCCGAGCAGGATCGGCTGCCCGTCCGCGGGGAGCTGCACCGCGCCCGGGAGAGTCGGTTCGCTTGGAAGTTCGCCTACCCTCCGCTCGAGGACTGGACCTGACAACCGTAGCCCCGTGCGGTTGCTGGCCGCCAGGACTGTCCACGCCGCCGACGTGAGCAGCGCCAGGGCCGCTGGGCTGGCCCAGTCGTCGCGCGGCCCCCGGTGGAGCCGGAGCACCGGCTCCGCGTTGGGCGGCGCGACCGCGGCAGCCTCCCACCACACCGGGCCGCAGCCGTCCTCGCCCACAGCCAATTCGTCGCCCGGTACCAGCGGTGGGGGCCCGATCCGGCCGAGCTGGTCGTAGGAGCGGCTGCCGAGCACCGGTGGCGGCGCGAAGCCGCCGCGGACGCCGACGTAGACCCGCAGTCCCCGCGTCGGCGCTCCGCAGCGCAGCTGGTCGCCGCGGCGCAGCCGCAGCGGGACCGACATGGCCTCCGGCCGCGACCCCACCCATACCTGGCATGACGCGCCGGTCACCGCCACCAGGGTGTCGTCAACCGCCTCCAGCACGAGCGAGCCGAGCAGCGCCTCGATCGCCGCAGCTGCCTCAACGTTCCCGAGCAGCCGATTTGCCAAGAGCAACGCGCGACGGTCGGCCGCCCCCGAACGGGGGACCCCCTGGTGCGCGCGGCCGTGGCGGCCTTGGTCCTGGAAGCAGGCGTACGGCCCGGACGAGACGACGCGCAGCCGGGTCACGACGGGACAGCCACGAACCGTACGGTGTCGCCGATGCCCAGCAGGTTCGGTGGGTCCTGTGCCTCGTCGAAGACCGGACGATCGGTCCGCCCCAGTAGCCGCCAGCCACCCGGCGAGACCATCGGGTAAATGCCGCACTGGTCCAGCGCGATCCCGACCGAACCGGCCGGCACTTTGGTGCGGGGAGTGGCTAAGCGTGGCAGCCGCAGCTGCTCCGGGAGTCCGGACAGGTAGGGGAAGCCGCGAGCGAAACCAAGTAGCACGACGACGTATTCCGCGCCCACATGAGCTGTCACGAGCTGCTGCGGCGTCATGCCGCACTCGGTGGCGACGGCGAGCAGGTCTTCGCCGTCATAGCGGACAGGGATCTCGTGCTGCCTGGAAGCGGCCGGCAGCGAAGCGACCGGGTCGAGCCGCTCGACCTGGCTGGCCAAAGCACTTAGGTCACCATCGGTCGTGAACAGCAGGGTCCGCCATCCGGGCACCACGTCGCGGCCGACCCCGGCGGCCAGGGCGGCAGCCCGGAGCCGGTGGACCTGCGCCGGGTTCTCGAGCTCAACGAGTACCGAGTGCTCTCCCATCGGCAGTATTCGCACCTGCTCAGCCGGCGGTGAAGGCCCGGACGGAGAATCCCGCCCCCTCCAGCTCGGCGCGAACGGCTCGCGCCAGCACCGGCGCACCCGGCGTGTCCCCGTGGACGCACAGGGAGTCGACCTCGCCGGAGCGAGCCAGCCTTAACGCTTGGGCGGCTACGGCATCGGCGTGGTCGAGTAGGGCGCCCGGCTGCGTGCGCGGGACCAACCGGCCCGAGGAGTCGTAAGCCCTGTCGGCGAAGCCCTCCAGCACCACCTGAAGTCCGGCCGTGCGCGCCGCCTTCTCCAGCTCGCCACCGGCCATGGTCAGGAGCGGGAGCGAGGGGTCGTAGTCCATAACGGCCGAGACAAGGGCGCCTGCCTGGACCGGGTCCTTGAGGGTGCGGTGGTACAACGCGCCGTGCGGCTTGACGTAGCGGACTGCGGTTCTCACGGTTCGGCATAGCCCCTCGAGGGCGCCTATCTGGTAAAGCACGTCGGCGGTCAGCTCGTCCGGCTCGACGGCCATCTCCCGACGTCCGAACCCGGCGAGGTCTCGGTACGACACCTGTGCGCCGACGGCGACGCCGCGCTCGGCCGCCTCGGACACGGTGCGGTGCAGCGTCAGGGCGTCACCAGCGTGAAAGCCGCAAGCGACGTTCGCGCTTGTCAGGAACGGCATCAGGGCGGTGTCATCTCCAAGCTGCCAACGGCCGAACGACTCCCCGACGTCGGCGTTCAAGTCGATGTTGCTACCGGTGCTGGTCATCCGCTCCATCCATCTTTGCTCAAGTTTCGTCCGGCCCGCAGGATCAGCGAGGGGTTAAGCAGCGTGCGCACGTCCTCACGCGGGTCGTCGTCCACGACCAGCAGGTCCGCCGACAGGCCCAAGGCGATCCGCCCCACTCGGTCGGCTCGCCCCAGCACGTCGGCGGCGGTGCTGGTCGCCGCCCTAAGCGCGTCGAGCACCGGCAGGCCCAGCTCGCAAAGCACGGCCAACTCGCCGACCAGAGCAGGGTGCGGCGTGGAGCAGGAGCCGGCGTCGGTCCCGGCCACGATGGGGATGCCGGCGGCGCGGGCCATCGCGAAGCTCTCCACGTGCGCGGCGACCGCCCGCTGCGCCTTCTCCGACGCGTACGACGGGACGCCGCTGCCCGGCCCGTCGGCGATGGTCCGGTAGACGGCAAGCGTCGGGCACAGCGCTGTGCCGTGACGCCGCATCAGGTCGGCAAGCTCCTCGGTCAGGAAGTTGCCGTGCTCGACGGTGTCCACGCCGGCCAGCACCGCGTTACGGATCCCCTCGGTGCCGAGAGCGTGGGCCGCCACCTTGAGCCCGAAACGGTGGGCCTCATGCACCGCCGCAGAGAGCTCCTCGAGGGTCAGCTCGACCTGCCCGACGTCCTCACCTTCCGGGCGGCCGTACACGCCACCGGTTGCCGCCAGCTTGACGACTCGGGCACCGATGCTCACCTGCCGACGAACGGAACGGATGACCGCGTCGACTCCGTCGCTCGCCAGGCCCCAAAAGGGGTCGTGGCCGCCGGTCATGATGATGGTCTGTCCGGCCGCGACGATGTCTGGTCCCTCGACCACGCCCTTGTCGACCGCGCTCGCAACGGTCACTGCAATGTCGGCATTCCCGCCCAGATCGCGCACGGTGGTGACGCCTGCCCGCACCTGCGCCTGCGCGTTGGCCACGGCCCGGACGGTAGTCAGCTGTTCACCCTCCCGCTCCACCAGGGCCGCCGGATCGGGGCTGCCCGACCAGACCAGGTGCACATGCATGTCAATGAGCCCGGGAAGCAGATGACGGCCGCCGAGATCGAGGACGTCTGCGTCCCGCACCCGTGCGCCGGCACCGAGCGCCACGATCCGGCCGTCCTCGATCAGGATGTCGGTCTCCCGCTGTACCTCGGAGTGCTGCCCGTCCCAGAGCGTCCCGCCGCGCAGCAACAGGGTTCGGCCCATCAACCCGCGATCAGTGAGTCGCGGTCCGGCGTAGCGCCGTTTAGAAGTGGGGTGGCAGCCGCCTGCAGGTCGGGCTGTGCTAGCACGCCGGCGACGATGGGCGCCGACCCGTGGAGGTACGGCTGGGAGTCCGACAGCAGCCCGTAGTGCTGGGGGCGTCGGTCCTGCAGCAGGTTGAGGCCAAAGAAGCCCTCGGTGCGCGAGCGCAGCACCTCGCCGGCAAGGTCCGCCGTGTGGACGACGAGCCCCTCGTCGGAATCCAGCTTCGCGACCACCTTGCCGTACGGGTCGACGATCTGGCTGTGCCCCCAGTAGTCAAGGCCACCCGAGTAGGCACCGGTCTCGCAGTGGTTTGAGATGACTAGCCACATCTGGTTGAAGAAGGCGTTGGCCTGGGCGCACAGATCCATCGCCCAGCCGTGGTAGTCATCGCCCTTGTCGTGACCCTTCATCGGCCACGCCGTCGACATGAGAGTCAGCGTGGCGCCCTTCAGCGCGAACACCCGCATCAGCTCGGGGAACGCGAGGTCGTAGCAGACCATGCTTCCGACCCGGGCTGCTGGGATGTCGAAGACCGGCGTCGCCTCGCCCGGGTTGAAGAACGGGAACTCAAACTGGTTGTGGAGCTTTCGAAAGACGCCGATCACGCCCTGCGGCGTGATGAGGGCGGTGCTGTTAAAGATGACGTTGCCGTGCAGGGCTTTCTCGGCCATTCCGACCTGGACAGTCATGCCGTATCGACCAGCGCGCTCTTGGATCGCTGCTGTCGCCGGGCCGGGGATCGGTTCCGCCTCCCTGTAGTAGTACTGCTTCTGCTCTGCAACGCCCTTGTCACCCAGCCCAAAGGCGAAGTCGGCGTACCCCTGCAGCCCCATCTCGGGCAGGACGAGCACGTCGACATTCGCCTCCGCCGCCTCGTCGATGAGCTCCAAGAAGCGGCGGAGGTTGACCGCCTTGTCGTGCACGATGCGGACGTTGGCAGCTGCGAGCGTCGTTTCTGGCATGGCCCCTCCTGGGGATGTGTAGTTGACCTACAGGGAGTTCTTCACGACCCGGCCACCCTGCACGATGACCGGGATGCCGTGCGGGCGTCCAAGAAGCGACAGGTTCGACAGCGGGTCCCCGTCCACCACGAGCAGGTCGGCCAGCTTGCCGATCTGGAGTGTGCCGAGGTCCTCGGCCAGCCCCATCAGTTCGGCGTTGGTTCGGGTGGTGGCGATGAGTACCTCAAGGGGGCTGAGCACCTCCGCCTTGAGCTCCAGTTCACGGTGTTTGTAGGCCGCTAGCGGGCCCAGCAGGTCGGAACCGCTGGCGATCTTCACGCCCGCCGCGTATGCGATGCTCAGTCCCTCGAGCGCCCTATCCTGCGCCATGCCGATCTTGTCCAGGTTGCGCTGTGGGATGCCGTAGTCAGCACCTTTGCGGTAGAGGAGTTCGTACGTGCTCAGCGTGGGAACGAGGTACATGTCTGCCACGGCCATTGCCCGGGCGGTTTGCTCGTCGATCAAGTTGCCGTGCTCGATGCACCGCACGCCGGCCTCGATGCAGTTTCGGATTGCCGCGCCCGAGTAAGCGTGGGCGAGCACGTATGTGCCGACGGCAACGGCTTCCTCGACAGCTGCACGCAGCTCCGGCACGGTGTACTGGGTCGTGTCGAGCTCGTCGGTGGGCGACATCGCGCCGCCGCTGGCCATGACCTTGATCTGGTCCGCGCCGGTGCGTAGGTTCTCGCGAGCGGCTCTTCGTACCTCGTCGGGGCCGTCCGCAACGATCGACCGCATCCCGACCTGGGAACAACAGGCGATGGGATCGCCTGACTCGGTTGGCCGCCGGAAGTCGGCGTGCCCCCCGGTCTGCGAGATGGCATGGTTGCTTACCAGCAGGCGAGGACCAGCGATGGTGCCGTCCTCGATCGCCTGCCGGAAGCCGGCGTCGCACCCGCCGGCGTCCCGGACGGTGGTGAAGCCCTGGAGCAGGGTCTCCCCGAGAACTCGCCCCATCTTGAGTGCGGCGTGGCTAGTGGTGTAGTTCCGGTGCTGCTCCAGGATGTCGACGTCGACTGCACCGATGTGGACGTGCGCGTCGATGAGCCCGGGCAGCAGTGTGCGACCGTGGCAGTCGATGACCTGATCAGCACTGGCGGGCGGTGGACCGGCGCCGATCTCAACGATCCGCTCCCCGTCCGTAACCAGGGTGACGCCCTCCTGCGGCTCAGCGCCGGTGCAGTCGACGAGCCGGGCGTTGGTGAAGGCTAGACAGGTCACGGAGGTCCGTCCGTCAGGGAGGTGATCGTCGTGTGGCGGCCAGCGGCGGTAGGGGAGGAGGTACGAGACGGAGCTGCGTCCTCTTCGCCGCCGAAAGCTGTTCCCATGAGCGTCTCGACGGCCGCTGGGTCACGTGCGTCGACGTTCATCACGCTGCGGCCTATACGCAGCAGGCAAAGGCGGTCAGCGATTGACGTCGCCCGTGGCACACTCTGCTCGACGAGCAGCATAGTCATCCCGGTCTCGCGCAGCGCGGCCAGGTAGCTGTAGATTTCGTCGATGACGGTGGGGGCGAGCCCGAGCGACGGCTCGTCGAGCAGCACATACCGCGGCTTACGCAGCACGGCTCGACCTAGAGCGACCATCTGCTGCTGGCCCCCGGACAAGTTCGACACCCGCTCCGACAGCCGGTCCTTCAATGCGGGAAAGAGGTCGATGGCGTCACCTACGCCCCGTTTGGCCGCCTCCTTATTGCCGACGACGAGGTTCTCCCGGACGGTCAGGTCTTTGAGAAGCCCGCGTCCTTCGTGGACCACGGCGATGGAGTGGTCGCGGACCCGCCGGTGGGTGGGCTGCTGGGACACATCTTCGCCCTCGATATGTACGGCCCCCTGACAGCGGATCAACCCCAATACCGCACGTAGGGTCGTCGTCTTACCGGCACCGTTCGTCCCGACAAGCGCCACGCATCCGGCCGCCGGCAACCGGAAAGACACATCAAACAGCGCTTGGGTGTGGCCGTACCAGCCCTGTAGACCCTCAACCTCGAGCACTGGACGTCCTTCCGAAGTACGCACGCTGGACCCGCTCGTCGGCCAGTACCTCCTGTGGGGGCCCGGTGCAGACAAGTTGGCCGGAATCCAACGCGATCGCGGACGAGCACAGCCGCGCCACGAGCGCGACGTCGTGCTCCACGACTACTAGCGTGGCTGGAGCGGTGCGATGAACAGTGCGGAGGACCTCCTCCAGCGCCAATCGCCCCTCGGTGTCGAGGCCGGCGGCTGGCTCGTCCAGCAAAATCACCGACGGACGGGTCACCAGCACACGCCCAACCTCTACCAGGCGCCGCGAGGCGAACGGCAGCTCGTCGACCGGCCGGTACGCGTCGTCGTCCAGACCAAGCAGCTCGAGGACTTGCCACGTCGCTTCTTGGTCCCGTCGCGCTGCCCGGCGCTGCCGGGGCAGGGCAAGCCACTGTTCGACCACCGTCGGTTGCGGCAGTCGCTCGACACCGAGCGCGACGTTGGTGAGGACGTCCTCGCGGTCCAGCAGGCGCACCGTCTGGAAGCCGCGGACGACGCCCGTCTTCACCCTGTCCCGGATAGGCAACCCCGTGATGTCCTGGTCGCCGAGCCGCACCTCACCGGACACGCCAGCACTGAAGCCGGATACGGCGTTGAGCAGGGTGGTTTTGCCGGCACCGTTCGGGCCGATCAGACCCACGATCTCGCCGGCGGGGAACGTCGTGGTGATATCACGTAGCGCGAGGAACGCGCCATACCGCACGGTGAGCGACGTGACCTGCAGCTCCGCCAGCCCCGTACCGGGGGGGATCTGTGCGCCGGGACCCGGCACTGCGGTTGTCATTCCCCCGTCTTCCTACGGCTAAAGCGTCTGGCGCCGCTCGTCAGCACGCCTGCCATACCGTCGGGAAGAAGCAGGGCCACGATGACGAGTACCGCCCCCCCAACGAGTGAGTACAGGGTGGGGTGACCGAGCTGGTCGAACAGCTGAGGCACCAGCACGATGTAGGCCGCGCCCAGCCAGGAACCGAGCACCGAGCCCGATCCACCCAGAATGACAGCAACCAGGAAATAAACCGAGGCGAACAGGTCGAAGTCCGTCGGGGCCAGGAACCCCGACGTGAATGCCAGCAGCCATCCGGCGGTGCCGGCGAACAGCGCCGCCGCCACGAAAGCGATGACCTTTGTACGGGCGATCGCCACTCCGGCTGATGCGGCAGCCAACTCGCTCTCACGAACGGCCAGCATGCCCCGACCCAGCTGCGTACGACCCAGTTGCAGAGCCAACAGTGTGGCCGGCACGGCGAAAGTCAATGCGAGCAGGTAGGCCCACAGCGGCTTGGCGGTATCGATAGATCCGGCGACGATGGAGTCGACCGGAGTCCCCTGTGTCCCACCCGTGGTCTGCGTGGTGTGAACGATGACCCACTGGAACAGCTCACCGAAGGCCAGCGTCACGAGCGCCAACCGCAGTCCGGACAGGCGCAGTGTCGGCACCGCCACCACGAGGCCGGCGACGAGTGACAAGACCCACACTACGACCAAGGCCACGAAGGGGCTGTATCCGTGGGTGATGACCACGTAGGAGGTGTAGCCGCCGCAACCGAGAAACGTGGCCTGGGCAAGGGACAGTTGCCCGGTGCGGCCGTAGAGGATGTTGAGCCCTTGCGTGGCGACCCCATAAACCAACACCTGGGCGCACAGGAAGAGCCAGTAGTCCGAGAGCAGGAGCGGGATCATGGCGACCAGCGCTGCCAGTGCCAGCACCAGCAAAACGTTTCGTCGCCTCGGCCGGCCCCCGTCCGCGTCGCGCCTCGACCCGACCGCGGGGGCACGGCTGGCCACGGCAGTCACGCGCGAACCTCCCGGCGTTCCTCGACGAACCGCTTGGGCATGAGAGCCAGCACGACAATGATGAGCAGGAACACCGCTGGCGTGGCGGCGCTGGCGCCGGCGAAGTAGATGATCCAGGCCTCGTACAGGCCTAGCAGGAACGCAGCGATGAGCGGCGCGAAGAACCGATCAAGGCCGCCAATCATGCCGGCGATGAACACCTTGATCAGCACGGGGGTCATGTAGAACGCGTCGACGGAGAGCCGGCCGGCTGTGGCCATGCCCACGGCGGCGGCGACAAGTCCGGCGACCGCCCATGTGCCCGTCCGGAGCAGGCCGACGTTGATCCCGGTGGAGCGGGCGATGGCTGGGCTCTCCGCGGCCGCCCGCAGGGACACACCCACGCTGGTCCGGACCAGCAACCAGTAGAAGGCGCCGATCGCGAGCAGCGCCAGCAGCACAACCGCCACGTCGTTGCCGTTGACGAACACACCGCCCACGACCGTCCGCTTGTCTGTCAGCAGGGACAGGTAGGTGTGGGCGTTGCTGTCGACCAGGTTCTGCGCCACGGAGGTGAGCAGGAGAAAGACACCCAGGGTAACCACGAGGTCGAGGCCGGAGCCCGCGTCGGGGATACGCCGTACGGCGAGCTCGGTTCCGGCGCTAAGCGCGACCGCCAGCGCCGTCGCGGCGACGACGGCGACCACCACGGGCCAGCCGTGCGAGCTGTAGAGGTACCAGCTGCCAAAGGCGGCGACCATGCCCACCTGCCCGTACGCAAAGTTGATGTTCCGGCTGACTTGGAACACCACGAGCACCCCGAGGAGCAGTAGTGCGTAGACCGCGCCGGTCGCCAGCCCACCCACGGTGATCTGTCCGAGATCCCGGTAGGGCACTGCCAGGAGCGTTGACTGCTCGATCACGTCAAGTTCCCCCGCTAGGGCGTCACGGAACGGGTCTCGCTGATGACCTTCAGCTTGTCCCCGGCGATCTGCCCGATGCCGACCGCGTCGACACCGGCCCGCTTGTCAGGGCCCCAGGTCAGCGGCGGGATCAGGCCGGTGTCCAAGTTCGAGATGCCTTGCAGCGAGGCTTCCAGGCAGGAGCGGGTTAGTGCTTTGGCGCGGCGAAGCCCCTCGGCGGTCAACTGGGCCTGGGACCAGCCGAGCTCGTCGAACTTGCTGGGCGCCTTGCCCGTGGCCGTGGTGAATTGTTGCACGAACTCCTGAACTTTGGCATTCTTGCTGTGAAGGTCCGCGGTTTCCAGCGCCATGTACAGGCCCTGCGAGATCGGCCCAAACTCCTTGATGTACGCGTTGTCCGCCATTCCCGCCCACGTGATGAACTTGGGTGTATACCCAATCCGATTCATGGCTTGGATGAGCTGGCCGGTGTCCGTATTGGTGATGATGAGGAACACCCAGTCAGCGTTCTCCTGCTTGAGCTGCGTCGCCAGGGGGGTCAGATCGCTCGTGCCCGGCGTCTCCGGGAAATACCGCACGGGCACTCCCTTACCGGCCAGGGCCTTATCCATGCCCTCCTTGGCGTTGTCGCCCACGTTGCCGGCCACGCCGACGAGGCTGAACTTCTTAGGCGGCGTGGCCTTGTCCTTGTCCAGGACGAACTGCGTGAGGATCTGAAACTCCTTCACGTAGTCAACCGTCGCCATGTAGACGTGCGGGGCCTGGGTGTTGCCGAGGGCGCTGCTGGGGGCGTACGGCGCGACAGCAGGTACTTTCTCGCGATTTAGGTAGGGGACGACGCCGAGGAAGTTAGGGGTGCCCTCACCGCCTGAGATAGCGAACACGTTGTCCTGCTGGACCAGCTCGCGCATCTGCTTCTGGGCCACTGCAGGGCTGTACTGGTCGTCCAGCGCGGTAAACTTGATCTTGTGACCCTGGATCCCACCCTGCTTGTTGACCATGTCGTAGTACGCCTGCTCTCCATCGCGGACGCCGACACCACCCGCGGCCCCGGACCCGCTCAGCGGCATGGTCGCCCCGAGCG
>JAABVA010005447.1_pt1 | contig 11517 bp, 12 predicted proteins | sample 5560331 | NCBI WGS metagenome assembly JAABVA01 (sample SAMN12812661, study PRJNA571458) | rock metagenome | isolation source: Antarctica rocks | place: Antarctica: Victoria Land, Mt New Zealand sud | collected 2016-01-07
GGCCATCGCGGGCAGGTCCGCCCCGGGGGTCTGTGGGAACTCGTAGGTGCCGATGACGTGGTCATCGACGTGCAACATCGGCCAGTACGCCCCTGTGGGTATGCCCGCCGGTGTGGGGATGGCGACGTTGGTGGAGGCACCGGCTGGGACAGCAACCTGGTACTTGACTGGGCCGGGCTTGCCGTTGAGGTCGGCGTGTAGGGCCACCCAGCCGCCCTTGCCGCCCGCCTGCAGATCCACCGAGGCCACGATGACCGACTTGCCGTTGCTCGTCTGGTCCGCAGCGCTCAGTGTGCCGCTCGCGGTGGGCGCCGCACTCGAAGACGCCGTACTCGAAGACGCCGCACTCGAAGACGCCGCACTCGAAGACGCCGCGCTCGAGGGTGGCGCAGTTGACGGTGGTGCGGCCGCCGGCGTGCTGTTGGTGCCGCAGGCGCTGATCCCTGCGACGGCAGCGGTCAGTGCGGTGGCGATCAAGGTCGTGCGGACGGCTTTCACGTGAGTTCTCCTGTGGGTTGGGGTGCAGTCGAATGGGGAGATTCGTCGGTGAGTCAGCGCACGGTGAGGATGCCGTGCATGCTGGGGTGCACCGTGCAGTGCACGGGATAGGTGCCGGGTGCGGTGGGGGCGACCAAGGAACCGGGGGCGGTGTTGTCAAAGTTTCCGGAGTTGAAGCTGCTGTCATCGGCGGTCACGGTATGCGGCTCGCTGTCACCGTCGATGAGGGTGAGCTTCTGCCCTGGGGCGGCGGTGAACGCCGGGAATTTGTAGGCCGTGATGGTGAAGCTCGCCGCGGATCTCGCACCGCCATCGGTGGACGCCGGTGGCGGCGGGGTGGCCGCTGAGCTGCATCCAGCGAGAGCCAGTAGTCCGACAGCGAGCAACGGCAAAGCCCGAGCTGAGAGACGTAAACGTGTCTTCATACTGGAGTACACGGGCGCCGGTCGTCATCGGTTCATCGCAATCGCGAAGTGAGCCGCATGGAGTACGGGCCCGTCCCAGGGTGTAGGCGGCGACGTAGCGGGCGAACAGTCGACCGTTGTTAAGTGCTAAGCGGCGTCCGGCCCATCCGGACGATCCTGGGTGAGCTTGCACCTACTCGCGGCGAGGCGGGTTGTCCTGGTCAGCCGGGCTTGGGGACGCTGCGCAAGGATGAGGCATCCGTCCCGCACCCGCTCACCGGAGGCAGCATGTCTGTGCTTGACCGATTTTCCCTCGACGGCAAGGTTGCCATCGTCACCGGCGCGTCGTCCGGTCTTGGTGTCGCCTTCGCCAGGGCGCTGGCCGAGGCAGGTGCCGACGTTGCACTCGGCGCCCGCCGAGCCGATCGGCTGCAGCCCACCAAGGCCCTGGTCGAGGCCGAGGGACGGCGCAGCATCGCCGTCGTGACCGACGTGTCCCAGCCGGAGGACTGCCAGGCACTGGTCGATGCGACGGTGGCCGAGCTCGGACGGGTGGACATCCTGGTGAACAACGCCGGAATTGGTACCGCCGTGCCGGCCACACGGGAGCGCCCGGAACAGTTCCGGCAGGTGATCGACGTGAACCTCAACGGCTGTTACTGGATGGCGCAGGCGTGTGGACGGGTAATGCCGCCGGGCAGCAGCATCGTCAACATCAGCAGCGTGCTCGGGCTGACCACCGCCGGGTTGCCGCAGGCCGCCTACGCCGCGAGCAAGGCCGGCCTGATCGGGCTGACCCGCGACCTCGCCCAGCAGTGGACGGGCCGCAAGGGAATCCGCGTCAACGCCCTGGCGCCCGGATTCTTCGTTTCCGAGATGACGGACGCCTACGCGCCGGAGTACCTGGCCGCCATGCAGCCACGGGTGCTCGCCGGCCGGTTGGGTGACGCCGAGGAACTGGCCGCGGCCGTGGTGTTCCTCGCAAGCAGTGCCGGCGGATACGTCACCGGACAGACCCTCGCCGTCGACGGCGGCGTCACCATCACCTGAGCTGTGCCGACCGGCACTGGCCCGTCAGAATCCGAGCACGGGCGCCACACCGAAGTTGTTGAGGGCGTTCGGGTCGGCTGGGCTGGGTTCCGCGTAGGCAACGAGTGCGCCGATCGGGCCAACCGCGGTCATCGTCACGGGGTAGCTCCTGCTCTGTCCCGCAGGCAGGGCCGGTGTGGTGAAGGTGGTGTTTCCGCCGTCCGCCGTCCCGCCGCCGCGGGCGATGGTGGTGAAGGCGCCCAGCGAGAGCAGGGTGGCCGTTGTCGGTGCCGCGGAGGCGGGGCCGTGGTAGGTGACTGTCACGGTGGCGGTGAAGTTCTGGCCCGGTGTGACGTTCAGTGGCGCCGCCACACTGACCTGCACGTCGGCCTGCGCGGGAGGGACCGTCGGCGCCGAAGCGCCGGCGAGCCGGGCCAGCGCCGCGGTGGCGGAGTGGAAGCGGTTCATGTCGATGTTGGCTTGCACACCGGAGATCCGACCGCTGTCGGTGTACTGCCAGAAGACCCACGAGTTCCAGCCACCGAACATCATCGGCGCGGCAGCTGTGGTGTAGTGCGCCACCCACAGCGGGTACCGAGCGAACTGGGTGGTGCTATACATGTACTGCGACCAGTGCCAATTGGCGGCGTAGACAATTGGAACCCGGCCGGTGAGCTGCTGCACGGTGTCCAGGAAGCGCTGCGCCCAGTTGACGAGATCGCCGGCCCCCAGACCACTGCCGGTGTCCTCGAAGTCCAGCGCGGGCGGCAGATGACCGGCCCCGGCGTAACCACCGATCGTGCTGAGGTAGAACCGGGCCTGACTCTCCGCCGACGCGTAACGGTCCCCGAAGGCGCTCACCGACGGCCGCGCGTAGTGGTAGGTGCCGAGGTACATCCCCGCCGCCTTCACCTCGCGGGCGTCGCTGGCTAAGTAGGGATTGACGTAACCGCCGGAGTTTCCCTCCGTGGCCTTGATAAAGGCGAAATTCTGACCGGAGTTCCGTACCGCGCTCCACTTCACGTCCGCGCCGTTGGGATGCTGGTAGGAGGCGGCATCTGGCCCGGTGATGGCCGCGGAGGCGGCGCCGGCGACACCCAGCATCAACACCGCGGACACGGCCAGGGTGAGTGCGGAACGGACTCGCCGTCGCGGACCTCGGGCTGTCGGGTCGATTTGCATGGCACCCTCTCTTGGCACGGGATGGCCGCGCCGATCGCCTACTACGCCCGGTACCTGCCCGGTCGGATCCGAAAAACGGTGGTGACACCCGGGCGGGCGACGTCCACAAAAAAACCCGACGGCGCCGGGCGCGAACCCGACACGCGTCGCGCACGGTGATGTGTACCAAACGCTGCGTGATATATACATCTCAGCAGCATCAACGGTGACTTAGCTCACATATTGCCACTGGTGTAACAGGCGCACCACAGGGCACACTGTGGATGTTGTCGCACACACTGCGTCCGCACTTGAGCGCGAGGTCGTTGGGGAAGACGTTCCTCGTCAAGTCGGAGGTGAGTGGTGGGCATGTCGGAACAGTTCGCGGAGGGAACGACGGGCGTGGTTTACGTCCACTCGTCCCCGGCTGCCGTGTGCCCGCATGTCGAGTGGGCGCTCTCGGGCGCCCTGAACGCTAGGGCCGGCCTCAAGTGGACCGAGCAGCCGGCGATGGCCGGGCAGATGAAGGCGGCCTGCTCCTGGTCCGGTCCGGTGGGCACCGCTGCGCGATTGGCCAGTGCGTTGCGTTCCTGGCCGATGCTGCGCTTCGAGGTCACCGAGGATCCCAGCTACGGGGTGGACGGCGAGCGCTTCAGTCACGTTCCTGGGCTCGGCCTGTGGCGGGCGAGCACCAGCGCCAACGGCGACGTGGTGATCGGCGAGCAACGTCTGCGCGCGATGATGGCAGCCGGCCGCGACTCGGAGCGCCTGGCCGCCGAGTTGGACAGTGCGCTCGGCGCGGCCTGGGACGAGGCGCTCGAGCCCTTCCGCTGCAGCGGTGAGGGCACCGAGGTGACGTTGTTGCGGCGCAGCGTCGGCTGACACCGTCGTGCGACGAGAACGCGGCTTTCACACAACATTGCGACGTGAATGGGGCTTTCGCACAACGTAGACCGGCGCGCCACCCAGCGGGCTGGACTACAGCGGGATGTTGCCGTGGGCGCCGCGTCCGGCCGGTGCGGACGCCAGGGCCTCGGCGATCCGACGGCGCGTGTCGGCGGGATCGATCACCTCGTCGACCACACTGAGGGCGATCGCCCGATTCACGCCACCGGCGATCTGCTCGTGCTCGGCAGCCAGCCGTACGTGCAGCGCCTCCCGATCCTCCTCGGCGGCCGCCGCCAGCGCCTTGCGGTGCAGGATGCCCACGGCCGCCTTAGCGCCCATCACCGCAACCTCTGCATCCGGCCAGGCGTACACCGCCGTCGCGCCGAGGCACTTGGCGTTCATCGCGATGTAGGCGCCGCCGTAGGACTTGCGCGTCACCAGCGTCACCCGCGGCACGATGGCCTCGGCAAAGGCGTGCAGCAGCTTGGCGCCGCGGCGGACGACCCCGTCCCACTCCTGACCCACGCCGGGCAGGTAGCCGGGCACGTCCACGATCACCACGAGCGGTACCCCGAAGGCATCGCACATCCGGACGAAGCGAGACGCCTTTTCCGCGCTTTCGGAGTTCAGGCAGCCGCCCAACCGCAGCGGATTGTTGGCCACCACACCCACCGTGCGACCTGCGAGACGTCCGAGCCCGATCACCACGTTGGGAGCCCACTTTGCCTGCAGCTCTTCGAAACTCGACACGCCGTCTGCGGAGTCGAGCAACTCGGCGAGCAGTGGACGGATGTCGTAGGCCCGCTGGCGCTGCTCGGGCAGCACGATTCCCAGATCGGTCTGCTCGCCTGCCTTGTGCATGTCGAAGATGCCGGGGCGGGCGAACAGCCCGACGAAGCGGCGGGCGCGGACGAGTGCATCAGCCTCGTCGTCGGCCAGCACATGCACGACGCCGGACTTCTTGCCGTGCGCTTCCGGGCCGCCGAGGGCCGCCATGTCGACCTGCTCGCCGGTGACGCTGCGCACCACGTCCGGACCGGTCACGAACACTCGGCCCTCGGGCGCCATGATCACGAGGTCGGTGAGCGCCGGGCCGTAGGCGGCCCCGCCCGCGGCCGGACCGAGCACCACGGAGATCTGCGGCACCTTGCCCGAGGCCCGCACCATCGCGGCGAATACCAGGCCGACGGCGTCGAGTGCCTCGACGCCCTCGGCGAGCCGTGCGCCCCCGGAGTGCCACAGACCGACGACCGGGCAGCGGTCCTTGGCCGCCTTGTCGATCGCCTCCACGATGTGCAGGCAACCCTCTGAGCCCATCGCGCCGCCCATCTTGGTGGCGTCGGTGCAGAAGGCCACCGCCTTCGCGCCGTCTACCCGGCCCCAGGCCGCCAGCACGCCCGAATTGTCCCGCGGCCGAAGCAGCACCACGGTGCCCGGGTCGAAGAAGTTCTCCAGCCGCAGCAGTGGGTCGCGGGGATCCGGGGTGCGGTTGGCGTGAACCTCGGGGCGGGTGGCGAGGGCGGTCATGGCGTCTCCTGAGCTGGGGGCCTGGGTTGCAGACCGGATAAATTCAGGCGGGGGCGAGGCAGCGGGGTCAGGTCACCTTGTGAAGGCGAGCGCGACGTTGTGGCCGCCGAACCCGAAAGAGTTGGTGATCGCCGCGTCCAGCTGGACCTTGCGGGGCTCTCCGGTCACGACGTCCAGCTGCACCGCCGGATCCAGGTTCTCCAGGTTGGTGGTGTGCGGGATGACACCGTCGCGGATCGACAGCACCGTGGCGATGGACTCCACGGCGCCGGCAGCGCCGAGCAGGTGGCCCAAAGCCGACTTGGGAGCGGTGACGGCCGGGTGATCGCCGATGGCCGCCCGGATGGAGTTGGACTCCGCCGCATCGCCGACCGGGGTGGAGGTGGCGTGCGCGTTGACATGCCCGATGTCCTTGGGTTCCAAGCCCGCAGTGCGCAGCGCGTTGCGCATTGCCCGGGCCTGACCCTCGCCGTCGGGAGGCGAGGCGGTGATGTGGTAGGCGTCCGCGGTGGTTCCGACGCCGACCAGGCGAGCGTGCACGGTCGCCCCGCGGGCGGCGGCGAACTCGGCGCGCTCGAGCACCACGATGCCGGCGCCCTCACCGAGGATGAAGCCGTCGCGACCCATGTCGAAGGGCCGCGAGGCGCTGTGCGGGTCGTCGTTGCGGGTACTCATCGCCCGCATCTGGGAGAACCCGGCGAAGGGGATCGCCGCGATGCACGATTCCGTGCCCCCGCAGACGATGACGTCGGCCTCGCCGGTGGTGATCATCCGCCACGCCCAGGCCAGTGCCTCGGAGCCGGACGCACACGCGGACACCGGGGCATGCACTCCGGCGCGAGCACCGAGCTCCAGTCCGACCGTGGCGGCCGCGCCGTTGGGCATGAGCATCGGTACGGTGAGCGGAGACACCTTGCGGATGCCCTGCTGCTCCAGGAGGTCGTCCTGGTCGAGCAGCGTGTTGGCACCCCCGATGCCGGTGCCGACGATGACGGCGAGCCGTTCCGGCTCCACCTCGGGGGCTCCGGCGTGCGCCCAGGCCTCCCTGGCCGCGATGAGCGCGAGCTGTGCGGTGCGGTCCAGGCGGCGCGCCTCGACCCGACTCAGGGTCTCGGATGGCTCGACAGCGAGCTGGGCGGCGATGCGCACCGGAAGGTTGAAGCGCTCGACCCATTCCTGGTGCATCTCGCTGACGCCGCTGCGTCCCTCGAGCAATCCAGCCCAGGTGGAGGCGACGTCGCCACCGAGTGGGGTTGTGGCACCGAGCCCGGTGACGACGACCCCGCTGGGGGCGCCGTCACCGGGAGTGCTGGAGAAAGACGTCACTTGTGCTTCGCGATGTAGTCGACGGCGTCACCAACGGTCTTCAGGTTGGCCAGCTCGTCGTCGGGAATCTTGACGCCGTACTTGTCCTCGGTCTGCACCGCGATCTCCACCATCGACAGGGAGTCGATGTCCAGATCATCCACAAAGGACTTCTCTGGCGTGACGTCGGCCGCCTCGATGCCGACGACCTCTTCGATGATCTCGGCGAGTCCGGCGGTGATCTCGTCGTTGCTCACTGGTTGTTCCCTTCTAGTGGTGGAAAGTCCCCCATTGGGTGGGGCGGAAGAATCATGGCAGCAGCACAGCTTGGGCGGCGAAGCACAGCCCCGCTCCGAAGCCGACCAGCAACGCAACGTCTCCGCTGCGCACCGTCGCATCGGCGCGGAGATGGTCCAGCGCCATCGGGATGGAGGCGGCGGAGGTGTTGCCCGAGTGCACGATGTCGCGGGCCAGCACCATGTCCTCGCGGGCGCCGGAGCGCCGCAGCGCCTTGGCGATCGACTCGAGAATGCGCAGATTGGCCTGGTGGGGGACCAGCACGTCGACGTCGGCGGGTTGCAGCCCAGCCTGCTCGATCGCCTGCAGCACGATCGGGGCGATCTTGGTGGTGGCCCAGCGGAACACCGTCTGCCCCTCCTGTTGGAGGAAGGACGTGCGGTCGGCGATGGCGATCACTTCCGACATGTCGCCGGAGCTGCCCCATACGACGGGGCCGATGCCCGGCCCGTGCTGCTCGGTGGATGCGCCGATCACCGCGGCGCCGGCACCGTCGGCGAAGATGATGGAGGTCGAGCGATCCAGCGGGTCGACCCAGTCGGTGAATTTCTCCGCGCCGACCACCACGACGGTGCCCGCGCTGCCGGCGCGGACCAGGTCGGCGCCGACGGCGAGGGCGTAGGTGAACCCGGCGCAGGCGGCGTTGATGTCGAAGGCGCCCACCCCGTTGATACCCAGCGCCGTGGCGACCCGGGCGGAGGCGTTGGGCACCGAGGTGGGCATGGTGCACGTCGCGACGATCACGGTGTCGACGTCAGCGGGGGTAAGGCCGGCGTCCTTGATGGCGGCCTCCGCCGCGGCAGTGGCCATGTCCACCAGCAGCTCGTCGGGCCCGGCGACCCGGCGGCTGACGATGCCGACGCGGCTCTGGATCCAAGCGTCGTCGGTGTCGATGACCTGCGCCAGATCGTGGTTGGTGACCACCTTGGCCGGTTGGTAGCTGCCGACACCCATGATCCGAGCCCCCGTCGTCGGCGCTGCGATACGCAGCGTCGCCGTCATCGGGTGAGCGCCAGCTCGGCCAGGCCGGACAGGTCAGCCCGGGTCTTCATGGCCAGCGTCGGCGTGCCGCGCAGCTCCCGCTTGGCCATCCCGACCAGCGCGCCGGCCGGCGGCAGCTCCACCAGCGCGGAGACATTCGCCTCGGCCATCGTCGCCATGCACAGGTCCCAGCGCACCGGGTTGGTCACCTGCGCCACCAGCCGGCGCAGCACCTCGACACCGTCGTGCACCCGGGCGCCGTCCGCATTGGACAACAGCGGGAGCACCGGATCGTGCGGCTCGATCGCGGCGGCGCGCTCGGCGACGGCATCCTGTGCGGGAGCCATGTATGGGGTGTGGAACGCCCCGGCCACGCTGAGCTTGCGGATCCGGGCCCGTTCCGGTGGGTCCTGTTCCAGCTTCTCCAGGGCGTCGATGCGGCCCGCGGCCACTATCTGGCCGGCGGCGTTGCGGTTGGCCGGGGTCAGGTCGAGCTCGCGCAAGCGGTCGAGCACCGCGGTTTCGTCGCCGCCGAGGACCGCCGACATCCCGGTGGGCTCGGCGGCGCAGGCCGCGCCCATGGCCGCGCCGCGCACGGCTGCGAGGGCCACCGCGTCGTCGGTGCTGAACACGCCGGCGATGGCAGCGGCGGCGAGCTCGCCGACCGAATGCCCTGCCGTGAGGGTGCCAGGCAGCACCGCGTCCCTGCGCTCGAGCTCCTCGTAGGCGAGCAGCGCCGAGGCGACGACGAGCGGTTGGGTGACCGCGGTGTCGGTGATCTCCTCGGCCGTGGCTGTGGTACCCAGGCGCTCGAGGTCGATGCCGGCCGCGGCCGACCACTGGGCAATGCGCTCGGGGGCACCGGGCAGTTCCAACCACGGAGTGAGCATGCCGGGGGACTGGGAGCCCTGTCCGGGTGCGAGTAAGGCGATCACGATCCCTAGGAAACACGGTCGGGGCAGCACAATGCGGTGTCGACGCGAACCAAGTCTCCGCGCCGTAGTTGTGGAACCCCTACAAGAGCTGCCGTGGCGGTGACGCTCGTCACTCCTCGCCAAGTTGCGCAACTTGGCGCCAGGGGAGGCCGGATTCGCACGAGGTTGCACAACTTGGCGCGAGAGGGTGGGGGCTAGGAAGTGCCCCGCGACAACGTCAATTGACCAACTGCACAGGCGACCCGGAGGACGTACGCATCGCGGGGAAGGGTGGGATCGCGGTGGGTGATTTCGGCCACTTTCCGCAGCCGGTACCGGACGGTATTGGCGTGGACGAACAATGTTCGGGCGCAGCTTTCCACGGCGCCACCGACCTCGAGGTAGGTCTGCAGGGTCTCCGCGAGGGCACCGCCCGCCTCGGCCAATGGACGCACCACGCTCTCGACCAGGGCCCGCTCGGCGTAGGGATCACCGGCCAGCACCCGCTCGGGCAACAGGTCGGCAGCGAGCACCGGACGCGGCGCAGCAGGCCACGCGGGGACGGCGCGCAACCCGGCATGCGCCTCCACCGCGCTGCGGTGCGCCGAACCCACCGAACGAGCCGCGGGGCCCACGACGACCGGTCCCTCGGCAAAGCAGCCGGCGAGCTCGTTGAGCAACGTGGTGTCGTCGAGGCCCCCGCTGACGATGACCACCAGGCGGGAGCCCTGGACGCCGACGAGGGCATTGCGCTGACGGCGGGCCGCGGCGGTGTGCACGGCACCCACCAGTGCCAGGCCCTCGTCGTCCGGCGGGTTACCGACGATCACCGTGGCCTGCACGCTGAGGTCCCAGCCCAGCGCGGATGCTCGGGACAGCAACGACTCGTCGGCGTCACCACGGACGACACCGTCGACGACGAGTGCCTCCAGCCGGGCATCCCAGGCCCCACGCGATTCGGCGGCGGAGGCGTACACCGTGGCGGCGGAGAAGGCGATCTCCCGGCTGTAGCGCAGCACGGCCTCGGTTAGGGTGATCCGCTGTTCCTCGTCGTAGGCCAGCGCTGGCAGGTAGCGCTCGAAGACTCCGGTGGCACAGCGCACCATGTCCACCGTCTGACGCAGACTCACCTGCTTCATCAGCTCCGGCGGCACGGCGCCGAAGGCCTGGGTGGTCAGCGCGACAGCCGCCTCCGGGTCACGCAGCCACTCCACGAAGTTGGTCACTCCCGTCTGCACGACCATGGCGACGCTGGCTCGGACGTCGGCGTCGAGCAGCGTAAAGAACGGCAGGGTGTCGCGCATGGCGGCGATGGCCTGCACCGAGTACTCACCGGAGGACAGCTCCAGCTTCCGGATCAGCCGGCTCGGCAGCGGCGCGGCAGAGGACACCTTTGGCAAGGTATCGGCTGCAAGCCCGGCGCCGCGAGCGGGGCGCCCGTGGCTGCCCGTCGGCTAGCGTTGCCGGGGTGACCAGCAATCCCGGTGAGCCGACGACGACGCTGTACGACGCCATCCGGATGCGTCGTGATGTCCGGGCAGAGTTCACCGGGCGGCGGGTCGACGACGAGGTACTGCACCGAGTGCTTTCCGCCGCCCACGCCGCCCCGAGCGTCGGAATGACCCAGCCGTGGGACTTCATCCTCGTCCGTTCACCGGCCACCTTGGAGCGCTTCGCTGAGCACGTGGCGGACAAGCGCGCCGAGTTCGCGGGCACCCTCCCGCCGGAGCGGGCAGCCACCTTCGACCCCATCAAGGTCGAAGGGATCTGCGAGAGCGGCCTCGGCATCGTGGTCACCCACGATCAAGGACGCGGCGGGGCGCACGTGCTCGGCCGACACACCGTGTCCGACACCGGCCTGTTCTCCACCGTGCTCGCCATCCAGAACCTGTGGCTGGCCGCCACCGCGGAGGGGCTCGGCGTGGGTTGGGTCAGTTTCTACGACGAAGACGTGCTGGCCGAGCTGGTCGGCGTCACCGCGCCAGTACGGCCCATCGGCTGGCTGTGCGTCGGGCACGTGGCCAAGCTGCAGGAGGTGCCCGACCTGGAGCGCTTCGGTTGGCGCAACCGCCGTCCCCTGGCCGACGCCGTGCACCAGGAGCGGTTCGGCGCCTGAGCTCCTCGCCTTCGAAACGCATTCAGCGGGCTCACTGCAGTTCTGATGGCCGAAGAACTGCAACAAGCCCGCTGAATGCGGACACGAGACCGCTGGTCAGGCGACCCCGGTGTCGGTCGTCGACGGTCCGGCCGCCTGCACGTCGTCGATCTTGTACTTCTCCGCGGCCTGCACGGCTGCCGACTTGTCCACCTCGCCGGCGTCGGCCAGCGCCGAGAGCACCGCCACGACCACCGACTCCGCGTCCACCCCGAACTGACGGCGCGCGGCCGGGCGGGTGTCGGAGAACCCGAAACCGTCGGTGCCGAGGGTGACGTAGGTGCCCGGCACCCACTGGCGGATGAGGTCGGGAACCGCCCGCATCCAGTCCGACACCGCCACCACCGGACCGGCCGCT
>JAABVA010005449.1_pt1 | contig 11513 bp, 12 predicted proteins | sample 5560331 | NCBI WGS metagenome assembly JAABVA01 (sample SAMN12812661, study PRJNA571458) | rock metagenome | isolation source: Antarctica rocks | place: Antarctica: Victoria Land, Mt New Zealand sud | collected 2016-01-07
CCGGCACTGACACGTCACCCTGGGGCCGACCAGCCGGCCCGGGATGTGATTTACAGCGGTAGCTGGCGCGGTTTTGGCAGCGCTATCGAGCCAACACCGGCATAGCGATCTTGTCCGATAGCCGATCCGCTACTGGGACGGCGCAGCTTCGGCGGCGTGCGCGGCCAGGGCGCGTCCGGCAGGCGGTCGGCTACCGGCACACCTTGTCGGCGAACCGTCCGTAGTGCGGGTCGAAGCGCGTTTCCGGCTGGTCGAGGACCTCGTTCGGCGTCCACCAGCGGGCCGAGCGGAACTCGGTGAGGTCAGGTTCCAGCTTCATCTTGCGGTGGCCAGACACGACGAACCAGAGGCTGACATCGGTGTGCGCTGGCTGAAGGCCGACGGTTCGCGTGACGGTTAGGAAGGCCGGCGTCTCGAGGCGACGCAGGGAGGCAGGGTCGACGGCAAGCTCCTCCTGCAGCTCACGACGGGCAGTGTCGGCCGGATGCTCGTCGGGTTCGACGTGCCCGCCGGGCGGCAGCCACAGCCCCGCGCTGATGTGGTCCACCAGGAGGCTGCTGCCGTCGTCGGGGTCGACCATGACGACGTAGGAGACGAGGTGCCGGTCTGGGGTCGCCGGCTTGCTGCGGCGGAACACGTCATCGGTGTCCTCGAGCCAGCGCAGCGTGTCTGCCTGGTGCTGGGCTTCAAGGTCGTCCCGAGGTTCGAGGGCGGCCACAAGGCGGTGCACAGCCGTCACCGATGAGCGCATCGGGCCACCGTGCCAGATGCGCCCATCGGTGCGACCGGCCGCCCCGTCAGCCGTTCGACTACCGGACACGTTCCGGTCCGGCCAAGGCTGGGCGGGAAGGCGTGGCAGGCTTGCTCGACGGCGACTGGCGCAGGTGGACACCCACCGGGGAGCGAGCCGCGGGCATCGACCGCCTGGGTGCCCGCCTCGTTGAGGAGCGCCGTCCCGATGCCGAACTCGAGCCGGACCTACCGCGTCCTGCACCTGTCGGACACCCACGTCGGTGCCTCCGGGTGGGACGAGGACGGCGTCGACGCCACCGGCTCGCTGCGCCAGGTCCTTGCCGACACCCGGCTCATCCCGGCGGACGGGCGACGTCGCCGACGACGGCTCGGAGGAGGGCTGCCGGCAGGTCCGGGCGGCTGTGGGGGAGGCAGCCCGCGCGCGGGCGGTGCCGCACATCTACACGACGGGCAACCACGACCGCCGCCCCGCCTTCCGGCAGGTCCTCGGCAGCGGGCACCTCGGCCCGGACGGCGCGGACGTGGCACTGGGCGAGGTGGGCACCGGCGAGCACGCAGCGGTGAGCATGGTCGACGGCCTTCGGGTCGTGACGCTGGACAGCCTCGTCCCAGGCCAGGGCGACGGCCTCGTCACGGTCGAGCAGCTCGACTGGCTGGCAGAGCTGCTGCGCAGGCCGGCGCCGGACGGAACGCTGGTCGCGCTGCACCACCCCCCGGTGCACCTCGCCCACCACGCGGCCGGCCGGTCGGTGCTCGAGCGGCCCGAGGACCTCGGGCGTGTGCTCCGGGGGCGGGACGTCCACGCGGTGCTCTGCGGGCACCTGCACCTGCAGCTGTCGGCGTCGCTGACGGCGTGCCGGTCCTCGTTGCCCCGGGCGTCGTGACCCGCATCGACCTGTCCAGCGACCCTCGCCTGATACGTGGGGTGCTGGGGGCGGGCGCCCAGGTGGTCGACCTCGGCACGTCGGGCTCGCCGACGTCCTTCACCATCCAAGCCCGCGACCCCCACGCCGGCGAGCTCGTCTACCTCTACGACCCCGAGACCGGAGACGATGTCAGCGAGGGAGGGGCTGCAGGCAGGCCCTGACCAGGACGCCTACTGACCTAAGTAGACGTTCGGCCCCAGGCATGATCGCTGCCGCCGCCCGGCCACATAGCGCTGCCGGAGTGACGCCATCTACCGCTGAAAGTCACAAGCTCCGGCCTCTTCCGCTGCGTCTCGTAGACGATCGTTGGTGGACCAGGACCATCAGCTGTGGACAGCGAGCTTCCCGCGACGGGCGGCAGTGTGAACCAGGAGACCGCCGATCATCCGGTGGTCTTCTGCTGAGATGGGTGCTGGCCCCGGTCTGACCTAGCGTGGCAGCCGGTTCGTCGGCGTTCCCGACGTTCCGAATCCGGCGGCGGCCGACGACAGGCTTTGGCAGGCGGAAGGGAATGACGGCGCCCGTTCGGGCACCGGCAAGCTACAGAAGAGGACTGGGCACGTGAACTACTCGCTCTTCCACGACGTCCAGGGGCTCCACGGCAACAGCACCGTCGACGCGGTGATGGAGTTCAGCGCCCAGTACCTGCTGATTGCGGTGTTTGCGGTGCTTGGGTTGCTGCTGCTCGCCCGACTGCGGACCGACGGGATGCGCGACGCCGTCCGGAACGGCCTGTGGCCGGGGGGAGCCCTGGCGCTCAGCTACCTCCTCGGGCTGGTCGCCGCCGCGGTCCATCCGGAGGCCCGACCGTTCACAAGCCACCCGGGCGTGCACCCGCTCATCGCGCACCATCCCGGGCAGGCTTTCCCCAGCGACCACAGCACGGCCGCGTTCGCCATCGCTCTGGTGGTGCTGGTGTTTCTGTCCTGGCGGTGGGGTGCGGCCCTACTCGCCGGCGCCGTCCTGATCGGGTTCTCCCGGGTGTACGTAGGGGTCCACTACCCGGGCGACATCCTCGGCTCGGCCCTGGTCTCGACCATCGGTGTCGGTCTTATCGCTCTGCTTCACTTCCGGCTCGCACCGGCGCCCAGCCCTGGCTCACCGGGCCGCTTGCCGCGTCGTAGCCTCTCCTGAGGCCTACGGCTGTGATTCTGCAAGCACGCTGTCCCTCCCTCATGCCCTTTCTGGGGTGGCACACTGGCCGCCGTGAGCGAGGACACCGGACCGGTGCCGTGTCGCAGGCTCGGCAAGACCGGTCCGGTAGTCGCCGCCGTCGCGCTGGGATGCAGCGCTATGTCGGGGCTCACCGGGGCCGGCGCCGACGACGAAGTCGCGGCCGGCACGATCCGCGCCGCCGTCGACCAGGGCGTCGACCTCATCGACACCGCCGACTTCTACGGTCTGGGGCACAATGAGTCGCTGATCGCCCGCGCCCTGACCGGCGTGCCCCGGGACCGGTACCTGCTGAGCGACAAGTTCGGCGGTCTGCGGGACCCCTCCGGCGCCTTTCTTGGAACCGACTGCCGACCGGCGACCCTGAAGACCTTCCTCGCCTACTCCTTGCAGCGCCTGCGCACCGACTACATCGACATCTACCGCCCGGCCCGGCTCGACCCCGCCGTTCCCATCGAGGAGACGGTCGGGGCGATCGCCGAGCTCGTCCAGGCCGGGTACGTCCGGGCCATCGGCCTGTCCGAGGTCAACGCCCAGACCATCCGCCGGGCCCATGCCGTGCACCCAATCAGCGACGTCCAGATCGAGTACTCCCTGTTCAGCCGCACACCAGAAGACACGATTATCCCCACCTGCCGTGAACTCGGGATCGGGATCACCGCCTACGGCGTCCTCGCTCACGGGTTGCTCACCGGACGGCTCAACGCCGACGACGCCGGCGCGCCCCCGCACCTGCCGCGTCTGCACGGGGACAACCGGCGCGCCAACCTCGCCCTCAGCGGCCGGCTGCAGCCCATCGCTGCCCGTTGCGGCGCGTCGCTCGCGCAACTGGCCATCGCCTGGGTCCTGGCTCAAGGCGCCGACCAAGGTGATGTCGTCGCTGTCGTCGGCGCGGGCCGCCCCGAACGCATCGCCGACACCCTCGCCGCAACACACCTCAAGCTCAGCCAGACGGACCTGACCGACATCGAACAGGCCGTACCCCGATCCGCGGTCGCCGGCGATAGATACGCCCCCGCGCTGATGACGATGCTCGACAGCGAGCAGTAGGCCGTCGTTACTGCTTAAGGCCGTCCCAAAGGACGAACGCTGGGCGGTACAGGCGCACGCTTCGACCGGCGGGCGCGAACGATCGTCCACGAGTAACTGGTCCACATGACCAAACGCTGACGGCCCTTTCCTGCCGGGCACCTGCTGCCCCTGCTAGGCAGCGCCCTCACGGAAGTCCGGGTCGACTCCCTTCAGATCTCTGACGTGACTACTCCGCTTAGTCCATGCCTCCACACTTCTGGGAGATGCTCAGTCGGTGACAGCGCCACCCGCATCCTGATCGCTGAACGTGACGGACCATCGGAGACGGCGAGCACTAACGATTCGACCGTGGGTCGTACCGGATCGTGTCAGTAAGCGGACCCCGCCGGCGGCAGACTGACAGGGCCATCCTGCCGTTCAGCAGCGATCGGGTATGCCAGTGCCCCTCACCGGCCAGCGGTGAGGGGCATCGGCAGTACGTGCTCTAGCTCTAGGCGATGGAGCGCACGTTCGACCGCTCCGCCGGTCCGGGCGCCACATCATCGGTGGTGATGATCGCGCGCAGCAGCAGGCCGCCCTGCAGCTTGACCAGCCGGGATGTGAGCGCCGTGAGGTAGCGGGCGCCGACGCGTGGGTGCAGCACGGTGCGTAGCGAGATCTCCGCCGCCGCCTGCCGGACGTTCGCGACGAGCTCGGCCGGCGACGGCTGGTGCAGCCACGCCGGGCCAGACGCGCCCTGCACGCCCTGCACACCCGGGAGCCCGGTCGGGCCGGCCGCACCGGCCGCACCCTGCACACCCTGGGGGCCCTGCTGGCCGGGGATCCCGGCGATACCGTGCTGACCCTGCTCGCCCTGCTCGCCCTGCAGACCGGTCAGGCCGCTCTGGCCGGTCTCGCCGATCACGCCGCGCTGGCCCGGGCCCCCGCGCAGCCCCTGCTCACCCGGGCTGCCCTGCTCGCCGACCGGCCCGCGCGCTCCGGCCTCGCCCAACACACCCTTCAGGCCCTGCTCGCCCGGCACACCCTGCAGTCCCTGTTCACCGCGCTCACCGACCGGTCCGACCTGCCCGCGCACCCCTCGCTCACCCGGACCGCCCTGCTCACCAGCAAGGCCCCGGCCGCCGACCAGGCCCTGCGGGCCGGTCTCACCGCGAATCCCAAGCAGTCCCTGCGGACCTGTCTCGCCGTCCTCACCCTGCTCACCCAGCAGTCCGGTGGAGCCCTGCACGCCCTGCTCGCCCTCAGGGCCAGTGGCGCCCTCGGCGCCCTTGAGGCCCTTGTCGCCGTACTCCCCGACCGGGCCGGCGGCGCCCTTGAGGCCCTTGTCGCCGCGCTCACCGGCAGGACCGACCGGCCCCTTGATCCCCTGGTCGCCGTGCTCCCCGGCGGGGCCGACCGGGCCCTTGGGGCCCTGGTCGCCGCGCGCACCGGCCGCACCGACGGCGCCATCGGGGCCCTTAGGCCCCCGGTCACCCTCCTCGAGCGTGAGATCGACAGTCGCGGTGACGGTCTCGGTCGGTGTGCTTGCCTTTGCCTGAGCCATGGCAGTGCCTTTCGAATGGGGACGGGCGCCCTGCGGCGTGTTGGGGTGGTCCTTGTCGGCTGTGGGGCCGGGCGGTCGCTGACGTGATGCCCGGTGCTAGCTGGAGCAAGCACGATGGGGTGGGTGCGGCTGGTCACATCGCACGCGTTGTCAAGGGGTGCGGCGGGCGATGAGTGCGCTGGTGGTTGGCGCTGTGAACCGGCCGTCGGCCGGGGTAACGCCCAGCGTGTTGGAGTTCGGTGACCGCCGGGGTGGACCAGCCGGCACGCCTCGGCCAGCCCCGGTAGGCCGCGAGCGGCTTCACGACGGGGCCGCAGCCGAAACGGCGGTGAGGGTCGAAACGGCGACTAGGGTACGCGCTGGGCTAGGCCGATGGCGTAGTCGGTCCAGAAGGTGCCGGCTGTGGGGCCGCCGTTGCAGGTGCCGTCGGATTCGCCGGGGTGCTTCACCCAGGTGTAGGCGTCGGCGAGTGGGTCGCCGGTCGACGTCGTCATCCGCTGTCCGAGCGCGCGACCGGTCGGGTTGCACCAGGTGGCACCGGCGCCCAGTCCGTTGCGGGAGGTGTCGGCCAGGAAGTGCTTGCCGCCGACGTGGGGTGACAGGCTGTCGCCGTAGCTGTTGACGAGGGCGTTCGTCTGGAAGTTGCTGACGTTCAGGCTGAATCCACGGGCGTGCGCGACGTTTGCCTGGGTGAGCCGGCTGGCCATGACGCTGACGGGCTGCCAGCCGGGAGCGCCGGCGTCGAGGTACACGCTGGTGCCGGGATGGGCGGACAGCGCCGCAACTGCGCCGGAGATCAGGCTGAGGCGCTCGCTCTGGTCACCGGCGGACAGGCAGTCCAGCAGCGGGAGGGCATCGGGCTCGACCACAACGACGGCCTTGCGGCTGCCGATCCCCGCGGCGAGCTGGGCGATCCACTGCTGGTAGGCGTACGCGGTGGGTTCGCCGCCGGCGGAGTAGCTCCCGCAGTCCGGTGCGGGATCGCGTAGGCCACCAGGACGGGCAGCGCCCCTGCGCTGGTCTGGGTGCTGACCCGCGAGGAGACCGCGGCGGCCAGGGAGGACGTGGGTACCCAGTCGCCGTACCAGTCGGCGGACGATCCAGCGGCGATCTTGTCCAGTGCGGCGGCGCCGCTCGGGTCGTAGGAGCGTCGCGCGTCGGCGACCTTGCGGGCGTCGGAGCCGGGGTCGACGTAGCCGGCGGCGCCGGTGAAGGGGTTGCCGGGGGGCGGCGCGAGGACCGGTGAGGTGGTCGCGGTGGGAGCGACCCGGAGCAGGTCCAGTCGCAGGTTGCGGTCGCAGCTGCTGTCGCGGTAGTCGTTGCTGAAGGCGATCGTGACCGTGTGGGCTCCCCCGGCCCATGCTCCTGGGATCGGGTATTGCGCCCAGGCGAGGCTGGCCACGACAGCTCGGTGCCGGCCGGAACCCGCTCGGCCGACGCACCGGTTGAGGCGATCACGACCTGCCGGTCGCCCTCGACCCGGGTCACCAGCCACAGGTCCAGCCCACACTGGCGGTGCAGCTGCTGCACCGCTGCGGCGGCAGCTACCTCAAAGCTTGGCCAGGGCCGGAGCCGAGGGTCTGGGTAGACCCGCGGCACTGCAGCATCTCCACCGGCCGATGCCCCGCCAACCAGCTTCATCGAAGCGACCTCAACAGGTGCCGGGCGGAACGAGTGGCGCGGTCCAGGAAAACGCCCGGAGCACAAGCCCCGAGCCTAAGCCTCGAATGCGACGTAACGCGTTCTAGTGTGCCCCTGACCAGCACCAGACATCAAAGGCTAGGACCGCGTCTGTATCCGCATACCTCACTCCTGCCGCGGTTGTAAGGCTTCTTTCGGTGGGGTGACGGTTTGGCGTGGGACAATAATGTCGTCGGCGTTCTTGGTCTAAGTGCACGGGTGGGCGCGCTCGTTCCAGCCGTCGATGTAGAGCCCGATGGCGGTCTCGAGGTCTGTGGAAGGTGCCGCGTCGGCCGCGCTGGCGCCGGGGTCAGCCGGTGACCTGCCGCCGGACGTCGAGGGTGTCGGCCACCACCCACACCCGCGACAGCCGGTCGGCGCCCACGTCGTGCACGCCCATTCCCACGTAAGCCACCTGCCGGCCCGTGGCAGGGACGCCGAGGAGCAACCCCCGGTGGGTGCCCCGGAAGGTGAGCCGCGCCCACAGCTGGTGTCCGGCCACGGCACACTCGTCCAGGGTGACGGACAGGTCGGGCAGGGCGACGCGCGCAGCCTCGGCGTAGCGCAGCAGGCCGTCGAGCCCGGTGCTCTCGGTGCCCAGCGAGCCACGCCAGGCGAAGTCGTCGGTGACGAGCTCCCGTGCGGCGGCCTCTTCCCAGCGCCCGATGACTTCGTCCCAGAAGCGCCTTACCAGCGTCTCTACCGACCGCTCCGCCATGCCCGCATCATCTCGCACGCGGAACCTGGGGCACACTGGGGCGTGCCGCAGGGAGGTCGCATGGAGCTGCTGACAGGACCGAGCCGCCGCGTGCAGGAGCTGCTGCCGCGCTACGAGCGGTTCCTCGCCGAGCAGGTGGCGCCGCTGGAAGACGAGCTGGCCCGGCAGCGGGTCGGCACGCCCCGGGCACCGGTGCTCGACGAGCAGGGCCGGATGCACCCGGTGGTCTGGGAGGCCCGACGGGAGGTGCAGCGGCGCTCGGCCGCCGAGGGGCTGTTCACTCCGCACATGCCCCAGGACGTCGGCGGACTCGGCCTGACCCGCGTCGAGACGATGTACGTCGAGGAGCTCGTCTTCCGCCGCGGCGGGCTGGGGTTGGGCCTCGCCGCGCTGGCGTGGACCGAGGGGCCGAGCCCGAACCTGGTGCACCTGAGCGAGTCGGGCAAGCAGCGTTTCCTTGACCCGCTGATGCGCGCCGAGATCACCTGCTCGTTCGCGAACACCGAGCCGGGCGTCGGGTCCGACGTGTTGTCGATGAGCACCCGCGCCGAGCGCGACGGCGACGAGTGGGTGATCACCGGCACCAAGGGCTGGATCACCAATGCGTACTTCTGCGACGTCGCGCAGATCGTCGCGGTGACCGACCCGGGCGCCCGAAGCCGGTCGCTGACCATGTTCATGGTCGAGGCCGACCGGGAGGGGTTCCGGCGGGGCTCGGACTACCCGACGATGCTCGACGACGGGCTCACCGGCGAGTTGGTGCTCGACGGCGTCCGCGTGCCCGACGAGAACCGCATCGGCGAGGTCGGGCAGGGGCTCGCGCTCGCGCTTACGTGGATCAATTGGCGGCGGATGTGCCGCGGCGGCATGTGCGCCGGCTGGGGGGCGTGGCTGCGCGACCGGGCGGTGTCCCGCGCCCGGTCCAGGAAGTCCGGCGGCGCGCCCATCGCCGACCTGCAGGTCGTGCAGCACATGCTCGCCGACCTCGACGCCGACGTGTACGCCGCCCGCGCCACCTCCCTGCAGGCGCAGGCCGAGCTCGACGCACTCGGCCCGTTCGCGGTGCCGCTGCACTCCGACGCCATCCGGCTGATCAGCTTGATCGCACTGGTCAATGACGAGGCGTTCTACCGGGTCGCAGACCGGGCGCTGCAGGTCCACGGCGCGAGTGGGCTGACCCGCAACGGCGTAGAGGAAAAGCTGTTCCGCATCGCGCGCAACCTGCGGATCCCCGCGGGGACAGTGGAGATCCAGCGCAACGCCATCGCTGGCTCTCTGCTGCGGTGACCGCGGGCCTGGCCTGCGTGACCGGGCGGTTCCAGCCGGTGCACGCCGACCACCTGCGGCTGATGCGGCGAGCGCTCGACGAGCGTGGCCGGCTCGTCGTCGGCATCACCAACCCGGACCCGGGTGTCAGGCGGCCGGAGCCGGCGAGCGGTCACCGGCACCTGCCGGAGGCCAACCCCTTCACCTACTACGAGCGGCTGGAGCTGCTCGCGGCGGCGCTCGCGTCGCTGGAGGGGGTCGGGCCGGCCGCGGCCCCCGGGGTCCGGTTCGTGCCGTTCGACCTCGGTCGACCGGAGCAGTGGGCGGCGTACGTGCCGCTGTCCGCGGTGCAGTACGTCGGGGTGTCCGCGGACTGGGAGCGGGAGAAGGCCCGGCGGCTGGTCGCCGCCGGCTACCAGGTCGTCGCGGTCGCAGGCGACCCGGCAAGCCGGCGGAGCGCGAGCGACGTGCGGGTGGCGCTGCGCCGCGGCGAGGGCTGGGAGCCGCTGGTGCCGCCCGCGACGGTTGCGCCGTTGCGGGCGCTGCTCGCCGCCCGTGCGGGCACGGCGTGGTGACCGCCGGACCGCCTGGGTACGGCGAGTCCCAGCCACGGCCCCTTGACACCCGCCGGCCCGTCGTGCTCGTCGTGCTCGACGGGCTCGGCGACCGGCCCGTGCCCGAGCTCGGCGGCCGCACCCCGGCCGAGGCGGCCTGCACCCCGGTGCTGGACGAGTTGGCCCGCCGCGGCGTGAGCGGCTGGCACGTGCCGTTCGGGTGGGGCCGGGCGCCGTCGTCGGAGATCAGCCACTGGGCGCTGCTCGGGTACGACGACCTGCCCTTCCCTGGACGCACGGTGCTCGAGGCGATCGGTGCCGGCCTCGACGTGCCGTTCGGTGTGGCAGCGCTGCACGGGGCGCTGCGCACTTCGGCCGGCGACGGGGACGTGGTGTGGGTGACCGGGCGGGCGGCGCGGTCCGACGCCGACGACGCGGCGGTGCTGCTCGATGGGCTGGTCCCGGTCGCCGCCAATCATGGGGTCGAGGTGCGCCCGCTGGGTCGGGCCGGCGAGGCGCTCCTCCTGCTTCCGGCGCACGCCAGCGGCGACGTCAGCGACTCCGACCCGTTCTTCGAGCACCTGCACCCGTGGCTGCGCCCGGTCGGCGGGTCCCCCGAGGGTGAGAGGCTGGCGGCAGAGCTTGTGACGTTCCTGCTCGCCGCCCGGGTGGCACTGCGCGGCGCGCCGGTCAACGCCGAGCGGGCCCGGCGCGGGCTGCCTCCACTTGACCTGCTTACCACCAAGTGGGCCGGCGTCCGCTCGCCGCTGCCCTCGTTCGAGGAGGTGGTCGGCCTCCGGGGCGGCGCGGTGACTAGCAGCGGCCTCTATCGTGGGCTCGCCGCGCTGCTCGGGCTGGACAGCCGGGACGTGCCGTCCGATCCGGACCTCACGGCGGACATGGCGGCCCGCGTCGCCGCCGCCGCCGACCTGCTCGACGCCGGGGCGGCGTTCGTGCACGTACACACCAAGGCGCCCGACGAGGCCGGGCACACTAAGGCGCCGTACGCCAAGCGTGACGTGCTGGAGGCCCTCGACGCCGGCCTGGCGGGGCTGCTCGACCTCGCCGACCGGGCGGTCGTGGCCGTGATCGGCGACCACGCGACGCCCTCGACCGGCGGGGTGCTGCACACGGGCGACCCCACGCCGTTCGTGATGGTCGGCGGCGCGGTGCGCCAGGACCAGGTCGCGGCGTTCGGGGAGGCGCCGGCGCGCGACGGCGACCTCGGCGTGCTGCGCGCAGCGGACGTGCTCCCGCTGCTGCTCGCCTTCGCCGACCGCCCGGCGTTTCTCGGTCACCGTACCGGGCCCCGGCGGACCCTCGCGCTACCCGACCGGCCGGAGCCGATGCCGCCAGGGCCCCGCTAGCGTCGCGGCCCCCGTCGCTTCTGGCGAACCGCCGGCTTTCCTGGGCTCGCGCCCGGCGGGCCAGGCGACGATCGCCCTGCCCGACGACCGGTAGCCGTGCGCGAAGGACCCGCCGCCGTCGACCGGGGCATGAGCAAGGGCGCCGGTCCGGTGACCCGGCCAGGGGACCGGATCTGAGGTCTCAACGATGCTCGGTTACCTTCGGCGCGCCGGCCCCGGCATCTCTTGTGAGAGGACGCGACATGGGTGCATACGAGGATGCGTTTCGGGGGAGCCTGGACGACCCGGAGGCCTTTTGGGGCGAGGCGGCGGCCGCCATTGACTGGTACCGCCCCGCCGACCGGGTGCTGGACTACGACCGACCACCGTTCGCGCGGTGGTTCGTGGGCGGCGAGCTGAACACCTGTCACAACTGCGTCGACCGGCACGTGAACGCTGGCCACGGGGACCGCGCCGCGGTCGTCTATGACAGTCCGGTCACTGGAACGGTGCAGAAGCTGA
>JAABVA010005460.1_pt1 | contig 11500 bp, 7 predicted proteins | sample 5560331 | NCBI WGS metagenome assembly JAABVA01 (sample SAMN12812661, study PRJNA571458) | rock metagenome | isolation source: Antarctica rocks | place: Antarctica: Victoria Land, Mt New Zealand sud | collected 2016-01-07
TCGGCAGCTCGGCTGACCGAGTAGCGGCGCTCTCGTCACTTGACTGCCCCTCCTAGTGCAACTTACCTTACCTACCAGGTAATCACCTCAGAAGTGCTTGAAGCTCTTAAGTACCTGAAACTCCTACAACTTTTATGGTTGAGAAGATCAAACAAAGGTTTCAACTCTTTTCTTCACATCTTTCAGCTCTGGGTACCAAGAGCAATGATGTACACAGTAAGACTTCAATCTGTGATAAAAACCAGTGGTGAGATGCAAATGCTTCATGTATTGACAACAGCTATTAGTAGTTAATCATGTTCACAAAAGCAGTTCAATGTCAAAGGCTTTCAATTTTTATTCTTCAGCAATGCAGAGTGACTGTTCAATACAATATAGAGATAGTGCAGTTCTTTGAGACTTTACAAATCACAGATCTTTTTAATGTCTTCATTATTCTCAGTCTGTGTCATTAAGACAGAACTTATTGTTCAAGAACATTGTGAATCAGTCTGTAGAAAGTTGTTTCTTTTCATTTACACTATGTAGAGTATATATAGAAAATGATGACTAAGATATAAATAGAGATGCTTAGTAAGAGATGAGTAAATAATGATATTACATTTTTCTTTACTGCACAGTCACAACAGTTCACTGATGTAAATGCAAAGATTTGCTTAACATTCTGTAAAATTTCTGTCTGCAATTCACATTCACATTATTTTACCTCACTTCACATTGCTATTGTTGTTCAAAAGCAACTAGAAGTGTAAGTCATTATTATCATAATAATAAAATAAATTATTCACTGTTCACTCTGCCTGTCTATATTATTGATCACAACACTTTCAAAAAAAAAAGTTCTTTTCTTTTCTTCTAAGTTTTTAATCACACTTTAACTTCTGTTCACTTTTCTTATTGTACTTATTAAATTTTTATTCACTTTACTATCATGTAAGCTTTTCATGATTAATTCATAATGCATTATTAATGATCTATAGATCTATCTTTTAAGTCTATATTCTATATAATTCTATCATCATCACTTCATCATCAGATGCAAATAACAACAATTTAAACTGTTACAAGTCTGCTTTTAATCACTTTTACAAGATTACTAAACAATTTTATCATAAAAAAAACACAAAAACTTTCTTCTACAATATGTTGTCATCTTTGTTTCAGTTTAAAAGTTAACAGATTATAACATCAATTAAGCTCTTTACTCTCAGTGTTGCTTCTCTTTTCTTTGTTATTAATTCTAATAATATCATCATCATTATCATTATTAACAATACTCTTATTTGTTAAAAGGTGGCACCACACTAATAGCACAGCTATCATGAGTTATATATCTAACACTCCCCCTAACCCGCGATCGGCCCGCAACTGACCTGCAGGTGTAAAGGGTGCGCACAGACAGCGGTTCAAACTCATGACCTTTTGAACTTACTCCCTCACCATGGACTTGAACCACCAGCAGAGGTGGCCTAGGCGCTGTTTTATGCAAGAACAACTGCACTAACCTGAGCTCATAACCTGTTAAAAGGTGGCACCACACTAATAGCACAGCTATTGTGAGTTATATATCTAACATTATTAACACTATAATTAATATTTCACTTTCAGATTATCTTAGCACTGCTCTCAGTACACTGTTAATTATTTAGTAAATTATTTTTCATATCTTGCTCACAGAAAATTGATTTAAGAATCATTTCTTATATGTTGTTGTTGTTATAACTTACATTTGTGACAAAGTCATCTCAGAAGAGTGCAAGCATTATGTATAGAGATTAAAGTCATTTATATTATATATGTAAACTGAGTATTATAATTAATCATTATTGTTAAGATTGTATACAAATTGTCATTAAGATAATCAGAACAATTATTGTATTCTATATTAGTGTTATTTTATACTTATATAAAAGCTTACTAACTATTCTAGATCATATTAAGTCTTCATTTTCTTTATCTGTTAATTCAATAATGTCTTATTATCAACAAGCTATCATTTCATCTGCTGTCTCTGTCATCATCATTAATGACATTACACTTCTCATTAACTACAATTACTCATTAATTAAGAATGTTTTGAGCACTATAGATAAATTAAAGACAGCTGCTGAGATTCTTCATCATTAAGTTAAAAGACTTAACATTAGTACACTTATTGCTTTACTTACATTGCTGTCTTATCTGCACTAATTACATTCTTACTCATCATTGTGTTATTGCAGTGAACAGTAGTTTTGCTTCAGCTTGTGACTTTTTTTTTTCTTTAATAGATAAATAGTTAATGAAATTGCTTTACTTCTGATACTATTACTTTCTAATCTATAAGAGTCTTTTTTTTGAGCCTTTTACATAAATTATATAAGCTCATATTTCTTTCACAGATCATCATCAAATCACTATTAATTATTATTGAAGTTAAGACTTTTTAATCTTTCTGTTTAGCTTTACTTCTTATTTACTTTAACTTCAACTCATCATGTTATTGTTGTAAATCTTTACTGAGTTATTTTTAATCATTTAGTTTTTTCTCAGTATTATATAATGTCAGAACTTTCACTTTCTTTTAGTTATGTTTCTTTTCTGTTATAAATGTTAAAGTTAAGTCATCAACATTTCTTTAGCTTTTAATAGTTTTCTATAATGCATTCATTACATTATTCACTTCAGTCAAGATCAGTTCAGAAGAAGCAACACTTCAATGTATTTTTGAAATGTTTTGTAATAAAAGTACAGATAAATTTACTTATTTATAATATTTTTATATCTTATAAATTGTCTTCTGAAAAAGATCTTCTCTCTTTTTTACTAAAAGCTTATATAGTTTTTTCTTTTATCTACAATCTTATTCAGCTCAAGATATGATTGAGAATTCTTTATAAAAAGACAATGATAACTTTTTCTATTTAAGAATCTCATCAACTTTAAAACTCAATTACTGCACAGATAATTTAGCTCATTTCAGACTGCTTTGCAGCTCTAAATTAGCTCAAAATTTATTGACATTAAAGATATATACTTTTACAAATTAATTATTATGAATTAAATTTTATAAAACACATTCTATAAGCATTTCTAATGCATAAATTTCTAATGAATAAGTTTTCAATATCTTATAAGACTCAAATCATTTAGCTTTAAACTTCTAAAACTCTTTATTTTATATAAGCACTCAGTTTTCTTTCTTTGTAATGCTTAACTACACTGTTTCATTACAAATCATTTTTGATTTAATAGTCTTTTATAAAAGAATTTTATTAATAATTACTTAAATTATCTATATCTGTCTGATCTATTTTAACTGATCTTCAAAGTCAATTTTTCTCAGCAGTCAGAAATTGTTTAAGTTGTTTAATAGTTGTAAGTTTATCTCATACAGTAGGTATAATAGACTCTGTTTAGTTGTATTATGAGCTTAAATTTGATGTATATATATTTCAAAAAGTTTACACAGTACTGAAACTGTAGAAATGACACTTTGCTGTTGTCTTACTTTTAAATTAAATATGAGTTATTTAATTTCAAATCATAATGCAGTCAAAATTGATCTGTCACATCATTCTTGTATACATACTTACAAAGCAGTAACTTTTCAGATTCTATATCATCTTTTAAATACAATATCATTGCTCTTTCTCATTTCACATTGTTTAGCTCTCACAAAGCATTTAAAAACACTTTATTTGCTGAGTCTTTCTCTATAAAATTAAGTTAATAATTAATCAAATCTAATATGATAGTCTGAGCTTCAGATCAATATTGAATGTTAAGATCATATTGTTGAAATTTGTTAATTCATTAAGTTAGTCATTTAAATGAGTGTGATGTATTCTTTAAATATTGTAGATCTTCATAATTTATAATGATAGTCATAGTATGATCATTTTCAATATAGTACTGTTAAGTTCAAAGTGTATGCTTAATGATCAATAACTTCTTTTTACAGACAGAATAATTAAGCTCTACACTTTGTAACTTTTAGTCATCATAAATAACTGAATGAAGTTTCTTATTCATTTCATTCTTAACAGTAACATTATTTAATGTTTTGTAATCAATACACATTCATCATGTACTCTTCTTCTTTTTAACAAACAGAATCAAGAAGCTTCATAAATTTACAGACTTACAAATCAGATCTTTATTATATAGCTTCATTATCTGTTTAGTCTGTTTGTTCAGCTGTAGCTGTGACAGAGAATAAGCATTTATGTTGATAGACTTAATGTCACTGATATTAATGCTATATTTAAACACTCATTTAAATAATAATTTGTCTAATAAAGTCAATCTAAATATGAATTGAAACTCTTTAATAATAATTTGTAATCATTCATTCATAACAGTTAACAGTTTAACTTCTGACTTCTTTGAGTTCTGTTGAATCACTAATAAGTACTTGACAGTTCTGTAATTTTGAAGTGTCTTCATAGTTATGCACTCTTCAATCACATTTAATGTCAATTCATTTACAACTTATTGTCATTCATTCATAATAATTAACAGTTCAGCTTCTGACTTCTTTGAGTTCTATTAAATCACTAATAAGTACTTAACAGTTCTGCAATTTCAAAGTGTCTTCATAGCTGCATACTCTTCAATCACATTTAATGTCAATCTATTTACAGCTTATTGTCACTTTTTCAGAAACAGATAATAATATTTTTATTATTAATTCTGAATTGTTATACAGTCTGTAGCTTAATTAATCTGAGAATTAGTGACTTTCAGTCAGATTAATCTCAAAATAAGATTATGTTCTTAAAGATTTACAATTTATGCTTTTAATTGTTGTCAAAAGCTATTTATCTTAAGATAAAAGATCAGCTTTACAGTTAATTAAATGATCTGTCTGTTTAACAAGAATATCTTAAGCAGTTTGATTTCATATTAATTATTAATCAATATTTAATTAATAACTGTCAAGAAGACATATATTTAATTTGCATCTAAATCAATTAGTACTTTCATATTTAACTTGTTCAGTCTGTCTTGAATGTGATCTGCAAGAATATATGAATTTAAATTGAGAGCATTGATTTAATTAAAGATTATACTTAATAATAAGAATTTCAGATTATTCAGTACAGATGCTTTACTCAAATCATTATTGAGTTGAATAGAAGTTTCTGTTAACTTGTTCATAAATACTTCTATATTTATGAATGACTTTAATTTTTCAAATTATTTAAATCAACTTCAATAATCTTCAGCTTCTTCTTGTCTTTATTTTTTCTCTTATTCTTATTTTTACTCTTATCTTTATTCTTATCAGTGTTCTTGTTGTCTCAGCAGTCTTTAGCTATATATGAGAACTTTTTATAATAAAAGCATACTTTATTCTTCTTACATCAGGTTCAATAAGCTTCTGTATTTAACTTGTTTAATTTAAATGTAATTGATCTCTCATGACTTTGAGATTGATCTTGAAAATTATTTAATAAGTTATTATGATTTGAATTTAAGCTATCAAAGACATTAAGATGATTCTCATTATATATTTTTTAAAGACTTTATTCAATTTAATTAGCTCATTAAACTAGCTCATTAAGAGTAATTACTTTAATCTTTAAATACTTTCAGAATTTAAATTAAATCTTTTGCTTTAAATTCTGAGTAAACTGTCATTTCTGTTTATATTTAATTAATATAGACTGAAGAAGTTATACAATCTTTGTAAACTTTACTTCATATTATTAAACTGATTTCATTTATTTCAGAGCCTCATAACAACAATGTTGATGTTTTATTTCATTAATATTTTTAAAGATCAGTAAAAATACTAAAAAGAAGTTATTCATATTTTAAGATTTAATGTTCAGTAAGTCTTTTTCAGTTTAAAGTTATTTTTCTTTTTAAAGTCATCATACTTTGACAGTATCTTTCAAATAATCAGCTGTAACAGTAATCTTTACTTCATTATTTAGAAGTTAATTTATTAACATTTCATAAAATTAAAAGTAAGCTTTCATTTTAAGAGCTTATATCTCTGTAATGTTTGCTTTTTAACTATTCTTATAAATAAACAGTGTCTTCATCTTCAGAGAATTCTTAAACATCACTGTAAAGAAAAACACTATTATATTAAATATTTCTTGAGTCTCTGAAGCTGCATTAAATAGAAATATGATCTTAGACATAAAGCTAAAAACTAATTAATCAGCATAAATATCTCTTAATTAAGTCTGAAGAAATGCAATTTAATTTATCATTATCTTATAATTAATTTAAGAAGTCATTTCTGACATTAATGACTAATTAATGATAATGAGTTTGTTCATCATCATAGAAATAGAGTTGAGCTTTATATTAAGAGATTGTAAGTAATTAAAAATGTTAATTAATAAATTAATTTTAATTTGATTTGAATTGCTGTTGAACATATCATAATATAAGAAAGATAAAACTTTTCTTTATATAACACAGTATAAGAATTTATTTCTTTATTCTATAGTCTCAATACTGAAGTAACAGTGAGCACTGAAGAAAGAGTGAATACATAATTTATGCATTACTGCATTAGAACTTTTACAATTAAAATATAAATTAAATTAGCTCAGATTAAAGCTTGAGTCTCAGAGTTACTTAAAAGTGTTGGTACTCATGCCTATTATGGCTTAGTGCGAGGACTCGAGGTTGTGCTGAGACATTACCCGATTAGGCTTGGTGCCAACCTCCTGAAAAGTTTTCCAGTTTGTCTCCTTACACTTAGTTAGTTAGACAATACTACGATCATTACACACCGCTATAAGTGTATGTCCGATAGGTTATGAGCCCGGCTGTGTATGTGTATTGATCTCGTCAATTAACCTACTCAATTGACCTCGTCGTCGCCGGCAAAATCCATTGACTTTTGACCGATTACGAACGACGAACCCTACGAGTCGACATCCCACCGCCACGAGAGCAAAGGGAGGACTTGATCAAAACGCTGTCTATTTGAACTGAATACAGCATGTCGTCTACAACAGATGTCATTCAGCTACGGCAATTCGCCAAGCTAAAAGGGGACGCCGACCATCCAGCATGGAAAACAGCCATGCGGTTCACACTATTAAGTGCTGGCCTATGGGATGTGGTCAATGGCGATACCCCTGTTCCTGTCAAACAGGAAGCGGACCTCCAGACAATCTCTCCTACTTGGATTGAGTGGAATACTCAAAACAACAAAGCAATGGCCCAAATCATCCTCAACGTCTCCCCAGAGATCCAAGTCGTCATTTAAGAAAAGACGACAGCGAAAGAGATGTGGGACCACATCAGTGATCTCTACATACCGCACGGCTTCAACCTGCAGTACACCTTAATGGTTCGATTCTACAACCTACGACTCGAAACCTGTTCAAACATCAACGACTACGCCTTACAGTACAAATCATTACTGATCAAAATCGCCTCGGCCGGCTTGAAAGTCGACGAACCAATAAAGGTCATCTTCTTCCTAGCTAATCTAGGCTCTACGTACCAGCAATGGGTCACAGCAAAGCGATCCGCGGCCCGAGTGAAGATGCCGACACTGGACGAGCTAATTGCGGAGCTTATTGATGAAGAACGCCTCGAGGGAAATAACAAGATGATGGCCATGGCGGCTAAGTTGAACGGACAGAGTAAGAGCAAGGATAACTGGAATAAAGGGAAGAAGGATGGGGGCAAGTGGTGTGGCCACTGCGAAAGGCCTACCCACACGGAAGAAAACTGCTTTATAAAGCATCCGGAAAAGAAGAAAGCCTATGATGACAGGAGGAAAGAGGCGAATAAAGACGGTGGAAAAGGTGGAAAAGACGGCGATAAGAAGAAGTCAAATGAATTGAAATCCGACTCCAAAGTGGACTTCTCGCTGACCGCCATATACGCCGCCGCCGCCATTACGGAAGACAGCTGGCTAGCTGACTCCGGTACCTCTCGCCACATATGCAAGGATCGACGACTATTCGAATCCTATACACAATTGGACGAACCCATTGCCATCACAGGCATCAGTAGCCAGACCGAAATCGTTGGTGAAGGCTCCATTACCCTTCAGTTTAGCCTAAAAGATGGAGACTACAAGAATATCACTCTGAACGATGTGGCTTACGTTTCTAATGCCGCAATTAACCTATTCTCAGTAGGTATAGCCGCCGGTAAGGGGGTGCGACTCGATACTGTCACCGGCGAGCTACTACGAGTTACTAACAACGAGGTTGTTGGATATGCTCCGAGGCATAATGGCCTCTATACGATTCGACTAAAGAATCGACCCGATATCGCCATGACAGCAATCAGCCAAAAGGTGTCCTACAACACCTGGCACCGCCGCCTCGCCCATATAGGTATGGACGGCCTAATCGAGCTATCCAAAATAGCCACCGGAATCCACCTCAATGGCCTTCCGGAACCTGACGATCCACATGTATGCGAAGCATGCATTAAGGCGAACCAAAAGCAAAAGATCTCGAGGTGGTCGCAAAGACGAGCCACCAATATATGTGAGATAACGCACATAGACGTCGTCGGCCCTATAACGCCTACCGCTTACGACGGATCCGCTTGGTATACCGTCTGCACGGACGACTACTCCCGAGCTTGACACGTTTACCCCATGAAAAGGAAGGGGGAAGCAGAAGAAATGGTGTACCGACACCTTAACTTCCTAAAAGAGCATACTGGACGCCGTCTACTAACTGTTCGAATCGATAACGGGGGCGAATTCGGAGGCCATCGTCTCGAGGGATTCCTCCAACGACACGGGATCACCTACGAACCGATCGTACCCTACGCATCCGGTCAAAATGGAGTTGCGGAGCGGAGCAACGGCCTTATTGCTGAATGAGCAAGGGCCATGGTAATCAACGCCGGCGCCCCGAAACAGCTGTGGCCAGAAGCCGTCAAAGCGGCTTGCTACCTCCTTAACCGGAGCCCTAGTAAGGCTACTAACGGGAAGATTCCAGCCCAATTGTGGTACGAATTGATGTATGCCGACAACGACGCTGAGCCCACCGACCTCAGCCATCTACGAGTATGGGGGTGCAAGGCCTACGCACACATACCGAAAGAAAGACGCCAGAAAAGCGCCAAGTTTGACGAACGAAGCGAAGAAGGCATGCTTGTTGGATATGAAGGATCTAACATCTTTAGGATTTGGCTACCTGACAAGGAAAAGGTAGTACGACGCCGAGACGTCGTGTTCGACGAAGGATCGATACAAATCGACGACCTCGAGGTCACACCTTCGCCAGTTCCACCACCTGAACAGACACGCCAGCCTCCCGAGCTCGAACGTCCGGAATCACCGAGTACGGATTGAGAAGGGGAAGACGGCAATGTGGCTTGAGGCCACACACCTGTCCCCGCTCCGCACTCAATAGCGGACGAAGAGGACGAACCAGAGGGGTTCCACGAGTCCCAAGAGGACCACAAGGACTCCCGCCCAGCTTACATCGCCGAGCCAATCGAGGACAGCGATGACGAGCCTATAGCGCAGCCGTCTTCGACGCCAGCGCCCCTACGTCGTTCCGGAAGAGATCGACAACCACCAAAACGCTACGAAAGTAGCCTGATGGCCTTGTCCTGCGTTGCAGGGCTAATTGCAAAGGCCACACCGAAACAGGAAGAGAAGGAAGACTTCAAAGAAGAGCCGGCTACCTATAAGGAGGCCGTTACCGCACCTGACGCCGCCCAATGGAAAGCGGCTATGGATGCGGAGGTTGAGTCCCTAAACGAAAACGAAACGTGGGACCTCGTCGACCTCCCCTTGAACCGACGAGCACTCCGAGGACGATGGGTTTACCGCTATAAGCGGAACTCAAACGGTTCGATTATAAAGCATAAGGCTAGATGGGTGGTCAAAGGATTCGAACAGCGCTATGGCGTTGACTACAACGAAACATATGCCTCCGTCGTCAAATCGACTACTTATAAGGTGGCTTTTGCGATAGCTGCGTATTATGACTATCACCTCGAACAAATGGACGTCAAAACGGCTTTCCTCAACGGAATACTCGAAGAAAAAGTCTTCGTCACCCAGCCTACTGGGTATACTAATGGAACAAAAGTGTGTCGACTTAACAAGGCTCTTTATGGGCTAAAGCAGTCACCACGGGTGTGGTATCAAACCATCCACAAGTTTCTAACTGATCTAGGCTTCAAATGCCTGATCAATGACGCCAGTGTCTTCAAACACGGCGATCTACTGGTGTTTGTCTATGTTGACGACATCCTCCTCCTCGGTCCCGCCATTAAGGCTATCAATAGCCTAAAGCGGAAACTCGGCGACACTTATGAAATGACTGATTGCGGACCGTGCGAATACTACCTTGGCATGAAGATCAAACGGGATCGGAAGCTAAGGACCCTCACCGTCTCCCAGAAGACTTATCTGGAGGGGGTGTTAGATCACTTTAGATTTAGTGATCTAAGGCCAGTCTCCACCTCAATGGAGCAAGGCCTCAACCTACAGGCTTCTGAGGACCACGCCGACGCCGCCTTTATCGAGCGGTACCAGTCCGCGATTGGATCCTTGATGTACGCTATGACGCAGACCCGTCCTGACATAGCCTACTCAATTTCGGTCCTTAGCCGGTTCGCCCACAATCCGAACACAGCGCATTGGAACGCCCTAAAGCGGGTGTTTCGCTACATACGAGGAACCACCGACGTCGTCATCCGATACGGAGGCAGGCCAGAATCACTAGGACTTCAAGGGAGTTCGGACTCCAATTGGGGGGGGGACAACGAGTCCCGACGATCCACTTCCGGATACGTCTTTCAATTGGCTAACGGGCCAGTCTCGTGGCGATCTAAACGCCAGGCCATCGTCGCCCTGTCCTCTACCGAAGCGGAATACATCGCCTTAACGGAGGCTACAAAGGAGGCAATTTGGATGCGGAGCTTGCTGACTGAAATGCAGCTAGACGACAACGAGTCGAAAGTGGTCCTTATTAACATGGACAATCAAGGGGCTATGGCCCTTACCCGGAACCCGCAATTCCACCAACGAACGAAGCATATCGACATTCGCTACCACTTCGTACGTCATGTCGAGGCCAACGGGGGCATCAAACTCGCCTACACACCTACGGATCAAATGATAGCCGACGGCCTTACGAAACCACTCCAACCTGTCAAATTTAGACGGTTTATCGAACTCATCGGACTACATACGGCTAGTCACGAAGGGGGAAAAGGAACGGCCACTAAAAGTTGAAGATTCGACCTCGCCGGCGCCAAATGGCCTGAGGGGGTGTGTTGGTACTCATGCCTATTATGGCTTAGTGCGAGGACTCGAGGTTGTGCCGAGACATTACCCGATTAGGCTTGGTGCCAACCTCCTGAAAAGTTTTCCAGTTTGTCTCCTTACACTTAGTTAGTTAGACAATACTACGATCATTACACACCGCTATAAGCGTATGTCCGATAAAAAGTGTGTTTTAAATCTTTGATGCTATCAGATGTGAATTGATTTGTAGAAAGTTGTTTCTTTTTGTTTACACTATGTAGAGTATATATAGAAAATGATGACTAA
>JAABVA010005461.1_pt1 | contig 11499 bp, 11 predicted proteins | sample 5560331 | NCBI WGS metagenome assembly JAABVA01 (sample SAMN12812661, study PRJNA571458) | rock metagenome | isolation source: Antarctica rocks | place: Antarctica: Victoria Land, Mt New Zealand sud | collected 2016-01-07
AAAGCCTCGAAACCGCGCAGCGCTCCACCTATCTCGCCACCCTGGCCCGGCAGGAGACCAAGCGCAACGAAGATGCGTTTCTCGCCCGCTATCTCCGCGACTAGGCACGTCGTGCCCAGTGTGCTAGGCAAACTCTTCCGGTCGGCACGCCCTATCGCAGCGCACCCAACCTCGCTCGCCTGGAAGAACCGTGATTGTCAAGGATTTTCGCATCTCGGCGTCATACGTACCGACTGGAGACTTGGCACGCGACTTGCATTCTTCTCAGGCGTGAACCTGCCAGCGACATCGCCGACGAGCTCCGCGTCCACTACGACGCCCCGGATCGCCGCTCGCCCTTCCACCGCCGCCGCGCCCGCGGACGCCTTTGCCAGCGTCCTCAGCGGCAAGAGCTGTGCCATACCTTCTTCCCCTGGCGCCAGCCGCTCCAACCGGGATAGCTCACAGCAGGAGACGCGTCGGACCGAGCGACACCAGCAGTCCGGCACGCTGCAATCTCCGCAGCCGCTTCCACCGAACATCGCCCCCATCGCAGCTCCCACTGCCCTCGCCACCTCGGTATCGCTGAGCTCGGCGCTTTCGTCTGGTATAGAGGTTTCTACCCCCGTGAACGCGGCGATCGAACCGAGTGTCAATCCTTCGACAGGTGTACAGGACCCACCTGCCTCTGATGGAAGGGCAGCAGCACGAATCGGATCCGCCGGTTTGGTCGGCAACTCCGTTGCTGGGCGCGTTAGTACCACGAACGGCCTCTCCACGAACGACCTCTCCACGAACGACCTCACCAGTACCTCCGCCAGGCTCCCGTCCGCAGCGCCGCCAGATGGCAAGATCGCGGAACTCACGCCCGTGCTCGGCGAGCACGACGCCGCGCCACAGGCAGGCGCCACCTCCAACCAACCCATCGTTGCCGAGGCAGCCACAACCAGCCTCGATCTGCCACTGGCGCAGGCAGCACTCCTGGGTGAGATGACGGCTCTCGCCAATGAGCTCCCCACGTCTCAGCCACACCCCGATCTCCCTGCGGACTCCTCAAATGGAGCGGGCACCTCGCAGACATCCACCCCCGCCGTCCCAGAGACCAAGTCCGCCTCGTTGGCGGGGAAGACCCTCGGCAAAGGGGTTGCACGCCTGCCGCAAGTCCCTTTTCTCACGGACAATACGGTCACTGACGCGACGAAGGTGGACTCGCCTGCCTCCGGCAGGGTATCGTCGCATTCCGCTGAGAAAGGGGCCGCCGCTTCCGCCGGCGTCGATCCACTCGGCACTGCCTCGTCCGGCTCCGGCGATAATCCTGTTCCGGTTGTGCCTGGCGGTACGCTCCTCTCCTCCTCCGCCGTCCCTGCCCCTGTGCCAGCTTCGGGGCCCGTTGCGATCCCCTCCCCGGCCACCCACGGGCAACCTGCCGCCAGCGCCCCGGACATCGCCGCCACCACCCAGCCCCGGTCCGCCGACGCGACCGACCCTGCCGCGCCGCTGAGCAGGGTAGACGTCGCCCGCCTGGTCCGCTCCGTCTCCGGCTCCGAGCTTCGCGTCGGCGTGCACTCGGAGGAGTTCGGAGCCGTCACGATCCACGCGGCGCTTGGACGCGAACAGCTTTCCGCGCACATCTCTACCGAAAACGAGCGGCTCGGTTCCGCGCTCTCCGCTCACCTCTCTTCCATGCAGGGCAACCTTGACGATCGGCTTGGCAAGGGTTTCACTCTCAAGACCACCGTAAGCGTGAGCTCTGACTCGTCCACGGGCTCCAGCACCAATCGCGAGAGTGCCGGCCATGAGAGCTCTGCCCAGCAAGGCTCTTCGAGCTTCGGCGGTAACTCCTCCGGCCGCGAGCACCGCTACGACCCTTTCACGTCCATCGATTCCGTCTCGACGGCGGCCCGACCGTCCGTCCCAACGATTCCGTTGCTGCAGAATCCATTAGATCGCCTCAGTATCCGGATCTGAAAACTTACCAAGGAGTCCTCTCCCATGTCCCTCGCCACCTCCCTGTTCAGCTCACGTCTTGGCCAAACTTTGCAGACGTCCGCTCCAACCTCAGGCGCAACCGCCAAAGCCGCGACAGGAACGACTCCCTCGAGCTCAAGCTCCACCACCAGCAGTACCGACGCGATCGGCAGCACGTTTCTCAGCCTCCTCGTGCAGGAGCTGCAAAACCAGGATCCTACCGCGCCCATGGACAGCACCGCGATGGTCGGCCAGATGATCTCGCTTAACCAGCTTAATCAGCTCACCAACATCAACCAGGTGCTCAGCAAAGCGTATAGCGCCACGAGCGCCTCTTCCACGACTCCTCCAGGGGCTAAGGTCCAAACCGCCGCGCGGGAAGCTCTTCACCTGCTCAGCAATACCGCCTTCCCGACACGGCCAGCTGTCGCGTCGTCCGTCACTCTTCCCGCTCTCTAACCTTACCTTTCCTCTCGGAGGCTTCCATGTCGTTCTTTTCCACTCCTCTCTCGGGTCTTTCTGCCAGTTCGGCAGCGCTGCAGTCCATCTCCAATAACCTCGCCAACATGAACACCGACGGCTACAAGGCCCAGAACTCTGTCTTTTCCGATGTCTTCTACCAGAACTACGGCACCAGCGGCAGTGGTAACCCGATTCAGTCCGGACTCGGGGTCCAGGTTGCCGGCACCACCTCCGACCTGAGCAACGGCCACCTCTCCGCAACCGGTGTTGCCTCCAACCTGGCGCTGAATGGCAGCGGCTACTTTGTGGTGCGAGACAACAACGGTGCCCTGAACTACACCCGATCCGGCGACTTCACGACCACCAGCGCTGGCCAACTCACGACCACCGGCGGTCAACTTGTGATGGGCTACCCGGCAGCCGGCGGTGTAGTGGACACAAACAGCGCGCTTCAGCCGCTCAACGTGGGCGCCGGCACCACCACAGCGGCCAATCCCACCTCCAAGTTCAGCCTGACCACCAATCTCAATTCGAGCGCCGCCGTTGGGGATACCTTCAACTCTCCTCTTAGTGTGTATGACTCGCTCGGCGCTGCCCACACGCTGACCGTGACCTACACCAAGACCGCGAACAATACCTGGAGTTACAACGCCAGCGTCCCCTCGACTGACATTCAGGGCGGCACCGGCAGCTCCACCTCCGTCGGCTCCGGCACGCTAACCTTCGACAGCACCGGTGCACTCACCTCTCCCACCGGATCCGTCTCCCTTTCCATCAAATCCTTCGCAGACGGGGCCGCGGACATGGCTCCCGCTTGGGACCTTACCAACAGCAGCGGCTCGTCACTTCTCAGGCAAACTGCCAGTACGGCAAGCAACAGCGCAACCAGCCAGGATGGCTTTGCCGCCGGCACCCTCTCCAGCTTCTCCGTTCTCACGGACGGCACCGTGCAGGCTACCTTCACGAACGGTCAGAGCCGCGCTCTTGGACAGGTCGTCCTGGCCAGCTTCGCAAACCCGGAGGGCCTCTCGATGAACGGCAACAATCTTTGTAGCATGACTTCAGCCTCCGGCGCGCCAGTTGTCGGTACCGCGGGCACGGGCGGTCGCGGTACGATCGTCGGCTCCACGGTCGAGCAATCAAACGTCGACGTTGCCAAGGAGTTTGCGCAACTGATTGTCGCCCAGCGCTCGTATGAGGCCAACGCCAAGGCGATTACAGCCTTCGACCAGATCGAGCAGGCGACGATTGCGATGAAGAACTAGGCACATTAACCCCGGGTGAGGAGTGCTCGCGGCCGAGCGCTCCTCGCCCACTTCTGTGGTTTGCCGGACGTGTGCCTCTCATCTGCATCTCATACCGGTCGCGCACAAGTCTGCTTCAGCTGTTCGCGCGCGCAAGGTGGAGCTCTCGCGGACTTCGAATCATCCTGCAATCCGGTGGTCCTCTACAACTTTGCAGGGACGGAGCCGGGTGCCGACCGCTGAGTGGCCATGCGGTTGCAAAAGCTCAATCGCGGTCTTCAATGTTCTTCCGCCTCAGAGGCAAGCTGCCTTGACGGAGAGCATGTTCCGGAGACCACGATGAGGTTCCGTGATGTTCAACGCTATAGCCGCCGCCACACCGGTATCGCAGGTCCTTGCGACGGCGCCCCATGATGCTGCGCCCGAAGCTGACTCGCTGGCACGGGCCTTCGGTTTGCCCTGCGTTCTTACGCTCGAGATCCCCGTCACTTCCTTCACTGTTGGCTTCCTGATGAAGCTTGCAGTCGGATCCATTGTGGAGACGGCAGCACAGCAGAATGAAGATCTCGAGCTCTCTGTGAATGGTCAGCTCGTCGGAACGGTGGAGATCGAGGTCACGGGTGAAAATCTGGCAGTGCGCCTGACGGGAATTGTATGAGCTCTCGCGCACAACAGCCGTCACCGTCGTCAACTACCAAGGTCGCCTCGCCCGGTCGCGCGGGGGATGATGTCGCGGAGCAACGTTCGACGGTCCGGAGCTTCAACCGGGACCTCCGCAGCACACTCTTGCTCGGGTCGCTGCAAAGCCTCTGGCGACGCTTCTCCACGGCGAGCGGTCTCCGCTTTCAGGGTCGGGCACGGCGTTTGCAGTTACAGGAGTCTGTGCAGCTCGGTGAAAAGCGCTTTGTCGCAATTCTTCGCGTTGATGGGGACGAATTTCTTCTGGGAGGAGGCGCGAGCGGCGTTTCGATCCTGGGCCAGCTTCAGCCGGAACCAGCCGCGGAGCTCTTTAGTACCGTGCTCGCTCGCCATCGTGTGCAAGGGGAAGGAGCATGATCGGCCGTTGCCTGACAAGGCTGCTGATGGCACTCCTGCTCGTCTCGGCGACCTCGGCGTCTCACGCGGTGTCACGGCCGCTGGCGACCGTCCCCGCCCAGATGCGCTCCGCCACCAATTTCGCGGTCTCGGCTCTCAAGAGTACGCCTCAGCAACAAGCACAAGGCAGCCCTTCGCTTACTGAACCTCCACAGAACGAGATTCGCATCACCGGCATGGGAAGCAGTTCCGCACCCTGGACGATCGTTCTCCTCCTTACCTTCCTCACGCTGATCCCCTCGCTCCTGATCTGCATGACGCCATTTGCGCGGCTTCTGGTCGTCTTCCACTTTCTTCGCCAGGCGCTCGGCCTGCAGACCACGCCTTCCAACCAGACATTGATTGGCCTTACCCTCGTGCTCACCTTCTTCATTATGGAGCCGGTCGGCCAGCGTATCTATAAGCAGAGCTTCGAGCCGTTACAAAGCGGTCAGATCACCGCCATGGAGGCCCTGTCACGCGGCAGCGGGCCCATGCGCGACTTCATGTCGCATTACGTGCGCGAAAAGGATGCCGCGCTCTTTCTCGAGATTGCCAAAGAGCCCCGGCCGCGCACCATACAGGACCTTTCCATGCGCATTCTGCTGCCGGCTTACATCGTCTCCGAGCTCAAGACGGGCTTCCAGATCGGCGCCGTTCTGTTTTTGCCTTTTCTAGTCGTGGACATGGTGGTCGCGTCCATCACCACGTCCGTTGGCATGATGCAGCTTCCCCCGGTCGTTATCTCCACGCCACTCAAGCTGCTGCTCTTTCTTATGGTTGACGGTTGGCACCTCTTGATCGCCTCCCTGATGCGGAGCTTCAGTTAATGGGTACCGATCAGGTCGTTGAACTCGGCCGGCTCATGCTGCAGGAGGTCGCCCTGCTCATCGCGCCCGTCCTCGCCGTTACGGTCATCGTCAGTCTTCTGGTCAACATCGTCCAGGTGCTCACCTCGCTGCAGGACCAGACCCTGGCCGCCGTTCCACGACTGCTTGCGACCGGCCTCGCCCTCTTTCTTCTGATGCCCTGGATGTGGCGGCACCTTGCGCACTACACCGTCAGCACCCTGTCTAACTTCGAGAGCGTGATGCGATGACTTCACTTTCTCTCCAGGCCGCGATCTCGGCCTTTCTCACCATCACCGTCCGGCTTTCGGGTCTAATGCTCTTTGCGCCGTTCTTCGGCAGCAGCTCTATCCCGCCGCGCATCAAGGCCGCCCTGGTGATCGGCTTGAGCGTGCTGCTCTATCCGACGCTGTCCCGCTCGGTGTCCCAGACAGATCTCAGCAGCTGGCCGGTGCTTGTCTTCGGCGAGTTTCTGATCGGAGCCGCGCTCGGTATCGCCACCAACCTTGTCTTTGACGCGGTGCAGATGGCCGGGCAGGTGCTTAGCATTCAGATGGGCTACTCGCTCGTTAATCTGCTCGATCCGCAGACCCAGGTCGACAGCACGGTCATGGCCGTCTTCCACCAGACGATCGCGCTTCTGATCTTCCTCCGGCTGGACATTCATCTTTACCTCTTACATGCGATAGCCCGCAGCTTCATTTTGCTCCCACCTGGAAGCGTTCATCTTTCGAGCGCCTTTACCATGGCTCTGCTGCACGGCGCCGGAAGCGTCTTCAGCCTGGGCCTGCACATGGCAGCGCCCGTGCTCTCCGCCACCTTTCTTACGGACATTGTCATCGGCCTGCTCGGCCGAGCCTCGCCGCAGGCTCCGCTTATGCTGCTGGGGCCGGCCGTCAAGAGCGTTCTCGGCCTTGCCATTCTGTTCGCCACGCTCCGCTACTGGCCTTCCATGCTGGACCGCTTTTTTCAGGGCTCGATGCAGCTCTCCGATCAACTTCTTCGCCTCGCTCACTAACCCACTATGGCCGACAACAAAACAGAAAAAGCCACACCGCAGCGACGAAAGAAAGCCCGCGAACAGGGACAGGTCGCTCGTTCCCGCGAGCTTCCCGGCACACTCGCGCTCTTCGGTGTCGCAGGAACCACGCTGCTGCTCGGCGGCAACATGGCCCAGCACTGGCGAGGCTTTTTCAGCAGCGCCCTTGAGTTCGCCGCCCAAGACAACTTCTCGTCGAACGGCTCTCTCTTCTTTTGGTCTTCCGTTGAGGTGCTGCGCTGGATCACCCCCATCCTGCTTGCCGCTCTTGTGCTGTCGGTCGCCGCCGGCCTCGCGCAGGGTGGATTCAATCTCGCGCCCGGCGCCCTCTCGCCCAAGTTCGACCGCTTTAATCCCGGCACTCGCTTCGGCCAGATCTTCTCGCTCACAACGCTGACGACCCTGCTCAAATCGCTGATCCCTTTCGGCATCATCCTTCTAATCGGAATCAATGCGCTTCGCGCGCACTGGAGTGAGCTCGTCCGCTCTTCGGACTTCGACACGCGTGCCCTCGCCTCCGTGGTCGGCTCCATCGCTTTCAGCATCGCCTGGAAGAGCGGCCTGGTTCTGCTCGCCTGGTCCGGGCTGGATTACGGACTTACCTGGAAGAAGCACGAGGGCGATCTCCGCATGTCAAAGGAAGAGGTGAAACAAGACCATAAACAGAGCGACGGGAACCCGGCAATCAAGGGCCAGATCCGTAAGCTGCAACGCGCCATGCGCCGCAAGCAGTCGCTCAAAGCCGTTGCACAAGCCACTCTTGTCGTCACAAATCCGACGCACTACGCGGTTGCGCTTCGCTATGCCTCCTCCATGGCCGCGCCAGAGGTCATCGCCAAGGGACGCGATCTGCTCGCGCAGAAGATCAAGCAGATCGCCCGCGACAACGATGTGATGGTTATGGAGAACAAGCCACTCGCGCAGGCGCTGTACAAGTCCGTCGAAGTCGGCGACGCCATCCCGGCCGATCTCTATCAGGCCGTCGCGGAGATCCTCGTCATTGTCTTTCGCGCACAGGCTGAGGTGCGCGAACAGGAAGAGATGCGGCGACGAAGAAACGCCGCTGGCGTCGTGGAAGGTCACCGATGAAGTCCGAAAGCCTGTTGAAGCTGTTGCGCGGAGCCGGGGAGTGGATCGTTCCCGTCGCTGCCGTTGTCATGCTGTTCGTCATGCTGGTGCCGATGCCCAGCTTTATCCTCGATCTTCTACTCACACTCAGCATCGCGGCGTCCGTCCTTGTTCTGCTCACCGCCATCCAGGTGTTGCGGCCCGTACAGTTTTCCGTCTTTCCAAGCCTTATCCTTCTCCTCACCCTGATGCGGCTTTCTCTCGACCTTGCCAGCACGCGGCGGATTTTGCTGCACGGCAACGAAGGTCCCGCCGCCGCGGGAGCCGTCATTGAGGCCTTCGGCCAGTTCGTCGTGGGTGGAAACTACGTCGTCGGCTTTGTCCTTTTCCTCGCGCTCGTGGCCATCCAGTTTCTCGTCATCAGCCATGGCGCAGTGCGCACGGCGGAGGTCACCGCCCGCTTCACGCTCGACGCCATGCCGGGCAAGCAGATGGCGATCGACGCCGACCTGAATGCCGGCTTGATCAACGAGGAGCAGGCACGCTCCCGGCGCGAAGCGATCGCCCGCGAGGCCGAGTTCTGCGGCGCCATGGACGGAGCGGCCCGCTTCAGTCAGCGCGACTCGCTCGCCACCATCCTCATCCTCGCCATCAACATCGTCGCCGGCTTTCTGATCGGCGTCTTTCAGCAGGGCATTCCCTTCGAAGAGGCTCTCAAGACCTACACCGTCCTCACCGTCGGCAACGGCCTTGTATCCATCCTGCCCTCCTTACTCGTCTCGATCGCGGGCGGCATCGTCGTCACCCGTTCCGCCTCGACCCGCACACTTGGCCTCGATGTGCAGGATCAGCTCAGCCGTTACCCCATGCTCCTGTGGATCGCCGGCGGCGTCCTGCTCGCGCTCGGTCTCATCCCCGGCCTGCCAAAGCTCGCCTTCTTCACCCTCGGCGGCGGCCTTATGTTTGTCGCCTACAAGATGAAACCCGCAGCCGACGAAGCCGCGCCCACTGGTTTGACCGCAGCCGCCAAGTCTACCGCCGCCGAACCGGCGGCCGATCCCATGGACGCCATCATGAAGCTTGACGAGCTGACGCTCGAAGTTGGCATGGGCCTCATCTCCCTGGTCGATGAGGCGCAAGGGGGCCAACTTCTCAGCCGTATCCGCAGCCTTCGTAAAAAGCTTGCGCAGCAGCTTGGCTTCCTCGTTCCGTCCATCCACATCACCGATAACGCCCTTCTGAAGCAGGAAGAGTACGTCATTCAGCTGCGGGGCATCGAGATCGCTCGATGGGAGCTTCGCCGCGGCTGCCTGCTGGCCGTCAGCTCCTCCCCAGGGCCGCTCAACCTGCCCGGCGTGGACACTTACGAGCCCGCCTTCAACGTCTCGGCGAAGTGGATCTCGCCCGACCTGCAGGCGCAGGCCATTGCCACAGGATGCGCGGTCGTCGAGCCCACCTCCGTGCTCGCGGCACATCTGGCAGAGGTTATCAAGCAGAACGCACATGAACTGCTCTCGCGGCAAGAGACCAAGCGGCTTGTCGACAGACTGAGCGACTCGCACCCGAAGCTCGTGGACGAGCTGATTCCAAAGCTTCTCACCCTTGGCGAACTGCAACGTGTTCTGCAGCAGCTGCTTCGCGAGCAGGTATCGATTCGCGACCTCGGTTCCATTCTTGAAAGCCTCGTCGAAGCAGCCGCACTCAACAAGCACCAGGTCGCCCTTGTGGAAGCAGCTCGACAGTCTCTCGGCCGTGCTCTGATACGTCCCCTGATCTCCGACACCGGCGAGCTCAATGTCGTCACCCTCGACAACAGCATTGAGGAAGAGTGCCAACGTGCCAGCAGTCTGCAACCAAATCAGATCAGCTCGAGCGCCCTCCAGGTCTCGGTCGCTCGCCGCGTCCTCAGCAGCCTCCAGTCGAGCTTCGGGGCGGAGATCGGGGGAGCTCCTCCGGTCCTCCTCTGCGCCTCTCCAGGTCGTTTTTACCTGCGACGGCTGCTGGAGCCTTTTCTTCCAAAGATCGTTGTCATCTCGCCTGCTGAGATTCCACCTCTTACTCAGGTCCGCACCCTGGGTGTTGTTCGCTAAACCGAAACCTACTCTCAGGAAACCAAGCCCATGACTGTTCCCCCCAACAGCAAACGCCAAGCAGACGAGAAGCCGCAGCGCTCCATCGTCGCCTGCAACTTCCGCTCGGCAGGCAGGCTCTCGAACGAGAGCACACGTCACCTTCGCGCCATTCATGAGACCTTTGCGCGCAACCTCACGCACTCTCTCGATCTTTTCCTTGGCTCCACGCTTGACGTGAAGCTCGCGAGCGTCGACCAGCTTGATGCCCGCGAGTTCGTCAGCTCCGCCGCTGGCTCGGGCTACTTTGTCCCGTTCTCGGTCGCGTCGACGCAGGACAGAGTTCTTGTGCGTTTCGGTGCCTCGCTTCTCTTTCCCCTGCTGGATCTCTTGCTCGGTGGCCCCGGCGATCCGGATGATCAGATAAGGGAGCTGACCGAAATCGATGAAGAGCTTATTCGCAGCGTGACGGAACTCATCAGCAGTCAGTTGGAGCGCGCCTGGAGATCCTGTCAAGTCGCGCTTGTTGCCAATCCCTCGATCAAACCGACAGTGCTCGGACAGATCCTGAGCATGGAAGAGCGCGTCACCCTTCTTCGTTTCGAGATGACGATTGCGACGACCTCCGGCGTCCTCGAACTCGTGCTGCCTATGGCTTTCACGAATGCGCTCATTCGCGCCAATCAAAACGAGGCAATCCAACACGTGGCGCAACACGCCACACCAGAGCTCCGCCTGCGGGACCGGCTCCTGCAGTGTGGGATGCTCACCTCCGCAGAGCTCTCCGGGCTCCATCTCTCGGTTGGCGATCTCGTCGGGCTTCGTCCGGGCGACGTCCTGAATCTGCACGCCCCTGTTGCTAAGCCCCTCAAGCTGAAGATTGCGGATCATGATCTCTTTGAGATCACCGCCGTCCGCCATAACAACCATAAGGCAGCGCAGCTTCGCGCTTCCTGCCGCTAGACCTCGGAGACATCGCCTGATGCTGAACACCAGACTCAATACACTTCGCGAAACACTGATTCCTCTCCTGCAGGCCGCGGCCTCTGCGGCAGGCCCGCATACCTGGCAAGCGAAGGACGAGGAGGCTTCCTCAATGCAGGCCGCCGGCGTTACAGAAGCTGGGCGTCTGCGCGCTGCACTGGTCTTGTCCGGCGCGCTCTCCGGAACGCTTGTCTTGACCATTCAAAGCTCAGACGCGAGCCTGCTGTTTGGCGAGGTTGGCGATGCAGGCAAGAATTGGCTCGCGCTCGTACTTTCTGTGGGCGAGCGCCTCTGCCCGGCTCTGGCCGGCGGAATCGGTACGGTGGTGCTTCAGGAGTGTCGCCTTCCTCATACCAGCGTTCCGCTTCAGCCGCTTCTTTCAACCGCTGTCCTCCGATCGCATGACGAGCACACGGCTCTCGAAATCGGCATCGCCGCCGACGACACGCTACTCGCGCAGCTCCACTCCCCGACGCAGACTGCCGACGGCTCGGCAATGCCTCAGCTGACGCCGTTGCATCGTGTGATCGACGTACCGCTCGCCGTAACTCTTCGGTTCGGTCAGCGTCGCCTCACACTTGGTGAAGTGCTGGAACTCAAGACCGGATCGCTTCTCGAACTCGATCGGCAGGTGGAGGAAGCGGTCGATCTCATGCTTGGCGAGCGTGTGATTGCACGCGGCGAGGTCATCATTATCGACGGCAACTATGGCATGCGGGTCACCGAGGTTCTCGAAACTTCTGGCAGCAGCGCCTCAGCACGAT
>JAABVA010005464.1_pt1 | contig 11494 bp, 10 predicted proteins | sample 5560331 | NCBI WGS metagenome assembly JAABVA01 (sample SAMN12812661, study PRJNA571458) | rock metagenome | isolation source: Antarctica rocks | place: Antarctica: Victoria Land, Mt New Zealand sud | collected 2016-01-07
CAAGTCGGCTAATCTCGGTCGTTCTGCTTACGACGCGGCTGCGCTGGAGTTTTCTGGAACATGATGAACAGGAGCAAGGAGCAGAACATGTACAGGGATGTCTCTCAAGTATCCCGCATTTGAGGTAAACTTTTCTGAAGCCCTTTGCGACTAAAATGTTCGTGAGGTGGATTTTTATCAGAGACTGTCCGGAGCTCTACACTTGAGACTCCAGAGATTGCATCAGGGCACTCGATTCCGGAAGATCACTGAGCAGCGTGGTCAACGATAATTGTGGACCAATTCATCACGATGCACATCTGGACAGCTGCACGGAGTGATCTTCATAATGTTGAGTCATTTGAACACTTCACCGTGCCCTACAAGCTTGACTTAGCTCATAAAGCATTCCAACTCCGCAAAACCCAATATCCAAACACCCCTAGCGGAGACCACTCACACCCTCAAATCTCCACCCTACCCAAAAGCCATCCCTTCCCGCAACTCCCCCACGAAAACTCCCGACCCCCTTCCCACCACCAACTCCATCCCTACCCCACCCCCGGCAACTCCCCCCTCTCCAACCCCCCCACTTTCCCGCGACTCGCCTCCCACACAACCACGCTCGGCCCATAAACCGGAAAATGCGTATCGTCCACCGGCGGCGTCACGTTCTGCCGCACCACCCACATCCGGATCGGCACCCGCTCCACATCGAGCAGCTTCCGGTCCGGGATCCCCACCCCCACCAGCCGCCACTGCAGGTTCTCCTGCATGTATCTCGTCACCGTCGCCGTGGAGAGCGCGGCGGCGCTGTGTGCGTGAAGGCGTGCGACGAGGGCGCTCGTTAGGGGTTGTGAGGAGCGGACTGCGCCGGTGTAGTAGGTTGGTGGGAGGGGGTGCGCGGTGGAGGGGGGGTTGGGGTTGGGGCGGTGTTCGAAAATGGGTGCGGGGCCGGATGCGTCGGATAGTTGGTGGGTGTAAGGGGATGGGGTGGGGTGGGTTGGAGGCGGATGAGGGGCGGCTGCGGGTGGTGGTGGTGGTGGTGGGACGGGGTTGGGGTAGATGACGCCTTGGCCGACCCAGGAGGGGACGGAGTAAGGGTCCTGGTAGTTGATGAGGTGTGGGATCTCGCCAAGGAAGATGTGCACGAAGAAGGGGTTCGGGTAGGGACCGCAGAGGATGTTGAGGTTGTAGTTGAAGTAGGTGGGGAGGGTGGCTGCGAGGGCCATCGTTGGTGCTGGATCTGGATCTGGATCTGGATCTGGATCTGGAGTTGCCACTGGGTTGGGGATTGTAGTAGCTGTGGGTGGAGGAGTGGAGATGCTGTTCGAAGTGGGGTTGTTGATGGGGTCGTTAATGATGCTTGATGCGGGTTGAGGTGGAGATGAGCGGTCCATGGCTGATAGGGTCGGTTGGGCTGGTTTCAATTGTGAATAGGGCGGCATTGTTCGCATTCCGCTTTCGGAAGGCGTTCGGCCGGATGAGGGTGTTTGGAATGTGAGCCGTCGGGGGTGAATCGCAGTCGGTAAGTTAATTTAGATGCGATATGTGCGAAATAACGTACGTAGCGTTGGAGGCTCGTTCCCTTATCAGCAGACAGTCCGGGGTACATTAGCTTCGTAAGGCTGAAGGCTTGCCTTCATAGCGCCAAGCTAGTAGCCCTTGGGCCGTACCTTATTTCGTGCTGTTAAATAAGTACCTTAAGGTAAGGAAGGTACGAGTAACGGATGCAGGTCGGATGGTCTCACTAAAACCTCGGATGATCCTACACTAATTCTGAACTTTAAGGTTTTTTGCAGAGCTAACAAGTGAGATACTGAACTTGAGATTGTGTAATTCATTAATAATTCATTACAAATCTATTAAGAATCTATTTGTAACTGATTAGTGATTAGGAATTAGTGTTTGAAGGTTAGGTGATTAGGATTAGGGGGTTTGAGTTAGCAATATGAAATATATTATGCATGCATTTCAGATACATTAGTGTGTTTGTGTGTTAGAGGTTAAGTTAGGGCTAATATATTGTGAATTGATTAGTAATATATTCAAAGAATTTGAACCTCAGTTGATTTTGAGGTATTTCAGAAGGTCAGATGATCTTCTGATAATCCCTGTCAAGACCATCTGAGGTTTTAGTGAGACCATCCGACATGTGTGGTCGTACGAGTACATAAGTATTGTACCTACCTCAAGGTAATTTTTGGCAAGTGCTTACGACAATGTTGACTTTTGGACGTCGACTCTCGAGATTGTCATGACCTGCTCGGAAGCTATGGCTTACCATCGTAGCCTTGCTAAACTGAGTTCTGGTAACAGCAGCATATAGGATCTTTCTAACCATGGCCTCAACCTCGTCAAATACAGCGTCGACGCTCTCACGCTACCGTCCGGCCATACTTGCTCTCACTTTGCTTGGAGCTGCAGCAAGTATCTACTATATACATGGCAGCTTCTTTTCTCTTGAAGAACAACCTGCACAGCATCCTCTACGCCGGCGAAATGCCATACATCGGCTTAATGGCCGCAGACGGGGCGGAGAGCATGAGCGACTTGCACAAGACGTTCTTCGTAGCGCCAGCACCTCGGCCCGTGTTCAAAACTCAAGGCGTTACCTGGAAGCCTGCGGGAGTTGCATGGTCGAAACCTCGCGCAGCGGACGCTTTTCTACCTTCCTGACACCGGCTGTGCTTCAGGATACCGACGAGTTTCGCCGCGCTCATGGACTTTCCGAAGCCGAGGCGTCACAGGCTCGTTATGATCTCGAAGAAGCTTTCTTGGATACCTACTTCAACGATGATGACTTTCCCCCCGACGTTGAGATCCTTAACGGGAGCGGCCAAGCTTGGGACGAGCTATTGGGAGTGGGATTTCTTCCAGCAAGCCTCACAGCAGCGATAATCAGATTTAACGCCCGATTTTCTGGTCGTCTCCCCGACAGGTTGGATTCGGAAGAAAGAGAGCAAGGAGACGGACACCAGGAAATCAGCGATGAAGGTGGGAGGGAGAGAACTGTGAATGGTCTGGATGAAAGAGAGACGGTCGTGGACGTCAACAGCGAGTTCTCATGGCATGGCGAGGAAGATAATGAGCCTCCGAAAGAAGGGCAGAGTTTGCTGAACTTGTTGTACCATATTGCAGAAGATCAAGCGAGGAGGGAAGGTTATGTACATCGCGGAGTCACCTGTAACTCATGCGGCAGCATGCCGATAAGAGGCATCCGGTACAGATGCGCGAACTGTGTCGATTACGATCTTTGCGAAACGTGTGAAGCGATGCAAGTGCACCCCAAGACGCACCTCTTCTACAAGGTACGTATACCGGCACCGTTCCTTGGGAATCCTCGGCAAGCACAGCCGGTTTGGTACCCAGGCAAGCCCAGCAACTTACCCCAAAATCTGTCACGAGATTTTGCGAAAAAGCTGGTCAAGGACACCGGTTTCGAGAACTCGGAGATTGAAGCGCTCTGGGATCAGTTCAGATGTCTCGCTGCGACTGAATGGGTTGAAGATCCGAACAAGCTCAACATGGCTATCGATCGCCGTACGTTTGACAGATGCTTTGTCCCCAATACCTCTATCCGGCCACCCCCACCTAACCTTATCTATGACCGGATGTTTGCGTTCTATGATACCAATGGCGACGGCTTGATTGGGTTTGAGGAGTTTCTGAAGGGATTGGCTAGCCTGAACAATAAGAGTAAGGACGAAAGACTGAGGAGGGTGTTTCAGGGCTACGATATCGACGGTGACGGATATGTTGACCGTAAAGACTTCTTGAGGATGTTCAGGGCATTCTATGCTTTAAGTAAGGAACTTACAAGAGACATGGTTGCAGGCATGGAGGAAGACGTGATGGAGGGTAATGCTGCCAAGGAGATTGTGCTCTCCAGCCAGCCCATCAGCTCTGCATTCACTGGTTCCATCCCACCCGGGGAGCGTTCGAGAATAGGTGATGGTAAGCGCAGGGACATCAATGGGGATTACGAGGTTGTCGATACCCAACCGCCTCTTCGGGAGAGCGGCGACGACACAGGAAGTTTGAGCGAAGTTGTCGCAGACGCAGCAGAGATAGCCTTTTTTAGCAACGTCAGCTCTGATTTAAAACGTCCACCGTGGGACCTGCTGTCTACCGACGGTGAGGTTGTCGATCAGGTCGAGAACGACATCGCCCATACTTCCTTACGCGATCGGCACAGGACTAGATCAGATGACTGGGAATCCACAGGCGCTAATGGTGAAGAGGAAGAGCCAACTGCAGGATCAAGTGATCATCACTGGGCAGCAGACGACGATGAATGGCCACCCAGCTACGTTCGCTTTATCGATGTCAACGATGTGCTTGGCAGCCACAACGTACGCAGTGACTTGACTGAGCAGGAGCGCGAAAAGATTCGGACCGCGGCACGTCAGCGGATGGAAAGAGAGCAGGAGGATCGCAAGAACCGGGATGAAATACGGGCAAAAGCTGTGCAAGACCGGTGGCGTCGGCGTGAGTTCTACCTCGACGAGGAAGATGGCGTAGTGACCCCAGAAGGGTTCAACGATGTGGGCGGTGCGGAGGAAGATAATTTACAAGTCGGAAGTGATGGACGCTCCAGTGCCAGTCAGCCTCATTCGCCGGCTTTCCGTTCAAGATCATCATCGAAAGTTCGCTTTCAAGACGACGTCACTGATGTCGACAACGATACAAGATCGAACGCTTCGGCGTCTTCTCGAAATATACCTATCGGAGAACGTTGGGGGGGCTATGAGATACCTGAGGCTGAGAAGGATGTCGGTAAGGAAGTGCTCTATCAGGTCACTCAGCAAGGCTTGAATGAAATGCTGGACCCACTGTTCAAGGCAAAGGAAGACCTCGCAATGGAAGCTCTAGTTACCAGAGCCGAGAGGAACAAGTGGCGAAAGGAGCTCTCGCAATTCATGGATCGCACCAGGGATGAGCACAAGAAGACTGGCACGCAAAAGACGACGCTACCAATAAGTCAAGACGAAGCCGATCTTGCGTCACCGCTACGTGAAACCCCCGCTGGTTTGCAAGAAGCCGTGGGAGCACGCGGCGACACCGAATTAATAGGACCCAATACTTCCAATAGGGATGGCGCTAGGCAGTATCTCAAACGAGTCCAGCATCAGTTCAGATTCCAACCTGCTGTTTACATGCATTTCCTGGAGACCTTGACAGCTTTCCAAATTCAGATGTAAGTGTCTCTCAGTCATCCTCTTTGGAAAAACGTAGCCAACACGATAACATCAGCCTTGGCACTCTGGATGTGATGGAACGAATTTCGATTCTTTTAGCTGACTACCCAGAGCTGATTGATGGTTTCAATGTCTATTTACCGCCGGGCTACCGAGTAGAACCTGGCGGGGAGTATCCCCCAACATCAGTTCGCCTTCATACCAATACAATGCGTAGTGCTATAACGTTGTACTTACCAAAGGATGAGAAAAGTCTCTATGAATCTCTTTGTCTTCCGTTCGCGACAAACTCGACATTTCCACCTTCTACCCCTCCTGCGCACACTCTCGAGGTGGTCGAGGAGCTTCATAAAGCAATCAATGCGTTCGAAGAAAACGACGAGGCAATGGGACCAACCATTCTGGCGAAGCCGCTGGACGAGCTACTCGAAGACTCAGGCTACTCTATTATCACACGTTCCCCCGAAGAGGAGTTCCCGGCACTCACCTCTGCTATTCTCGAACCATTTCCAGGACCAACCTCATCTCTCGCGAACTATACACCAACCGAAACACTTTCTCGCAAACCCGTCGACCAGAGGACAGCAGACACTCCCACATCAGGAGGGGTAAATGGAGCGAGCCCTCATCAAGATCAGACCACTAACACCCCACTTCCTGTGACCGGTCAAACAGTTCTCTACAGCGTAGAACATTTAGTGGGTCTTGAGCCACTGCAACGGATTACGCTCTCAGAACGCCTACACAACCGCTACAAGCAACTCCGTCCACTCTTTGCCAGTCCGGCGCAAAATGGACCCACCAGCCCTAACGATGCTGACTCACCATCTCCCGCTGCCGATACCGCTGCAACGCCAACAAGACTTTCTTCGACCGTGACCTCTGTAAACTCGGCGGAGGCAAAGGAAGAACTGCGCGAAATCAAGTCCCAAATCACCCGCCTCATCGACCTCAACATCGCTGCGGATTGCTTGGAGATGATGCGGGGAAAGAACGCACCACCTCCTCAACCCTCACCATTACCAGAAGACAGCCACAACAGCAACAGTACCAACAACGCAGACGAACGCCCCGATCCAACCCTCCCTCAGAACCGCCCCACAACAACAACAACAACAACAACAACGACCATCAGTACCCCTTCCCCGCCATATTCGTTCCTCGCCACCAGGGACACGACGCGAATCCGATCCTTACCTTACCCCCCCCGCCTCCCACCGCCATCTACCCTCCCGCCAACCTTCCCACAACTGAAAACAGTCCCCGCAGCAACTCCACCCGCCATCTCACCCCCGCCCCGCTCTCGCCTCCAGCACCTTGCCCTCCTGGACGAAGTCGAGCGCGAAGACAAGGAGAGGGGCGGCAGGGGACGGCTGAGTTTCGACGAGTTCGAGGAGATCATGAAGGGGGAGCGGGGGAAGAAGTTGGGCTTTGTTGGGGCGTGGATTGAGATGGCTAGTTTTTAGGTCCTGTAGATCTCTGTGTAGTGATAATTGATGTGAAGCGGAGCGTGGGGGGTTATGGGTTGGAAGGCACTGTTTATAGGTATCCAAAAGGACTCGCTACCGTTTTACAATATTGATTTGAGTCAGGGAGGTATTACGCTCCCGGCGTCCTTTTCTGATACCTTACCTTGTACGAATCAGATTAAGCTCGACGCTACCTGATCGACGAGACTCCGCCGGTTACCAGTGCAAAGAATCAATCCCAATACTTAATCAGCCCATCCAACCCCGCCGTCGCCACCTTGCTCGTCTCCAGCGGATGCCACTGCGCACAGACGACCGGCCCGTCGCTCGCGACCATCTTATGCCACATCTTGCAGCTCTTCCAGTCCCAGAAACAAACATACCCACCGCTATCCCCACTCATGACGAACTGACCGTCCGGACTCACACTAACATCAATAGCATAGCCAGCATTATTGTGACCGCGAAAGCTCTTCTTGCGATTCTGGCGAAAGCGATCCGTGCTGGCGTAGACGACGATCTGATTATCGCCGGACTGAAAAGCGACGTACTTCCCCGAAGGGTGGGGGTCGGCGCGCACCATGCTGTACATGTACGGCTCGGCGATGAACTTGATGGGGACGGGGATGTTGTACTCCCACGCGCGCAGGGACTTGTCGTCCGAGGTGGTGATGAAGCGGCGGTCGGCGTCGACGAAGGTGATGGTGTTGACGGGGCCGAGGTGGTGGTCGTACTCCTGCGTGAGCGCGCCGGAGCGGGTGTCGAACTGGACGATCTTCTTGTCCGACATGCCCGCGAGGAACTCGTGCGCGTGCGCGGGGGATGGGTTGAAGCGAATGACGTGCGGGATCTTGCCCGTGCTGAAGCGGGCGGTGCATTTGCCGTATTCGGTGTCCCACAGCTTCATCTGCCGGTCGTAGGAGGCGGTGAGGAAGTGGCTGCCGGAGGCGTTGAAGGTGGCGTCGCTGACGGATTTGCTGTGGCCCGCGTAGGTGCGCAGCAGGTCGCGCTGGTGGTAGACGTCCCAGAGCTTGACTTTGCTGTCGGCCGAGGCGGAGAGGAGGAGGTGGCCGGAGTGGGGGAAGAAGCGCAGGGCGGTGATGGCTTTGGTGTGCGATTTCCAGGTGTGGATGTGTTTCTTCGGGACGTAGTTCTTCTGCGTGCCGGCTTCTTGCCGGAGGTCGATGTCGAGATCTTGGGGTATGTGCATGTACGTTCGCCCTTGGTAGTCGAATTGCTGGCTGCCGTTGAACTCGGTAGTTTCGGTGTCTGCGACGTCGTCTTGGTAGTCGGTGCCGGCTTTGCTCATGGCTGGGATGTTGGCCGGGACGATGGCTTCGTCGATGTACTCCTCGTCGCTCGCCAGCTCTTCGCCGGCCATGGCCGCTTCGTCCTCGTACGCTTGGTCCTCATCCCGATACCGCGCCCACGGTCCTTTGTACGCATCCGGTCCGTCTACGATGCTCGGATCTCCTTTTTTCTGCCTTTTCCTTCGGATCACTTCGCTGTCCTCTTTCGACGGCCGCATCTGCACGACATCCCTCCCTCCGAATTCCAGTGCTTTGGCCAGATCCCCGACATACGCGCCATTTGCGCTGGGATCCCTTGTGTACCCCAGACTTTGAAATGTGCGATGTTGCGTGTTGAAGGTCGCATCGCTGAGGACAGCCTCCTCCGCATACCCGGTCAGAACGTTCTTCCTCTTCAGCGCATTGCCATCAGTGATTTTGTACGGATTTGCTGGTCCTGCGGCTGGTTTCGAGAGGGCCGCGAAAGGGATATTGTAGGCGAGTGATGTGTCTGTGGGCTTGGCTAGCATCAATTGGACGCGCATAGGATCCTGCGAACTGTTAGTCAGAGCTTAGGGATCACGGCTTTGGTGGGACCAAACATCTAACGACACATCTGGAGCCGCGATTATTGAGGTTGCGGCAGTAATTTGTTCAGTTGTCAATTTGTGTGAAGTAATATCATCATCGCTAGAGGCGTAGTCTGCGCCCAGCAATGAAGCCATAGTGGGATAGGGAGTCGCTCGTTGGTGGGCCTGGGCAAATGTACCGCTAGAGGAAGTGAACCGTTGGTGGTGCGGCTCTGCTTTAGTTCCGGCAAAGCCCAGACGTCGACGATCACGTGGTATAGTTTTCTGTCAAACTCCCAATACACTGCTTCTCTGCCTAAAATACGCACGGAATTGAGAGATCAAGTCGTCTTGAGGGAAATCATCGGACTATCCGTTATATTAAAGGTTATACAATAAGGCATATACACCAACGCCTCGACGACGGATCCCCATCCGCAAAGACGCAGGCATATGGTACGCTTCGTCAAAGTCAGTACTCCCATCAGCTATCGCTCCTCATAACTAGGTCTATTTCAGCATCCGCCCGGCTTTGGATTCATATGGCCGCTCACCCAGCAGCCTGAACCACACTTCGAGGCCACCTCCGTATGGTACTAAATCCCTCCTGCACCTAGGAATAGTTCCCCTGGCGCATGCTCTTACTCGCCCGTTCCCGTAGTCAATGCGCCTCGTCTCGGATGAGAGCAACGATCATGCTGTAAAGGTAGAAGAAGAACATGATGAGGTGAAAGCCCAACTTTATGAAGGATTCCTAGATTGCGTTGCGAAATTAGCTCAGGCTCAGAAAAGCTGTGGAGAACACAACAAAACTTGCAAGCGCGCTATGTGACATTGGAGGGTCTTAAAACATACCTTCTTATGCACATTCAATTTCCTGAATATCTCCGTTGCATCTAGTAGATGCTGATTGTCGAAGATTCTGTTACACGACGTCAGCCAAGCTCAACACCATCCCCGATCCTCCGTGACAGAAGTCGCCTTTCCCAGGAAGGTGACCGAGGTCATCTTACTTCTTTGCATTATACGCCGCTAGTGGTAGGTTCAATATCAACGCTATCCAGTATCCATTGATAAGGAAGAGCAGGGTCAAGAAGCCATGTACAGCAGCTTCGGGTACGATATAGGTGTTGAGTCTATTGCAGAGGTCGATAGGATTGATGTAATCGCTGTTCGCAAAAGTCCTTGTCAGCGATGGTCGCCACGAGTACAGCTTAGGCAGAGAATCGAGCATACCACTCTAGATCGCTGTACATGATTGTAAAGAAGACCTGTAGAAACAGATTGACGGCATTCAGCAGTACCGCCAAGAGGTACAGCCATGCTTCGCCGGACATCATTGTATATCGAAGGCTGGGTCTAAGTGGAGGGCCGTTGGCAGCAGCTATTAAGTTGCTCAAGATTTGTAGGCGAACAAGTCCGCAGTGATGGTGGAGGACCTCGTAATGTTGAGAAGGGTCCCAAGTATTGGTTATCCTAGGGAAATAAAATCCCGGTAATGCTGCTGCCCAAGCGGCGCAGTCTCGCTCTGTGCACTGGCGACGTTGACCCTGAAATTTGCCCAAATACCACTGCTAAAGCGTCAGGGCACTGATAAGAAGTCTTTTGGGTACGAGTCTCGTGTGCGCCCTTGATGTACCGTGCGGTAAGTTGTGTGCGGTCACTGTTGTGAAAGCAACACAGGCTTTTGCTTTTGGTGGGAATGCTCGATGACGAAGCGAGGAGCTTTCGCCTGGTCGGGCTACTTTCACATGCGACCAAGAACAACAACAACTTATCAACTACTAGTGATTCTCTCTGTCTCCTTTCTTGAGTGGCTTGATACTATCATATATCTATAGCGCACTATGCTGCTAATGGTAACATTTGATACCTGTCCCTTAGGAAACCTTTCAACTCCGCCAATCCTTCGCTGAGAACTTTGGTCTCACATACGTATCCCATCCGGACATATCCCTTGAACTCTTCTCCGAAACACCTGCTCCCTGGACAGAACATCACTCCCGTCGATTCCTGTAATATCTTACAGAACTCCACTTCATCCACCATCTTCCCCTCCCGGCTGAACTTGATGAAGGCTGTAGTCCCTGCAACTGGCTTGATCCAGTTGCATATATGCCGATGCTCTTCGATGAATCTAGTCAGTATGTCCAGGTTGGTCTTGGCTAGCTTGATATTCCGCCCTAAGAGACTGTGCACGCAGCTTGGATCCAGTGCGAAGGTGGCTATCTGATCATCAATCTGGCTTACAGAGATTGTTGTATAAGCTCTTGCGGTGGCACATGATTCAATAACCTCCTTGGATCGAGAAGCAATCCAGCCTGTTCGGATGCCAGCAAGAGCGTATGCTTTGGACAGAGACCCTGTGGCAATGGTCTTCGGATAGGCTAGGGACAGTATCGATGGCGGGAAGTCCTTGTCCATGGGGCTGATAGAATGAAAGAGGGGTCGATAAACCTCGTCACTCAGTATATATAAGTCATGCTCCTTTGCCACATCAATAATCTTTTCCATGACTGGTCGTGGGATTATGGCGCCGGTAGGATTGTTCGGATTACTACACACAATGTTAAGATGTGATGCATCCGGGAGGACTGTGAACCATACTTGATGATCAGGAGTTTTGTGTTGGGCTTAATCAGACTCTTCAGCTCATCAACGTCTAATTGCCATCCTCTCTCTTCCCGAGCGTGCCATAAACTGACATCCGCCCCAAGACTCTTGGGCACCTCATACAACTGTTGGTACGTGGGATAGTGGGAGATTACATGATCCCCAGGGCCGAGAAGTGTGTATAGTACCAAGAAATTTGCAGCAATCGCGCCATTGGTGATTAAAACATTATCCGGTGGAAGCGGACTGGGAGCCTTGGAGGAGTATAATCTGGCCAGGTTCGAACGGAGCTTCTCTGAGCCCCGGATGGCTCCATAAGTGAGCTTCGTTGACAGCGACAGCGGGGAGCGCTTTTCCTCGTCAAAAGAACATAG
>JAABVA010005465.1_pt1 | contig 11494 bp, 18 predicted proteins | sample 5560331 | NCBI WGS metagenome assembly JAABVA01 (sample SAMN12812661, study PRJNA571458) | rock metagenome | isolation source: Antarctica rocks | place: Antarctica: Victoria Land, Mt New Zealand sud | collected 2016-01-07
GGGTGAGTGTCGCAAACTCGCCCGAGGCCCCCCACATCGCCCCGGACCCATCCCAATCCAGCCAAAATACCCGGATCGCACAACCGCCCCCAACCAGACGAGAGCTATTTCAACAAGCTCCTAGGAGGTTTCTAGGGTTGCTTCCGGCAAATCGCCGGACTCACATTACATGCTTCCTAAACATTCAACTACCTTGAAGGTTCATCCTAGAACTCGATTCTTCCCTGAAAAGCAATCATCCGAGGCGAGCTGTCGCCACCGATACCAACGCCCAGAAGACCCGTTGGCGGAAAGATGGTGCTTTGCAGAGTTCCAAAGCGGGCCGGGATCAGGGAACCGGGCACACCTGCTTCGACAGCGCTGGGCAACGCAAAGTTGGCGTGATTGAAGGCATTGAACATTTGCGTATCGAAGCGGAAGTTACGCCCTCATGAATGTTGAAGGCCTTTGTGATGTAAATGTCAGAATCCGTAAATTGCGGTCCGCGAACCGTGTTTCTGCCCGAGTTGCCGAACTGACAGTTGTCCGCGGAGTCCCCACCAGTGCAGGCTCCTGTTGACGGGTTCACCACTGAGACGAACGCCTCCGGATTGATCCACTGCCGCGTTCCGGCCACCGTCACGCCACTGACAGTTGACTTTTTGTACACCGGTACGCCAGGAACGCGCCGGGCAAACTGCGGACCGCTGGATTGAAAAACGCCGTTTCCGTTCGCGGTATACGACTGGCTGTGAATTGTGAAAGGCAGCCCCGTATGGAAGAAGGCCGTTTCCGAGAAAGCCCATCCTCCAAGTACCTGGCGCAGGAGGGCATGATTCGAGTGGAACGGGATCTGATAGAGGCCGAACGCTGAGATGTTGTGGCGCACGTCGTAATCGCAGTTTCCATAGCTGCGGCTCAGTTCCCCAGGTAATGGCGAGAGGATGCCCTGACTTGAGAACGAAAGCAGACCGCCGTTCGAAACCTCATCCAGACAATGGCTTAGGGTGTAGTTACCGCGCAGAGTGAGGCCGCCAATCTGCTGTGTGTAGCTCGTCTGCAGCCCGGCATAGCTGCTGTTTGCGTCTGTCCGGAACTCGTTCACACTGCCGAAACGTTGATCGAGTGGCCGGCTGTACTGGTAGGGCGCAAAGCATCCTGCGCAGACGTTCTGATATCCGTTCAATTGCACCTGATACGGCTCATGAAGACCACGTGTGCCGACGAAGTCCACACGCAGTGCACCTTGACCGCCGACCTGTTGCTCAACCCCGGCGCTGTACTGGTAGTACAAGGGTGTTTTGAGGGTGCCGGTTGGAAAGGTATTGAGCCCGACCGCTAGCGGGCAAACCGCATCTCCGAGAGCGATGCCAGCACAGGCCGGTGCGCCGGCGCTGAAGCTCGTTTGCAGGGCCTTGTTCGCGGAAGCGAGTGCATCGACAGCGCTTCCCGGAACGCCTGGGAAGATAGCGACGCCACCTACCTGTCCACCCAAACCACCAACGAAGCTGGGAGCATAGGGAGGGTTAGTCGAAGCAAGATCGGCGATTTGTGCGGGAATGATGTCGCTGAAGACGCCGAAGCCTGCGTGGATAGCCGTGTGTGTGTGCACTTGGTACGCCGCTGAGACACGGGGTTGGTAGATGAAAAGAGGCGTCGCGGGAAAGAGGGTATGGACGCCAGTGAGGATAGCCTGATTCAGTGGTTGTGCGTTGCTGTGCTGCATGTCGAAGAACGAGCCTGCCGAACGCGCGAAAAGGCCCTGATTGCTGACGACGTTCGTGTTCCAGGTCACTCGCATGCCTGCTGTCATGGTCAGCTTTGCTGACGGCTTGTAGCTGTCCATGGCATAGAACTCGAAGTTGCCGTTCGCAACGCGCTCCCGAGTCCTTACCGGAAAGCTCTGGGTTGTTGTGTAGGCCGCTCCATAGGTGAACTGAGCGAGATCGTTGACCGTCACCAGCGGTACAGTTCCCTGCCCCAGGTCGTAGTTGCTCACGTCCACACGCCGGGTGTTGACTCCAAACTTCAGCGTGTGATGGTGAAGCGTCCAGGTCAGGTTGTCGTTTACCTGTCACTGCGTGACTTTGCGGCCCTGGGGATAGGTTTGGTTGTTGCCTCCAATTGTCGTGAAAGGGAGGTTCGAGCTTCCGGCCGCGAGAACAATCGGAAATCGCTGCTGAACGGCCGCGAAGTTGTTCGGCTCGAAGATGCTTGCATACCAACTCGCGCCGGGATTGATCTGGTTCACAAGGTTGGGTGTGAACAGGTGGGTGTACCCCACGACAAGGGTGCGCTGTGGCTGTGGCGAGAAGGCATTGAAGATGGAGTTGATCGGATCAGTGTAAGCAGCTTGCAGGCCGGTATCCTGCTGAAACCGGTACCAGATGCTGTTGTTCTGGTTCATCGTTTGGTCGATCTTGAGCACGATGAGGTTTTCACTGTCCTTGTTGTTCAAAGAAGCCTGCCTCTGATTCGCGCAGCCGCTGCCGTTCAAAAGACTTCCAGCAGCGGGCGCAGGCAGCATCGCTCCATTCCCATCAAAGGGGCAGGTGCTCACCGGAACAGGGGTTCCGCTTATATTGGAGTAGAGCGCAAACATGGAACGATAAAGCGGAATCTCAGCAGGCTGTGGTGGCAGCGTGACGCCTGTGATCGGGTCCACGCCGCCCTTCGAAAGCTGCTCTAGGACGTACTGCTGGTACGCCGGAGAGGGAGCCGTAACCTGCGACACCAGCGGCAGCGCAATGCGAACGCCTTCGTAGTGAGCGAAGAAAAAGAGCTTTTGCGGAAGGATTGGACCACCAACGCTCACACCGAACTCGTTCACCGTGGACCGAGGCTTTTTCGCAATGTTGCCGGGAGAGTCGTTCGCGTGCAGGAAGTAGTTCTGCGCATTCAGCAGCGAGCCGTTCCAAACCTCGTACACGTCTCCGTGAAAGCGATTCCCTCCCGATTTGGTAAAGAAATTGACCTGCGCCGCGCCGTAGCGGCCCTGGTCGACTGCGTAGGAGTTGGTGTTGACCGTGGCTTCCTGCACGGCATCAAGCCCGATGACCAGATTGGTCGACAAGCCGATGTTCAGCCCTAGCCACGGGTCGTTGGTGTCATAGCCGTCGAGAATGTACCCGTTCGAGGTTGCAGGTAATCCGTTGAACTCGACATTGCCATAGCCGCCTGCCGCCTTGGCATCGTTCGAAGATCCAGCGGTATTCATCAGAGCGCCCTGCGCAAATTGTGCAACAAACGTCAGGTCTTGTGGTGACCTCGACAGTCTGCGAGGCGGAACTCACAGAAAGCGTAAAGTTCAGCGTTACGGTTCGCCCCACCCCGACCGGCGTCGCATCTGACAACGCAATGCCAAATCCGGAGGACGTGACCGCGACCTCATAGGTGCCCGGATTGATTTGGGAAAGCAGGTAATGCCCACTCGCATTCGTTTCTCCGGTGCGTACCGCCTTTGTATTCACGTCCGTCGCTGTGACCGTGGCGTTTGGAACCAGTGCGCCGCTACCGTCAATGACGGTCCCGGCCAGGGCGCTCGAAGTGCCACTCTGCGCACAGGCATAAGAGAGCGGCATAAAGCAGAGGAATGGCAGAAGAAGGAGGAATTTTCGATTGAGGCGCATCTTTAGGCATACCTAATTACTATTTAGGATAACCTAACACAAGAGCATGCGGCAGGTCGACACTTGAAGAAGACTAAGCGGGTACACTGGGAACGCAACACGGAATCGGTAGACGACTACCTGAAAGCGATCCATTCGATTGGCGGAGATGAACGTAGACGAGTGGGCGGCTCGGAGTTGGCTGTGCGCCTTGGTGTCGCCCCGGCCTCAGTCACGAATATGCTGCAGAAGCTCGCAGGTGAGCCAAAATCACTGGTGGACTACAAGCGAGGCGAAGGTGTGAAGCTGTCGGGAGCTGGCCGAAGGCGAGCCCTGGAGATCGTCAGGCATCACCGATTGGTCGAGACGTTTCTCTTTCAGGTGCTCGATTACCCCTTGAAAGAACTCCACGACGAAGCCGAGCGCTTGGAACACTTCATCTCGGAATCCTTTGAGGAGCGGATTGCGGCAAAGCTCGGGCATCCGACTGCCGATCCGCATGGCCATTGCATTCCTGCCATGGACGGAACCATGCCGCCCGCTCATGGCGTCACCTGTAGGTGCGGCCTTTGGTGAGTCCAGTACAGACAGCAGAACGGCCCTCCATGCCGGAGTCTCACTCTTCAGTAAGTGTTTCTTGCGCCTTGCAACCATGGTGGCGGCTGCTCAGCTTTGTTGGGGTCCAGGCGTCCTCATTGCTGTTGGCTACATGGATCCTGGAAAATTGGGCAACCGATCTCGCTGCAGGCTCGCGCTATGGCTATGCTCTGCTCTTCCTCGTCATCATGTCGAACCTCATGGCAATTCTGCTACAGAGTCTCGCTTTGAAGCTGGGCATCGCTACGGAACGCGATCTCGCATAGATGTGCCGGGAGCATTACAGCCTTCCCTCCGGAAAAAGCGGGACCGGCCTCGCAACAGGTTCCTTTGATGTGAAGTCTAGCTGCACCTACCAGGAGTGCAGTAGTAGCAACTACAAACAGAACGATAGCGCAACCCAAGGCATGCCGAGCGATCACATCCACAATTCCGTCGACGTGGAGGGAACGACCCGAGATTCGTTCTATGATCCAACCGGTGCCGCGAGTGCCGCAAAGACTGCACCTGCGATGCGACAGGCAGGATAGAGCTTCGTAACCCTGAGCATCATCAGAGACGGCATCACCACCACGACAACAATGATCTGCATTGCCTCGATACCGAGATTGAAGCCGAAGATGCTCGCGACTCGCTCCCACCGATGCAGCCCCAATCCGTGATGATGTCATCTTTCAGGACAAATCGCGAATGTCTTCGCCGGAATCAGCTTCGATCGCGAGCGTGGCAACCACGTAGGGTGAGCCGTTGATCACCTTCCACGTAGCCTCCTTTTCAAAGAAAGACGCAGCACTGCTCCAGAGGGGGTCGTCGCATGAACCCGCGCGAGCAGGTCACTGTCCAGGTCAGCTGACAGCGCATTCATTGTGTCTGGCCGCAGCGGATCTCGATACACCATCTCCGGCCGAGAGGGCGGAAGCTGTAAATCCAAGTCCGCCGCGTCACCATGGAAATCCAGCATTGCCCCAGACTGGCCCATGGAATGGGCCAACGCACGATGCGAAGATGCCAAGCCAAGGAACATGGCCAGGGCCGGGGTAAGAACTCTCAGCACGCGATGGAGCATCGTTTTACCGTTTGAAGCGATCGACATCTTGCGCTTTCTTGACGCAACGAATCATCCCAAGCAACACAGGGTCTTCCGGTGGAATGGGATGCTGTGCATCGCTGCGCATCGAGATGAGAACGACGTGAGTGACGATCTCATGGGTGATCACATCGTAGTTGAGCGTGAAGTGATCGACGCTGGCCCCCTTCGGTAGCGCCATCGTGAGGTGCACCACCAGGTAAGGCTGCCCTTCTCAATCGTTTGGATGGACATGTCACGGAACTCCACCGTAAACGGACGTCCATCGAGGGTCACCGGATGCACATGTTCCAGGACGTATTGCCGAAGCTGTTGCGCTCTGCGGGAAAGTGCTCCTCATCGACGGTTTGCTTGAACGAGATCGAGAGTCGACCAACATTTCTAAAGCGTTCTCGGTCCTTCATCACCCTGGAATCGCCAACCATACAAGATCGACATCATCAAACCCGTGCTCGATCCTTACCTCTGGAACACTCCTAAAGCGCGGCAGCGAGAAGAGGGTATCTCCCAGCATGACTTGTCTCATACAGCGCCAGCAACCGTTGTCTCATTAGGTAGTAGGCGCTAGCCGCTTCCTGAACATTGAAGGGTCCGCGCACCTGACTGAATCCCAGCGCTGTGCCAAAGGACAGTCGCATCATCGCACGCCGCAGCGCCAGGCCATCACGTCGCATCCGCTCAGCAACGATAACGCTTTCATGAAAATTCCAGCGCCGTGCGTAGGCTGCGAGTGCAATCAGAACCTCCGCGTTCGCGGACATCCGTCGCATACCCTCAGCCTCGCCAACCATTGCCCACAGCGAGTTTGGTTCGATACTGATCTGACCCTTCGCGGGTTGAAGGTAATCCAGAGCGACAGTTGAGATCCCTTCCGAGGGAACGGGTTCCAGCTTGGCCACCAGTTCGTCCCAGCTTAAACGAGCGAGCCTTGATACCTTGATGCGAGTTCGCACAAGGGGCAAACCCACAAACACAATCGTCAGGCCAAATAGTATTTGGAAGCTCATGAGGTACGCCTGTCATTACTCTGCAAAGAGTATTGCACCCGTTGGTGCAGTGCAACAAGATAAGCAGTCATTTCTGGAGAAAGCGGGGCGCGAACCTTCTCGGGAAGCCAAAAGGTCATCATCCAGTACACTAACACGGTCAAGTAAACGATCTCCCGTATGTGAACAAAAACGACGAACTGGCGGTCCCAACCGAAAACCACATGCCCAAACTCTTCGAGCAACGCAATGAATGCCCACACACCGATGCCATGGCCGATGGCGACGACGGGGCTCCGCTCTTGGAGACCAAGACGGTTAGCAGCAACGGACATTGCAGTCACTAAGGAGCAAGTCAGAACCGACGTAAACACCGTAACTCGGACATCCCAAAGATCAAATCCTCTAGCTTGCGGCGGACCAATCTGTGAAGCTAACGCCGCGGCCCATAACAGTCCCGCACCTCCCCACCCGAGAAAAGACTTGCGAGCATCCTGGACCCACGTGCCAGTAGGACGCAGCACGTCTCGCGCGATCTCGAAGATCAGCGCTACTTGAAACAGGTAGTCCGCGAACCCAGTAATCCAATATGCCAGGAAGTACCCGTGCTTGCTGCCATATCTTAGGACGAGAAAAAGCAACACGGTCGTCAACGCCGCAAATCCGACAAAGGATGTGAACACCGGGAACTCGCGCCACTTGCCCCGCCATACCAGTATTAGCACAAGGGCGACGTGACCCACCAGGCTCGCCGCCCATAGTGCGTTATCGAAGTTCGAGAGATTCATCTAAGGCGGATTCGTCCTTTCCGACTAGAAGCCGAAATAGCTGAAGACAGTGTACGTAATCACTTCCCATCCGGACGGAGCGGATACAGCCTGGGGATGCGGGTTGCAGCCTGTACGTTCGGCGCGGAGCACAGGCACGGAAATGGAGGAGAGAAGGAATACGAGGGTAAAGGCAGAGAAGGACTTCTTCATGGTGTAAGGCTCCTTGGGCGCGCTATGCGCCTCCCCAAGCGTAGCTGTCACGGTCGCAAATACAATGTCCTTTTCGTGTCAAGCTGCAATTCTTTGCGGGAAGGTCTCCAGAGCCGCTTCACTCACTCTGACGACTCCTCCGGGCGAGATGTGGTTGATGTTTCCGGGACGAGCGCTCTCAGACTCGAGTTCGAACATTGGATGGCCGCACACGACTCCGCGCTACGCACACCAGACGACATCCGGACGTTTGTCGGCTCCCTGCGCAGGAGATGACTCCGGCAGCGCTTCGGGTTCTACTGACGCGCGGGCGGCGCGACATAGCTCGACATCTTGGATCGGAGCGCTGCCCGAGTTCGGCCACTCGGCGTCTCTGCGTTATGAGGCGCTGGTTGTCCAATCCTTGATTACATTGGCAATGACCCTCAGCAGCCGGGCGCGAAGGTCTGGCCGAAGCTGTTGCCTCCCGATGTTTACACCTATCATCTGGCCTTGAGCCGACCGCGTCGCCGGCGAGAGAGCGAGGACTCCCCGGCGTTTTGTGTTGTGCCGAATCAAAGGTCCGATTGCGCAGATCGCATGTATCTTGCACGACAGCCGCGATTGGCTCGGCACGGCTCTGTTGCATTAACCTTGTCTGCGAGGCCCAAGGCAGGACGCGGCGTAGGATGGTTCATGTTCAAGCGCCGTCCGTTTCCCTGTCGAGATTATTCGACGTGTGTGTTCGCTGGTACTGCAAGTACGGCATCAGCTATCGCGATCTTGTGGAGATGATGCTGCAGCGCGGCGTGGAAGTGGACCCGTCGACCATCATGCGCTGGGTGCATCGTTATGCTCCTGAACTGGAGAAGCGAGTGCGCTGGTATCGGAGGTACGGAGCGACCTCATGGCGCGTGGACGAGACGTATGTGAAGATCGGTGGCCGGTGGAAGTATCTGTTCCGGGCCGTTGACAAGCATGGCCGGCTGATCGACTTCCTGTTGTCGGACCGTCGCAACACCCGGGCGGCGCATCGCTTCCTCGGAAAAGCACTGACGACCATGCGCCACTGGCCGCCGTCCTCAATCACGACCGACCAACTCGACTCCCATCCGAAAGCGATCGGCAGGCTGCAGCGGGAGGGAAAGTTATCGGCCGACACGAAACACCGGACCTGCAAATACCTTAACAATATTATCGAAGCCGACCACGGCGCACTAAAGCGAGTCATTCGTCCCACCCGAGGCTTTCAAACGATGCAGACAGCGGCTGCCACAATCAAGGGCTTCGAGGTGACGCGTATGGTCCGTCGAGGACACTGTCTTACCTGTAAACCCCATGTCCAAGATGAGGTCCGATTCGTCAATAAGCTCTTCGACATCTTTTCTGTTGCCGCCTGATCGAATCGCAGAAGAGGAAAGCTGCGTTACAAAGTTAATGCAACAGGGCCGATCCCACGCCCTATCCAGAATGTCGTCCACTTGGCGCTTCAGCCTGGCACCTACGTCCGGCTTGAGCCAGTCCTCCAACTAATTGCATCCCGTGGACGGGGGCCAGTGGTGCAATCTGTCACTGGGTGTTACCGTCGATCGCACCAACGGCGTCGGATATAGCTCAGCCTCCTGCATGTTCCAGATGACAAAATACGGAGAGCCCCATTGCTGCGCCTTCGATCGCATCTGCGAGGAAGACGGCATCCGATATGGGCGTTTCGGGGGTCTTTAACTCGAACGATGGAAAAGCGATAAGGCTGACGCGCGACTTCCACACGACGAGATCATTGCGCTTCCGGAGGTGGTTCTGGGCTTTTCTTGCGTTGCCCGGTCAAGCCCCCATGCCACTATGTTCGGCGATGTTTTCGTTGAGCCAAGTGACGACCTGGCCTTGGAATTCCATCTCGTTAGTCGAACGGCACTTTGATTTCGTCCGCTTTTAGGAACCTGAGTGTGACATGCCCCGTCGATAGCCTGTTTCCTTAGAATAAAAAGAGTTCTAGCGGGGAAGATTGGAGTTCAGTCCAAATGTTACGTCCATTGCTACACTCCGCCGGGGTATGCTGCTTTTATTTGTGATGAAACCGTCGTTCCATTCGCGAGCCAGGGATTCGAATCGCCTTACAGCGCATTCGCCCCGCTCCACTGCCTCTAAAGTATTAAAAAGAGGACTCCGCGCGGTTTGAAAAGCCCGTTTTAGGCGAGTACTTCAAACCGTCGTCGAAGAGCAGATTTTCAACCCGTTCCCGCTGATCATGATTAGCAAACCTCCACACATGTGCCATGCCGGTGAGCTGTAGCTCCGCGAAGCGCACAAAAGACTCGGAAGTCGCACAAGCTGATAGCGGGAAGTCGGGATCGGACTTCAATTTCGGACTTTTAGGTAGCTTCTTACCTGCTAGAAACGCCTGCACATGATCGAAGGTCTCTCGACTGACAAGTGGCTCATGCAGACCCAAAGTGGGCTCCACAGCCGAATCACTGCGGAGGGTAACCCATCCAGCGTAGAGCGGATTCCTTAACAAGTGATACAGCGTCTGCCCCTTTTAGAGCCCACTGTTTCGAATCCGACAACCCTCCTCGTCAAGTATTCTCAGGATCGCGGACCTCTTATGAAGACCAGTCGACGCAAGTTCAAAGGCTCTGCGGACCAGTGGAGCGTACGTCTCGTCCGGCTTTATGTTCGGTCCGTCTTTAGCGTTGATGTTGACGTACCCGAGCGGCGCCTTCCAAGGAAAGCGTCCTCCAGCAACGACCAATCGTTTTCGGTCCCGTTGCTTCTCAGAATGAGAGTCGGAGAAGAACTGGTTGAAGGACCGAAGATATTTGCGGCCAGCTTGCCTCCCGCTATCTCGTCGATGTTGCTCTCGTAGGTCGAGCGAAGAACGACGTCGCTCAGTCCCAATTGGAAGATGGCATCGCGCTGGTCTCGATTGTTTCGGGCGAACCGGCTCAGATCCTGTACGACAACAAAGCGGATCTTGTTTCGCTGAACCTTGCAGTAGGACAGCATCCGCTGATCTTCGGGCCTAGCGCTGGAACGGGCAGACGCACCGGCATCGACGACCGTTAGACCTCTTTGCTTTGCAATCGCCCAGGCTTGGGGGGTCCGCTGATCTGTGCCAGTCGGAGAAACCTGAACGGCTACCTTCTTAAGGTGCCTAAACCCCGAATGATGGATTGAGGTAAATAGGAAAGCGCTAGAAGAAGCATGGACTTTCGATTGTTGCTCCCGTCGTACTTGATCGCATTTCTTAGACCGATGCGCGCCGCTGCCATGTCGCCCGATTGGAAAGCGGCGTATCCACGCCACCAGTGCTGTCTGCCCAACTCTGTGTGAATGATTCGACGTGACGATGCTGGCAGGTGTGGCTCCTTGGCAAGAACTTTAGTTAGCGCAAGGATTGTGTACTGGCTCAGCTTGTTCAAGTTTGCAGTGATGTTGTGAGTGCCTTCATTCCGAACCATGAGGGACTCACGAACCAAAGCTACCTTCCAGCGCATGCAGATCCTGGCGAAGAGTTCCACGTCTTCACAGACAAGCATTTCTTCATCGAAGAGGCCACACTCTTCCATACAACTCCGCCGAAGAACCATCGTGGACGGGAAGAGAAAGCGCGACCGAATGTAATTGTCGAGAGCATACCCCTCCGTGGCGAGAGGTCTATCAGCGAGATAGGAGGGCTGAGATCTTCCATTGGAGTATCGAACGGCGAAATCAGAGTAGACGATTCCGACTTCGAGATCAGAGAAGCGGGGCATCTGTTGCTCGAGTTTGGTCGGCAACCAGGAGTCGTCCCCATCAAGCAGAGCAATGTATTCTCCGCTAGATGCTCGAATGCCAGTATTGCGGGCTCCAGGAAGCCCCTTGTTTGATTGTCGAATGTATTGGACGCGGTCGAGATAGGGAGCAACAATGTTTCTTGTGTCATCGGTAGACCCATCATCCACGAGGAGGATTTCCGTGTCAGTATAAGTCTGCGCGAGCACGCTCTCGATTGCGGCGGGTAAATAGGACGCGCAGTTATAGGCGGGGATAATTACAGAGACCTTCGGCAAGTCGACTCCGACAACCAGATGCCTCTTGACCTCAAGGCGTGCCTGAAATATACCACTGTAACCCATACAAGTAGTACCTTTAGGAGTTTGTTGAAATAGGTTGAGTTTGGCAACTTGGCTTGGCCCATTTCGGCGGTTTGTTTTGGCCCACCTCTGGGACGTTGAAGGTTGAGGGTGTCCGGTTCTGCTGGAGCGTAGCCCGGAGGGCGGAGCGGAAGCAGAACTG
>JAABVA010005466.1_pt1 | contig 11493 bp, 8 predicted proteins | sample 5560331 | NCBI WGS metagenome assembly JAABVA01 (sample SAMN12812661, study PRJNA571458) | rock metagenome | isolation source: Antarctica rocks | place: Antarctica: Victoria Land, Mt New Zealand sud | collected 2016-01-07
GCCAGCGGAGTGCCGCCACGAGACGTAGCCGCCAACCTCGGAGTCTCCGTCCCGACACTCTACCGATGGATTCCAGCATCCTCACATCCTTAGCGTGCTCTATCGTCCGTTTCCTGACGGGACCCCGGGAAGCGGCCCGGATCTGGCCCTGCTGCCCCCAGGCGTATCTTTCCTTGGCCTTACTCCAGCCCAGCGGGAGCTGCGCCGGCGGGTGCTCGACGCGGTCTCCGCCCCGTCCACGAAACTCGCCTACGGGCATGCGCTCGACGACCTGTTCCGCTTTTTGGCCGGCCGGCCGCTCGACCGGGCTCTCTTGCAGGAGTGGCGAGCCTCGATGGACGGCCTGGCGCCGTCCACCATTAACGTCCGGCTGTCGGCGGTGCGCAAGCTGGTCTCGGAAGCCCGGGCGAGCGGGATGCTCGGAGTCGACGAGGCCGCCCGTCTCACCGAGGTCCCCAACCTCCGGCAGCAGGGAACCCGGCTGGGCAACTGGCTGACCAAAGAGCAGGCCCGCGATCTGCTCCATGTCCCCGATCGCTCCACCCTGAAGGGCAAACGTGACTACGCGATCCTTGCCCTCCTGGTCGGTTGTGCGCTGCGCCGGCAGGAGCTCGCCACCCTTGACCTCCAAACCATCCAGCTGCGGGAGGGCCGCTGGGTGCTGGCCGATCTGGTCGGGAAGGGAAGACGGGTCCGCACGGTTGCGGTTCCGCTCTGGGTCAAGCAAGGGATCAACGCCTGGCAGACCGCGGCCGGAATCGAGGAGGGCCGGTTGCTCCGCTCCATCCGGAAAGGCGGCAAGCGGGTCGGCGAGGCCCTGAGCGACTGGGCGGTGTGGGATGTGGTCCAGAAGTCCGCCCACGAGATCGGGATCGAACGCTTCGGAGCGCACGATCTCCGCCGCACCTGCGCGAATGTATGGTCCGCCGCCTTGTCGCAAGCGAAAAGTGATCTGACAGGGTGGTCTGCGCAAATGTATTCGACCTTTAGCGGAGTGTACGACTCCTGGCCAGGATGGAATGCGCTACGTCCTCTTCCTATTTAGCTCTTCAGTCTTGGGAGACTGCTTGGCGCATCAGGCTAGGAGAGCGTCGGGTTCGACCGTTGTGCCATCTCAATTATTCGCCAGCAGACCTGGCAGGAAACTTGGTTTAGACCGTCGTCCGTGGGTTGTAGATGTGGAATCGCGAAGGCGATTCTGAAGCCTGACTTCAGGCAGACATCATCTACAAGCTATGTAGGTTTGGTTCCGATTCCGTAAGCAAGGAGGATCGATAAGCTTCTCCTCTCGCCAGAACCACCCAGGCGATCCGGGCCATCTTATTTGCCAGAGCGACCGCAGCGGCATTAGGGTGCTTTCTCAGAGCGATATTCTCGATCCATGTTCTGAGACCGATGGATTGTTTGGTCCCTCGGAGCATGACCGCGCGAGCTCCCTGTATGAAGAGCTTCCGCAGGTAGGGATTGCCTCGTTTGCTGATGCCCAGCAGCTTCTGCTTCCCTCCTGTGGAGGACTCTCTCGGCACCATACCGACCCAGGCTGAGAACTTTCGGCCTTTCCGAAAAGCAGCTCCGTTTCCAATTGCCGCGATGAGTGCCGTTGCGGTGACAGGGCCAATGCCTGGAACGGCAAGCAACCGCCGGCAGGATTCGTTCTCACGCGAGGTTCGTTCCATGACGCCATCCGCTTCCCCCCGATGAAGTTGGCCAGCTCTTCCAGTTCGTGCTTCAGTTGAGAGATCAGCATGCGAAGAGCTCCAGACAGCCTGGTTGTGGCATCTTCGAGAATTCCGGGCAGGGCGGCCTCAAGATGTCGGCGGCCTTGCCGGAGAGTGATGCCTCGCTCAAGCAGCAAACCCCGGATCTGGTTGACGACTGCGGTGCGTCGAATGACCCAGCGCTCTCGCACCCGGTGCAGCGACTGCATGTCGAGCTGGTCATCCGTCTTGATCGGGACAAAGCGCATGGTTGGCCTCGCGACTGCTTCGCCGATCGCCTCGGCATCGATGAAGTCGCTCTTGTTCGTCTTCACGTAAGGCTTCACGTACTGAGCCGGGATGATCCGCACCTGATGACCTTGTACCCGGAGTGCTCTTCCCAGGAAATGAGCTCCGGCACATGCCTCCATGCCGATCAGGTCGGCTTGAGTGTTCGCCGTAAACTGCAGCAGTTGAGTGCGGGAACACTTCCTGCGCACAACGACTTCGCCCCGCAGGTTCAGGCCAACCAGGTGAAAGACCGTCTTGCCGAGATCAATGCCGATCGTGTGTATTTGCATGGGAACCTCCTCCGTGCACCTCTTATATCCCAGACCGATCAGGGCGGAAGCGGCGGACCATCCCATTAGCTCTGCCGCAAGAACGGAGGCGATCTGGAGCAGATCAAGTTCCTGCTGGGGCACTCGTCCATACAGACCACGGAGCGATATTTGGGCTCCGAACAGGATATCGAGGTTGCGGTGAACGACAATTTGGGGTTCTGAGTGGCATGTCGCGTCAGATAGGGTTCGTTGTTCATAATGGAGGGAAGACAGAAGCAAGATTCCAATGCAAGCAAATTGAGCGCCCCGGTACGAAGGTGCATGCCCAAACTCGGGAGTATTAGACGGCTGGTAAGAATGATGAAATCGCGATGACAAACAACCTGATCGTGCCGCAAGACTATGGCGACATTCGTTCCGAGATAGTCGAGTTGCTTCAGGCGGCTCGTGCTGCCTCGGTTCGCAGTGTCAACGCTCTCATGACGGCCACCTATTGGGAGATCGGTCGCCGGATCGTCGAGTTAGAGCAAAGCGGTGATAGACGGGCCGAGTACGGGGAAGAGCTAATAAAGCAATTGGCCGGTGATCTCACTCGGCAGTTTGGCCGTGGATTCGGCGCCGTGAACTTGAGTCAGATGCGGCGGTTCTATTTGGAATGGCCGCCTCAGGAGATTTTTCAGACAGTGTCTGAAAAATCACTTCCTCTACCTGATCTGGCGGCGAAGTTTCCACTGCCATGGTCGGCTTACGTTCGACTGCTTTCCGTCAAGAGTCCTGGCGCCCGATCCTTCTACGAGACGGAAGCACTGCGGTCCGGCTGGTCGGTTCGCCAGCTCAACCGTCAAATAGGCAGCCAATTCTATGAACGTCTCGCTCTCTCTCAGAATAAAGCTGCCCTGCTAGCGAAGGGAGAGATTGCCGCGCCCGGCGACGGTGTGACCCCAGAAGAGGCGATCAAAGATCCCTTCGTATTGGAGTTCCTCGACCTCAAGGACGAGTATTCGGAGTCCGATCTCGAAGAAGCACTAATCCTGAACCTTACCGACTTCCTGCTGGAATTGGGAGACGACTTCGCCTTTCTGGGCCGTCAACGTCGACTCCGCATCGACGATTCTTGGTTCCGCATCGATCTCGTGTTCTTCCATCGACGCTTGCGGTGTCTCGTTATCATCGACCTCAAGGCCGGAAGATTTAGCTATACGGATGCCGGCCAAATGCACCTGTATCTGAACTACGCACGTGAACACTGGATGAAACCGGGCGAGAATCCACCGGTGGGACTGATCCTCTGTGCAGAAAAGGGAGCCTCAGAAGCACACTACGCGCTTGACAATCTCTCAAACAAAGTACTCGCAGCTGAGTATCAAACTGTGCTTCCAGACGAAAAGCTTTTCGCTGAAGAACTTGAGCGCTCCCGTTTGAAGCTCGAGAGACGACGTATGAACACATAGGGGTCCCGTCAGAAAACGGACAATGGAGTACGCTAAGGCTGGCTGGAGGCCGGAATCCACCGGTAGAGGGTACCGTGACGGCTTCGCTCATGCTTCGCAAGCTGGGAAGCTACCCTCGCCAGAATGGCCTTGCCGTGGCCTTGCGGGAACTCGGGCGTATTGAACGAACCATGTTCATCCCCTCATGGCTGCAGAGCGTTGATCTCCGGTGCCGCGTTCACGCCGGCCTCAACAAAGGCGAGGCTCGCAATGCCCTTGCAAGAGCAGTGTTTCTCTGCCGTCTCGGGGAGATCAGGGATCCCAGCTTCGAACAGCAGCGATACAGGGCAAGCGGGCTGACCCTTGTCACTGCGGCGATCGCGCTCTGGAACACGGTCTATATAGAGAGAGCCGTTCAGGCCTTCTCCAGCGACGGCCAGACCGTCGACCCTGCGCTGCTCAAATACCTCTCACCACTCGGATGGGAGCACATCAATCTCACCGGCGACTACCAGTGGAAGGCCAAGCAGCCCGCACAAGGCTGGTTCAGACCACCCCGCACACGAAATCGGCCTTAGCGTGCTCTATTGTGTGCGCCGTGCTAAGGCACGGTCTTCCAGCGGGTGCGAATCCCGCCCGGCAACTATCGCTCCAGCCGGTAGCAATCGGAGCAGCCGTGGAGGTAACGAAGCGGCTGAAGCCTCCGGTGTAGAGGGTCATCATGTGACTTAGCAAGTATGCAGGCCGTAACGAGAGTGAACGCCGAGCAGGCCTCGAAAGACGCAATGCGGAAGCCGACCCGCCATAATTTCGGGGAAGGCTGACATTACGGGGGAAGCGAGCGAAGAGAGCACCCTGTATTTCCGCCGGGGTAGTGGCGACAGCATGCATACAAGAGGAAGACCGATGCAACACGGGAAGCCCCATGCGTCGTCGAGCGCATCGACCAACCGGGAGCCGGCGACGGTCAGTCCGGGCGCAATGGGGTGGCGGAGAGGCTCGTAATACCAAGGAAGCTGGGTAATTCCAGTGGAGGGAAGGGGCCTCAGTTCAGAACCAACGTTGAAAGTAGGAAAGGACAGGAGATTGGGAAACCTAGCAACTCCGGAAAGTGTTCAGAGACTGCAGACGGCGTTTCATGCAAAAGCGAAGGGTGAACCCGAGTTCCGCTTTTACGCTCTATACGACAAGATCTACCGGCAAGACGTGCTGGAACACGCCTATGCCTGCTGCCACGCCAACAAGGGTGCAGCGGGCGTGGACGGTCTCACGTTCGAGGCGGTGGAGGCGTATGGACGGGAACGCTGGATCGGGGAACTGGCGCAACAACTCAGAGAGGATAACTATCGCCCGGAAGCAGTGCGACGGGTCTATATTCCGAAACCAAACGGCAAACAGAGGCCGCTCGGCATTCCGCGATTGGCGGACAGGGTATGCCAGATGGCAGCGATGTTGGTTCTTGAACCCATCTTCGAGGCCGACATGCCATCTGAGCAGTACGCCTACCGGCAAAACCGGAGTGCGCATGACGCCGTGCGCAGAGTGCACTGGCTCTTGACTGGCGGGCACAGCAACGTTGTGGACGCCGATCTGGCCGGGTACTTCGACACGATCCCACACGCCGAGCTGATGAAATCGGTGGCGCGACGCATCCTGGACAAGCGAGTTCTGCGCTTGCTCCAGATGTGGCTCGACGCCCCGGTAGAAGAGCGCGACGAAAGGGGCGGGAAGAAACGCACGACGATCAACCGAGACACCAGGCAGGGCATTCCGCAGGGCTCGCCCATATCACCGTTGCTGTCCAATCTGTACATGCGACGGTTCATTCTGGGATGGAAGCTGATAGGCGCGGAGCAGCGGCTTGGCGCCCAGATCGTCAACTACGCGGACGATCTGGTCATCTGCTGCAAAGGGGACAACGCCGTCAGGGCGCTGGAAACCATGCGGCGGATGATGGGGCAACTGAAGCTGACGGTCAATGAAGAAAAGACGCGGACGTGCCGCGTGCCGGAAGAGCAGTTCGATTTTCTGGGATACACCTTCGGTCAGCGCTATGCGGCGAAGACCAGGCGGCCTTATATCGCTACCTGGCCGTCGCGGAAGAGCATCAAGCGCATGACGGAGGCTGTGCGTATCCAGACAGGCCGGAACATGGAATGGATGGATGCCGCAGAGATGGTGAAATGTCTGAATCAAAAGCTGGGCGGCTGGGCCAATTATTTCAAACTTGGTCCTGTCACGAAAGCCTACCGGTTCCTGGACAAATACACTACCACCCGGCTGCGCCGGTGGCTATGCAAGAAGCATAAGCAGAGCAGCGGGGGTTTTAAGCGCTACCCCGATGAGTTCTTCCATGAACGGATGGGACTCATATGCCTGCCGCAACTTCCGCAGAGCCTCCCGTGGGCGAAGACATGACGTTCTGTCCGAGAGCCGGATGCGCGAGATGCGCATGTCCGGTTCGATGAGCGGGATGTGAAGACGGAAGCATGGACGGGATAATGAGGCACCGGCAACCGAAAGGGTCGGAAACAGATAGGCCAGTCCTAAACCACCGCGTCACATCTCGACTCTACCCGTTTCTGACGGGGCCCCTACTTCCGGATCTGCCTTCGAGGCACGACTTTTCGAGACGCACGAGTCCGCGATGTCAGTCGACAAATGAACCATGAAACCCAACGACGGGGGCCGGTAGCATTTTGTTATAGCCCGCGTTTTTGGGTGGCATACTGAAAAGACAGATGAAACCAGGCGATTCCAGTGCGATTGCGGTTCTGGCCGAAAAGCCATCCGTCGCACGGGACATTGCCCGTGTCCTCGGGGCCGACAAGCGCGGCGAAGGCTACCTTCAAGGAAACGGTTATGTGGTCACCTGGGCGATCGGTCATCTGGTTTCTCTCGCCCAACCTCACGAGATCAATCCTCAATGGCGCCAGTGGAGCTTCGATCGGTTGCCTATGCTGCCGAGTCAGTGGCCGCTGGTTGTTTACGAACGCACCAAAGATCAGTTTGAAGTGGTACGCAAGATCCTGACTTCGCCCCGTGTTTCGCGAATTGTGTGCGCCACCGATGCGGGCAGAGAAGGTGAGCTGATCTTCCGTTACATCTATGAGGCGGCGCAGAGCAAAAAGCCGGTAAGCCGGCTCTGGATCTCCTCTCTGACGCCGGATGCCATCCGTAAGGGCTTCGACAAGCTTCGTCCCGGCAGCGACTACGACCCGCTGGCCGATGCAGCAAGTGGAAGGAGCCGCGCCGATTGGCTTGTCGGCATGAATCTCTCACGCGCTTATTCGGTGGTCTATCGTGAGGAGCTTTCCGTCGGACGCGTGCAGACGCCCACTCTGGCCATGCTCGTCGACCGCGAGCTTGTCCTCCGGCGCTTCAGTCCAGAAGAGTACATCGAGGTTATCACGAGGTTTCAGGGCAAAGACGATCTCAGCAAGGATAGCTATGAGGGCACGTGGTTCCGTCCGAAGGCGGTTCCGAATAAGGATAATGACGCGCAGGCCAAGATCACTCGCCTGCCTGCCGATGGCGAGGAGGCGGAGAAGATCATCCTTCGAGCCCGTGCCGGAGTGGCGGCCATCGAGTCGATCTCTTCCGAAACCCAGCGAATGCAACCACCGCTGCTTTACGACCTTACAGAATTGCAGCGCCATGCCAATCGGCTGTTCGGCTTGAGTGCGCAGGAGACACTCGATCTGGCCCAGGCTCTATATGAGCGGCACAAACTGATCAGCTATCCCAGGACGGACAGCCGGCATCTATCCGCCGACATTGCCGCCACCGGTCAAGGGATCGTAGCCGCGATTTCATCCGGCTATCAGAAAGAACTGGCTGCCGGAACCGGTATTCGCCCGCTGGGAAGGCGGTTTGTCGAGGACAGCAAGGTCACCGATCACCACGCCATCATTCCCACCGCGGTCTCCCCGGCAAAGGCCAGCCTGTCTGAGCAAGAACGCAAGATCCACGATCTCATCTGCCGGCGCTTTCTGATGATGTGGCATGAGGACCACCTTCAGGCCGTAACCACCGTTGTTACCGCGATCACCAGCGACAACTTCGTCGATCGCTATCGAACGACGGGAATTCTTGTGCAACAGGCGGGCTGGAAGGCGCTCGACATCGGTGCGGAAAAGAGGAAGCGAGAGCCAAAGGTCGGCGGCGAGGACGCGGAGCCGGAGCAGATCCTGCCCGTGCATCTTTCCAAGGGCCAACTCCAGGATGTCGCCGCGATTGAAGCCCGGAAAAAGAAGACCAAGCCTCCGAAGCGATTTACGGATGGCACACTGCTGACCGCGATGCAGACGGCCGGGCAAAGTCTGGACGAGAAGGAACTCTCCGAAGCCATGAAGGAAACGGGGCTCGGCACGCCTGCCACACGGGCGGCCACGATCGAAGTGCTCTTGAAGCGGGCCTACATCGTTCGCGTGGGAAAGAGCCTGGAGGCCACGGAGAAGGGGGTTCATCTGATCGAAGTCGTTCATCCCGAGGTGAAGAGTCCGGCGATGACCGGCCAATGGGAGGCCCTTCTCAAGAAAATTCAACAGGGGCAATCGCAGCTTGAACCATTCCTCGATGGCATCAGGCAATATGTGTGTGCCGTTGTCGGCAAAGTCCGCGAGACTCCCCCGGTCCAGCCTACCTCGCCGGCGCCAGACTCCCGTGAACTCGCACCGCATCATGACCTTCCCAGTCCCCGCAAGTTCCAGAGCGGCACAAACCTCGGCGAACTCTTGCATGAGGGTTTCGGCTTCTCCGCCTTCCGTCCCAATCAGGAAGCCGTTTGCCAGGCGGTGACGGCGGGACAAGACGGCCTGCTGGTCATGCCGACCGGCTCGGGCAAGTCGCTCTGCTATCAGTTGCCGGGATTGGCCAGGGGCGGAGCCACCCTCGTTATCAGTCCACTGATCGCCTTGATGGACGATCAGGTGCTGAAGCTGAAAGAGCGCGGCTTTGCCGTCGAATCCATTCATTCGGGCCGTGATCGCGAGACTTCGCGCCGCGTCTGCGCCGACTACCTGGCAGGCAGGCTGCAATACCTTTTCATCGCGCCAGAGCGGCTCCGGGTAGCAGGCTTTCCCGAGATGCTGGCCAAACGCAGGCCCACGCTGATCGCGGTTGACGAGGCGCATTGCATCTCGCAATGGGGACACGATTTCCGGCCCGACTATCGCATGCTGAGCCAGCATCTGCCGACACTTCGTCCCGCGCCGATTCTGGCGCTGACGGCCACGGCAACCCCACTGGTCCAAAAGGACATTGCGGCGCAGCTGGGGCTGACCGAGGCGACCCATTTTATTCATGGTTTTCGCCGGGAGAACATCGGCATCGAGATTGTGGAGGCTCTGCCATCTCAACGACCGCAGTTGGTTCGTGAGATTCTGCTCCAGGACAAGCACCGGCCCGCCATCATCTACGCGCCCACGCGCAAACTGGCGGATACTCTCTCTGGCGATCTCGCAGATAAATTCTCTGTAGCGAGCTACCATGCCGGACTTGACGCCGAACGCCGCCGCCATGTGCAGGAAGAATTTATGGCGGGCAAGCTGGACGTCATGGTGGCGACTACGGCATTCGGTATGGGCATCGATAAGCCGGACGTTCGGACCGTGATTCACACCGCACTGCCGGGCAGCGTGGAAGGATATTACCAGGAGATTGGCCGCGCCGGCCGCGATGGAAATCCAAGTCGCGCCATCTTGATGCATTCATACGGGGACCGGCGCACTCACGATTTTTTCTTCAACCGGGATTATCCGGATGTTTCATTGCTGGAGCGGATCTTCCTGAAACTTGATGCCGATTCCCAGCCGAAGGAAGCGCTCCAGAAAGCCCTCGGAATAGAAGACGATCTCTTCGACAAAGCTCTTGAAAAACTGTGGATTCACAAAGGCGCAGTACTGGATTTTGCCGAGAATGTGAGTCGAGGCGAAGAGACATGGCGAGTTTCCTATATTCAACAGGGCGCGCAAAAGCGGCAGCAGATTGATGAGATGATTCGTTTTACGGAGAGCCATCAATGCCGCATGACATCGCTGCTGCGCCATTTCGGGGATACGACAGACAGCGCGAAGCCTTGCGGCATCTGCGATTTCTGCGCTCCCGCCAGGTCTGTTGCCCAGAGATTCCGAACCGCTACCGAAGAGGAGCGGTTCGCTCTCGTTCGGGTCTTGCGCTGCTTACAGCCAGTCCACAGCAAGTCGACCGGCAAACTATACGCAGAGCTCTATCCAAAAAAGGAGACCAGCCGGGACAGCTTCGAAACGATCTTGGGCGCCATGGCCCGCGCCGGACTTCTTACCTGTGCGGATGCCGTCTTCGAGAAGCAAGGCAAACAGATCCCATACCATACCGTCAGTCTCACTCTGGCTGGGAGGTCTTTCGATCCGATCATGCCACTGGACTTTGTGATGAAGGCCGTTACGAGTGGCCCTACCAAAGGTAAACGAAGGAAGCTCGCCAGCAAATCCAAGACACCGGCAGAAGCAGCCTCTCGAAGGAAACCTGTACAGACGAAAGCGGTAGCGTATGTAGCCAGCGCGAATGGGAAGACCGGTATTGAACAGGTCCTACGCGCCTGGAGACTGGGCGAGGCAAAGAAGAGAAATATCCCGGCATTTCGGATCTTTGGCGATCAGGCACTCAGGAACATTGTTGCAGCACGTCCGCAAAACGAAGCAGAATTATTGGCATTGCCAGGTGTCGGGACGAGCATCATAAAAAAATATGGAAGACAAATCTACCGTCTGATTGCGGATGCAAGTACGCGCCCTGACGGCCTTAGCCTTAGCGAAGGCTGAAATAGCGGCAAGGTAGCTGTTCATAGGAAATAGCCCTGTACTTGTTGGTCAAGCAAATGAAGGTCAATCTCGCCCAACTCCTTCTTCCAGCGCTTCGCCAGATGTCGCGCGGTACTCAAATCCCGGAATATGTTCTCCGGGGCTGTTTAGTGGCATTTCAATCCCGGAATCCGCCGAGCTGTTTGTACACAAATCCCGGACCGAAACTGATGCATGCAAAGAGCATGGTGGCATCTTTGTACTTATATCCCGGACAAACTTCAGCATGAACTTCGTCCGGGTTTTATGTGCAATAGTCCGGGATTTCAGCGCAGCGACAATGCAGTTAAATCCCGGAAATAGATTGATAACGGGGTCTGAGGTGCAGTGGAACGGAAAACCGGGTTAAGGGCGCCGGCATCATGCGCACGGAGGCGCTCGAAGCTGCTCGTCACAGAAGGGTTCTCGCCGAAGAGGCCGAAGACCAGTATTCGGACATGTGGGGTCTCCTCCTCAATGCTGGACGAAGCGCCCGAGCGAACGGGATCTCGTTCGATGAAGGCTGGACGAAACCCTGGAAGAAGGGCTGGGTGGATGCTGACATTGATCTCGGCATGACAGGATAGGAAGGGGGGTCTGAGTAGCAACGGAACAGAAAACCTACACAAGGAATGCGTTTGAAGCTCTCCAACAAACCCCGGTTTGATGGAAAGCGGGAACGGTGAGCAAGAGGGCAGTCTTTCTGGTGCGGTTTCTTCGCAGAAAGCCGTTCATAAATCTAAGTCCAGAAAACCTGGTGGATCGGCGGTTTCTGGAAAGGGAGATGGAACCACCAGATCGAGCAATCCAGCACTACAAGGCACCCCCGATACTTGCGCTCGGGCACTGTTGCATTAAGGAATCTCTGCACAGGTTGAGCATCCGCGTCCTGCTTTGATTAATCTCACCGTGTGAGGTGAGAGCGATGGGTCAGCGCACATTTGGGTCGCAGGCGATGTTTCAGAAGTATGGTCGGAAGAGC
>JAABVA010005467.1_pt1 | contig 11492 bp, 14 predicted proteins | sample 5560331 | NCBI WGS metagenome assembly JAABVA01 (sample SAMN12812661, study PRJNA571458) | rock metagenome | isolation source: Antarctica rocks | place: Antarctica: Victoria Land, Mt New Zealand sud | collected 2016-01-07
TGTGTCGTGTGTTGTACGTTGAGTAAACCCTTGCACAGACTTCACGTGTGCAACTCATGACAACAAAATCGTGTATAGCGCTGGAACACAGTACACTATATTGTGGGAAGCAATCTTGGCGCCAATTTGCCAGCATTATGTCGCCCTCCTCTAGCCACGGAAAATACTGTCGCACATCTTGTTTTGCACTATCAGCCTTTTGCTGTCATTACCCTTAAGTTCTCTTCCACTGTAATGGGGGAAAGGAAATGCCATGCAGGCTGGCTGCAATGCACTCAGTGTCATGCACATACAGCGGTTGGAGCATGCACCTGATGATTCTGAATGACAGCAATTGTCAGTTGAGCAATATTGATACCGTAAGGTTCAATATCACATAATTTTAAAGCACAGGACTGTTAAACCAATGAGATGGCTTCGCGATACTGTACATCATTCTTGTGAAATAGTCGTTATAACCATTAGCTAATTAGCCATAGTTATAACCATAGCGTCTTGTTGAGTATATGTGGCACAGCATAGTGCTGATCATCTCAAACTCCATGCACTCCATGCTTGCAGCTGCGCAGTTTGTAGGAACAGCTTGAGCATATATGCTATATAGATGTGTGCGCAAGCTTGCTTGGAACCTATGTTGCGCATCTGTTGAGATATGCAAGGCTTGCCCTGTGGCCACAGCCAGCGTATACGTACATAGTATGGTCATGATCTGGATTACATGTCATCATGCAATGCCATGCCATGATGCATCAATATTGCTGTACAGGCAAACACTTTTCATTGCAGCAAGCCTCCTCAGGGGGCTTGTCGTAACGGTTATTGCAGGTAGCGTGTTGACTTGCAGCACTCGCAGCAGGCGGTTGGTACTCTGTTGTGGCAATCTTACGCCCAAAGATGTTTGGGGATAGCACCATAAGAAACGCGTCTTCGTTTTGCGTAGGCTGGCCTCGCATGCTCCGTGGGTTCTAAATGTCATCAGCCGCCAAGCCTTACAACTGCGTACACAGCTAGTCAAGCCCTCTTCGACGTTTGTGTCTTGTTTGTTGTTGGCCCAGGGCAGTTGGGCCCAGTATGAAGCTCAACATAGCCTACCCAGCCACTGGCTGCCAGAAGAAGATTGAGATTGATGATGACTCCAAGCTGTAAGCGATCTGCTGCTGTGCGTAGCACATGTTGCTGTACTCTTTGTTGCATAACACTTGGGACTGGTCGTATGCAAGCTGATATGTCAAGTTCACATACAGGCGTGCTTTCTACGACAAGCGTTTAGCTCAGGAGGTCAGCGGTGAAGCCTTGGGCGAGGTAGGCTCAGCTGCAAGTTGTATTTGGCCAGAAGTATGGGTTGCTGCAGGGCCAGCATCGGTAGTCAGCTTCGTGTTGAGCAAATGTCGTATCTACAGGAGTTCAACGGCTACATCTTTAAGATCATGGGTGGTCAGGACAAGCAGGGCTTCCCCATGAAGCAGGGTGTGCTGGTCCCAGGCCGTGTGCGTCTGCTCATGAAGCCTGGCGACAGCTGTTTCCGTGGTTACGGCCGCAGGAATGGCGAGCGCCGCAGGAAGTCAGTCCGGGGCTGCATCGTCTCCCCTGACCTGTCAGTCCTGAACCTGATGATTGTCAAGCAGGGTGAGCGCTGATCACTGCAATAGCACCTTGAGCAGCAGCACTGCACAGGAACGTACTACACAGTATGCAGCTGGTCACCCAGCAGCAGTCAGCTTGCAACTTGCTCTGCAAATCAGCAGCAGTCAGCTTGCAATATACAGCAGCAGCCAGCCCCTCAAGTTGCAATTGTGCGCAACTGCAAGCCCCTTAACTTCAGCTAGCAATGACTGAACCAGACAGCAGAGTGCTTTACATTGCAAGCAGGCTGCAGATTGCAAGTGCTGGGTCAGATGCAGTTTGAAATTTGCTGCAGCTTCAGTCACATTAACTAGCATAGCATCACAACCTTCAATGTGACAGGCAATGTCAACAGCATGCTGCTCTCAGATAGGACAACACCAGTGGCCATGGACAGTATCTAGACAGTTCAGTAAAGGCAACTTGCCCAGTGCTGTGGTCAGATTGCTGTCAGTGCAACATGCACCAATAGTGCTCTGTTCACGCCCAGCATGTCACAACGCCATGTCACACAGCATAGCAAGGGGCTGTTCATATCCAGCTTCAACAACTTTGCCAGTAGGGTGCTCACACAGTCTGGGAGGCCACCCATGTGATCTGGTGGCGTGCAGGCCCAGGAGAGCTGCCTGGACTGACTGATGATGACAAGCCCCGCATGCGGGGACCCAAGAGGGCATCCAAGATCAGGAAGCTGTTCAACCTGACCAAGGATGACGATGTGCGCAAGTACGTCAACACCTACAGGCGTAGCTTCGAGGGCAAGGATGGCAAGACCCACAGCAAGGCCCCCAAGATCCAGCGCCTGGTCACCCCTGTCACCCTGCAGAGGAAGAGGAGAAGGGCATCCCTCAACAGGCAGCGACATGAGAAGGTACGACTATGTTTCCTACTCAGCAACTTTGGTCTCTTGTGCAACAATGCTCAAGACAGTTCAATATGCAAAACAGCGATATTCAGCTGCATGGTGATAGCATCAAGCCTGGCTCAGCTGTGAAGCTTTTCAGCTGCATGTCCTTGTTTGTGTGCTAGCAAATGCCCTTTCACAGTTGTCAGGGCTGCTTGCACTCTGATCTGTGCAGCTGGATGAATCCCACAGCTGATTAGTAAGATGCACCAAGCTTTGTCGTATCAGCAATGTTTTGCAGTGTGATTTGTGGCCTGGATTTTGAGGTTGGCTGCAAACAAAGACCAACAGCTCTTACGATAGCAAGAGCACAGCAAACCAGCACTGCTGGCAGCATACCAAAAGTCATAGGCTTTAGTGTGTCATGTGCACAGGTTGCGTGCCGGTTCAGCCCGCATCAAGAGCCAGTAGCAATCAAGTGCCTATCATTGTCAGCACTGCCCTGATCACGAATTGACATATGTGTTCTGGTTGTTGCAGAAATCAGCAGAGGCTGGTGAGTACCACAAGCTGATTGTGTCCAGATTGAAGGAGCAGAGGGAAAGGCGGTCAGAGTCTTTGGCTAAGAAGAGGGCAATCAGGATGGCATCCCAGGCATCTGCCCAGGAAACCATCACTGGCAAGCAGCCTGCAACATAGATAGTGTAATCATTTTGTTTACACGTCGCAATCTTGGGCAAATGCCTTGACTGAAAGCGATTACAAGTTGTGCTGGTTGTGTCTGGCTGGGCGCTGCTGAGCATTGTCAGCATAGTTTCTGGATCAGCTGGCAAGCATATGCTTATTGGTCTTGGCTTATGTCACAGACACCTCATGAGTTCTTGCGGTTGGGCCATGGTCTATTCGTTTGCGTTGCCAATGGCAGCACAGCACATCGTCAACACGCTGTGCACAAATGGTCAGGGCCAAGTGCATGTACAATTGGCAACTGATACTGTTCCGGAATCTGCAGTGCCAGCAGAAACGCATGTTCCTGAAGGGTTGATTCAGAAACAAGAGCCCAAGGATGCCCTGATTAGCAGAGCCTGGTAAATTGCCTGAACATGAACAAAGTAGAGTCAATCAAATATGTAGGCGTCAGTGTAGTATCAGGTCCATGATGCAGTGAAATGCATTTCGGAGGCATTGATTACAGTCACTATGGAGGCGAGCTGTTGAAGCTGAGCTGTACAGTATAGAGTCAGCTGTCTGAGGCTGAATTTAGGTCAAGCTGATAAGATCGCTGCCGACCACGAGCTCAGGCACAATGCAGGTGAGACTGAAGCCGGAGGATATGTCGATGTATAGAAACGCATGTTGTATGTGTAAGGAATGCTTAGCATGACACAACCATAGGCAACGTATGTGGAGCCCACTGCTGCACCATTTGCAACATCTGCGGGCGCATTGATATGGTTCAACGTATACATTATCCACTACAGTTTATGGCAGAAGATAATGCCCAGATTTCACACACAGAATCAGTTGCTTAACTGGATATCCAAAACCTTCAAACATCGTGGCACAGCAGCACATCAAAGCACTATCACTTTGCGTCTAGGGGTGCTGCGTTACTATCTAATTGAGAACGATACTGCGGCTCTCCGCTTGCTGTTGCCAATGCCTTTCCGAGCAGTTGCATGCGCCCCTGCTTTGCAGCATATGATGCCATATGCAAGGCGTCTACCCACCCTTCTGCATCTTCACTGACCTCAGCAACAAAATAGAACCCTTGTGTTCTGCTGTGCATAGAAATCCAAAACGCATACCCTGGTGGTAGGCTAGGGTCATTGCAGGGTTTCACACATGCCATGTCACTCAGCTCTATTTTGTAGCTTGTGCCCTGATGCCTGTCAGTTGAATCAGCATCATGCTGTGCATGCTGTGCTTCCATCTCGCCATTTGCTTCCTGTGGTGCTGTGTCCGCTGGCTGTGCTAATTTTTCAAATGGCTGGTCATGAGGGGCAACGGTTTTGAACCCAGACTGATCCAACACAAACAGACTGAGCAACCAGCGTTCTGGGACTGAATCTAAGGAGTCTGGGGCTACTGCCAGCAAGCGCCCTGCCCTGAGGTGGGGCAGTGGTAGCAGCTGCTTGATGACCTGTAATGACTTGCTGTACACATCTTTGGCTGGCTGCAGAACATAAGAGAGCAGAATGTACTGAGCTGCCAGCGAGAATGTCCTCCTGAGTACTGCTTCAGACACTTGTTCAGTGCCTGACACTGTTGGTTCCTGCAACAACAGCCACATCTGTGCAGGTCGATGGCGGGAAACACTGCAAGCAGATTCCACAAAGTGAGTGTGCTTGATGCTGATAACTTTGTGCAACTTGCATGGGAAATGCAGCTGAGGGTGCAGGTCCAAAACCCTAGTCATGAAGTGTCTTGTCGATAAAGCGGCAACCACATGCACCACTGCAGGGTGTGGTCTGATATATCTCACCAAAATTGAAAAGCTCTGCATGTCAGTAAAAGCCCCTAGGGCCAACAGCAGCATCTGTACATGCTGCAGAGCACAATGTAATTCCCAAAGTACAAGCGCTTGCTAAGCTTCACACAAGCAGCAGTCTGTTGACAACATGCTATGCTGCAGTAACGTCTGCACCAACCTGATTTGCCGGTGAGCTTTGCGCCTCATTCTGCAGGGAGCAAGCATGTGCGTAGTAGACAGTCCCGAGGTTGTAGCAGGCTCGGTCAAACTCAGGACGCAGTCTGATGGCTCTTCTGAACTTGGCAACAGACTGCTGCACTAGCAGAGTCCGCTCAGAGGGGCTGCGCATTGTGGAAAGCTCTTGCAAGACTAGACCCCAGTTGTTGAGCGCCTGTAACAGGCAGAATTTGCCTTGATGCTGTAGTTCTGTATTGTGGGCAGCAATGGCAGCTGGTTGTGCATGTCAGACAACAGGCTAGGTTCAGGGTGATTCCATGACTTCCTTTTGTGAACAGGCTTATGGCTTCTAGAACAAGCAGCATTTGCTGAAAGCATCACCATAAACAATCACACAGCTTGACACTTGCCAGTGCCCTTGAACAATACAAAGCCGATTTGCAAGCTTATGGAGAAATGCAGGCAGTTACTGAACAGCCTGAGGCAGCGTGTACCTGTGGATTGTTGGCACTGTAGAAGAGGGACAGGGCATACTTTTCGGCAGCAGCCAGCAAGCAATGGTATGCCGCGTCTTCTGTATTCCTCTTCTCTAGATGGGCCATGTCGCTCAGAGCCACACCCCAGTTGTACAGAGCTGCATGAGAGCTGTTTTGCAGCTGCCAGGCTTCATGATACTTATCACATGCCTGCACAAATCATGCCGCTTGCCTCATGACAAACAACAAAAAGCCGTACATCAACTGTATTGCAGAGACTAGCCCTTGATATGAACAGGACTGGAAATGCTGAAGAAGCAGTCAATTGGTACGCTGCCGAGTTCTGACTAAAGGATGAAATTTCTGACTGACTGACCTGCTTCAGCAGGTCTAATTGTCCTTGTGTCGAGCCACCAGCCTGTGAAGCTTTCTCTTGCAAGGAGAGACCTTGGTTGTATACTGTCTCAAAGTCTGAAGACTGAGCAGCTTGTGCAGCATCTGGTTGATCCCGTGAGTCTCGTCTATCATTGAAGCTACTTGTCTTCGACGTGTGCCCAGTTCGGTCAACATGACCTGCCTGTGCATATCGCCTCAGATGTGAGCATGTGCAGATGGAACAGGAGCAAATGGTGAGGTTGCACTCTGTGAGCACTGCAGCCTTGCCTGCTGTGAAGGAAATAGCGAAGTGAGACTCGACTTGGGTGCCAGGGAAGGCCCAGAAAGGGCAGCAGTCGCTCGACGTAACTCCTCACCACCCGTGTACACTCTTACCCCCTCTGCCTGCGACGATCAGCTGAAGCTGACTGTTGTCTTCAGTAAGCAAACAAACAGGCAGCATCGAGCAGTACGTATGCGGCAGAACTTGGGCTTGTTTGACTGAATCACGAGAAAGCAAACAGCATTCAACCAACAACAGCTGCAATACCTGGGTAAACGGTTCAGTGCTAGCCATGCAAGCTCAATGTCAGTTATCAAGGTTCAGGGTGGCAGCAGTCAATCGCGGACCGCACAGCAGCGTGGTCTTGGCAGTTAAGGAAATATCTAACAAGTATAGTACGGTGCCCGCATGGTCGCAGGACAAGCATGAACGATGGCAGCATCGTGTGCGGCAGATCATCTGGCAGATGATGCGAGCCTCTTCTCCAAGGGTTGGCTGTACACATAATATGTTATAAAAGAAACTCCTTTCCATGCATCACCAGCATTCATGGGGATGTGCCATAAATGCTTGCTCCTACGTACACCTATGTGACAAAACGCAGCAACCGCAAAGTTAGTCACTGTTACGCATGTGCACATGCAATGATTAATGCGCAAAGCTTTACCAAGGATTGCTGTTGTGTAAGCAAATGCTCTGTGCAGGCGCTGTTGCATTTCTAATTTGTCCCTGAGGCCAAACCGACTATGTATCTGCAACGTCATGTACTTGCAATCGTATTCAGAAATCAAGACTAGTAAACAAAGCCACACCACGGTTTATCCAGTGAGACTCAGGAAGGTCAGATGGTAGCTCAATGTACATAACAAAATTCGTTGAATGCCCAGTGGTGGACAATGTGCCAGCGCGTGTGAGGGTCTTGTACATGGGGCAGTCGTAAAAGTGCTGCCCTGTCGGTTTCCTGTGCTGAACAGGCTTCAGCCATACAACCGGCATCTCTGTGAACAGCTCCTTGGGTCTTGACTCTGCAAGCATGTGCCGCTCAGAGTCCCATCTTGCCCCTTCCACGTACAGTCCTTTGATGTAGCACCCATCTGAAGGCCCAGCTGTGCATGTCTCCTCCTGAAGCTGATCCATGACTTGGAACTCAAAGCTGACAGTGTCGATGGCAAAGGCGTTCTTGCGAGCAAAGTTTTGCACGGTTCCAGTCAGGAAAGCCTGGGGGAAGAAGAAGCCACTGATCCAGTAAATCGGCGGTGTGCCCTGTTGCGCCCATTTTTGGATGAACTGCACCCGCTCTTGCAGGTCGTTGACCCAACTGCTGAGAGGCTTCAGACTGGGGTATGCTTTGCTTGCCCACAACTCTGGCACCTGAGCCCGCATCACACCAGAGTCAGGTCACATGGCGCAACTAGAGCAGGACTGTCATTCCTGTTCATAATCTGGCACCAGGACTTGAGTCCAGTAAATGGATGAGCCTACCCATGATGCAAGTCTGCCAGGTGCTGAAGTTGTGAGGTATAAGGCAAGCATAGCCGAGCGCTAACTGGGCTAGCAGCATGCAGTTCAGTCTCCATGCCAGGCATTGCCCTGAACAAAACCTGCTCACTTGCGTTGGATGCCACAGGAGAGGACCTCTGCAACTGGATCTTTGCTGTCAGGCTGCTGCCGCATACACATACAAAGGCTGCTCACCTGGTTATCATACATGCTGTTGGACACAGCTTCCAGGCCGGGTGACATGACCACCAGTCCCTTGACAGCCTTTGCACACTCCTTTAAGCTGGCTGCCACCACCTCCAACAGGGCATTGTAGCGCAGAGCTTCTTGGACCAGCACTGTGTTCATGGACTCTTGATAGGTGGCAGGATACTGCTTCTGCAGCTGCTCCACATCAAAGGATGCTGCTATCTGCAGCAGCAAAAGGTTGAGGTATCCACACCGCGCTGCATAGTCATACATGCGGGCTGTTATGCCACTGTTGCACATATGCAAATGCATCCAACAGCATGCGATACACTTGGTGTCATGTATTGCATCAGCATACAAACAAAGGCATGCAGCATTTGCTCAGTGTTTAACTACGTGAGTGAATCCTGCAATCCAGTCTGGGCCAGCTTGCCTCATGTTTAATGATGTAAAGTCTGCTGTTAGCATGTAGCAAAGTGACACTGTACCTGAGGATCAATCATGAGAGGCCATCGGCGGGCTTTAGAGACTATAATGCCGTTCTCCAAGGACGTGGCATCACTGGGCAGCCCCGCCAGGTTCCACTCCCGAGCCTTCTGTGGCTCCTGCAAATGTAGGTGTCATCGGATCAAATCCATGTCCGACATTGAGATAAATCATACAGCAACAATTGAGCTGCAAGTAGCAACATAACTGGCAATGACAGCAATAGTGAATCACAACTCAGTATACAATCTCTGTGAGCTGACATGCGCAGCATGCATTTGCCTTTCAGTCTGTGATAGAGTCAAGCTGCTGCCAACAGACAAAGCCATAAGTTCACACAAGCTACAAGACCAGTTTGACACAGATGGTCAGTCCCAATGACAAAAGCAGAAAGAGAGCTACCTGCAAGGTGTCAATGAGGTTAGCGCCAGGAGTGTGGGGCACAGAGGCAGTCTTCAAGAGGGTTGTCCACTCCTGCTGCAGCAGCTGGCGGAAGGCAGGAGTGAAGGGGCCTGAGTATGCAATGGCACTGGCCGCCACCACCACATCACCCACCACATTCTCCAAATCCTGTTTGACACCAGCAGACGCCGAACCTGACCCTGTGAAATCTATCCCATGCATGAACAGAAGCACAGCCATGCAGAGGTGCAAGACACAGGCGCAGAGCACACACACAGGGACAGCAGGAACAGACAGACCTGAGGTGCACTGTGGAAGACGGTTATCCATGGTCCAGAGTACAGAATGTCAAGACCAGAAGTTGTCTGGCCAGCACAGCCCAAGTGCATTCATGTTTAGCTAGATGTGCATCCACAACACTCAATACACGCAGATGGAGGATAAGACAGTGCCCTGCTGCCATTGGCTGAGCATGCCCTGTGTTGTGAGGCTTACCCATGCCAGCTGCTCTACAGTGGCTTGCCAGCGGCTCTTCTCACCGCCTAAGCCACCGATCAGCTTCTCAGCCCTGGTCAGCTTGACTGTGCACTCGGCCACCTGCTGGGCGAGGCTTTCTTTTTTGGCGGTGGCTTCCGCATACTGAGCTTCCAAGCTGCGGATGTTGGCTTCCACTGCCTGCAGTCAACCGTCATCATCGTGCCATGCAAGGCTTGGACAAGGTTGCTTGGGGACAGCTGATTCTGTACAAACTTGAACAAGCCATGCAGCCGTTCTGCCTCATTGAATGAATGAGTGAATGAACGAAAAAGTTTCTGAATGAGTGAAAGAATGAATGAATGAATGAATGAATGAATGAATGCATGAATGAATGCATGAATGAATGCATAAATGGAAAGACGAATGAATGAATGAAAGGCTGGATGACTCGATGCCTCAGGCTAGTGTACGCTGATAGACTGATGACACGCATGCCAGACTGAGACAGCCCTGGGCATAGCTGCATTGGTGTCATACTGATGACGCATCATGCACTTAAGGCACTGTCACTCATGGCATGAGCAAGCAAGACTACAGTGTGCAAGCGGCAGCACTCACTTGCAGCTTGGCTTGTGCTGCTGCCAGGTCAGCAAGGGTGGCATCCAGCTGGCTTTGGGCTTGAGCCAGGGCTGCCCTCTTGGGCGCCACACTGAGGGCCACTGTGTGGTACTTGTGCATGGCCCGCACCCACATGCAGATACTGGTGCAAGCCTTGGACACCTGCACTTCATGCCTGGACTTAAGCACTGTCAGGGACAATGGCAGCAGGGACAATGGCAGCAGCGACAGCAGGGACAATGGCAGCAGGGACAATGGCAGCAGGGACAATGACAGCAGCGACAGCAGGGACTATGCCAGCAATGACAGCAGGGACTATGCCAGCCATGACAGCAGGAACAATGCCAGCAATGACAGCCGGGACAATGACAGCAGCGACAGCAGGGACTATGCCAGCAATGACAGCAGGGACTATGCCAGCAATGACATTAGGGACAATGACAGCAATGACAGCAGGGACAATGACAGCCATGCAGATTGTGTTATGCAGCATGTTATACTGTCGCAGCTCACATGCGGACCATACAGCAGATTCAGCATTGGCCTTGCTCAACATGCTGCAGCGCTGCAAATCTGTAATCAGTAATGAAGATGCTGCAGCTGCACAAACAAAGTTTTGTATTGACGAGGCTGCAGCAGTGTTGGCGGCAACTGATGCTGCAGCTGCGATAGCAATGCCAATAGCACCTGGTGCCAAAGACACTGCAGCAAAGACAATAGCTGCTAACAGTGCCAACCGCATATACCTGCTCAAGTCAAGGCAAGAGCAGATCGATATTGCCGAGGGTCAGGTCTACAGGGCTGGGCTCACCCTAGCTACTGCTTCAGGAGTGAACTCCTCCATGTCAATGTAGGGTTGGATGCGTTGAATGATGGCATCCTTGATGTTGTCCTTGTCAAAGCTGATCAGGCTGTCCAGGAACTTGGTGGGATCCGCCAGCAGGCGCTTGGCGGCATCCCAGTAGTTGGGCACCTTCTTGCCCATCTTGGTGGGGTCGTCCACCATCTTGGGTTTCTCATCAAACATGATGCAGCAGGCCTGTGAGGCCGAAGAAGTGTGGAGGGCAGGAAATATGTATTGCAGAACAATCAAGCATTTGCGAGTGTAGAACATACTACGATAAGCTGCAGCCAGCATATTGGGCATCACGCTCCATCGTGTCACATCAAAGCGCATTACATTACAACATATCACATTGTGCAGCAAGCTTGCAGGGGACAGCCATGGATGTGGAGTACAGTTCACTACACCTGCATCTCACTCTGGCGCAGCTTGGGCCAGTCAAGCTACTGATCAAGCCACGTTCTGCATGCTTTGTGCAGACCAGGCATTGTAGCCACTCACTTCCAAGCAGGGGACAGGACTGCAGCCACTAACATAGCATGTGGCCAGGCATTCAATGGAATCATGGTCCTCACAAAGAATAAATGTGAAAGCAGTGCAGTGTCTGCATGTCACAAACTGTACCATGCTGTGCAGCTGGACTGTATGCAGTTACCTCCATAACCATCTTGACTCCTGCAGGTGGATTTGACAGGGACTTGACCTCCACCACATCATTCCTGGAC
>JAABVA010005469.1_pt1 | contig 11490 bp, 11 predicted proteins | sample 5560331 | NCBI WGS metagenome assembly JAABVA01 (sample SAMN12812661, study PRJNA571458) | rock metagenome | isolation source: Antarctica rocks | place: Antarctica: Victoria Land, Mt New Zealand sud | collected 2016-01-07
CATCAGTGAAAAAGCCAGTTGACTCGATGACGAGTTGCACGCCAAGATCACCCCAGGGAATCTGCGCTGGATCGCGCTGTGAAATAACCTTGATGCTATGTCCATTGACAATCAATGCCTCTGGCGTAGCCTCGACCTCGCCAGGGAAACGCCCATAGGTGGAGTCATATTTCAACAGGTGTGCGTTGGTCTTCGTATCGGTAAGATCGTTAATGGCAACGACATCAATATCTCGTGGATATCGCTCAAGCATAGCCTTCATAGACTGGCGACCAATGCGCCCAAACCCGTTAATACCTACGCGTAAGGTCATGACTTGTTCTCCTATCTTTCTTATCAATAGAGCTGGAATGTTTCACGTGAAACATTCCATTTTCATTTCGCTGCAATACTATAAGGGTACCATGTGGATACGTAACTGGCAAGGTTAAACAATAGGAATGACGCCAATAGAGAAGCGCACGTATTCATCGCTATACCCAAAACCTGAACCGGGGACACTGGCAATACCTGTTTTCTCAAAAAGTGAAAATGCATCCTCTCCTGCTTGCAACTGGCTCCAATTGTAGACGGTCGCATCATCGTCGAGATAAATGTGCTTGAAGATGTGCTGCTCTTCGTCGATACGACGTAATTGTGCTATAAAGCGTTGACGACGGAGCTTGTAGAATGCACGCAACTTTTCGGTGAGGTAGGGATACGTATCGAACAGGCGCGTATATGCCATAAAACGCAGTTGCCATTCTCCGGGGAGCGAGGCCATTGTGTTCGTCCAGGACGGAGTAAATGCAGCGACCAGTGCTGGATTCCCTATTGTCACCCAACCGAAACGTTCTCCGGTCAAGCTGTACGTTTTTGAAAAACTGCTGACAAGCACGGCGTGCTGCAATACATCCGCTACGGCAAATGTTGCCATACGCGCTCTGTCATCAGCAGAATTGCCCGTGCCAATATATGCGAGGTCGGCGAGAATGGTAATGTCGCGTCCAGCCTCTCTATATTTTCTCAAGACTGCATGCAAGGCATTCAACTCTTCCGCGCTATAGGCAAAGGTTGTGGGATTGTTTGTAACCGTCAAGTACATAACCCGAATATCTGGATACTCACTCAAGAGGGCATCGAGTTCTTGCGCCGTGATCTTAAAACGATTTTCTTCTAATGTCTTGAAATGATGAAGACGATAACCATAGGAACGTGCCTGCCATTCTGGAACGGCGAAGCCGGGTTCAGGAAAAAGTATCGCGCTATCCGTAATGCCACGAGCTTGATAGTACACATGTAAGCTACGCAATACCTTGTCAATGCCATCCATCGCGCCCAGACTCGCCGCGACCTGCTCTTTCTGTACTGGCAAGCCCCAGTGCTGCATCTCCTGTGCGAGTCGTTCGCGTAGAAGTGGGTTTCCGATACCATAGATATCGTACATGCGTGGGTCGATATGCTGTGAGAGCAACAGGCGTTCACACTCCATCATCTGCTCGCGTAACCAGAGATATCTTGCTCCCGTTGCTGTATAGCCGCTCAACTGTTCGCCTGGGAGCGCGACCCCTACTTCATCGGCGAGACTACGATAATCTTCAGGACCTCCTGGCTCACCTTCGCATTCAGTGACGAGACGTAGATTGATATCGCCGATGGTACGATTGACTATTTCGGATTGGATAATGGCATCGGGTATACCCTGTTCTCGACATTCTTGCTCAAGCTCTGCCACTATTCGCGCCATCACGCGAATTGGGCCGGGGCCTTCCTGAATGTGTGGTCGGTAGCGTACCAGTATATCGTGTCGAAGTTGTCGTAGTAGTGTATAGTAGTATGACGAATCTATAGAGGTGGCAGAGGAAAATGAAGTTTGCGAATCCTCATGGATAATCACCGTATATGCTCCCTTCGTATACGCGCATCATGGCGTAACTATGCACGACAGCATCGTCGTTGATCTGCCGCCAATTCAGTGTAGCACATCGTGAAGGGGAGTAGCAAATAGTGGGAATGTTTCACGTGAAACATTCCTTGAGCAGGGAGACCGCAAGGGTCTCCCCTACATTTCTGTTTCACGTGAAACATTACGCTTCTATGATAAACACGCTATCTTTCACTGCCTGTGCGAGTATTGCCATGTCTGAGGCGAGTACGCGGTCCTGCTCCAACTTGGGAACAAGACTACGTACTCGCTCGAACGCGACACGCACACCCACTCCGGGTTGTAACGGCTCACGAAACTCCAACATTTGTGCCGCACACATTAGTTCAATTGCTACAACCTGCTGCGCCTGCTCGATTACACGCAACAACTTATGGGCACTCGTCACACCCATGCTGACAAAATCTTCCATACCTGCCGACGTGGGGATAGAGTCGATGCTAGCCGGATGTGCCAGTATTTTTATCTCATTCACCAGTGCCGCCGCCACATACTGGCTTATCATCAGACCGGAATTGAGGCCAGGATTTGGCGTGAGAAACAGTGGTGCGCCACTCTTATCCCATTCATGAGGTCCCATCAGATCAAAGACGCGCCGTTCAGAGAAACTTGCCAACTGTGCCAGCGCAATTGCCATCATATCCAATGCCAGCGCAAGTGGCTGTCCGTGAAAATTGCCTCCACTGAGGACATCGTTCTCTTCGGGAAACACTAGTGGATTATCCGTCACCGCTCCTAATTCGCGCTCGAAAACGGTTTTACAGTAGTCCAGGGCATCGCGAATAGCACCAAACACCTGTGGCGCACACCGTAGCGTATAGGGGTCCTGCACTCTTGGACAATCACGATGACTTTCGCATATCTCACTTTCACGTACTAATTGACGAAGATGTGCCGCGCTTTGTTGTTGTCCTACCTGTCCACGCCGCGCATGAATACGCGCGTCGAGCGGCACATGACTTCCCAGCAATCCTTCGAGGCTCATAGCATATGCAACCTCGGCGGTCTGCATCAGCGTTTCGGTGTCGGCAAGGGCCAAAATCGCGATTGCCTCCATAAGATGTGTGCCATTTATAAGGGCAAGACCCTCTTTCGCTTGCAAGCGTAGTGGGTCCAGTCCAATATGTAGAAGTACCTCGGCACCAGGAGTCTTTCGACCGTTGTAGAAAGCCTCACCTTCACCAACCAACAACAAGCCAAGATGCGCTAATGGTGCGAGATCACCGCTCGCGCCAACAGAGCCACGCGAAGGAATGTATGGATAGACATGGGCATTGAGCAATGCAAGTAGCGATTGCACAATCTCGACGCGCACACCTGAATGGCCGCGAGCAAGGCTAGCCGCCAGTAAGAGCATCATAGCGCGTGTAACCTCTTCGCTCAACGGTTCGCCAACGCCCGCTGCATGACTTCGCAACAGGTTGTGTTGCAAGTCCACTAGCTGCTGTTGCGGAATACGCACACTACTCAAATGTCCAAAGCCCGTTGTCACACCATAGACTTTTCTTCCTTCAGCCGCGATAGTGTCGATCACCGCTCTGGCGGCCTTGATAAGCTGTATTGATTCGTCGCCTATTGTTACAGGTACATACTGTCGGGCGACGGCGAGTACCTCGTCGCTCGTTAATGCCTGTCCATTCAATGTAATCGATTGTATTGATGCTGTCTTCACCATGAAGACTCCTTTCTGAACTTCGTTGTCCATATCTTAGCATGCTTGAACACCCATACTTGTGTTTTAACGTTCTTTCAAGAGAAGTTGTAAGATATCTTCGCCGATCCGGTCTACAAACATGTCTTTGAAATTGATGCTATAGTTGCATAGTACCACGACGAATCTAACTAGACCGTTTTTCGACGGTGAAATCGTGCGATGTTTCACGTGAAACATTGCCATAATGTCTGCTAGCGGAGTTTGTGTTGTCTGAAGATTGGCAGCGAGAAATGTGAGCATATCACGTGTGGTAGAGCGTAGACCGCCTGCCCCTGCCAGCACCGACATGTCCCAATTTTGCGTAGGCTTGCCCTTTTTTGTATGTGGGGTTGCCAGTCGTTGCCGTTGCTCTTGTGTCAAGGTGATACATGTGTCAACGAGACCGGAACACCTACAGCAACACCCATATTTTTTCTTGTGGATAAAAGTGGAGCTACGAGTTTGTCTATCTCGTCCTTCATTGTTTTCCTCCGAGACCTGTATACATATTCGCTCTTATTTGTGCTATCGGTGCCAAGATAGTAAGTCCTAACATTACAATAAGCAAGGGAAGATTAACGAGACGAGTGAACGACGAAACTTGTGCTGGTGCCAGTAGCACAAAAAAATACAAACATTGTGCCACGCCTGCACATTTACCCCAGAGTGTCGAGCCGAAGCGCACTAGCTGTGCGAAAAGAAAATAACTTGCTAATGCTGCAATCAGCGGTACAAGAAAGCGCAGAACCAGGAGAATACCGAGCCAGAGCGGAAGCACAGCATCTTGCACAAGAATAATGCTGAGCGCGAGGTACAGACAAAAATCAGCCTCACCATCTATAATTTGACCAAGTTTACTTTGCGTTTTTGTTCCACGTGCAACCAGCCCATCGAGGATATCGGTAGCAACTCCAAAGACAAAAATCCATAAGGCAAATCCTACAGGCGTGCCTAGTCCACTCACGAGCCGACTCAATAGCAATGACGCACCTAGACCACGTAACCCTGTCAAAATGTTGGCTATGCCTATGGTTGGTAACAGCTTACCCGTATGCACCTGTCGATTCAAGCCCAGATGCCAGAAGAGATCACTCTGTTGCCATGCTACACAAAAGAGAAAGCCCGGAAACAGGCGCAACAATGCAACTGGACCTTCAAAGAAACTCATTAGTACACATAAGCCTATTGTAAGTACACCCATAAACACCGTTATTCGTCGCCATGAGGCCATAAGCGAAGGATTATTACGGGCAGTCTTCCACGCCATACGCCACGAGCGCACAAGAAAATGCCACCACGCTAAAGGACTGAATCGTTCCTGCTGTAGAGTTGTAAGCAGATCGACGACAAACTGCTTTTCGCTGCTGACTGGCTGTTGCATAATTCTTCTCTCGATGTTTCACGTGAAACACTGGTGTAGGCAACGTGCGAATGTTTCACGTGAAACATCGTTCTATGAAACACGAATAGCTATTACGCTAGCAAAACTGATTGTACAAGGTTGACGCCGAAGTGGTAGCCGATCTCATGATAATCTTGAATCGACCACAGTGCAAGCTCACAACGTTTGCCAATCTCGATACTCCCAATTTGCTTCTGCAAGGCAAGTGCTTTCGCGCCGTTGATTGTTGTCGCTAGTAACGCCTCCTCCAACGTCATACCCATCTCCGACATTGCTAGTCCGATGATCATTTGCATGTTTTCACAATACGATGTGCCTGGGTTGAAGTCGGTAGCTAATGCAACGGTAAGGCCATGCTCAAAATAACGCCGCGCCGCCGGATATGGACTCCGCAATGTGTAAGAACAACCCGGCAGGAGCGTAGCAACAACACCAGCATTCCGTAGCGCGTCGAGATCAGCATCGGTTGCGTGATCCAGATGATCGGCGGAAACCGCACCCAACTCGGCTGCTAATTGAGTGCCGCCCGACGAACTCAATTGGTCGGCATGGACCTTGAGCTTATAACCTAACTCTTTAGCGCGTGTCAATATTCTACGACTCTCTGGCAGTGTAAAGGCTTCGCGCTCGCAAAACACGTCACAGAAACGCGCTAAACCTGCGAAGCGAGGGAGCATCTCGTTAACGACCAGATCAACATACTCATCTCGCCTGTGTTTGTATTCTGGTGGCACACTATGCGCTCCAAGAAACGTAGGTACGACGCGCATGGCATTTACTATGTTCAGTTCAGCCATGAGACGTAAGCATATCTCTTCCGTGTCCACATTCAAACCATAGCCCGTCTTGACCTCAACCGTCGTCGTGCCGTACCTTTGCATCGACGACAGCCTTGTACGGGCTGATGCTAGCAGCGTTTGTGCATCAGCATTACGGGTAGCATTCATCGTCGTAAGAATACCCCGTCCCTGTGCTAACAATTCACCGTAACTCACACCACTACGCCGCAAATGAAATTCTTCCGCGCGATTCCCCGCAAAAACAAGATGCGTATGCGAATCCACAAAACCTGGCGTAACGACCATCCCCTGTGCATCTATAATCGGAATCTCATCAGCATCGCTACTACCATCTTGCAAGAAATCGGGAACGACAGGGGCATCGGGACCAATCCAAACGATGATTCCATCTCGAACCGCTATCGCTGCACGTTCTATTATCTGTAGCTGTCCACTTGCTCCTACTAGCGGCTCTTGTGCCATCGTTACCAGTTGCCCGATATTCCGAATAAGAGTACTCACTCGCATACCTTGTACCTCTTCTCGTTGCCTGTTATCGTTCATTTCACTAGCACTCCTTCGCTTTCTTTCTGCTAACGTTATAGCACATCTTATTCATGAGAAACAGTGTGTTATAATGGGGCAACACGGCATACAGCCGAACCTGTAAAAATTAGAGGTATATATGCATGCGAGCAGTTGACGATGGCCGCCCTAAATATGCTGCTATTCTTGGTGTCCTCTTGAACTGGAAACAGTTGCCGGAGAGCGATATCACACGGATGCTTCGCACGTATTATCTTACCACCGATGACTTTCGTGAAATGGAAGACCAGGGCTTCCTCACAATGGATTTTGTGGGTGACGAATACATGATTACCCCCACCTTGCTAGGCCGCATCTGGCTAGAGCAATATGTCAAAGATAAAAAAGCATAAGGAGTTAGGTATGGCATACGAAGAAGAAGAGGAAACATTACCCTATACCACGATTGGCACCGATGACGCAAAGCGCATGATCGAGGCAGGCACTCGTGTCATTGATGTACGTACACCGGAAGAATGGAATCGCGGCCACATTGCCGAAGCGGACCTTGTGCCGATTAGTGGCATTTATACCTTTGGCAAAGCCTTGCAAGACATGAATTTACCGCCGGATGAAGATGTAATCTTTGTTTGTGGATCAGGGCAGCGTAGCGCAACGGCATCAGAAATTGCATCGCTGACAGGTCTTACGAAGGTTCATAATCTTGCCAATGGTATGAATGGCTGGGTTGGTCGTCGTTATCCAATCGAACGTTAACCTGTACGGGCGTGATAAATCAAGCCCATCGTATTCGTTGTAGGGGCCTGATTTATCACGCCCTCGCACGAGCGAAGCAATGTGCGAGTCCCGATATCGTTAATTAGAGGAGAAAGACTATGCCTTTACTGGAAGGTAAGAGGGCCCTTATTTTTGGAGTTGCCAACCACCGCTCTATCGGCTGGGCTATCGCTCAATCACTCGCCGCCGAAGGTGCCCAGATTATTCTGGCATATCAGGAGCGTATGGAGAAGTACGTCCGCGAACTGGCAACAAAAATTCCCAATACTGCTGTAATCCCTTGCGATGTGCAGCAGGATGACCAGCTTGACGCGGCTTTCGCGGAGGCGAGCAAATTATTTAATGGCGAACTCGATATCCTCGTTCACTCCGTCGCTTATGCACCACCAAGCGAACTAGAGAATCCCTTCACCGAGACAACGCGTGCTGGCTTCCATACCGCCCTCGATATCAGTGCCTATTCTCTAATCGCGATGGCGAAGCAAGCCAAACCACTGATGCAGGCAAAGGGCGGCAGTATCCTCACGCTTACCTATATGGCGAGCGAGCGAGTCATGCCCAAGTATAACGTGATGGCCGTCGCCAAGGCCGCGTTAGAGTGCAGTGTGCGTTACCTTGCATTTGAGTTAGGCGAACATAACATCCGCGTCAATGCGATCTCTGCTGGTCCGCTTAACACCCTTGCGGCACGTGGCGTCTCCGGTTTCACATCGTTCCGTGAGCAGATGGGACAGGTCGCGCCGCTGCGCCGTAACATCGAGCAGAGCGAAGTTGGCGATGCCGCCCTCTTCCTGTGTGGACCCCATTCACGAGCCATAACAGGCGAAATCATGTTCGTCGATGCAGGTTACAACATCATGGGTGCATAGACTGTATGCATAAAAACAGGAGAACGAAACGCGCGTTTCGTTCTCCTGTTTTTATGCATACAGTCTATACATTCATATTTGTGCGCTCTGGTCGAAACGCTGGCATACATAACGACCAGTATTCACATGCATTCTCCTGGCTGGCATTGCTATAAACAACGCGTGTGCCCTTCTCAACCATGCACGTCTCGCCCTGTTCAATCGCAAGCTTTTCACCGTCCGCCTCAATTGCCAACGTTCCACGTACAACAATCACCACCTCATCGAATGTCGCAATCTGTGCTGGTTCGTACCATGCTAGAGGAGCCATCATATGGGCAAGGCTGAACGTATCACTGTGAGTGTTCAGAACCCCGAAATGTTCGTCGATAACCTTGCCATCTTCGCGTGGGAATATCGTTCCACGAGCCACTTTGCGTATCATGTTGTTCTCTTTCTATTGCTCAGCATGACGGATAAACGTCGAGGACGCGGGTGGTGTCGGCGTTGGTTCGCCACATACACTACAGAAGCGTGCGTTCGAGCGGTTGAGATGTCCACACGGCCACGGACGTAGTACACTAGAATTATCAGGTGCCTGTCCTTGCTGCTTTGGCGCTGATCCAATCACCGTTCTTTCCGAAGGATCTATAGGCGTGGGTTGTGCTATCGGTGCCTGTCCTGGATAAGGTGGAACAGGATACGTTGAAGATGGTTGTGGACTACCAAACGCCGATAAGCCATTGCCATATGGTTGTGGAACGGGAGGATTGCTAGAGCCATAAGCATTGTTACGCTGTTGTGGTTGTACCATCTGCCCATAATTCACTGGAGCCACCTGTCCTGGTTGCATTGGATAGCCTTGACCCACGTTGGCAGGTGCTACTCCACCCTTCTTGCCTCGGCGTCCAAAACCAAGCGCGACAATCAAGAGTACGAGGAGAGCAATAAGCGTTATGGCACCAATCGTCCATGCAAGAGCAGGCACAGAGGTAACACTGCCGATGCTGATAGGAGTATTCGGTATCTGCTCATTTTTTGCTTGATCCTGCGCGTAGTTTAGGTATGGAGTGATCGCTTTGAAATTAGGATAACTGCTTTGCAACTGTGAAAATCCCGCTTCTGCTTTGTGCCAGTGTCCTGCGGAAGTCGAAGCATAATCCGCAAAGGCTTGACTCCACGTTTTCTCAAACGTTCCTGGTGCCGTATTCAGGTTAAGCGATTGCACTAACTCCTGTGCGCTACTACTTGCTTGTAGGAAGCTGGTGTTGCCAGGGGAGTTAGGATTAGAGGTACCGAAACTGACGACACCGACAATCTTACCACCGCTATTTAATGCTGGGCCACCACTATCACCATGCTCGACATTGCCACCAACCTGAATAACGGGCGCACCGCTATCGGTTGTTTTCAGCGAGCTAACAATAACCTTGTTGATTGATGAGGAAAGCACACTGCCTGGGCTGTTTCCAACATCGCCATTGCCAGGAAAACCAATAATCGTGAGTTCGTCCTGTTGCTGTACCGCCGTCGAGTCACCAATAACGATACTCGGTGTATCATTCATTGGCACATGCACAACTGCAACGTCTTTCTGGTCAACAGGGCTTTGCTTCTCGATGCTATCAACTCTTGCGTAAATCCCTTTGGGCAGATCGTTGAAGCTTGTTGCCGCCAACGTTCCTGTATAGGCTGTACTGAGAAAAGCATCGCTTATCGCTGTACCATATTGTGGGTCTGATGCAATATCCTTACGTTGCAATTCCTGCGCTACCTGATCGCTCGTCACTTGTTGCGTACCGTGCTGATTGATGTACGTCGCAACATCCTGCGCTGCCTTTTGATCGAGATATTGACTGAGCGATGCATCTTGCGGGGGATTAACAACATGATCCGCGGTCAAAATATCGCCATGACTACTAATAAAGGCACCACTACCAGAAAGTTCCAGTGGGTAAGGATTTCCAGACTGAGGGAAAGTGACGTTATTCGTCGTCGAAAAATGGACGGTCAATTTCGCTGGTATAGCGGTGATAATACGCACTATTGCAGGGTTTGCGATATCGACTGCACGTACCACTGGATCAGCAATATTACCCCCTGGTGTACCATCAGCATATGCTATCGTATATCCACTAAGAGAAAAGACCGCACATAGCATACTCACCAGTGCAAGTAAACATGCTATATAACAGTTTCTATGTAACAGTTTTTGTGTAGTATTCATTATTGACATTGTATCTATCCTACCCTAACTACAGAATAAGGGACTTTCTTACAGCAATATTATATCTTATATCCTATAAAATACGTCTAATTTACAGGACTAGTTGCACAAAATGTACAGATAGCAAGCAGCTTTCCTTTGTATCCTCATTCATAATACAACACGAAATATGTAACAGTTAAAATGTAGTATATAAATATACGGATAATTTCACTGCCCCTCTTTCTTGACAGTGATCTGTAAATAATAATGGATGGGAACAAGAGAGGGATACAACACGAAGCAGGCTACTAAAATGCACATGTAAACCTTGTCTGCATGTGGCCCGTATTATAAGCAATGATATAGATAAAAATTATGCTACATCACTACTGTTATATTTAGAGGAGCTAATTAATGCGAAAAAACTATGTTATGCCATTCCTCGCACTGCTGCTAACGGCGTTGTTTGCCAGTGCCTGTAGTTCGACGGTGACAACTCCTGCGAGTTCACTGACGCCATTACAGGTATTGCAAAAAAGTGCAGATGTCATGAAACGACTCAAGTCCGCTCATGTTGAAATACAAAATACCGTCGTTCAAACATCTGGCACAACGAGTGCTACCCCAACTACTGCTACCGGAACACCTACCGCAAACATTACCGTCAAACTCACTGGTAGCGGCGACGCGGCTCTACCTGATCAAGAGCAACTCAAACTGACTATCAATCAGGGCACGACCCTCTCCGAAATATTGAAGGGCGAGAAGGTCTATGTACAAAACGCGCAAGGCAAATGGTACGTGCTTGATAAAACATCCTTACAGGGAGCAGTCGGCAACACCTTCTCCGGTTTTAACATCGACCAGAATACCTTGATCGGCCTTATTCAGCACGCGAAAATCACCGATTATGGCACTCAGCAATTGAACGGGCAAAACCTGCGTCATATCACCGCCGATCTCGACAAGACCGCATTGAGCCAATTGCTCAAAGACAATCCACAGTTAAGCGGCGGCATCAGCCAGCAAAATATCGATACTGTTCTGAACAAAACGAAATCATTCCAATCCATAGTTGATGTATGGATTGATGAGACGCAGTTTTATGTCCATCGTACCGAGTTCAAACTCAGCCTTGATGCTGATACAAGCTCTATTAGTGGTACTCCGACAGTAGCAGGTACCGTGCCAACAAATGTCACAACAAATCAAGACTCTATCATCGACCTCAGCAAATTTAATGTTCCCGTGACTATCACACCTCCAACCAATGCAACGCCTACGAACGACCCAACCGTCATTCTCAGTGGTG
>JAABVA010005474.1_pt1 | contig 11479 bp, 14 predicted proteins | sample 5560331 | NCBI WGS metagenome assembly JAABVA01 (sample SAMN12812661, study PRJNA571458) | rock metagenome | isolation source: Antarctica rocks | place: Antarctica: Victoria Land, Mt New Zealand sud | collected 2016-01-07
GTTGATAGAAACTTTACACTTGAAGTAGAGACTTGAAAACACACCGACCCTTCACCCCTCACCCCTCACCCCTCACCCCGCACCGAAGAACTGACAGCACATCATAATTTGAGAATAGTGGATTACCCCAGCTACTATCTTGAGGCGTGTCAACTAGGTCTTTCCACTTGTGTTTTCCTTGATCTGGCTCAGTCAATAAAATTGAGTGTGACCTGTCGGAAGATCATACCTACCTATGAAAACAAGCAAGATGAAGATGATGGCCCAGGGGCAACTTGAGCATGGGGCAAACCAATCTAGTAGCTCTCTCACCATGCGCCCACTTGCACGCATCTCTCTAAGCACAGTGGCCTTCTTCACTTTTCTCTTAACTATGATGGGTTCTATCAGTCCGTCCCGTACTTTGCCCCCAGCTTCATAATCTAGATAGAGTTGGTATGCTGACAACACTCGCAGCACATGTTGAGCCCAGCCGCAAATGTCGCTTGCACTCAGGAGCGCTAATGACGTGTTGACAAGAGCTACCGGTGTTACACCACCTTCATTCCCCTGAAGTCTGTGGACCGCCAGATGGAAATCCTCCGGCGTCAAAGGCGACTTGGGAGGCATGCGGGTACGTGAGGGGAGCTTGCAGAATGTGTGCACAAGCGGTGATTCCTGAGAACCTTTTTGAAGCATAGACAAGATTATGCTAGCTGGTCACACAATGCTTATGATCCTCACATGCAGTCAAGATGACCAGACTTGCTCCAAAGGAGTCCTTTTATGTTGCAGTACTTGGCCAAAGTAGGCTGATGCTAGTATTAGAATTGCTGATCTATAGCATTACCATTCTCTCCAGTTGCTGATTTTAGATTCACATATTCACACTTGTCATCAACACCTTTCCTTGCCACCTTCCAACAAAAGCAAGCTCACTTATTACACATCATGACTAACACCGCTTGTGAGGTGGGTTTCTTTCTGAGGAATGGTCTTGCAAGGTGCTTCACCGCCGCCAGGGGTAGTTATTCAGACCCTACGAAAACGTCGTTGCCATCCCTGCGAGGCGCCATGCTTTTAAGCAGTCACGGAGGCACCGAATCCAGGTTACTGGGGATACCACTGGAGGGGCCTAAAAGCCTCTGAGCCCTGTATTCGAGCCCTACCTTCGCACTCACGCTACCGGAGGGTGCTGAAACCCCCTGAGCCTTGCGTGCGAGCCTTACCCTTTCCTACTTTGAAACGCTACCGGAGGGGCCTAAAACCCCCTGAGCCCTGCGTGCGATCCCTACCTCTTTCGTCTACGACGACGACGTTAAAAATGACGTCCTTTTCAGTCTCCACGCCACACGCGGCCCACACGAATTTCTTAGGTCTATTCAATTCGTTCGTGACGTTCAACTGAACGTCACACAACCCTTATGGAGTTCTTTGGCACACCTCCATGGCCTATATAACACCTCGATCCTGCCGAGCCTCCGACAGGCTATTTTGCCATGCAAATTCGCTCCGTTTCGTCGAGCATATCTACGTGCAATTACTCCGTCAAAACGCCTCCGATTCAGCCTACAAACGCCTCGAAATTCGACGTTATTTCGCCATATGTTTCGACCTCGATTCCACGCCCACAAAACGCCTGTTTCGCGGCACGTCAGCGAGGGCATTGAGGGTAGAATTACAATGGGTTTTAGGGCATGTGAGACGTCAGTAGGACGTAGGTCAGGCCCATGGGTAGCAGTCACAGCGAGGGCGCTGTCTTTTCGTCTTTTGTGGGCACTTGTTACGGTCACGGGACCTCCGCACCGCCTGCTTAGTCAGCTCTTAGTCAGCGCAGTGTATATATCGCGCGACATAGGCTTTCGAAAAGAAAGCCAGAAGAAAGTTTCTGGATAAAATTCTATGATCTTGAGTTCTCTGTGGCCTTACAGTTCTGGGGATGAGACCACAAGGGGCCTGAGAATATAGTCATAAGGTCATGTGATTCAGTGAATAACAGTGCTGCTTTATGTCCTGAGTCAATCAGGTCACAAATAAATCAGCTAGCCTTCATGATTCAAGTTCTTGCTATCGAAAACACCCTCAGTGGGTCACAATGTTTCTTATTGTTGGACAGCAATTCAAGAACTGATGTAAGCCCACTCTCGGTTCGCGAGGGTAGGACCCTCTCGCGTAACCTCGCGTAGCTAGTACGCTTAGTAAGCCAGTCTTTGCGACGGGATAAAAGCACACACTTTTACCTTTCGCAAAGACTAGCGATAATTCTACATACATACCAGACCCTATCTGATTCACTGCCACGCAACTGTCAAGACCAGTCTCACAACTGACTCAGCAGCCATTCTGAAAAATCAAGGAAACTGCTGAGTTATAACAGCAATTGACTATGCTACAGGCTGATCTGTGACTAAAGAAAATCTTTATGAACTATGATTCACCTGAGGGAGTTACTATCTGATAATGGTACAAACTTCCTCAGTCATGTTGTGGCCTACTATTTGAAAAGGCTCAAAACTTAACATAGAACAATGACTTCCTATCATCTTCACACAAATGAAAAGATAGAAAATCTAAATGAAACATTGAGCTTCATGCTTACAAAATACCTTATGGGCAAATCAACTCAAATATGGGATGAATACTTATCACAAGCACTTTTTATGACTTAAATCCAAGCTCATAGTACAACAAAGCAGAGCCCATTTGTGAGACTGGTCTTGACAGTTGCGTGGCAGTGAATCAGATACTAGTCTTGCAAAAGGTAAAAGTGTGTGCTTTTATCCCTTCGCTTTACACTAGCTTACTAAGCGTACTAGCTACGCAAGGTTACGCAAGAGGGTTCCTACCCTCGCGAACCGAGAGTGAGCTTACACCATTCTATCTACTGTAAGTCTGTATGAGGTAAACCCACAACTACCAGATGAAATGATCCCTGACCATTGAGAGAAACTGACTTTAAGGATCAGTTGAAACAGGTCAAGACAGTTCAAGCAACTGTCAATGAAATTCTTTTATGAAAGGCATCAATGTCAGGATTATAGCCTGACCTCCTGTTTACCTCGCCGTCGCTTCTTACCCGAATCGCCCATTCTAGCCACATGGCGTCATGGCCACATGGCTTACCCGGCCATGTGCCTTAGCGAGTCACTTAGCTACTATTTAAGTAGCCATTGTAGCCCTGACATTCACTCGATAGCTTTTTACACACATGAATATATCAACGTTACAGTCTATAGCCATTGAGCCTTATAGATCCGTAACAATCAAATTGAAAAATTTGTGACAAAACAGTGCAGTTAAGCACTACAAAAGAAGGAGACTGAATGTTCATATGAAATGAGAAGCCCCAAAAGTTTGAAGTTAAATGATTTAAGTGACAAGTCTTATAAGATATTGAAAACTCATCCATTAGGGACTTACACATTAGAAATGCTCACAGGGCATATTCTACCAAATTTAATTCATGGTAACCAGCTTGTGAAAGCACATACCTTTGATGCCAATGAATTTTGAGCTAGTTCAGGGCTGCAAAGCAGTCTAAAATGAGCTGAACTACCTGTGCAGCAATCAAGCCCTGAAGTCAATGAGATTTTGGAACAGGAGAATTCACCACTGCCATTTTATGAAGAGCTCTTGACCATATCTTGGGCTGAATTGGATCACAGACAAAAAGAAGAGCTACTAGAGAAGGGAGAAGATCTCTCTCAGAAGGTGATTCATAAGACATGAAAACATCACAAATAGATAAATTCATCTGTACCCTCATTACAGAACATTTCAAAAGTGCATCAAAGTGTTGCTTCTCTTGAACTGATCTTGACTGAAGTGAATGATGTGGTGAATGCATCACAGAAGACTATTGAAAGTCAGAGGGACACTGATAACTTGACTTCAGCATCTGTTAACCATGGCATTACCCAGGATCATATGACTTGGTTTTCGGAGCAAAGATAAGCCGCTAAAGGAGACTGACTCTATTATGCGTCTAGATCAGCTCCACCATGAAAGGGCAGTTCTGACGGACCAGCAAGGTCCCCACAAAAATGGTGTCTTATTTTCATTTCTTACGAAGATGATGAAGGATGGCGCAGTGAATTTGATGCAATGCCAGTGAACAGAAGGGCCAAGATGAGGCCCTCAAAGCCATAGAGCCCGCTGGCTGGGCTGTCGCTCTTTATGCAACACAACATTCTTCTGTTTCCTCTGGATCGTGGTGAAAAGGACGGCAGTTCGTAGGAAGGCCGAATCCATCAAGAAGGAAGCCTCAGGTGGTCTTGAAGGAGGCCTTCTGTGAAGAATAACACATGATAGTTTCTTAGCTAAGAGGGTGATGTCGAGAGAAGGAAGAGAAGGAGCCACTGCTCCGGTGTGGTGGCCATTTTCTCATGGCATGTAGCCTTGCTATCACAGCTAGGGTTCGCTAGGCCTCTCGTGGACAATGCACTCTACGGATCAGCTTAACACCCTTGGCCTTGATGGTGACACCTGAAGCTGACCGCTCATCTTGGGTCTCTTGGACAAAACACCGTCACCATAAGCTTCTATGATGTTCAGGCTTACCCTTACACCCTACCTGACCCCGTTTTCGTCGTCGTTAGCAACGGCGAGACAATCATATGTGTTGCCAATGTCACCATCGATACTAGCATCTGCATCTACGGATCACTCGCTACAGGTGTGAATCTTGGACCGATCACAGAGCACCCACCCGTGCATGCTTATCTGTGCTGGGGGGTTGTTATTGATCTATTTTGAAGAGGGTAAGGATTTCTGATATCTAGTGTGGGTTTACCAGGACTGCGAGGACCCAGTAGTAAAGAGGGGGGGGGGGGGTAGGATGTGGTGGAAGAGGTCCACCACGCTGGTGTGATGAGGGTGCCGCATGTTATTTGCCAACGCCACATGGATTGATCCTTATGGGTTTAGGCTATGGGGTTGCGCGGAGGTGCCTGGGAAGGCGGCGAGCATACATAGAGGGGGAATTCAATTCTAGACATGCAACAGGCAGTTCATATACACAATTTAGACATCAAATATCTTATTTCTTAGTTAGTTGAGCACGCAAGCAAGACACTACTTATTCAGATCAATTATATCAGCTCAGTTCATCCAGTTCAGACGTTGTTGCGAACCCAGGGTCGTTCGTTGCTACTGTCTCAACAACGTATATTCAGATCTTTAGACATACCGACTCAGGCCATACGAACCACCAGAGGTTCATTCAATTATCCCTCAGGATCCTGTGCCTTTTACACGTGTTCACGGCGTTGTTCCACCTCCTCCTCCTACCAAGGATGAAGGGGCCACAAGAACTGAAGTGACTGCTTGATAGAGAGTGTACGTATCCTTGTTCTCTCACACGTGTAAACGCCCTGTATCCTGCCTAATCACCACAAGGGCACATGCCCTAGATCCGTAATATTGGGACCACATGATATTCTCCCATCATCTGGCGTGGAGCACGGTTTTCCTCACCACGGTTGCGTGATACTGGCCTTTTGGTACAGATGGGTTTAAACAGCTAAAGCCCAGAAGCTTTAACTCCGATCTCAATACCGGACCCTTTCACACACACAGCATCATCATTGTTGTTGCTGCCCCGGTAGCTGCTTTCTGACTCACTGTTTGGTCAATAGTGCATACTTTGTTGTCAGAATAATTAATGAACGAGATGGAGTGACTAGATTTATTTCACTGTGTGGGAGCTGACTAAATATGTGTGCTTGCTTAGGTATCCAACAACAAGGTGCGTCAGCAACGCCTGTGTGACAACAACCACCGCTCAACCGATGACCTCTATTAGCTCTGAAAGGCAAGCCGTTCAGGTTCCCAGCCTGCACCGCGTGGAGGAAGAGTCTTCGCAGGCCAGAGACCAGTTCAAGCAGAGCGAATGACGAGCCTATTCCATTCACTGCGCCAGTCGCTACCATGACGCAGGGTCCCGACTGGGGTTAATACACGTAGCTCTTCATGTGGGACGTCAACAGCTGCTGATAAACCTTTGCCGAAGCTGAGTCCTGACTGAAAGAGTTGACATTGTGGAAGTTTTTGTTGTTGCCGCTGGTGACATAGGCCTGTCCCATTCTGTTTGTTGATGTGGACCAAGGGAGGAGTTGTTCCGCTGGTAGGTCTTTACCCACCATCATGGGCTTTGCCGATGTACCAAGCTTTGTCTTTTCACAGATCAACTTCTTTGAAGGTTTGGTGTCGCTTCCACCCAACCTAGAATCACCCATCAGCTTATATCCTGTTTTGAGGCACATGGACACCATGAGGACCTACGTGTAATAACCCAAGTGGGGACCCTGCGTACATGGTAGCGACTGGTGTTGTGAATGAAATAGGCTCGTCATTCGCTCTGCTTGAACTGGTCTCTATAACTGGCATATCATGGTTGTATGGCCAACCACTTCACGTCTGTGGCACTTCGCCCTCCTTGTTCTTGGGCTGAGCGGATCACCTTGCTGATATCATTTCGTTGACGTTCAGCATATGGGGGTCTTAAATAAATGGCTAGTGTTGTCACGGTCATATAGGGCCCACACAGGTATATTTGAAGTGACCCGTCACCGGTTGTCCTGCACATCTAGTAGTCAGCCTATATAGTAATGATATCATGATGTCTTCATACTCACATTCCGCCTCCACCACCCAAGCTCACCACCAGTATCCAGAAGGCCATTAAGGCTGTTTCTTCACCTCTCTGTTGTTACCCCACCGCGGATGGAATTGTTGAACCTTCAAAGGCTGAATTCGAGAAAGTGAAGAGCTGAGCCTTCACTAAAGTCTTTCCCTTGGGTGTCAAGAGCCTCCGGGAGCAGCAACTCGATACTTCAGGCATGTGTCGAGGCCAGTGAAAATGGCAGACACCGAGGCAGCAGCAATAGCAACAGTGATAGTGACAGCAAAGTGGAAGGAGAGAAGACCCTGGATTCAGACGAGCAGGATGTAGGAAGTGTTGCAGTTACTAGACACGTTCAGTCAGCCTACACAAGACATCATAACAGTAGCAATACCTAATTCATAATAGGACTGTGTATTATGCCACCATCTTCGAACAGATGATTTTGAGCCTCACTTCAAAGTGATAAAAGAATATGAATAAGGTATGTGGCCAATGTGGGACAATAATATGATAAGGCAGCTAGACACGGAGTTTCGATGTGGGATCTTGTGTTGATAGAGACTTATAATGAAAGAACTCAAATGTGTGCGAAGACATTCGGTTGCGTGACCAAATCTCATGACATAAGTAAACGTCATCCTAGCAGCTGCGCACCGGCAATGGTCCCTTGTTCACTGATCAGTAATAGAAGGCTGTGCACTTGGCAACCCGTGGGTGCCGCAAGCTTGCGGAACCCGTAATAACAATAATATCTGCAATGGTCAGAAAGCTCCTCCGGAGCCTTGATTCAGACATCCTCATAAAGTAACGGTCATGGTCCCTCATCTGAGTCGCGGAGCTCGGGCTTCAGCCCGGTCATTAATGTAGACTGAAACAAACACCGCGACGGTATAGTCTTTCACCAGCTTTTTCAGCCACACTTGAGGATGGTGACCTGTTCAAAGAACATCTCAGCTTTGGAACAACAGAGCACCGGATCAGGCAGCACGTGCAGGGGGGAGAGTCTGCAGCTGCGGCAAGGGAACCATATCTTGTAAGCTTCTCATCAAGCTAGCTTGAGAGTCGGTCCCTTTGGCTTTGGTCCCCTTCTGTGATGAAACACGCTTCCTATCTTCTAGGCCTGCGTTGTTATGGTTGCTCACAAGTGGCTGAGGGAGTGCGGTTGTGGGACCAGCTCCATCCATCCTGGGACGTTTGTGCGTACCGTGTTCCAGGAGTCTTAAAACGGGGAGCAGTGGGAAGCACAAGACCACCCCACGACGTGGTGGGTTCAGATCTTCACTTTTTGTTATATCCGCACGCTTACTGACCAATGATGTGCTCTCTGCACACCACTGTATCCTCTTCTCAGACCTCGTTTGTCGAAAACAACGTTCACATGTTCGCACAGCAGGTGCCTCGCCTTTCCAAGGTGCAGGAGCACCCGCCGCCACTGCCACAGACCATTTAGGTTGACTGATGTGATCTTTTCCGATGCGGTGTCTGGACCAGAAAGAGCAAGATGAGAAAGAAGATAAACTGGACTTTTCTACTGGGCTGTCAATGGAATCACAGAAGGTCTTCTTCTCCGCATAAGCGACAGCTCTATGATAGCAACATGGAACTTTCGCTCCTGCGTGACTTCCTGTCTTCCATCTTGCACAAATAGCTCCATTCTGCATTCTGCTTCACCTACTCTCTATGATGTGTCGGGTTAGAGGTGGAGGAGACTATCTATGACCAATAAGATCGAAGGGGGCATCTTGTACGGCAAGCGTTGGATCTGGAGAACCTCAAGCAAGACACCTATACAAAGGGGGTGGGCGATAATGTGACGATGATTTGATTATTGATCCTGATGATATGACAGAGGAAATTGTAGTTTAGTTTAACTGAAATGCTGTCGCATCGGTATTCCGCTCATGTTAATGTGTATGTGTGCAAACTTTGTCTTGAGGGCAAGCATATGATGCTCAGTTAGCAACTCTACACGTTCACTGAATCCATTCATGGTCAACTTGAACTTCATTCAGAGGTTTATTAAACATTTTAACGGAGTCATTAGTGAAAACATACTGTGAACTGGTGGCAAGGTTTGGCTCAGAGCCATAGTATAAGCACTTAATTATCTTTTAACAAGTTATGAATTTGAAACTTGATATGCTACTGGCAACCTCAGCTAAAACACCTGAGAAACAATTGATCAAGCTTCAAGAAAAGGTGAGCATGCTTCGAAATAGTGTGGATGACATATCAACCCTTAAATTGAACCTTAGCAAGTCCAAGCAAGAAGTGCAAGATCTGAACATCTTGATCAATATACAGGTGGATGTTCTACAGAAGCTGAAGAGCACAGTGAACAGTCAGGCAGATGGCCTACAGGAGCTGAAAGACATCATCATGATACATGGCCCCGGCAGTGAGACACAAACCTTCCTCAGTGGAGGCACCGACACCACTCTTCTGCGGTGTGCTGCTTAGACGCTTGAGTTTGACGGAGGTCAGAGTTGATGTTATATCTCGCCGCAGAGATTGGCACTTGGTATGTTGCCCATGTGCGCCCTGAGGTGCTTGAGGGTCTCTCGATACTCACTACCTCAGTTGGTTAGCACTACAGGGACGACTGTCACACCTGGATGCCTGAAGGGTTGTTGGGTGGCCTCCAACACCGATTGCGACAAGCTCTATCCACTGCGGCCTCAGGCCTTGAGCCGCCTCCACACCCCGCACCCTCACATTCCCATCCCTCGCGCACACGACGGCGAACTCAAGGCAAGGCAGCAGACAGCGTGGGTCTCTGGTGGTGGCGAGCTGAAGCAACCACGAGCATGTCACAGCGTCGGGGGCGCCCTCAGATCTATTGAGCACAGATGACCCCCGAGTCTCCTGAGGTACAAATACCTCACACCCAGATCATTGGACACCATCCATGTCTCACCGCCTTCCTCCTGGGAGACGTTCGCGACAGCATACCGACACGGTTGCATGAGCATCTACACGGATTGGCACGCACCCTGTGAATAGGACCATCTGCGAACTAAAGGTTCGTCCAGAATTACTCCGATAGATCCATATAGTCTGATCAAGCTCAAATCGGAATGTTGCAGGCTTTCCGAAATGCTTTGCTCAATACAGTCTCAGGGAAAATCAAGAGACAGCGTTCAAGTACAACATGAGTGAAGATGGGAAAAAAAATTGTAGCTCATCCATCACTTTGATAGGGACTCCCAACGGATGCCGATCATTCTACTTCAGGCATTCCAACAAGGCGCCCTAGCAGTCTCAGCTCGCTATCAGGCACCAAACTTTCGAACTCTCATACCACAGGTAATTATCGTGCCTCAATCATGGACATTGAAATAGGTATTGTAACATTTGCGGCTTTGTTCTTGTGCAATCTGGAGGCACGTCATCCACTCTGTAGTGCAGCCCTCTATCCACCTGTTCTAGATAGATTGCTAAGGTACACCATACTTGTCCTTAGCTGTTGTGCTTTTCCACTCTGCAAATTCAACTGCACCCCCACCAAGAATCTTTTCAGTCGTGGCCAAGATGTATTGCCTTCCAGTAGCCAGTCTCTGACAGCTTTCTTGGCGGCGCTTTCAAAATAGGAATCTGGCAGTTCAATGAACCCCAAGAACTTCCTTATCACTCTTCCTGCAGCCTTCCCGAACTTGATTGAGATTTCCTTTCAGCGTCTTCCTATATTCATCTGCATTCCTAGAAGAACTCAATCTCGGGGAAGAATAGAACAATACAGACATCTGGTGATCTGGTGAGGTACCTTCGGAGATTTTCAACCTTGAATGTTGTCACAATAGCCTCTTTTTCAATAATCCCCATACCAACCACTCTGTTCTTGCTCGGTAGCCGTAAGCATCTTGTTGTAGGCCAAGTCGCTTGATGATGTATGCCCCAGCGTAGACTTTGGAATGATTGCGACTTCTGCTCACAGCATGAAGATCAATGACTGCAATGGAGGCAGACAGCAGGCCGCGGTGAAGAGTTGGAAGGATACTCTCATATGTTGAGAGATGGTAGGGTCAATTCCCAGGTCCAACTAAAGTACTTAGCTGCTTCCTTATGGAAGGCTTCGCTGTCAATATGTGGTGGTGGAGATATTTTCCCTTTGTGCTAAAATAATCCAGCATGCATGCCGCTAGGTGCGTTCACCCCACTACTGTGATCGTTGTAAAACCTGAAAACAAGCTGTGGTCTAGGCAATCGTTCATCACTATCGGGAGGTACAGCTCCTGAATCTATGCAGGTCTTGTTCTAATGGACTGGTTTTGATGGTGATGGTCCAAGGGGTGGAGGTCAGCGGAGAGACTGTGGTGTTGCTGGTATGTGGTGGGATTTCTTTGCTTTCACCGAGTTGTATTGAGCGTGAGATCCTTTCCGAGGAGTAGGCGACGTCGTAAGATATTCTGACCGATTTTCTAGTGTTGTTAGATTGCCAAGTACATTATCCACACAGCTCAGGGCCTTCTTTCTCTTCACTTTTTTGGCACTTGATCACATTTCCGTGACAGCGCCTCTTTATTCTCGTGAGTCCTTCTTTTTAGCACAATGGACAGTCTTCTTGCGGTCTGTGCTAAGTCACTTTTGAGGTTGCTTCAGGCACAGAACTCATCGACAAATAGCGTTTCAATGTACGCGGAGATGAAAGCCTCAGCCTTTACTCCGTAGCGTTGCATTTCTTGTGGAAAAGTATGTGTTGAAGACCTCTAGAGGGCCTCTAAGGTGGTAACTCCGTATAAGAGGATTTTATAGGTAGGTAATTTATTCCGCCCGGAGGCACTACGCCTAAAGGGCTCTAGCGCTATCATCCTGTCAAAACTATTGCTACGTCCATGTCCCACAAAAAGCCCTTACTGAAACGTCTTTTCCTTGCTA